>WNFO01005419.1_pt1 | contig 11155 bp, 7 predicted proteins | sample 5400251 | NCBI WGS metagenome assembly WNFO01 (sample SAMN13153354, study PRJNA577476) | soil metagenome | isolation source: 100 cm saprolite under Madrone tree | place: USA:California | collected 2016-06-14 | reverse complement strand
GGGACGCTCCAGAGAAAATGCGGCCTTAGCTGCCGAGCCAGGTTGTGCCGCAGATTCTATCTGCACCAAGCCACTCCAAAGACTCTGAAAGAGTTTCAGACTCACACAACCACCCCGAAGGGGTGGCCGCTGCTTTTCAATGCAGTTCGACAGTGAGAAGCCGCTAGCGGCAAGGCTTTAGACTTTTAGGTCGTGGGTTCGATCCCCTCCGCCCCTACCAGCTTTCTCACTCCACAGGACTTGTGAAATCCGCGAGGCAGCAAAAGGCAGCAATAAGAGCCAGGAGCGTCGGCCGGTCGCACTTGAAACTCGCGGCACGGATGGCAAGCCGACGAGATACTGTATAACTGCGATGCTTACAGTGGGCCTCTAGATCATCCACGATGCCGGGACGTAATTTGCTCTCAACAGGACTTATGCTTTCGCACCATGAACCCGCGAGCTGAGAAACATAGTACAGATGAAGTATCAACGGCGCCGAAAGGTGACGAAAGCCTATAAATGTAGAGCAAAGGCGGGGAGGAATTCAGTCTGTGGAAAGGGAGTCGGCCTTTGAAGAGCGAGGAGCGAGAACCCGTTTGATTCCCGCCATTATCTTGAAAACCGACGAGTGGTTCCAGGGAAATGCCACGAAGCGTCGGACACCTCCAGAAACGCCTATTATATGAGAGAAAAAAGACGGCAGCGCATCCATGATGCGGAGCAGACTTTGACCCAACCGGGGATGGTCGGCCAGCCACAGGACCATCCGCGTCAGCATGCGATAGTCAAAGAGAAGCGCCCGGCGTGCGCGCTCAAACTTCCAGAGCCAGGAATCATCCTGACTCACGCGGTCGGGAATGTACCGGGCAAGCAATTCGGCGGTGATCAGAGCTTGAGTCATGCCTCCCCCGGTAATGGGATCGAGGAACCCTGCGGCATCGCCAAGCAGTACAAAGCCAGGGGCCACGCCACTGCGGGCCTGTGCAGCCAGCGGCGAGGTTGCGAGCACGGGAGTGATCTGCTCGGCCCCCTCCAGGCGTTTCGCAAGCTCCGGATCCGCACGAAGCCAGCGGTGGAAGGTGCGCTCGACGGATTCACCCAGTTGTCGCGCATCTGCGAGCGCGGCAACTAGCACTTCACCTCCGGGCAATGGGGTCACGTAGAGTTCGTGGCCACGTCCGAGGAACACATCGACACAAGACGCCTGGCCATGTCCCTTCGCGAGCCGGAAATGCGCGCAAATCCCGAACCGCTTGCGACGCACCGGAACGTTCAGGCCCATCTTATGTCGGAGCCGTGAATGAACTCCGTCGGCGGCCACGGTAAGCGGGGCGCGGCGCGGCTGTCCGTCGACAATCATCCCTACGACGCGCCCATTTTCGCAGAGCGGACCGTCCACGTGCGTTCCCGTGTGAGCGAAGACTCCCGGCGCGTTAGCCGCCGTGCGGAACAGCACCTCATCTAGAAGCTTCCGTCGTTGGCCGCGACCGGAGATGGGAAGGCCCAGTGTCTGCGGAAATCTTCCTTCCGTGACATGATTTCCAAGATGGTAGCCCACCCCGTAGAAGGGGGCGCCTCCGACGGCCTCTCCCACACCGAGGCGGTTCAGAACGGCCACGCCAGCGGGCATCAACCCTTCGCCGCATGGTTTCTCTCTAGGAAAGTGGCAGCGCTCGAAGAGTTCCACCTTCAATCCACGCCGTCCAAGCAGAATCGCAAGCGTGGAACCTGCAACGCCGCCCCCGGAAATTAGAACGTCGGCCATAGTCCTGTCCAAGATTGGAGCTGCTTGGCTTGCTGGCATGTTGTTGGCCAAGAACTCGAAACAGCCCGAACTCCGTCAATGCAGTTTCTCAATCTGCGGCGACCTACTTGCCGAAGAGTGGTCCATTCTCCTAAAAAAAAAGACTTAATCACGGTCCGCTTAAAATATGAGGTGAATTATGGGCAGCGGGTCCCAAAGCCACCCCCAAAGTGGAACGGAAGAACTTCGGGGCCCGCATGCCCAAAGCCATTCCTCAACGCTTGCGAACCTTGTCCGCGATCAACACTGGGTTCGGTGTGCTCTTGAAGAGCAGCCCGCGAAGCGAGACAGTCGAGCCGTCGGCCAGTCCGCTGACTCCGCTGACGTTGTCAAAATTCGTCTGCGAAGAAGTCTGGACCTGGATCTGGCTGATACCCGCTGCGGTGAACAAACCAGGGAGGCCTCCGACATTGAAATTGCTCCCGGAAGGCGCACCAGACACTGTTGCTGTGAAACGCGTGTCGCGTAGCCGGACACGATCGGTGGTGATGGTAATGGCTGCCGGGGCTGGTCCACCAGCCATGGCACGCTTGCGCACCTCCACGGTTTGGCCTGGCATCAATTGCGAAGTGTCGGTCGCTCCCTCAAATGCTTGCTGCAGGGTTGACGGGACGGTGAGACCGTTTGTGTCCACCCTAAACGAAGTCCCTCCGCCACTGGTAGTGAGCATTACTGTGACAGGATCGCCGACCGAAACGTTCGCAACGGCTCGAAGCTCATCAATGACGACCACCTCAAATTGAGAGGGTCCGTCAATCTTGGAGATAACACCGTCGAGTTCATCATCGGCCGCCCCTTGACTGTCGTCTTGGAGCTCGATTTTCTTGGCCAAGAAGGTACCGCCCGCGAGCAGCATCAGATCAACCTCAACGGACTGACCGCTCTGCACGCACGTTGCGTTTGCCGCGACACACGCATTGAAATCATCGAACTTGGTGTTCGAGTCGATGGCGACTGTGATGTTTCCGATGTCGGCAGTCTGCAAGGTGAATTGAGTGGACGAGGGATTTGCCACAATGCCATTCAGATCATCGAGATCCTCTAGATCCCCTTCGCCATCCTTTGTTTGTTGGGTTGCAGTAACCGCGGTGCCGGTGCTGAAGTCCACACCAAGCGATGGCGTTATCAGATTGGCAAGATTCAGATCAACCAAGACGCCGGTCTGCGATCCACTTGTTGAATAAAAAATTCCGTTCACAGTCGCGGAAAGAGTTCCGGAGGGTTTAATCTCGCAAACGGTCCCAGGAGCACATCCAGCCAGCATGGCCCCGGTGTCGTTTCGAAACGTCAGCTCTGGGTTGGAAAAAGTGAGATTCAGGCTGGTGTAGTTGCCCGCGGCAATATTTGCCGTGCTAAGAAATGCATTCTCGGTCTCCAGGTGCTTAACCTCGATTCGCTGTGGACCTTTTCCGGCGAGGAGGTCCACATTGCCTGGATTGAGTGTTGCACCCGTCACCGTCACTTCAAACGTGAAGACAGTAACGCCTGCGGGAGGGGCATCCGTAAGGGAAACGCTCACCTGTGCGGATTGCGCGCCTGGGCCGGGGTTCATGACAGGCGCGTTGTATGAACCGCCACAACCTGCCAGTAAAACTGCACTAAGTAAGCCCCAGAAAAATGCCGTTATTCGTCGCATCTAGATCCTCCGTGTCTCCAATTAAACGTAGCCTGTACAACCGGAGCGGCCCGTGAGTTCTTACGTTGTGAGGAATGGTGAGAACCGCGGCACGTCCCCCGACAAGAGAGGATAGGGAAGAAAAAATCTTCAGTTGTCCCAGAAATGTCACAGGCAAGCAAACAAATTGTTGCGCTTTTTGCGAGTCTCGATTCTGATCGTGATTTCAGTCGCTAAATTGTCAACAATTTGCAAAATCAAGCGCAAATGGCTGTTTTGCAGATCGTAAGGGACTACCATACAGAGGTACAAATTCCCACACTCGCTGGTACACTCCGCAAGGCTCTGCGGTTTGTGGCGCGCGCGGAGTAGGGCATTTCTCTGACACGAAGTAGGAGGTGCGGTTGGCCTTCCATCTACCAACGGCTCGAAATTGCGTTCTTACAACCTATCAGGAATCTTAAATTCTCCTCTCGGCCCAGGAGTTAGCATTGTGACGGATGTTTTTCTGATCCTGACAATCATTACCAATCTACCGCGGAGTTCCGACAAGCCGAGGCGATTAGCATGGATACCGTCCTGATAGTGGAAGATAGCCGCCCGATGCAGCGCACGCTTCAGCGTTTGTTCGAAGCAGACTCACTCCAGGTTCAAATTGCTTCGGATGGCCCGAGTGGCCTAGAAATGTTCCGCAAAGAACTTCCCCGCATAGTGGTTCTCGATCTAAAACTCCCAGGTATATCGGGCAAGGAACTTTGCCGCGAATTTAAGGCCCTGGCAGCATCAGTCCCGATCGTTATATTGAGTGCCAATTCAGAAGTGGATGATAAGGTCCTGCTTCTCGAGCTCGGCGCAGACGATTACGTGACCAAGCCGTTCAGTCCAAAGGAGCTTCTGGCGCGTGTGCGTCGCGCAATGCGCCGCAGTGGAACAAAATCCCAGATGGACTCTCCGGTTGCTTCCAAGCAGCACAGTCATGAGGTACTTATTTTAGGTGACGCGCGCATCGACTTTACGAGCATGGAAGCAGCCCGAGCAGGTCAGGCCGTCACACTCACAACACAAGAATTCAAACTGCTGAAGTATTTGGCCTCTTCCGCCGGTAGGGTGGTATCGCGGGAGGAACTGCTTAACGAGGTATGGGGATATCAGAATTATCCCTCCACGCGGACAGTGGACAATCACATCCTGCGGCTACGTCAGAAGCTCGAACCGGATCCCGCCGAGCCGCGCTTCTTGCTGACGATGCACGGCGCGGGCTATAAGCTTGTCCTGGAATCTTAGTGCTGGGACGAGGAGCCCAGGTTCTCTAGCAGATCGACAATGACTACGTATCGACTGCGGTCTCAGCTCTTTATCGCTGCTCTGTTGATCGTTCTTGGATTGGCAGGGTCGATCCTTGTCTTCATTCGGCACACGGTAAATGTCGAAGTTGAAAGAAACATTCGAGATGGTACGAATGCATCGGTACGTGCTTTCGAAACTGTACAGCGGCAGCGAGAATTACAGTTATCGCGAACCGCTGCGATGCTTGCTGAACTACCCACACTCAAGGCGCTCATGACAACTGAACACGCGCCCACAATCCAGGATGGCTCAGAGACGTTCTGGAAACTAGCCGGAAGCGATCTCTTCGTACTCGCCAAGCCCGACCGGGAGGTTGTAGCACTGCACATGACCACACCTGGATGGGCGCCGGCTGCGGCCGCGCGCGACCTAAAAGGTTCGACGGACCTCGGAGAGGATGCCTCCTGGTGGTATGACGACGGCCGACTTTACTGGGTTTTCCTGCATTCCATCACCTCTGGAGCCGGACAAAAGGAGCAACAGTTGGGTGTGCTCGCAGTCGGCTATCGAGTGGATTCCACCGTCGCGCAACAACTCGCCGCGGTCGCCGGAAACCAAATCGCCCTCAGCACCAGCGACACCCTGATCGCCTCCACTCTCCCTCAGCGAGACGAAGCAGACCTCGAACGACGAATTCGCTCTGGAGGTATTGCCCCCCGAGTGACTTTGAGTAAGTTGGCTCTCGAAACGGATCAGTACGCATTTTCTTCCGTATTGCTGCACGGATCGTCAACTTCTCCAGTCCACTGTTACGTGATGATGCCCATGGCGCCTCTCAACTCTTTGATCGCGCGACTGAACCATACCATCTATTTGGTATGCGTATTGGCCGTACTGTTTGAGGCGCTGCTGTTTGCATTCGTAGCTCGCACAGTAACGCGTCCTCTGGACAATCTGGTGGCAGCTGTAAAGGCTCTTGCAGCCGGAGACTTCACGTACTCCATCACACCTCGAGGTAGCACTGAACTCGTCGAGTTGAGTACCTCTTTCGGGCAAATGCGAGGCCAGCTTTTGTCCTTGCAACAACAGCGATTAGATGCCGAGCGCGTCGCCGCACTGGCCAGGGCTGCAAGTTCCATTTCCCATGACTTGCGCCATTATCTCGCAGCGATTGTTGCCAATGCGGAGTTTCTCTACGAGGCGGACGAATTAAAGTTCAAGAAGGATGAGATCTACGAAGAGATCAAGACCGCGGCGACCCAGATGACCGACTTAATCGACTCTCTCCGGGAGCTGTCGCATCAGCGCAATGCGATCAGTCCCACGCGAACGAGAATCGGCCAGGTGATTCGGCGGGCGATCGAGGCGATCCACGCAAGACCTGAATTTCGAAATTCTAATATTTGCCTTCTTGCGGATGAAAAGCTGGAAGGCATGTTCGACTCAAAAAAGCTGGAGCGTGTGTTTTTTAACCTAATTCTGAATGCATGCGAAGCCTCACAGGGGCTTGACGCCGCTGTCACGATTACTGCCAAGAGTACCGACCAAGACTTCGGAATACGCATCAGGGACGGCGGCCGCGGCATTCCTGAATGCATTCGGGACACACTTTTTGATCCGTTCGTAAGCTATGGAAAGCCTAACGGCACAGGGCTGGGCCTTGCTATTGTCAGCAAAATCGTACGAGACCATTCTGGTTCTGTGTCCATCGAGCAGACCTCGGAACACGGAACCACCGTTCTCGTACGCCTGCCCGTTTCAGATCAACCCGCCACCAAAGGTGTGGAATCCACATTCACTTGAGCGACACTCTGGAATTGTTGGGGAATGGTTCAAGCCATTTTCTAGCAAGATTTTTAGGTTTCAGATTCGCTAAGGATGCGAATAAGGTCGTGCATGCGGAGACGTGTAATCCTGTCCGTACTTGTTTTTGTGAGCCGGGGAGAAATTGGGATTTTCAGGGACGCTGATTGTGCCAAGATCCTTTGTCACCGATGACACCCTGATAGTTCTGGTTAGCTTCCTTAAATCCTCGGGCAGACTTCGCTCGTACCACAAATGAAATTCGTATTTGCCATCCGGGAGGTTGGGTATAGTGATGTTTCCGGCACGGTCGGATACCCCGTAGTAAGGGGTATCCACCGCAATTACGACTGCACTCATTTCTGGGTGAATGTTACAAAACAAAAAGCTGACACCCAGGCGATCGAATCGAACGGAGTTGGATGCTCCCGCTTCATAAAGCCCTAAATCAAATCGTTTGCCATCAAACAGGGAAAAAACATTGTGAAAGAATGGATCGCGATTGGGAAAATCCACCGCCGAACCGACTGGTACGACAAGGACATGAGGCTGAAAGCTCTTGTTCTGCTGTGTCAGTTGCAATTTTTTGTGAGATTGCTGGGTAAGAGCGACCTCCGACGCCGCGCGATCCAGCGGCTTCAGCCACAACACTACATCCGATAAATCACCCGGAGTCACGACTCCCTTCTCCGGCTCGGGCTCGGATTTTTTCTTGATTTCTACGTGCGCAGTCACAGTGTTCAATTGTCCATAGGCAGGGCCGTCATACAAGAGGGAACTACAACAGACAATTCCTGCCGTCGCGATGCGTCGAACTCTTGAGGAAGTTCGCACTAAAATATGTACCCTAGGTTGAAATTGACTACGTTTGCCGTGTTGGGATTGCTGTCCAATCTAAAGGTTTTCAGACTTCTGCACTCCAAAGAAAACATGAAGTCAGACCGTGGCTGATAGATAAAATTCACTAGTGCGCTTTGATTTCTTGAGAATAGCATGCCGTAATAGCCCCCATTGCCGCCGAAATTCCTCAAGTCGGAAGAAAAAGGATTGTCTTGCCCGAAGGCTCCATTGAACTGCAATTTCGGCGTGGCTTTATACTTCAGTTGCGCCCACCCTCCGACAGACTGCAGGCCATGCACTTGAGTGTTTGGGTCGGACAAGGATCCATTCCAAAGAACACTCTGTCCGATGGCGCCTCCAATGCCCCCCACGGCGCGCCCCCGGTAAAATTGACTGCTGAATTCAAACATTTTGCCGAGCGGAACCTTCAAATCAATTGTGCCCGCCCAACCGTCCACACTCCGGCCGATTCCCCAAAGCTGGCGGCTATAATATCCTCCGGCGCCTATCCTAAGATCCTGTCCACGAAGCGATCGGGTCCACGAAAGTCTTGTCGCGTATGCCGGCTGGCCAGAGTATTCGCCCCAACTGGGATATCGCTCGTACAGGGAAGGGGGGAGATCGCCGGACAGATTGTCCAGAATTCCACCTTGAAGTGCAAAAGATGAGGAGTCCGACAGAGTAAACTTGTGCTCTATGCGAATCTGTGGCGTCCAACTCCAAAGATTTCCTGAATAAGCCAAGGCGGGGATTCCAAGGGTTGCAATTGACGTAGGACTTAAGGGTGCAAAGAAGAGCGAATCCTGCCCGCCTACCAGCGACGTATCCGTCCAGTCAAACCGAATTGTGCCAGTCCTCAGACGCATGATCCCAAACGACGCGCCGTTTTGTGCCTCGGGGAATCCGCCGGAAAAATCAAATTGGATATCTGCACTCGTACGGGCACCGGCAATGGTCGGGCCAAACGCCTGGAGACCAATCTGCGACTGACGTACGGATGCGCCGAAAGACCCGCTTGACGAGAGGAGCCCACGAGGAATTGCCAACTGTGGAAAATCAGCGTTGTCGACGGATCCGTGCTCACCGTACGTATTGAACAGCACTATTCCCGACAACAGAACACGATACTTTGATGCGCTCTCGACTTTAGTTTGGTTCTGCTCCGCGATCTTGGCGTCCGCGAGTTGTTGGTCCTCCTCAAGTTTCGCGATCCGCTCCTCCGTTGAAGGCTGCCCAGTGGCGGTCTCGGACTCCACACGCTCCGAGGCAACAGTATTCGCGGAGCCCGCCGAAGCGATGAGCTGAGATCTGGTTTGCTCGAGTTCCTTCCGCAACTCCACAGATTCAACTTGCGCCGATTCCTGCTGTATCTTTAGGTCCTTTACCTGCACCCTCAGACCTCGCACCTCCGCTTCTAGCGTTTGCAGCAAAGATACAATCGTCGCAAGATCGACCTTTTGCGCCGACTGCGATGCTTCCCCTTCACGGGCATTCCTGGTCTCTTGTGCGTAGGCAATATCCGCACACATCAGCAATAAGCCAAACAGTGCACCGACTGCCGATGTGCGGTTCCCCTTAAACATGCTTCGCATAACGACCTCCTTAATAAGCAGCAGGAATTCATCTGTGGTGAGTCCTTCTCGCGGCACTACAGCCAACCATCCGAGTCTTTGTACCATTCTCACTGAGAAAGTTTGCATCGATAGACACGCCGCCGAACCGATAGGGAGACTTTAAGCTCCTGTCCTCGTTTCCGATGTGTTCTCGCTCTTCCGGACGACGTCCAGAAGAATGTACCAGTACTAGGATTTCCCCTCGCTTTTCCTTTCTTTTTACATCTTCCTGACAATTCTATGACAATCGCATTTCGTGAATTGCCTAACTTGACTTCGAGCGAACCCGCATCGCCCCGGCCCCCGCAGGCTTTCCGGAACCATTTGCCACACGGTGAACACCCGGGGTCCACCTGGGCCTTGCGAATTTCTTCTTGCAGGAAACTACAATGTAAAAGGGTTTCTGTCATTACTGAGGAGTAGACAAACGTTATAGAAGGAGAATGAACATGAAAGAAGATATAAGTAAAGCCAGTCACAAGGCGAATCGGCGTTCATTTTTGAAGAAGGGAGTCCTGGCAGCAGGAGCATCAACCGCGGGTGCCGGGCTCCTTGCAGCCCGGCTTTCGGCTGTCAGCCACGGACCAGAAGAAAAATCAGGCCGTCTCACACCGGGAGACGCCTCCATTCTCAGGTTTCTGGCGGCCGCCGAAATCCTCGAAACCGATCTGTGGCAGCAGTATAACGAACTCGGAGGAATTCAAGACAGCGAAGTCCCAGGAGGTAGTGGGAGTCCGCTCTATACGGCCGCTCTTAAAGTTCTTGACGGCGATATGGACCAGTACATCCACGACAATACCGAGGATGAGCTGACTCACGAAGTGTTCATCAACGCCTACCTCGCCTCAAAAGGCGCGGATACAGTCGACTTGGACCGATTTCGCACTTTGCCAAGCAGCAAGGCCACAGGGGCACAAAATATCGGACGGCTGACAAACCTCATGCAGCTCACAGTGGACACGAGTTGGTGGACTCGTTACCGCAGCCGCACTAAGAACCCAGATTTCGGTGACACGTTTCCACAAGCAATCCCGAGTTTGGCTGCGGGAAAGCATCCGGCGATCCCTAGAAACGATGGTGACCTAGGTCCCAACGACCACATTCAAGCAATTGCTAACACTGCGGGGTTCCATTTTGGTTCCATCGAGCAGGGCGGGACCAGCCTCTACCCATCGTTGGCTCAAAGAGTAACCAATGTCGAGGTCTTGCGGATCGTGCTCAGCATTGGCCCAACTGAGGCCATGCACTTTCAGACCTGGGAGGACAAGGCCGGCAATGCGCCCGCTTTGACCGACCCCACAGATCCTAGCTTGGTATTTCCAAACCTCAACGTCGCGCCTTTCGGCGGGGAGGATTTCCAAACCAACTTGATCATGCCTGAACCCACCATATTCCTGAGCCGGAGCTTCCCGGCATGCTCAATCGTTCGCCCAACCCACACAAAGGGGGCTGCCATGGGAGCTCTCAAGGGCCTCACGGCCAGCGGACTCTTCCTCGGTCAATCAAAAGAGTTCTTTGCCTTTCTGACCGATCTGGCCGAGGACGCGGATGATGCTCGGCGCGAATGTGAGCGAGGGGACGAATAACGACCTCGAACGCAACATGGTTATCTAAAACCGATGTGACAGGCCAGGCCAATCGTGCCTCCCGGAAATTCGGAGCAGCCCAAGGGTCGAAGGTATTCTTCCAAATGAACCGCAAAGGTCGATGGGCTTGCGGACCCTGCTTGAATCTGGTGAACCAAATTCGCCGTGATGCGCACGTGCGCGAGCACTCTTCGGACTAGAAAGTCGGAAAGCCAATACCGGCAGGGTTTGATTCTGGCTCGTTCAGGCAGCCCGTCGTTCGTAGCGGTGGTGCAATCCGCCGACGAGGGGTAGCGCTACGACGGATCCCATTTTGGGCGGGTGAATCGCTCGTGGCTCCGGTGCGTCCTTCCCCAACGAAAGATGCGTTCTCGATCGGTGATAGTAATCGAAATAGGAAGTGAGAGTTCGTCGTAGAGAGGTTTCATGGAACACGATCATATGATCGAGGCATTCGCGACGAACGGAGCCAATCACCCGCTCGATATAGGCTCGCTGCCAAGGCGAGCGCGGTGCAGACAGGACTTCGCAAATGCCCATGTCTCGCACGTGTTCTCGGAAGTCATCGCCAAAGATCGCATCGCGGTCGCGCAGGAGGTAGCGCGGGAGTTGGGCAAAGGGAAAT
>WNFO01005418.1_pt1 | contig 11155 bp, 10 predicted proteins | sample 5400251 | NCBI WGS metagenome assembly WNFO01 (sample SAMN13153354, study PRJNA577476) | soil metagenome | isolation source: 100 cm saprolite under Madrone tree | place: USA:California | collected 2016-06-14 | reverse complement strand
CACCAAGATCGCGCTCGGACACCATCGTGATGACATCGTCGAGACGCTGTTTCTCAACCTGTTCTTTGGCGGGCGCCTGAAGGCGATGGCGCCGAAGCTGCTGTCCGACGACGGCCGCCACGTGGTCATCCGGCCGCTGGCGTACGTCGCCGAGCGCGACATCGCCCGCTACGCGCGTGGCCGCGCCTTCCCGCTCATCCCTTGCACGCTGTGCGGCTCACAGGACAATATGCAGCGCGTGGCGGTGAAGAAAATGCTCGCGGACTGGGAGCGCGAGTTCCCCGGTCGCACTGAATCGATTTTTTCGGCGCTCCGCAACGTCGAGCCCGAGCATCTGGCCGACACCCGGCGCTTCGACTTCGGCGGCCTCGAGGGGCGCAGGGTGGCTGCGATGAGTGAGCAGGATGAGGACGCGCTCGCGGCCTTCGCCGCACTCCCGGCACCTGCCTGAGAGAGCCATGGATGGACGCCTCCCCGCTCGCCGCGCCTGCCGCGCTACCGCTGTCGAACTGCTACTGGGTGCTCCCGGGTCAGCTGCTCGCCGGTGAGCATCCGGGCGGGTCCACCGCGGCGGCGACCCGGGTGCGCCTGCGGCGCCTGCTGGAGGCGGGCGTCAGCTGCTTTCTGGACCTCACACAGCACGATGAGCTCCCGCCCTACGACGCAGACCTTCCGCTCGGCGTCGACTACTTCCGCAAGCCGATCCCTGATCACGGCATTCCGCTACAGCCCGGGCACATGGCGGAGCTCCTCGATTGCCTGCGCGAGGCATTGCGCTCGGGCCGGGTGGTCTACCTGCACTGCCGCGCCGGGATCGGCCGCACCGGCACGGTGGCCGGCTGCCTGCTGGTCGAGAGCGGGCTGGCGGGGGATGCGGCCGTGGACGAGCTCAACCGCCTGTGGCAGCAGAGCGGGCGCGCGGCGCTGTGGCCGCAGGTTCCGGAGACCCCCGAGCAGACCGAGTACGTGCGCCGCTGGGTGCGCCCGCGCGCGCCGCGCGCGGATCCGCTGTTTGAGCCCGCCACACTGTCGGCGGCGCGCGGCTTGCGGGACCGCTTCCTCGGCGCGCTCCTCGGGCAGGCGGTGGGGGATGCGGTCGCGGCCGCCACCCAATTCCGCCGGCCGGGAAAATTCACCCCCGTGGGAGACATGCTCGGCGGCGGTCCCTTTGACCTGCCCCGCGGCGGCTGGAGCGACGACACCGCGATGGCGCTGTGCCTCGCCGAGAGCCTGCTCGAGTGCGAAGGCTTCGATGCCCGCGACCAGGTCGCGCGCTACCGCCGCTGGCAGCAGGAAGGGTATCTGTCCTGCACCGGGCAGTGCGTCGGAATCACCGCGGGCACGGCCCGCGCGCTGGCGCTCGCACAGTGGCGGCAGCAACCGTTTTCCGGCTCGCACGATCCCGAGGCGCTCGATCCGGAAGCCCTGTCGCGCGTCGCGCCGGTGGCGATGTATTTCTTCGCGCAGCCCGCGGCTGCCCCCGAGCGGGCCGCCGAGGCGGCCCGCACCACCTGCCAGGCGCCGGCCGTCCTGACGGCGTGTCGCGCACTGGCGCAGGCGCTGCACGCGGCGCTCTCGGGCGAGCCCCGGCCCGTGATCCTGGCGCAGGCGCAGTCCTCACTCGATGCGGCACCGCACCCGATCCCGGCTTGCGGCGGCAACACCGCGCCGGCTGCGCTCGCCGCGGCGCTGGAAGCCTTTGCCAGCACAGGGAATTTTCGCGATGCGGTGCTGACGGCCGCCAACCTCGGCGGCAACTCCGATGTGGTGGCCGCAGCGTGCGGAGCGCTCGCCGGTGCACACTACACTGTAAGCGCGATCCCCACTTTGTGGCGCAACAGCCTGATCAAGAAGCAATTGATCGAGAGCAGCGCGGATCGGCTGCTCGCCCACGCGATGCTGGAGTTCAGCGCCTGACCGCCACGGCGGCTTGAGAGCGCGACGAACCGAGCCTCCGTAGCAGACAGCGCGCGAGCGCTCGGGGTAAGCTCGCTTCCCCGTATTCCCTCGCACATTCGCCTCGCACGCATGTCCCCGACACGCCGGACGAAAATCGCCGCGCGCGCCAAGGCTCGGCCCTGGGTGCGCCTGTCCGACGAGCAGCTGCTGACCAGGCGCTTTTGCGATCTGAAGCTTTCCATCCAGCGCTCCCCGCTTGCCGCGCACGTGCGGCGCCTGTATGCGGACCTCGAGCGCCGCGGCGTCAGTATCCGCCCGCACGTGTGGTTGTCCGAGGAGTGGTTTGCGCCCGACGGTGTGCCGGGCATTGCGGTGCCGTTCTACCTCGCGCATGCGCGCCTGGAGCGGCTCGAGCGGCGCATCATGGGCGAGGCGGAAGGCGGCAACACACGGCTGTTGCTGCGCATCCTGCGTCACGAGGCCGGACACGCGCTCGACAACGCCTACCGGCTGCGGCGGCGCAAGAGCTGGCGAGCCGTGTTTGGACCCGCCTCGCTTCCCTATCCGGCGCGCTACCGGGCACGCCCCGGCAGCCGGCGCTACGTGCATCACCTGGGCGAGTGGTACGCGCAGGCGCATCCGACCGAGGACTTTGCCGAGACGTTCGCGGTGTGGCTGACGCCCAAGTCCGGCTGGCGCAAGAGCTACGCGGACTGGCCGGCGTTGCACAAGCTGCGCGCGGTCGATGAGCTGGTGGCGAGCGTGCGCGGCGTGCGCCCCCCGGTGCGCAACCGCACGCGCATCGAACCGCTCGAACTCAACACCCGCACCCTGGCGCAGCATTATCGCCGCAAGCTCGCGCGCAACCGCCTGATCCGGCGCGGACTTGCCGATGAGCTGCTGCGCCGCGCCTTCAGCCCCGAGCGCTCACGCCCGGACGCCCCGCGGGCGGCCACGCTGTTGCGCGCGGCCCTGCGCCCGCTGACCCCGGCGGTGGCGCGGGCGCTGCGGATCGAGCGCTACAGCGTCGAGCAGGTTCTGCGCATGCTCATCGAGCGCAGTGAGCGGCTGAAACTCTACGTGTGCGGCAACCGCCGCGACGCCCTGCGCTACTCGCGCTGGATGCTCGAGCGGCTCACGGGGCTTTACTCCCAGGGCGAGACTCCGCACTTGCCGCTATGAGACGACTGCGCACGCTCGTCGTGGTGCACGCGAGCCTGGTGCCTCCGGAGACTCTCGAAGGTCACAGCGACAAGGAAATCGAAGAGTGGCGCACGGAGTACGACGTTACCAGCACGCTGCGCAAACTCAGGCATGACGTGCGCTGCATCGGCGTGCTCGACAGCCTCACCGAGCTGCGCGGCGCGATCGCCGACTGGCAACCCGACATCGTCTTCAACCTGCTGGAGGAATTCGACGGCATCGTCACTTACGATCAGCACGTGGTGGCGTTCCTGGAACTCATGCGCCAGCCGTACACGGGCTGCAATCCGCGCGGGCTGCTGCTGTCGCGCGACAAGTCGCTTTCCAAGCAGCTGCTGGCGTTTCACCGCATCGCCACTCCGCAGTTCGCCGTGTTCCGGCGCGGTGCGCACGTTCATGTGCCGCGCAAGCTGCGTTTCCCGCTGTTCGTGAAATCCACGGTCGAGGACGCATCCCTCGGGATCGCCCAGGCATCGGTGGTGGAGGATGCCGCGAAGCTGAAGGAACGCATCGAGTTCGTTCACGAGCAGGTGAAATCCGATGCCCTGGTGGAGGAATACATCGAGGGCCGCGAGCTGTACGTCGGGATGCTGGGGAACGAGCGGCTCACGCGCCTGCCGGTGTGGGAGATGGTGTTCGGCTCCATGCCGGATTCGCTCGCGGCCATCGCCACGCGCAAGGTGAAATGGGACAAGCGCTACCAGGCGAAGTACGGCATCACCACCCACGCGGCCGCCGATCTGCCGCCGCCGGTGCTCACCGCGCTCGATCGGCTCTCGCGCCGCATCTACCGGGCGCTCGGCATGTCCGGCTATGCTCGCATGGATTTCAGGGTGACCCCGCAGGGCCAGGTTTACGTGCTCGAGGCGAACGCCAACCCGAATCTCGAGGCCGCCGAGGACTTTGCCGAGTCGGCGCGCGCCGCGGGTACGCCCTATGGCGAGCTGCTCGGGCGTCTCATGGACCTGGGACTGCAGTATCGCGCACAGTGGCGGGCCTCCTATGGCTGAGGGCGCCCCCGGCGCGTTCGCCGCCGCGAGCGCGATGGCTGCCGCGACCGCGATAGCCGCCCTCGGGCTGCTCGGCGCCTGTGCCGACCAGACCAAGCTGCGCGAGAGCGAGCTCACGCAGCTTCTGGGCTGGCTGCCGGGCCGGTACGACAACACCGCCCAGGCCGACAGCGACACGCAGCGCGGCGTGCAGCCGCCGCACGACCGCATCGCGCTCATCATCGTGAAGGTGTACACGCCGCGGCTCGGGCATCACGTGTTCTATGTGCAGGAGATGGCCGCCGACGATCCGCGCCGCGTCATGAGCGAGCGGTTGTTCAGTTTCGAGGTCGAGAAGCGCGGCATCCTCGAGAGCGTCTACACCTTCGCCGAGCCGCTGCGCTGGCGCGACGGCCAACGCAATATCGAGCTGTTCACGAGCGTCGTGACCGAGGATGTGCAAGGCGAGGGCTGCCAACTGCTGTGGAAGAAGAGTGGCGAGCGCTTCATCGCCACGCACGACCCCGGAGTCTGTCCCGACGCTCCCGGCGCCGCGCCGCAAGCCGAGCTTGCCGCTGGCGTGCTGTCGAGCGGCGACTACAAGTTCCGCAGGACTCGCTGACGCATCAGTTCTTCAGATGCGCATCGAGCCGTTGCGACGTCATTTCGACGGAGTGCTCGGCTGGTGCGGTGAGTCTTTCAGGTGCGTGTCGAGCCACCCCAGCACCGTGTGATACCACAGGATGCGGTTGCCGGGTTTCAGCACCCAGTGATTCTCGTCCGGGAACACCAGCAGCCGGCTCTCGATGCCGCGCCGCTGCAGCGCCGTGAAGGCGGCGAGACCCTGCGGGTAGGGGATGCGGAAGTCCTGCTCGCCGTGAATGACCAGCATCGGAGTGTGCCACCTGGAGACAAAGTCGACGGGGTTGACCGCTTCATAGCCCTGCGGATTCTCATACTGCGGTCCGCCCAGCTCCCACTCGGGAAACCACAGCTCCTCGGTGGCGTAGTACATCATGCGCTGGTCGAACACGCCGTCGTGGTTGACGATGCAACGGAAGCGGTCCGGCCAGTTGCCCTCGATCCAGTTCATCATGAAGCCGCCGTAGGAGGCGCCGAGCGCACAGGCGCGCTCCCCGTCGAGCCACGGATACTTCTCGATCGCGGCCGCAAGCCCTTTCTGCAGGTCGACGAGGGGCTTGCCGCCCCAGTCGCGGCTGATGGAATCGGTGAACGCCTGGCCGTAACCGGGCGAGCCGTGGAAGTCGATCATCACCACCGCATAGCCGCCGCCGGCGAAGGCCTGCGCGTTCCAGCGGTAGGTCCACAGGTTCCCGAAGCTCACCTGGGGGCCGCCGTGCACCACGAACGCGATCGGGTATCGCTTACCGGGTTCCAGCCCAAAGGGCTTCACGACATAGCCGTATACGGTTTCGTCGTTCCAGCCCTTGAAGCTGAACTGCTCGAACTCGCTCATGTGCCGGCTGGCGCGCGGCTCGTGATTCGCATCCGTCAGCCGCACCAGCTGCCCGCCTCGCAGCGCAACCGAGTACAGGTCGGCGGGACCGCCCAGGTCCGCGCGTGCGTACACCACGCGCTCACGTCCGGCGCTGAACGCCTCCACCGCGCCGCCGGCAACGAGCCTGACCGGCGTCCCGCTCTTCGGGTCGATCCGGTACAAGGGCGCCTGGCCCAGCTCATCGACGCTGGCCAGCAGGGCCTTGCCGTCGGACGTTGCCCCAAGGTGGTGGACGCTCCGATCCCAGCCGCCCGTGAGAGAGCGCACCACGCCACTGCGCGCATCTTTTAGCATGATGTGGAAGCGGTCTGACTCGAAGCCCGGACGCTCCTGTGCCAGCCACGCGAGATCGCCGTTGGGGAGGAACACCGGCTGGGCATCCCAGGCGGGGTTGCTGTCGGTGAGATTCGCCGGCGCCGCGCTGCCGTCCACCGGCGTCTGGAACAGATCGAAGTTGGTCGACCAGGGCTCGGTGCGCCCGGCGATGCGCGCCGAGAACACCAGCCACTTGCCGTCCGGGCTGAAAGCGAAGTCCTCATCGCCACCGAAGGGCTTGCCGGGAATGTCCGCATCGAAGCCCTGCGACACATCAATGGGCGCCGTGCCCGCGCCGCCTGGCGCGAGCTGCGCGCTGAACAGGTGCGAGCGCGTGCCGTTGCTCCAGGCATCCCAATGCCGGATGAAGAGCCGCTCGTAGGTGCGCCCGGTCGCCTTGTCCTTCGCCCGCGCGTCCAGGCGCTCCCGGGTGCAGGTGAGCGTGGCACAGTCCGGGAACACTTCCATGGAGAGGGCGAGCAGGTCCCCGCGCGGGGACAGCTTCAGCGCGCCCACGTCGAGGGGATAGTCGGTGACGCGCTGCGCGTCGCCCCCGCTGAGCGCCAGGCGCCACACCTGCGAGCTGCCCGAGCGTGTCGACAGGAAGTAGAGCGTGCGGCTGTCGGGCGACCAGCGCGGGCTCGAGTCGTTCGCCTTGACGTCCGTGAGGTGCCGCGGCTGCGCAGTGCCGGGCGTGAGATCCAGCAGCCACAGGCTGGTGCGGCCCTTGTTGGCGTCCATGTCCGTCTCGCGCTGCACGAAGACGACCTGGCGGCCGTCCGGGGAGAGCTGTGGATCCGTAATGCGCTTCAGAAGCACCAGGTCTTCCACCGTGAAGGGCGCGTTGCCGCCGTCGGCCACGCGTGCGGCGCTGCCGAGCGCGGTGAGCGAGCACACCAGCAGCCACGACCCGAGGCGGATGCTCAGAGGCATGGTGAGATGCGCGGCGCGGCGACCCGCCGCGGCATCAGCCGACTTCGTCGACGGCGATCGTCCAACGCTCCTGCTTGGCGGCCTGCAGCCACTCCTGCAGCGCGCCGTCCTCGAGCACGGTTGCCATGTACCAGCGCGCCGTCTCGGAGATGCGGGCTCCGTAGGTCTTGAAGCGCAGCACGACCGGAGCGTACATGGCATCTGCCACCGTGTATTGGCCGAACAGCCACGGTCCGCCGGCGCCACCGCCGAAGCGCCGCCGGCAGTCGTTCCAGATCTCATCGATGCGTTCGATATCTGTTTCCAGCCCCGGCATGGCCGCGGTGCGTCGGTTGCGCGCCCGCGCGTTCATCGGCCACAGGGTCCGCAGGTTGGTGAAGCCGGAGTGCATCTCCGCGCTGACGGAGCGCGCCACCGCACGTGCCTCGCGCGCCTGCGGCCAGCCCTTCCCGGTGAGCTCCGCGACGTACTCGCAGATGGCGAGCGAGTCCCATACGCGCAGTTCCCCGTGGAGCAACACCGGCACGCGGCCGCTGGGGCCGTAGCGGTCGATATCGTCGTGGGTGCTGGCGGTGTCGAGCGCGATCACGACCTCGTCGAACGCAACGCCCACGTGCTTCATCAGCAGCCACGCCCGCAGTGACCACGAGGAATAGTTCTTGTTGCCGATGACGAGCGTGAGCGGCGCCATTGAATGTAACCTTCAGGGGATGCTGAGCAAGGTGCGCGCCATTGCTTTGGACCTCGATAATACACTGCCGGGCTGGCCGCAAGAGCTGGCCGTGCCGCTTCAGGCGGGCAGGGCGCGTCCGCGGGTCTCCACGATCACCCGGGGCGCCACCAGCGCTGCGGCCAGCGGCACCAGCGCAACCCAGAACAGCACGCGCATCAGCGCAGCGCTCGAGCCGCCCGCCATGGCAGAGACCAGCCCGATCACGAACGGGCCGCCGGCGGCGAGGAGGCGCCCGATGTTGTAGCAGAAGCCCGCACCCGTGGCGCGCAGGCGCGCGGGGAACAGTTCCGGCAGGTAAAAGGTGAAGGCGCCGAAGATGCCGTACACACCGGCGCCTACCATGGACAGCATGGCGAGGCGCGTCTGCGGCGCGAGCTCCAGGCCGAAGGTGACGAACAGCGCGATGGCCGAGAACAGGAAGTAGGCGATGAACATCGGGCGGCGGCCGAGCCGTCTTGCGAGCGGCACCGCCGCGAACGCGCCCAGCAACCCGCCGAGATTGAAGGCGTTCGAAGCCTGCGCCTGCCATGCGGCGGCGAGCTGCGTCGCAGCCGCCGGCAGCAGGCCGGCGCGCACGGCGTGCTCGGCGGCGAGCGTGCGGCCGAGGAGCGGAATGAACGCGTTGCAGGCCCACCAGGTGAGCACCGCGATGACGGCCGCAAAAACGCCGCTCACCGTGGCGGCACGCATCCCCGGGGCGAACAGCTCGCGCGGCGTGGAGGGTTGCGTGCCGGCGTGGCTCGCCGTCCAGTGAGCACTCTCACGCAGGAACAGGCGCACTGCGAGGGCGACCAGCACCGGCAGCAGGCCCGCCAGGAACACATAACGCCAGGAGCTCTGCGGGTCCGCCGCGAACCACACGCCGGCGATCTGATAGTTCACGGCGCTCGCCAGCACGATGCCGAGCGGCGAGGCGGTCTGCATGATGACGCCGGCTTCCACGCGTCGGCCTTCCGGTACCGCCTCCGCGACCAGGGCTGCCCCGATGCCCCATTCCCCGCCGATTCCGAGGGCCGCGATTCCGCGGCACGCGATCAGCTGCCCGATGTTGCTCACCAGCGCGCACAGGCCGGTGCCGGCGGCGTAGATCGCGATGGTCGCAAACAGCGCCCGCTTGCGTCCCACTCGATCCGCGATCCAGCCGAACAGGACTCCGCCGAGCGCCCAGCCCACCAGCAGGATCGAGGTGATGGCGCCGGTCCAGAACACCGTGGCCTGGTGGGCGGCGTGTGAGCCCCGCGGCAGGTGCAGCAGCGCCGGGATGCAGTCCGGGGCGACGAAGTTGAACAACACCGCGTCGAAGACATCGAAGCCCCAGCCCGCCCAGCCGGCCGCGATGACCAGCCAGGGATAGCCGGACAGACCGTGAAACCCGTCACGCGGCACGCTCAGCGCCTGCGGATCCAACGCTCCCCCTGACGAGTTATTAGCACTGTGCCGGCCGCGCTGCCAACCCTGTAGGCGGATTCTGCGCCCGATCAGCGTAGCGGATCACGGAATTATCAGTGCCCTCCGGGTGAACCTAGCCGTGGCAAAAGCGTTCAATATTGAGGAGGAGGCGAGAACCGATGAGCGAGGCTTCCAGACGCGTGCTACCGGTCGCGAATCTGCGCGAGTTCTTCAAGGACTCGCTGCAAGGCGCGCTCGCCAAGCAGCGCCTCGCGGTCGAAGACCAGACCGAGCACTACGTGGTGAATCTGCTCACGCTGTTCGCGCGCTCGGAGGCGCTGTACGAGCGCACGCCGGAGGGTATGCGGCTGAGGCCGCTGGTCGCGATCCTGTGCGAGGCGCTCGAGGCGCCCAGCGTTGCCGAACGCAACCGCGCCCTGCAACGCCTGGGCGATGTGTCGCTGTTCATCGCCGGATTCTTTGCGCACAGTTTCGCCGCCAGGCTCATCGACATCGACTACCACGTCGCGATGGGTGGGCGCGCCTACGCCGCGCTCGCGCACGCGACCTCGCGCGGCCGGGGGCGAGTACTGGGGGCGGTGTTCGCCGAGTTGGCAGAGAAATTCCAGCCCATGGTGGATGCCCTGAACGAGGTGAGCGAGACCTCGTACACGCACTCCGACCGGGACATCCTGCGGTTGTACGAGATCTGGCTCAAGACCGGCAGCGGGCGCAGCTACGCACTGCTGAAGCGCCTGGGTGTCGATCCCACCAGCGCCGGCGGGACCGCCTTCACGCACTGACCATGCTGCTGTCGCGGTTGCAGGATCTCATCGGCGGCATCTACGACGTGAGCATCGCTCACGACGTGTACGACTTCCTGGTCACCGACCGCGGGCGCCTGCCGCATGCCGCGCGCAGCGGCACGGCGGACGAGGAGCTGCTCGTGGCCCAGCCGGTCGCGGGGAGCGATGAAGTCGTCATGTCGCTGTATCTGGACCCGGCGCTGCTGCAGCGCCTGGCGCGCGAGGATCCGCTCACTCGCCTGCACGCGGGCAATGTCGCCGACTGCTGGACCGCGCTCGAGGGCGTGAGTCACTTCCTGTACCTCGCCTGGAATGCCGGCCACGACCGGCCGGTGTCGCTGCTCGAGCTGGAGATGCAGGCGGAGGTCGACAAGTACGTGGTGAGCTGCTGGCTGCTGCGTCGGCAGTTTCCCGGACGCTTCCCGGCGGAATTACGCCGCGTGCTGTTCGAGCGCACCCGCATCGATCCGAGCCTGACGCAGGCGCGCGCCGGGCTGTATCGCGAGGCGAGCCGCTATGCGGAGAAATTCTGCCGGCGCCTCGAGCAGACACTGTCGCGCGCGCAGGGTCGTCAGGCGCACGGTGGTGGGGAGAGTGAAGTGCTGGCCGAATTGCGCAGGTTCTATCGCCTGAGCAACGCGCGCAAGCGCGCGCACATCGAGCATTGCGAGTAAGCGAAGCTGCTGCGCGCGCACCCGAGTGTGCGCGCCCCCGGCGTTCTTGCGCCGCCTCAGTCCTGATCGCCCCCGTTGCGCTTGCGCTCCTCGAGCTCGCGCATCATCTTGATCCATTCCGAGAGCTTGCGCAGGTCGGTGCGCGTGCTGGCGGCGGTGCTGCGCGTGGCGCCGTGCGCGTAGGGGCTGAAGCTTTCCTCGGGCTTGCGCGCCGGGGCGCTGTCGCGCGCGACTTCGAGCACCGGGCGCTGGTAATCGGAGGGCGCATCGAGCCATCTGACCGAGGCGTTGCCGCGATCATCGTGCACCACCGTCCCGATCCGGCGGCGCTCGGCATCGGGCGCTGACTCCGGCGGGATGGGTGGTGTTTTGGTCGAGTGGTCCACAGTAGCTCTGATTCCCCGTGGTGCAGAGTAACCGCGGGTGGCGTTGCGCTTCCGCGAGATCCGTCACGGAATTTTCGCCAACGTATTCAAGGGGCCCGGCAACGCGCTGCGCGCGGTGATATGTCGTGCGCGCAGCAGCCCCAGGGCCGTCTTACTGTCGGTAATCGTCCCATCGAGCGCCCAGGCGCAGGCCGCGTCGATCGGCACCCAGTGGACCTCGATTACCTCGGCATTCTCATGCGCGGCGGCCGCGGGCTCGATCCCGGTCGCGAGAAACAGCTGCAGGGTCTCGGTAAACACCCCCGGTGA
>WNFO01026901.1_pt1 | contig 11161 bp, 12 predicted proteins | sample 5400251 | NCBI WGS metagenome assembly WNFO01 (sample SAMN13153354, study PRJNA577476) | soil metagenome | isolation source: 100 cm saprolite under Madrone tree | place: USA:California | collected 2016-06-14 | reverse complement strand
TGGCCGCCGATCCGTATGAGACCCTGGGCGTCAAAAAGGATGCCTCCCAGGACGCGATCCAAAAGGCCTATCGGCGGCTGGCGAAAAAGCTGCACCCGGACCTCAATCCCGGCAACAAGCAGGCCGAGGAGCAGTTCAAGGAGGTCTCGGCCGCCTACGACTTATTAAGCGATCCTGAGAAACGCGCGCGTTTCGACCGCGGCGAAATCGATGCTTCCGGGGCTGAGCGCCCGCGGCAAAGATACTATCGTGACTTCGCCGATGCCGGGGCTTCCAGCCCCTATACGAGCGATGCCGGCTTCGCCGACTTCGCGGGTATGGACGACATCCTGTCGGAAATTTTTGGCCGGCAAGGCCGCGGCAATGTCCGCATGCGCGGTCCGGACGTTCACTATCGCCTGGCGCTTGATTTTCTCGACGCGATTAATGGCGGCAAGCAGCAGCTCACGCTTCCTGACGGTACCGTGCTCGACGTCACCATTCCGCCCGGCACGCGCGACGGCCAGGTCCTTCGTTTGCGCGGCAAGGGCCGCCCCGGCGTCGGCGGCGGCCCGGCCGGCGCTGCGCTGATCGAGATCGAGGTGCGGCCGCACCGCATCTTCACGCGCAAGGGCGACGACATCCATGTCGAGCTGCCAATCTCGCTGAGCGAAGCCGTGCTCGGGGGTAAGGTCAAGGTTCCCACGCCTTCTGGCGAGGTAACGATGACCATCCCGAAATGGTCGAACACCGGCACGGTCCTTCGTCTTAAAGGGCAAGGCGTGCCTCGGCCTGGCGGCACCCGCGGCGATGAATACGTCACCCTGAAAGTGATGCTGCCGGGCAAACCGGATCCCGAGCTCGAAAAATTCATCGCTCAATGGCGGCCGACCACGGCTCGCAATCCGCGTGAAGCGATGGGGGTGTGACCATGGAGCGGCGAGAATTTCTCCTGGCGGCGCATCTCGAAGCCACAACGCTTGAAGCGTGGATCGAGGCCGGCTGGCTGCTGCCGCGCGATAGCGGCGAAGCCGGGCCATTTTCCGAGATCGATCTCGCACGAGTGCAGCTGATCCGCGACCTGAGGGAACTCGGCGTGAACGAGGACGGCATTCCCGTCATCCTCGATCTCGTCGATCAGCTGCACGGAGTGCGGGGCGTGCTGCGCAATCTCCTTTCGACGATCGGCGCGCAGCCCGAAGGTCGCAGGCGCTAAATCTTGTCCGGCATCCGCCACACGCGTTCGGAGAGGCGCAAGCCCACATGATTCCGATCCGAAACGCCGTTCCCTCCCGTTACCCGCCGGTCGTAACCTCGCTGCTGATCGCGACCAATTGCCTGATTTTCCTCCTCCAGAACAGCCTGAGCCCTGCGGAGCTCGAGGAATTCTTGCGCGACTTCGCGCTCATCCCTGCGCGCTACACCGCCGCGTTGGCATATGGCGAGGCAGAGCTCTCGGCCGCCGATCTGTTTCCCTTCTTCAGCATGATGTTTCTCCACGGCGGCTGGCTGCATCTCATTTTCAACATGTGGACGCTCTGGCTGTTCGGACCCACGGTGGAGGATCGGCTGGGTCACGGACGCTATCTCGCCTTTTATCTCGCTTGCGGCCTTGCTGCCTCGATTGCGCATGTCTTTTTTAATCCAACATCGATCGTGCCGGCACTGGGCGCCTCCGGTGCAATCGCGGGAGTGCTGGGATGCTACATGCGCCTCTTCCCCCTGGCGCGGGTCGTCGTGGTGGTGCCGATCCTTTTCATCCCGCTGTTCTTCGAAGTCTACGCGTTCCTCTTCGTCGGTCTCTGGTTCTTGATTCAGATTTTCCAGGGAGCGCTGGAGCTCCTGCTGCCGTCCTCCGGCGGAGGCGTCGCATGGTGGGCTCATGTCGGAGGGTTCGTGGCGGGGTTGACGCTTGGCCCCCTCCTGGTCCGGTCCGAGCAGCGTTACCGCGCATACTACCCAGACGAAGGCGTGCTCGGCTTCGATACTCAGGGGCGGGTATGACGTGCCACTTGCCATAGGAGGCTTCCATGTCGATCGGCGATCTTTTCTGGCTTTTCTTTATATTCTCGGCGATCCAGCCGATGTTGCGGCAGCGGATGCTCGAGGCCATGCGGGTGCGCAAGATCGCGCAACTCGAGAGCGAACGAAAATCGCGGGTGATCCTGCTCGTGCACCGGCAAGAAACCATGCGGCTGCTGGGCTTTCCGATCGCACGTTACATCGACATAAACGATTCCGAGGATGTTCTGCGCGCCATCCAGATGACGGACGAGGACGTACCGCTCGATCTCGTCCTGCACACGCCGGGCGGCCTTGTACTCGCAGCGCTGCAAATCGCGAAGGCGGTTCGTGAACTCGCCGGCCGCTTCGCTCATCAAGGTCACCGAGGAGAAGCCGGTGGGGAGAATTGACGATCAGACGCTGGTATTGGCCGATGTCGGACGCAAAGCAATTGCGCAAGTCAAGCAAGCAGCGAGCGAGCTCCTGGAGCGTCGGCTTCCCGCCGAGCAAGCGAGGGCGCTGGCGGAAAAGCTCACGGCCGGTACATGGACGCACGACTATCCGATATGGGCCTCAACCGCGAAGTCGCTTGGCCTGCCGGTCAGCACCGACATGCCGAACGGAGTTCTCGAACTGATGAAGCTTTATCCGCAGCCCGTTCGCATGCAGAGCGGCGGCGGCGTGGAATATCTGCCGGTACCACGACAGAAGGAGGTCGCCAGGGAGGCCTAAGTTGATTTCGCAGAATTAGCGTCGCTGAACACGCATCCCCGCGATAACCTGGAGCGGAGTCCGCTTCTCTTGGAATTGGAAGCCGTCCGAGCGAGGGAGATCTGGATGCCACTGAAGGAGCAACTCGCGGCCGAGCGCCAGCGATGGAAACCCCTGACCGTCTATCAAAAGTTCGAGCACGCCGTCATCCTTGTGCTGACGGCGCTCATTGCGGTCGTGATCGGGTTCGCCCTCTGGAACTTGGTGCTAAAAATCCTGCTTAGCATCATTTCTTCCAGTGGGTTCGATCCAACGGATTATGCGGTGTTTCAGGCATTCTTCGGAATGATCTTCACCGTCATCATCGCGCTTGAATTCAAGCGCTCGCTGCTGGTTGTTGCAGAGCGCCGGCACGGCATCGTCCAGGTTCGCACCGTGCTCCTGATCGCGCTGCTCGCCATTGTCCGCAAGCTGATGATCATCGATCTTTCCGCAGCGGAGGCCCAGCAGGTGTTCGCGCTTGCAGCCGCGATTCTGGCGCTCGGCGCCGTGTATTGGCTCGTTCGCGAACAGGACAGGCGCGAGCAGGCTTGAGATGCAATCTTGTCCAACAGGAGGTTCGCCATGACGGCCCGTAAGCTCGACAAGAGCCAATGGCGCACGTTTTTCGATCGTCTCTCGAAAACGCTCGAAGGAAAGCAGGCCGAGATCGAGGTTGCCTCGCTATCCCTTGGCGATCAGGTCGAGGCGGAGTGGTTGCCCTTGCACGGCATTACTTACGATCCGAATGACGACCTTGTCGAGGTCGCGCTCGAGAGGCTTGATCACATGATTCGTAAGCCGCGCGAGATTTATCTCGAGGACTGGATCAGAGGACTGACGACCATTGAGATTGTTGATGCTGACGGGACCAAACAAGTTGTCAAGCTCCGAGAGCCATTGATGCTGGCATCTCCGGGGACGTAATGCCGGCACGGCACTGCTTCACACAGGCCTTCGCCCGAGGCGGACGAGCCCCCTTCACTGAGCCGCGTGCGGCTCTTCACTATTTCGGTAGGTCTGCTGGGTCTGATAATCGATCGTGTACGGCCTTAATTCGACTTGGGCCGCCGAAAGCCGTTGATATAGATTGCGTCGACGCACGATCGGCCACCACTCGTACAGAAAAATTTCGATTGGCCTCCAGTTCGCAACCCACCCGAAAATAGTCAAGCTCTCTTCGATGACCCGTCCAAGAGGACGTGGTGTGAGGTTGGCGGCTGCCATTTGGCCCGCAATGACGCATAATGAGAGTACTGTCAGTCCGATGACGAGCGAGCGCCATCCGATGCGGAACAATTCGTTGAGATCAAGCGCTATAACGCGGGCGCGATGACTAAAATACCGATTGAGAGCCACTCCGATCTCATGAGCCTCTGACGTAGATGCTTGTGACTCTGGCAGGTGTACAATGATCCTGAGTTGCTGATCGGTGGGCAACTCTCTTGCCCAACCCACGATAAATTCCTCTGCATCCTTGTCGAGATCCTTTTCGCGAAACGGAAAAGGATCGAGGCTGTGAAACAGTTGCGAGAGTTCTTCGATCCTCAGCTCGATTGCATTTGCGGAGGTCGCTGGTTGTTCATCCATGTTGGCCTCAATTTTTTGACCAACAGCCCGCGGAAACCGAATCCAAAGTGTTGGAGGGAGGGTGCCGCTACTGCCGTCAGTCGCAGGCGATCATCTGGTACACAAATCACTATCTTCCTGACGTTTGAGAGGCTTTCTCCAAAAGTACTCCGTTCGTGTGGTTAACGACTGGCCTCAGCAGCGTGTCGCGTCGTCGGGAGCAGGTGCCGCTCGAACCAGCTGCGCGCTAATCGGGCCACTTCATCAAGCGCTCCAGGTTCTTCGAAGAGGTGCGTCGCTCCCGGGACGATCACAAGCCGCTTCTCGCCGCCCAGTTGTGGAAGGGCGATCCGGTTCAGCTCGATCACCTGGACATCGTTTCCACCGACGATGAGCAGCGTGGGCGCGCGAACACGGGGCAGGGCCGGCCCCGCCAAATCCGGCCGCCCGCCGCGTGAGACAATGGCTCCGATTACGTCGGGTCGCCTCGTCGCCGCGACCAGAGCGGCGGCAGCACCAGTGCTGGCGCCAAAGCAGCCAATCGGAAGGTGACGCGTGTCTGGGCGCTGAGTGAGCCAGTCCGTGGCGCCGACCAGCCTTCTAGCCAGCAGCTCGATGTCGAAGCGCAGATGCGCCGTATGTAAATCGATCGCCTCTTCATTCGCAGTCAGCAGGTCGATTAGCAAAGTCGCCAATTTCGCCTCGTTGAGCAGCTGTGCCACATGGCGATTGCGAGAGCTGTGTCGGCCACTGCCGCTTCCGTGAGCAAACAACACAACTGCGCGGGCGTCCTCCGGCAGTCTCAGATTGCCATCCAGTGTTACGGCGTCGGCGGCAACGTGAACCAGATGCTCTGCAACGATTGGCTTTGCGAGTGTAATCATCGCTTGCCCTCGCCTATTTTGAAGCCAACATCCCTAGGCCATGACTCTTAGTGACTGCGAACGCACTTCGCGGGCTTCTCTCGTTGGCTTCACGCCCCGCACCGGGTACGAAGAGGAGGGGCGCTTGTTCGCTTACACCGCGAAGGGGAAGGTCTCAGGCACCTCGCCTGCTTCCCATTCCGTCGTGACTTCGAGTGGTTTGACCGCCCGCGTCTCATCGTAATGGAGCACGGCATCAAATTGGTCCGGCAGACGCGCCCGGAAATAGTGGCTTTGCCGCTCAGTTTCGGGCCGGTAGATCACACCGATTGCCCGCTCGAGCCGCGGTTCGCGCAAACCCACCGCCAGCGTGTCATTGTCACGCCAGGTGAGCAGGAACCGGACACGCTCTGCGGCATGGAACAGCGCCTCGTAGCTGCCGGCCAGCGCCGCGCGAACGCGCTTGCGCTCGGCCGGCGCTCCCCAATCAGAGGCGGCAGTAACGATGCCGTGATGTGTGGTAAAGCCGATCAATACTGCATCATGGCCATATTTCTCACGCGTGAGCTGGCCTACATTGAGCTCGGAGCGCTGACGCATATCGGTCGCGCGTGCATCGCCGAGATGAGAATTATGTTCCCAAACGGCAATCCTCGCGCGGCCGTCGTTCCGACCGAGATGCATGATCAGCGCATCGAGCGTCTCGGCCATGTGGCGGTCGCGCAGATTCCACGACGATACTTCCTCGAGAAACATCGCCCGATAGTACGCCTCGGCATTCTTCACTAGACGGGCATTTTGCTCGGCATAGAAGAGTTCGTCCTCCACCGCGCCGCGCCGTGCGTGGTCGGCAGCCCGGCGTTGCAGCTCAACCAACTGGCTGATGACCTCGTCCTCACATGACTTGGCGAGGTTCAAGCGCGTCATGAAACCGTAGACCTGGGTATCCTCACCGAAATGGTCGAAACAGGAATAGCGTTCGCGGGCGCGTTTTGCGGCTTCGGAATCGACCTTTTCGAGATAACGCAAAACGGCTTTCATCGATGTATGCAAGCTATATAGATCGAGGCCGTAAAATCCAACCTTTGCAGCGCCCGGCGGGAGCGCGTCATTGTGCGCTCGCAGCCACTCGATGAATTCGACTACTACGGTGTTGCGCCACATCCAGGTTGGGAATCGCCGAAAATCGGTGAGGGCTTCCACCGCATCGAGGTCATCGCTCATGCCGCGGACATAGCGGTTGACGCGGTAGGCGTCCGGCCAGTCGGCTTCGACTGCGACGGCTGTAAAGTGTTTTTCCTTAATGAGCCGTTTCGTAATCTCGGCCCGCTCGCGGTAGAACTCATGCGTGCCGTGGGATGCCTCGCCGAGCAGTGCGAAGCGTGCATCGCCGATTCGGTTCATGAGCGGATCGTAGTCTCGGGCAACGCCGGTCAATGGATGGGCGCTCGCGCGCAACGCCTCGATAAGGGCGGCATCGGTCGGGCTTGGTACGGCCTCGCCCTTCTCCGGCGCTTTTCGCCGCGCCAGCAGGCCACGAACCTCCTCGTCCGTCGTCTGCGAGAAGTCCTGATACCATCGGCCGACCGCCTCGAACGGCTCCGGGGTGATGGCGCAGATGACATCATCGACTTTCGCCCTCATTTCCTCGCACGCCTCCGGCGACGCCGTCGGAACGGCGACGACGATGCGGGCAGGCTGCAACTGCCGCAAGGCCTCGATGGCGGCGTGCATGGTCGCTCCGGTCGCAAGACCGTCATCCACTAGGATGACAGTACGACCGCGAACGTCGGGCGGTGGACGACCCTCGCGGTAGAGGCGCTCGCGCCGCGCAAGCTCCTGCCGTTCCTGCGACGCGACGGTGTCGATCAAAGCGCCCGGAATGCCCAGACGCCTCACGAGTTGGTCGTTGAGTACACGCACGCCACCCGTCGCGACGGCACCCATCGCCAGCTCCTCGTAGCCCGGGACGCCCAGCTTGCGCACGACAAATACGTCCAAGGGCGCGCCGAGTGCCTGGGCGACTTCATACGCGACAGGCACGCCTCCGCGCGGTAGGCCGAGCACGAGTACGTCCGGGCGATTGGCGTAAGCGGTGAGTTTCGCAGCGAGCAATCGACCCGCTTCAGAGCGATCGCGAAAGAGTCCTGGCTTAGGGAGATCCGGCTTTATGTTCATGTGTAATGCTCCCTTCCGGAAACCGCTCTAGGCGATCTGTTCATCCAGTTCGGCTACGAGCCGTTTCAGCGCGCCGGCTGCCCGACGCCTGGGGTGGCTGGATAAATATCGTCCGGCGATCGCTCCAAGCGGAAATTGATAAAGCCAGATGAAAACGGGTGCGTTGACAGGCATCAATTTTCCGCCGCAGCGGAGTTCAGCGGACAACGGGCGATATTGATGGGTATCAACGCTCATTAGCTCGTCTTTCGGTAGAGGCAGGAGGTCTCGACGGCAGGGGCTTGAGAGTCGCGTCATCCTTCGGAGGAAGGCCGGGCGAGGCTATGGGCTCCTCGGAGTCACCGATGTGCCGCAGCCGGTTCAAGCGGGGCCTGTCACTCTCGATCCCGCCACGACCGTCGAGGCCGCCCTGCAGTGCTTTGGGCAACGATGCCTCAACCATCTCTTGCGCAACGAACCTGCCGCGCTGGCGGGTGAGCCCGAAGGAATCCATCAAATGCGAGTCGCCATGCGGCGCCTTCGCTCGGCGCTTTCCGCGTTAAAGCCGATGCTACCAGCGGAGCATCACCGCTGGGCATCCGACGAGCTCCGGTGGCTTACTCACGCGCTGGCTCCAGCGCGCAACTGGGACATATTCACGGGCGATCTTCTGCGCCCAGTCAGCGAGGCGCTGCCAAACCGCCACGAGATGAAGCATCTCGTCAGCGCAGCAGAGCGATCCCGCCGGGCGGCCTTCGATGATGCGAAACAAGCAATCTTGTCTCAACGACACACCGAAGCGATGCTGCGGCTTTTACGATGGTTTGCGGCTCGTGCGTGGCGTGATCAACAGATATCGGAGAACACGGCTCTCCTTCTGGCGCCGATTTCCGATGTTGCCCCGGATCTGATCGAACGATGCCATCGCAAGGCCCGGCGGCGCTGCAAGCGGTTCGACGAGCTAACTCCAGCAGCGCGGCACAAGTTGCGCATTGCGTTGAAGAAGCTGCGGTACACAATCGAATTCCTCGGAAGTCTCTTCGACAAGGACGAAGTTCGCGCGTTCGTCAAGAGGTTGAAGTCCTTACAAGACTATCTCGGCCATGCGAACGACGTCCGTGTTGCCTACGATCTCATGGACCAAATTCGAGAAACGAAAAATCACAACGCTGGCACGATCGATCGCGCTGGCGGCATCGTGTTCGGTTGGCACGAGCGGGATCTTGTCGATCGCGAGCCTACGCTCAGAAAACATGTTCGGCGGTTCAAGCAACTGGACCCGTTCTGGTGATGCTAAACACGTCGGCCAGCCGTGCGGACGCAGGGACCGTGTGGAGGTGTCGGATTTAGCCTTGAGAGCGATGCGACGTCCTTCGCCGGCACGTCGCCTCAGCGAGCGCCAGGACCTTTAATGTGAATTGAGCGGTGGGATGCCATGGCAGACCGCGATGCTTTGGACGGGCTGCCGGCCCGAGCTAAAGCTTTGCTTCGCAAGAGAGCGCAGCCGAAATGGGTTGCACCCATGTTGGCGACACTTACGGACGAACGCTTTTCGCGAGAAGGATGGTTGTTTGAGCCGAAGTGGGACGGCGAGCGCTGCCTTGTTTTTCGCCGCGGCCGCGAATTGAGCCTCTTTTCGCGGAACCGAATCCGGCTGAACGAGAAATACCCTGAGTTGACAACAGCGTTTCATCGGCAGCAGACCGATTCCTTCATCGCCGATGGTGAAATTGTTACGTTCAAAGACGGGATCACCAGCTTCGCGAAACTTCAACAACGCATGCAGGTCGAGCATCCGTCAGCCGATCTGCTCCGCAGGGTTCCGGTATGGCTGTATCTTTTCGATTTGCTCTATCTGGGCCGCTACGACACCCGGCGAGTTCCGCTCCGGGACCGCAAGCAAGTGCTTCGCAACACCTTCGACTTTGAGGGTTCGTTGCGGTTCACGGAACATCGCGAGACAGAGGGCGAAGCCTATTATCGAAAGGCGTGTCGCAATGGATGGGAGGGCGTAATCGCAAAGAACGGGGACAGCGCGTATGTATCCAGGAGGACGCGCGATTGGCTCAAATTCAAGTGCAGCCATGAGCAGGAGTTCGTCATCGGCGGTTACACGGAGCCGCAGGGGCGTCGGATCGGCTTCGGAGCATTGCTGTAAGCTATTACCGTGGCCGAAAGTTCGTATATGCCGGCAAGGTCGGAACTGGGTTCGATAATGACACGTTGCGTCGGCTGAGCAGGAAGCTTACCAAACTGGAGACGCCGAGTAGCCCGTTCGAGGACGATGGGTTGCCGCGCGGTGGTGTCCATTGGGTTAAACCAAAGCTCGTCGCCCAAATCGCCTTCACCGAATGGACGCGGGAAGACAAATTGCGACACCCGCGATTCCTCGGCCTGCGGGAAGACAAGAGACCGCAAGACGTCGTGCGAGAGGGCTGAAGCGCGATTATTCGATGACAGCTACCCGCGGGCGTCACGGACATGGAGACGTCCGGCGAAGGCCTTATTTCCCGATGGCGTCACGAAGCACGCGTGGGACTTAGAATGATGACTGGAATGCCACTCGAAGATTATCGCAGGAAGAGAAAGTTCACCGAAACGCCCGAGCCGGCAGGGCAGGCGCGGCGGAACAGCCGCAGCCGTATCTTTGTCGTTCAAAAGCACGACGCCAGTCGCCTGCACTATGACTTCCGACTGGCGATCAGCGGGGTTCTGGTGTCGTGGGCGGTGCCCAAAGGTCCTTCCATGAACCCCGCAGAGAGACATCTAGCCGTACGCACCGAGGATCATCCGCTCGAATATGCCCAGTTCGAGGGCGTAATACCGGAAGGGCAATACGGAGCCGGAACGGTAATGGTGTGGGACACGGGCACTTACGAGCCGCGAGACGGCATCCCGCCGGGCGAGCAGCTTGCCCGCGGCAAAATCGACGTGGTGCTCCATGGCGCGAAGCTGCGCGGTGGCTTCACGCTGGTCCGCACGGGGAAGCGCTCGGCTCGTCCTGGCCAAAAGGAACGCTGGCTGCTGATCAAACACCGCGACGAGCATGCTGATCCATCATGGGACATTGAAAGCCCCCGCCTGGGCCGTTCGGTCCTCACCGGCCGTAGCCTGCAGGAGATCGAAAAGGGTCGCCCGAGAAAGATGCCGGGCCTTGGGCATACCCACGTTTGAATGGAGACTGCTTTGTATCAATTGGCGGCGCGCCAACTGTAGTGGCCCGCGTCGAGCCCTGTCCTTTCCGAAAATTCCATCCGGCTTGGGATTCGCATCGTGAGACAGAATCATCGCATGATCGGGGTCGATGCTTGCAGTCCTGCATTCACTCGGAATGTTCATCATCGACGTCTTCAAGTCGCGGCGCCGGCTGGAAGCCGAGAACCTGTTTCTTCGTCATTGCCTTGAGGCGCACGCCGCCTTGTCTTCGACTATGTGGCAGTGACCGGGCGCTGTTGGTCTGGATGACCCGGCTCTGGCCGAGCCTGCTCGGCGCGGCCAAGATCGTTCAACCGGAGACCATCCTTCGCTGGCATCGTGCAGGCTTTAGGACGTTCTGGCGCTGGAAATCGCGAAAGAGGCGCGCGAGACAGATAACTTAATCGCTCCGCGGATCGAACGTTGGCTCGTACAGCTCGAGAGGAACGCGTTGACAGATTATCAGAACCCCGACGAGCCCCGAGTTGTTTCGGGTAAGCATTACATGCACCGCCCTCCTCAAGGGCATCCCGATCGATGATTCTCACCGAACGGGGCCCGGAGAGCGCAATCAGGCCGCGATTCTTGAGCGATGTGAGCGAGCGACTGACTGTTTCGACCGACAAGCCGAGATAATCGGCGAT
>WNFO01006572.1_pt1 | contig 11163 bp, 9 predicted proteins | sample 5400251 | NCBI WGS metagenome assembly WNFO01 (sample SAMN13153354, study PRJNA577476) | soil metagenome | isolation source: 100 cm saprolite under Madrone tree | place: USA:California | collected 2016-06-14 | reverse complement strand
CGACCACCCCGGTGTCGTACGGATAGCGATCCGGCCGCACCCGTATGGCCATCACGATTTCTTCCAGCGAGGCGTTGCCGGCCCGCTCGCCGATGCCGTTAATCGTGCACTCCACCTGGCGTGCGCCAGCGGCAATCGCGGCCAGCGAATTGGCCACCGCCAACCCCAGATCGTTGTGACAGTGGGCCGAGATGGTCACTTTTTCGGCTCCGCGCACTCGCTTCCGAATGCTTCGAATCAGGTCGCCAAACTCCTCCGGTATGCTGTAACCAACCGTGTCGGGAATGTTCAAGGTTGTCGCTCCAGCTTCCACAGCCGCGTCGAGAACCTGGTACAGGAATTCGTGATCGGTGCGGGTCGCGTCCTCGGGAGAAAACTCCACATCGGCGCACAATGACTTCGCCAGACGGACGGAATCACGCGCCTGTTCCAGACACTGCTGCCGCGAGAGCTTGAGCTTGTATTGCAAATGAATGTCGGAGGTTGCCAGAAACACATGGATGCGAGGGCGAGCCGCACCCTTCAGAGCCTGCCAGGCACGTTCGATGTCCTGGCTGCAAGCCCGGGCCAGACCAGCGATGATGGGGCGTCGAATGGTGGCGGCAATGGCCTGCACCGCGGCAAAGTCACCTTCCGAGGCGATGGGGAAGCCGGCTTCCATAACGTCTACGCCCAGGCGGTCGAGTTGATGTGCCAGACGCAGCTTTTCCTGCACGTTCATACTGCAGCCGGGCGACTGCTCGCCGTCGCGAAGCGTGGTGTCAAAGACCGTGATGCGTGCGCGTTCCATGCTCGAATCCTCCGGGGCTGGTCGATGGTCCTTGGCCGTTTGGTCGTTGGCCAAGCCCTTCTTCATACTGCCTGCCAGCCTTCATGTTACGAAGCAGGCATCTTTGACGGTCGCGCGGGAGGGGAAATTCTCCCGGGCGGCGGAAAAACTGCACCGCACCCAATCGGCGGTGAGCCAGTCAATCCACAAGCTGGAGCAGGATGTGGGCGAGCCCCTGTTCGACCGCTCCTCGCGCGACGGCCTGCTGACCGACGCCGGGCGAGTCCTTCAGGAGTACGCCGAGCGGTTGCTGAACCTCCGCGATGACGCCTCGGGTGCCCTGGTGGAATTGCGCGAGGTTCGACGCGGCAAACTATCCATCGCCGCCAACGAATTTACCGCGCTTTATCTGCTGCCCGTGCTGGCAGACTTTCGCCGCCTGCATCCCATGATCAGAATTGTAGTGCAGCGTTCCCTGGGCAGTCACATTCCGGACGACATTCTGCGGCACAACTCGGAGCTGGGCGTGCTCACCTATGATCCCCAGGAGCCTCACCTGCACTCCATCGTTGTGTACCTGGATGAATTGATCTTCGTCGTACCGCCCAAGCATCCGCTGGCCGCGGAAGCTCAGGTCAGCATCCGGCAATTGGGCGCGGAGTCTTTCGTTGCCCACATTGTCCCGTCACCCTATCGCGAGAAAGTGATCCAGGCATTCAAGCGCCACAAGACTCCGCTGCACATGGACATTGAACTGCCCACGTTGCAGGCCATCAAACGTTTCGTGGCCATGGGCAATGGCGTGGCGCTGCTGCCTGCAATCAGCGTGGAGAACGAGTTGGTTCGCGGCGAACTGGTGCGCATTCCGGTGCGCGAACTACGTCTTCACCGGAAATTGCGGCTGGTCTACCGCAAGGCGGCCAGTCTTTCTCACGCGGCCCGCGCGTTTCTGAAGGTGGCGGAAGCGGTTTCGCTCGAACGCCGCGGCCCTTACCGCTTTCAGCGCGAACATTAGTTCGATAAAAACGGCTCGATCCTCCCAAAACCACTTCTTGTCATCCCGAGCACTCTCTCTTCGCGCGAAGGGCGAAAGAAAGAGTGTCGAGGGACTCGGTTCTTGCCGGCGCAACGCCGCTTCCAGTTGCCGCACAAACCCAGGTCCCTCGCTAGCGCTCGGGATGACATCCATTCATCCTAGGGGTTTCCTTCGTGCACCTTCGTGTCCTTGGTGGTCAAATTAGGCCAGTTGCCCTCCGAACGCGAGCACCGCGTCTTCAAGCCGGGGATGGATTTCAAAAACTGAATCCAGGTTTGTAAGTTCGAGCAGATGCCGAACCCGTTGATTGGGAGCCGCCAGTTTGATCGAGCATCCAGTGGCGCGAGCCCAGGTCAGCATGAGTGCCAGTTCGCCCAACCCGGCGCTGTCCATCATCTCGACTTCGCTGAGTTCGAGCACAAGTTGGCGTGTATGTGGCAGGAGGGCGGCGATCTTGCCGGACAATTCCACGGCCTCATCGCGGTAGGCGATACGGCCTTTGCAGGAAACTACGGTCACATCATCAGCTGCTCGGATTTGCAAATGCAACTTCAACTTGGACTCCTTGTATCGAGGCGTTTCCAAACGCAGTTTTGACATCTCAGTCATCATCTCCATGTTACGAGGTAAAGATCATTAGAATGTTCAAGAGATGTAAAAAGTCGATGAAATGTCGGGTTCGGCTTTCCAGAGCGGGAAAAAGAAGAGCAACAGAGTACAGACGTTACCGGGGCTTGCAAAATAATTTCAAGCTGTCATCGCGCCCGGCCGCATTTGTGAGGATAGCCAAATCGCCAGAGACCTTATCATCCCACCTCTTCATATTCGACATCCTCGGCTAGCTCTGTTTCCGCGGTAGACTCGGCGAGCGCGGCGTCATCCCTCCGTTCCTTCACGGAATCGTGATCTTCAACTCGGTCGTGGTATTCGTGGATGCGGACTCCTTCGGAATCGATGGTCAGGTAGGTAGGCGGAAAATCTGTCCAGCCGCCGGAGTTGTAGTAAGCCACTCCCTCTCGTTCGGAACACTCCGCCTTGTGAGTGTGCCCGCAGAATACGCGGTCTGCATGGCGCAGGCGCGCATGCAGGATGGCGCCCGACGCGACCTTTGTGGACAAGCGCAACCAGCGGGCGTTCAAACGATCCAGAAACCGTGAAAACGCCTTGCCTTTAAAGTCGAGTTTTTGCAGCCACAAGTGTAAAAGCGTTCCCACGGAACTCAGCAGCAGATTGTTGACTGCGAACCGGTCGAACTGGTGACCGTGGATGGCGAGATGGCGGCGGCCCTCGAACTCCCACACGTATTCCTCGTAGACTTTTACGCCTACCAGGTGGGACATGATTTCGCTCAGTCCCCGGTCATGGTTGCCTTCAACCCACACCACTTCGACGCCGCGCTTCGGGTTGGACAGCTTGCGGATGTAGCCGAGAAACTTCCAGTGCGGTTTGGTGAGGCGTCCAAAATTAAGGTCGGAAAAAATATCGCCCAGCAGGATCAGGCGGCGGAAGTGGTTCTCCCGCAGCATCCGCGTGGCTTGCTCGGCGCGGCTGATCTCCGATCCCAGGTGCAGGTCAGAGAGGATGAGCGTGTCGTAGACCGCGGAACCCATCCTCTTTCTTGTAACAAGCGAATGTTACGGAGTGATGAAAATTGCACAAAAAACAAGGCAATGATGCCTCGGAGGTAACCTCGAGGCGGCCTTCCAGGCCCGTTAAGCGAATGATTTCATAGACCTACTTCGCGGCGGGCGGCACATACTCTTTGGGCGGGGCTACACCTTCACCGAAGAAGTATTGTTCCATCTGCTTGACGATGACTTCCTGGTCCTCGCGGCGCGAGGGGTTCAGTCGATATTCGTTCAGCAGCATCTTGCAGAATTCCGTCCACCCATTCCACGCCTGCTGGGACACGTTGTCGTAGACTTTCTTCCCCAAATCCGTGTCGAATGGAGGCTCATCCAGACCGGGTAGCTCTTTATGCAACTTCACGCAGAAAACCGTACGCTCTGCCATGACCTTCCTCGTAACGCAATGAGACAAAAAATTATCTCACATCCATGGATGGACGGGCGTCCCCGCCCGTCCGGCCGGGCAAAGCCCGGCAGTTCTCAATCCGCCACCGAAATCCGGCGAGATGCGCTCGCCTACCCGGACGGGGGCGTCCGGTTCTACGCACGTTGAGCTAGCCTCCAACGCATACGTAACTGATCACGTCCTCGCCGACTCCGCGGACCAGAATGCTGCTCCCCGACTGTGGGACGGCATCGGCACCATTGCCCACGGTCGTCTTGTCGCTTGCCGTGCATTGAAAGCTGGCTGGGCTTGCGAACGAAGGACTGAACCCCTTGACTGTGGCTTGCCCGCGGGTAAGCGTCACACTTCCAAAGACGATCTGCCCGCCGGTGACCGCACTCGCCGAACAGGTACTCGTCGTGCCGCAATTTTGCAGCCTGGGATGGTTACTCAAGGTGAGGTTGGCCACCGGCGTTGTCGATGAAATCACTAACGGCGGTGTCCCCGGCGGGACGGTCGAGGTGACCAGGGAATTAGTGGTGATCGGAACTTTGAAGCTTTTCAAAGTGGAGGTCAGCCGTTCCAGCCAGCTCTTTCCGTCGCCCACGTTGCCGATGTAGCTGGAAACCGATTTCGGCGCTCCCAGGCTGATCCCGACGTTCTCCGCATCCCCGTTGCTCTGGTCATATCCGATAAACGAATCGTTTGCATCGTTTGCCGGACGATTGTTCGCGGTGGCAATCGTCTTCTGGAAGTTGGAATCAGAGAGGGTGATGATGTGTCCCGGCGCCGTTCCCACGGTGGAGAAATTCAGGCGGCCCTTGAGATTCGTCCGCAGCCGGCCGTCGGCGCCGGGTTTGACCGCCAACAGGAATGCCCCCTGTTCGTAGAATGACGAAGGGGCCATGGCGGAATAGCAGCTCACCCAGAGCGGCGTCCACGCCGCAAGCGAGTCACAGTTGGTAGCAATCAGAGCCGGCGCCATCATGCCCTCCACCGCGACCACGCTCGAGGTCGCGCTGTCCATCCAGGCCCGGGCCGCGTCCAGAACACTTCTGGAATCCTGATTCGCGCTCAGCACCAGGTTTCCCGGCCAGAAGTCCAGTAGCGGATAGTAGGTCGGGACCGCCACCGTATAGGACTGAAGCGCGCCCTGGGTGTCGGTAAACGTGCACACGCCGTTGGCGCAGGCCGAGGCGCGGGGGACGTTCGTTGCCACCGCGTAGTCTCCTTTCCCATAAGGCGCCTGTTCCAGCGCGTCCCGGGCGGGCGTCGCGCGCAGCAGGTCAAACGTACTGGCCCCGGCAATGTCCGGCGTCGTCACCGTAATTTTTCCCGATCCATCGCTCAGAGCGTTGCCGGCGTAGAGCGGGTTCGAGGCGCCGTGCTTCGCGTGCCGGGCAACGATGTAGTAGTGATATTCCTGGTTCCCGGTGCGCGCGAACTGCGGAATGTATCCTACGGGCGCTTCACCGGCGTGGATCCTCACCGGTCCCCCTTCCGCGATCACTCCGGCCTGTCCGATTTTGCCCAGCGGATTCGCGCACGCTCCCACTTCTTCATACACATTGTCGATATCGAACCCGCCGTAGCCACCGCGCCGGGTGCCCGCGCGCACCCCGTATTGCGCGTAGCCCTGGATCACGCTGTCGGAAATTCGGACCGTGTTCCCGCTCTGCCAATCGACCCCGTTGCCCCGGCACTGCAGCGATATGTTCAAGTGCTTCAGCCAGCCCACCCCGGGAAACGTGGCAAACGGTCCCGGCGCGTAGACCGCTGGATTACAGGTTTTCGCGTCGCACCGCAGGCTGTTGCCGCCGAGGCCTGTATCCAGTCCATCCAGCAGAAACGCCTCGTCGTCGTCCACCTGCACGAAGCTGCCAAAGGTTCCGCCGGCGAAAGGAATCCTGGCCGACACGTTGAACACTCGGGTTTTCTGCGCGTTCACCTCGATGAACGGTTTTTGGCCGTTGGCCACGGTCGGGCGTCCGCGCGGATTGATCAGCGTGATGTCCTGAAAGGCAACGGAACTCTTGGGATCACCAACGAAAATGCAGGTGTCGTTCATCCAGCATTCGACGATGGAACCGGAGAAATCCACCGTGATGTTGGAAGCGCGAATCGAGACTCGCGCAAAGGCTTTCAATTCTCCCGGCGGCACAACCACCGTTCCGGATTGCGGACTGCCGGTGGGATTGGTGGGAACAAACCGCGCTGCGATCAACGCCTCCTGCAATCCGCCCGACGCGCTGGAAATCGCGTATCCCGCGGAGTGTGCGTTTGCCGTGGTGAACCGCAGGCTTCCGGGACGGCCATCCCCGGCACAGGTCCCGCCGTTGACTTTGGCAGGTTCTGAAGTTCCCGATCCGCTCAGAAAGATCCAATATTCCGGTTCGTTTCCCGTTACACCTGGAGGGCAAGACGGCAGGTTAACCACTCTGTCGCCAGGTTGGCCCAGGTCTGCGGCCGGGCTGATCGACCAGTTGTATTCCGTCGCATACTTGCTGGGCCTTGCCGCCGGATTTTGAGCGCGGGCACGAAACTCCACGCCACCGATCTGCGAAAGAATGATCTCGGTGAAGACAATTAAAAGAACGATTGAAGCGATGCCAAGGCAGAGCCTGAGAGTCCTGGAGATTTTGGTCATGATGATCACTGTGCTCGCTATTTCTGAATGTCATTCAGATGGTTGATTGCTCTATCTTGCACCAAACTCTACACGCCGACGCGGAATGCCGGATCGGCCACGTGCCGTTATATGCGCGGCCCATTCGCAGTGGGTCAGTTTGAAATCCCCTGCATGTCTGCCAAAGGGTGGAGCAGGCCTTCAGGCCTGCAGAGAGCCTTCGTCCTGCGATGGGCTTCAGCCCCTGAGGTATCTCAGTGGCTGAAGCCGCATGACCTTGCCGCCTTTTATGCAGCGCTAAAGCGCTGCTCCACGCGAAATCAAAATCGGCCCAACATCAGTCCCGCGAATACACCATATCCCTTAAGAAATTCCAGGAAGTGCCCGTGTGAGGCCACCAGAATTCGAAACTGACACACTGCCAGCCCATTCGGACTCTTGCCTTGCACGCTCAATCTTGGGGTATAGTGTTGAAACCAGCTCAACACTCAACCTGGATGGAAAAAAAGGCCATTGTCACCGGCTCAGGCGGTCTTATTGGCTCGGAGTGTGTTCGTTTGCTCTGCGCCGAGGGATGGCGCGTCGTTGGCGTTGACAACGACATGCGCCAGACTTTCTTCGGCCCCGGCGGCACCACTCGCCCCGTGGTCAAGGAACTTGCCAAGGCGCTGCGCAACTACAGACATCTTGACCTCGATATTCGCGACCGCCAGGCCATCCGCGATCTTTTCCAGCGCGAGCGGCCGAACTTCATCATTCACACCGCCGCCCAGCCCTCCCACGACAAGGCAGCCTCCATCCCCTATGACGATTTTGATGTGAATGCGGTCGGTACGATGAATCTGTTGGTCGCGGCGCGAGATTTTTGTCGCGAGTCCCCGTTTTGTTTCACCAGCACGAACAAGGTCTACGGAGATCGGCCAAACTTACTGCCCTTGGTGGAAAAAGAAAAGCGCTACGACTATGCCGATTCCCGCGATGGGGTTGACGAAAGCATGTCGATTGACGGCTGCCTGCACTCGCTTTTCGGCGCGTCCAAAGTCGCGGCTGACGTGATGTGCCAGGAATTCGGCCGCTACTTCCAGATGCCGACGGGAATTTTTCGCGGCGGCTGTCTGACCGGACCGCAGCACTCGGCGGTCGAGCTGCACGGTTATCTGGCCTACATCGTTCTGTGCGCCATCACCGGACAGGAATACAAGATTTACGGCTACAAGGGGAAGCAGGTCAGGGACCAGATTCACAGCCGCGATGTCGCTCGACTGTTTCTGGAGTTTTACAAGAACCCGCGACCGGGTGAGGTCTACAACCTGGGAGGAGGCCGGCAGAATAGTTTGTCCATCCTGGAAACCATCGACATGCTGGCCGAAATCGGATTTCACCTTCGCTACAGTTACGATCCCACGAATCGGGTCGGGGACCATATCTGTTACGTTTCGGATCTGCGCAAGATCCGCTCTCATTTTCCCCACTGGCAGATGGAGTACGATCTGCCAAAAATCATTCATGGCATCGCGGAACGCCGGGCTGATCTTGCTCGCGCGGCGTCGTAACCTGCGGTTCAACCAATAGCGGATCGCGAAGTATGGGTTGAAATGTCACTCGAAGAGAACCTGAAAAGCATGGAGCGGAGCCGGGAATCCTACTGGCTCCGCCGCCCGGAGACGTCACGGCTCAAGCTGCGCTGGCGCGCGCTCACCGTCCGTCACTCCTTTCACGTGCTGCCCGGTGAGTCGGTTCTCGAGCTCGGCGCGGGCAGCGGCCTGTGGACCGAACATCTTTCCCAAGTGCTCCGCGGCGAGAATCCGATTACAGCGGTTGTCTTCAACGACGAGTTCGCCCAGTCGCCGCGCAACATTCCCAATGTGAATTTCGTCAAAGTGTCCAACCTTTGCAACGATCTTCCCGCGGAGAGCTTCGACTACATAGTGGGAACCGCAATTCTTTGCCACGACCTGTTTCCGCAAAATCTCGCGGCGCTTTACCGGTTGCTCAGGCCCGGCGGCCAGCTTCTGTTCTTTGAGGCCAACTACTGGAACCCGCAGGTTTTCATCAAGAACTACGTTCCACCCATCGCCCGGTGGTCCGGGCTCGCGTCCTGCCAGGTTGGGATGCGAAGGTACAAACTGATGAAGGCGGCATCTCACCAGGGATTCACCAACCTGGAAATCATTCCCTACGACATCATCCATGCGCGGACGCCGCCTGCTCTGGTCCCGCTGCTGCAATCCGGCGCCTTCGTGCTGGAGCACACTCCGCTGGTGAAGGAAATTTGCGGAACCCTGTACATCTGGGGAAAGAAACCCGGCGACGAGCAGGCACGGCGCCCGCAGGTCAGCCTGGCCACGCATCGAACGCTGTTCAACTCGGTTTCGGTAGTTGCGCCTTGCTACAACGAGGAGATGAACCTTCGTCCGCTGGTGGACGCCCTGGTCCAGATGTATAGCGACTACATCCACGAAATCATCATCGTGAACGACAACAGCACTGACCGGACGGGCGATGTGGCGCGTGAGATTGCGATCAACGAGCCGCGAGTGAAAGTGGTGGAGCGCAAACCTCCTGGTGGCGTCGGAAGAGCTCTGCGCGACGGTTACGCAGCGGCCACCGGACGCTACATCCTCACCATGGACAGCGATTTCCTGCAGATCGTCCCGGAGCTTCGCGACCTCTTCGATGTGGTCGCTGCCGGTCACGACGGCGCCATCGGAAGCCGTTTTTCGCACGATTCCGTGCTGATGAATTATCCTTTCTTGAAAATTCTGTGCAACCGCAGCTTTCATTTGTTAGTCAACCTGTTTCTACCTTGCAAGATACGTGACATTTCGAACAACCTTAAGCTGTATCGGGCCGAGATTTTGAAAAACCTCGACATCGAACAGGACCACTTTGCCGCCAACGTGGAGACTGGACTGAAGCCTATCCTGTCGGGCTACGACGTGCGCGAGGTGCCAATCTCCTGGATCAACCGCACTATCGACATGGGCAGCTCGTCATTCAAGATCGTGAAGATCGCGCCCAACTATTTCTTCGAATTCCTCAGCATTGTCTGGAACACCTGGCGTGGCCGGCGCAGCTTCGTACAGACACAGGCAAAGACCAACAAAGTCGCGGTCCTGGAGAAGCCGGCTGCGGAATCCACGGCTAACCGGTCCGTCGGGTAACGCGCGCATGACTGCCACTACCTCTTTCGCCAAGAACCTGTCCGGTCCAGCCTCAGAACCAATGGCGGTTCTTGCTGCCTGTCCGCTCTGCGCCAGCGAGGATTTGGAGATCTACAGCGATGACGAAGACAGGCAGCTGGTGGCCTCGGACCTGGGCTCATCTCGGCAGAGCGTTTCGCATGGCAAAATCCTGCGCTGCCGGACCTGCCGCTTCGCCTTCCGCCAGTCGCGTCCCGCTGAAGACGAACTTTCAGCCCTATATCGCGAACTCGACCCCAAAGTTTACGAGAGAGAATCGCGAGGCCGGCGCAACACCGCCCAGCGCCACCTGAAAATTGTCCAGAGATACACGGCTGGCGGCCGCCTGCTCGACGTCGGTTGTGCTTCGGGAGCGTTCCTGCGCCGCGCCGCCGATGCGGGCTGGAGCGTGGTCGGGGTGGAGCCCGCGAAAGTTCTCTGCGCCAAAGCGAAAGAAACGTTGCGCGGCCGGGGCGAGGTCCTCTGCCTTACTCTGCAGCAGGCAAGTCTGCCAGCATCGTCTTTCGACGCGCTGACTCTCTGGGATGTGCTGGAGCACGTACCCGAGCCGCGCGCGTTTCTGAAACACTGCGCGTCGCTGCTCAAGCCAGGCGGATACCTGTTCGCGAATGTTCCCGACCTGGACAGCCTCCAGGCCCGCCTGTTGCGCGAACGCTGGCCATTGTTGCTGGCCGAGCATCTGAACTATTTCAATCGCCGCAGCCTGAAGTTATGCGGAGAACTGGCCCAGTTGCAGTGGATCGATTTCGGCCGCCGTCCGGCCTCGTTTTCCCTGGAATATGTGCTTTATCGCCTGGCGCAGCACCGCGTTCCAGGCGCGTCCCTTGGCCACAAGGTCACTGGCAAATCTTTCCTGGGTGGAATCTGTATCCCGGCCTTCCTGGGTGAAAGCTACGGCGTGTGGACCCGTCCGCCACAAAATACATTCTGACTGGAGAGATTTGAGCCACCGGAAATACATAGCGGGAATCGCCGCTCTGCTTGCCGTGATCGCAGTGGCCCGCGTGGTTCAAACTTATCGCGTCACAGCCCAGACCTTCGACGAGCCCTGCCACGTTTCCGCGGCCATCGAGCTCCTGGACAAGGGCACGTACACTCTCGACTCCTACAACACCCCGCTGGCACGCATCGGGATTGGCCTCCCGCTCTACCTCGCCGGAGAGCGCTACCCTCAAATCTCGCCGGACGACCCCAACGGCAACAACTACAACTACGTCGGAAACAAGATTCTCTACGATGACGGGCACTACATGCGGAACCTGATTCTTGCCCGCACCGGCGTCCTTCCGTTTCTGCTGCTTACGGTGCTGGTGGTCTTTCTCTGGGCTCGCCGCGAGTTTGGAGATTTCGCTGCGTTGATGGCCGTGGGCCTGTTCACCACGCTTCCCACCGTGCTGGCATTTTCGAGTATTGCCTATAGCGACATGGCCACGGCGTTCGCGCAATCCGCGGCCCTGTTCGCGTTTGCCACATGGCTGGACAAGCCTTCCACAAAAAGCTGCGTCTGGATGGGGAT
>WNFO01005412.1_pt1 | contig 11164 bp, 15 predicted proteins | sample 5400251 | NCBI WGS metagenome assembly WNFO01 (sample SAMN13153354, study PRJNA577476) | soil metagenome | isolation source: 100 cm saprolite under Madrone tree | place: USA:California | collected 2016-06-14 | reverse complement strand
ATCACGCGCACCGAGGCGACTCAATCAGACCTTGCTATCGTGAAGCCAGATTGCAACGAGCCTAGAGCGGAGAGCCGCGATGGCGTGCAAAATTGAACCTGTGGGTGGCGAATTGCTGAAACCATGGCCCTTTATAATAGATGACTTTGCCCGGTCCAATGCAGCGTCATCGTTCACAATTTCTACGTAGAGGTATCCTTTGAGTGTCAGGCTCTTGCCGAGCACGGTGAACAACGGAAATGGTGTTGGTTCGGAACTGAGTGCACCATATTCAAGCAAGATGCCGCCACGAGACATGCTTTGGGTCAGCGCTTCGAAAGAGGGGCCTCCGACCGGATCAAATACGACGCGTGCACCAAGCCCATTAGTGATCTCCATCACTCTCGTCACGAGGTCCTCTTCCTCCGTTGCGATCACATGATGGGCACCGTTGTCCAGCAATGCCTGCCGCTTGGCGCTCGTCCGCGTCGTGGCAATGACGGTCGCACCAACTGCCCGGGCCACCTGAAAGGCGGCAATCCCGACACTGCTTGACGCTGCAGTAACGATGACAAAGTCACCTCGCGTGAGCCTTGCCTGCTCCACCAAAGCTCCCCAGGCAGTCACATACTGCATCCAGGAGGCCGCAGCCTCTCGGCGCGAACGAGATGTTCCCAGGATGCTTAACGAGGTTACGAGCTGGTACGTTCGCTATTTCTCCGTAGGTTCCCCATCGAGCGATATCCGGCGGCGGAACCAGGCTTACAACATCGCCCGTCGTGAAGCCAGACACGTCAGCTCCTATCGCCTTGACTATACCTGCAGCCTCGTATCCAAGACGGCTCGGGAAGTGAGCCTCGTGCACGTAAGCGTGAGTACGAAACATCACTTCTGCTCGATTGAGGCCAATGCTCTTTACCCCGATCTGTACCTCACCGCTTGCTGGTGGTGGAACTTCGATATCTTCGATCTTCAGTACGCTCGGATCGCCATACTCATGAATTCGCACGATTCGCGCCATAATCCCTCCTATTGATTTGCTATTGGGCGTCGCGTGAGCTGTCTCTTTGCTTCGCCCGCGAGTCCTTTCGCCATACTTGATTCGCGTCACGCATATTCGTCTTTAGCTCCTTAGCCGATGCGATACTGACCGCCGTCTACGACAATTGCTTGCCCCGTGATGAATGCCGCGTCGTCGCTCGTCAAGAACAGGACTGCGCCGACGACATCTCCCGGTTCTCCCAGGCGCCTGATGGCCTGCTGTTCCCAGGTACCACGCTTTTGCTCCTCCGATTGGGGCGCGATTGCCTGTGTATTCGTCAGACCGGGCAGCACCGAGTTTGCGGTGATGCCATCGCCTGCAACATCATTCGCCAAACCTCGCATGAACCCGATGATTCCCATCTTTGTGGCGATGTAGTGGCTCATGCCGGGAATCGCCAGTCCAACCATATTCGATGAAATGCCTATGAAGCGGCCCCACTTCTTCTTTCTCATGGCCGGCAGGAAGTACTTCACGCTCAGGAAATGCGCGTCCAGGTTGGTTGCGAAGGTTCGCCGCCACGTCGGCAGATCCAAGTCGTCGATGGAGCGATTCGGAAAATAGCCCGCGTTATTCACGACGATGTCCACGTCGCCGATATCTCGAACCTCGGCGGCGAGCGAACGCCACTGCTCTTCTTGCGTCACATCGAGTTCGAAGGCAGACGCCGACGGACCGATCTTACTGACGGTGTCGTGCGGCGACTTGAGGTCGGTCGCAATGACCCGTGCGCCGCGTTCTGCGAACGCCAACGCGATTGCTTGACCGATCCCTTGAGAGGCGCCGGTGACCAAGACAACGCGTCCCTCGTGCGTTTTGAATGCGGTTTTCATTTTGCGGCCCCGCGTGCCGTCTTGAGGGCGGTCGTCCACCAGAGAAGATCGTCGATCATGGCGTTCGCTTGCTTCGTCAACTCGGCCAGGCCTTTTTCCACATCGCCGCCTTGAAAATGCGCCCATAGCGTCGCCGGGGGAATGTGAACGGCCGATCGAATCGGCGCCATTTGAACTTCGACGGCGGTCTCGCGAAGCTGCTGAACGGCGCGCACGCCCATCGCGCCGCCATAGCTGACAAACGCCGCTGGCTTGCGGTTCCACTCCGGGTAGACCCAATCGATGGCATTTTTCAGCACCGCGGACGTGCCGTAGTTGTATTCCGGCGTAACGAACACAAAGCCGTCCGACTTGGCGATTTCCGCAGTCCACTTTTTGACGACGTCGTTGTCATAAGGCGCCCGGCCGGGCATTGCGGGCGGCACGGGTTGATCGAAGAATGGCATCGGGAAATCGCGGAGATCGAGAATCCGCGCTTCGATCCCTTCTCTCTTCCGAAACTCTTGCAGAATCCATTGAGCCGGCTTTTCGGAAAACCGCCCCTGGCGTGTACTGCCGATGATTACGGAAATGGTCGTCATATGCTTTCCTTCGCTCCTTTTGTTATGCGCCGGCTGCATTGGACTTGTCCCCCGTCAGCTCGCGTTCTGCCTGAAGCCAATCCTCGATGTCGCGGCCGGGCTCTCCGCCTCGTTCAACATAGAGTTCATACGCGCGACGCCTGATCTTGTCTTCGCGCGTTGAGGCCGACAAACGACCTTGCTCCTGAGTTTCGGTCCCCGGTTCCACCGCTTTACTCCTGTCGCCGTGCTTTGCCTTTGATGCCATAGACCTCTTCTTGTAAATCAGTGCAGTTCACGGAATCAAAACGAGTTTGCCCGTTGTTTTGCGCTGCTCAAACAGTGAGTGAACCTTGCTCGCGTCGGCCAACGGATACTTGGTGATTTCGACTTTGAGATTTCCGGCTATCGCGGACTTGAAGAGCTCGCTGAGCGCGCGTGGCACATCCTGCAGATGTCGCTCCAGGTTGAAGCCGCTGACAGAAATGTTCTTCTCGATCATTGTCCAGATCGCTTCGTCGGGTAGCGCATTCTGCTGGTCCTTGCGAACTCCGTAGATAATCCACCGCCCGAACGGGCCGAGTAACGGGAAAACCCAACTTGCCAAGCCGCCAGTGGAATCGAGGAATACTTGGACGCCTTGCGACCGCGTCACATCCGAGACCTTGGTGGACCAGTCAGCTTGACCGTAGTCGAAGACGTGATGGGCGCCCAAGCTTTTCACCAAACCGAACTTCGACGCTGACGCCAGGCCGATCACCGTTGCACCACGGGCTTTCGCGAGTTGCACGGCCAAGCTTCCAACACCGCCGGCCGCGGCTGCGATCAAAACAACATCGTCTTTTTTCGTTTGAGCTTGATCAAGCAGGAGATATGCAGTGAGGCCCTGCACGAGAAGTGCAGCCGCAAGAGAATGGTCGAGCCCACGCGGAATCGGCACCGCCGACGCGGCTGGAATCACAGCGTGTGAGGCGTAGCCGCCGCCTGAAGTGATGGCCGCAACGGAGTCGCCGACGTTGAAACCATTCACGCCCTTACCGGCATCGCTGACCACCCCGGCGATTTCGAATCCCGGAAGAAACGGCGCCTTCGCAACCGCCGGAAACGAACCCAGACGCGCCGCCACGTCCGCGTAGTTGACGCCAGCCGCCTTTACGTCGACAACAAGCATGCCGTCCGTCGCCCTTGGTGTTTCCTTCTCGACTACTTTCAGAACTTCCGGTCCACCGAATTGTGAGACTTCAACGTATTTCATTTTGCTTTCCTCCTTTGTCGTCGCCCAAAAGTGCCCGAATGCCGATCCCACCTCCCGAGAGCGTCACGTTCTTCGCTTCCATCAAGCGCAGTAGATAGCACGCCGCGCCATCGATCTCCGTTACGTCCGTCAGGTCCACCACGACGGTGCGCCCCGAGGGGCCGCCGGCGTTGCTTTTCCACAGAGTCTCAAGTAACGGGACCCACGGGCCAATCAACCGGCCATGGAGTTCCAGCGTGATCGCCGCGTTCGTCTCGATGGTGTCGATTTTCAACATTGCGTCCTCGATTCTGGCTGACCATCCCAGGTGCATCGGCCGTACCACAGTGCGCAACCAATGAAATCAACACGAACAGCCATGCCGCGGGCGTTGCTGCTGCCGAAAGCTCGGCCGATTGCCAGATTCCTGGCAGACGGTCTGATAACATTGATGTTCAATGGCGTCGGAAGTTTCCAACATCGCGCTAGCCGCAGATCGCCTTCAGGTGATCCTCGAAATCAACAACAGCATCGCCTCGAACTTGGACTTATACGACCTGCTGCGATCCATCTCGGCCAGCGTTCGAAAGGCGCTCCGCTGCGACGCCGCGTCCGTGTCGATTCCGGAAGGAGATTACCTTCGCGTTTACACTCTCGATTTTCCGGGCGCCGTCGGCGCGGCGCACGAAGGACTGTTGATTCCCGTCAATGGCTCGATGCCCGGGGAAGTTTTCACTAGCGGCAAACCCGCACGGCATCACATCTCACAGCGTCCGACACTGCCGATGGAGACAAGCGAAGGTTTCACATTTGGGTGCGCGTGTCCTCTCTTCGGCAGAAACCGGACGTTGGGCGTCCTTGGAGCAGCGCGGGTTGAGGACAAGCCTTTCACCGAAGAGGATCAGGAGTTGCTCGTCCAAATTTCGAAGCAGGTCGCGATCGCTCTCGACAACTCGCTGGCCTATGAAGAGATTAAAGAACTCAAGGAGCAACTCGCGCGAGAGAAAGTCTACCTGGAAGATGAAATCCGCACCGAGATGCAGTTCCACGACATCGTCGGGAACTCCAGCGTCCTGCGTAACGTCCTCCAGCAAGTCGAGATCGTGGCGCCGACCGGTTCCACGGTCCTTATTTATGGTGAGACCGGCACCGGAAAGGAGTTGATCGCGCGTGCCGTGCACGATCTGAGCTCAAGAAAAGCACGAGCGTTCATCAAACTGAACTGCGCGGCGATTCCCACGGGTCTTCTCGAAAGCGAATTGTTCGGGCATGAGAAGGGCGCTTTCACCGGAGCGATCTCGCAACGCATTGGGCGCTTCGAACTCGCGCACGGCGGCACCGTGTTTCTCGACGAAATAGGCGAGATCCCTCTGGAAGTTCAACCGAAACTCCTTCGCGTCCTTCAGGAACGCGAATTCGAACGCTTGGGCGGTTCGAAGACCTTTCAGACCGACGCCCGATTGATCGCCGCCACCAATCGAGACTTGGCGGCCATGGTTCAAGCGAATAAGTTCCGTCCCGATCTTTACTATCGTCTGAACGTGTTTCCCATTCGTGTGCCGTCGCTTCGCGAGCGGTCGGAAGATATTCCGCTGCTGGTGAGTCATTTCGTTCAACAGTTCGGCCGGCGCATGGGGAAAACGATAGACTCGGTGCCTGCGGATACGATGAGTGCATTGGTCCAGTACCATTGGCCCGGCAACATCCGTGAGTTGCAAAACATCATCGAGCGCGCCGTCATCGTCACGCAAGGCTCGGTGTTGAAAGTCGGTTTGGGAGAACTCGAAAGCGCGCCCAAGACGGCGGACAGCGAGCGGGCCGATGAGGGGAATTCCATGCGCAAAGTGCTGGAAGAAACCGAGCGCGAACAGATCGTCCGCGCTCTGGAACAAGCGAACTGGGTGATTTCCGGGGCTTCGGGCGCCGCCGCCCGGCTCGGCATGAAGCGCTCCACGTTGCAGGCGCGAATGCAGAGACTGGGGATTCAAATTAGGAGAACGGGCGGCAGCCGCTCGACGAAAAGCTAGCGCCCGCACGATTCCTGGACAGATCGCTTACGCAGCGTGCGTCAGTCCCGCCAGCCTCCTTTGCCCAGCGATCGAAGTCGTGCTTGTGACCGCGAGCCCACACGGAAAAGACAGAGATCAATCCCTTCTGGACAGTAGTTCGCTGGTGTTGCATGTGGAGCATTAAGACTGGTGGCTGCCTCGGGGGCAATAGAGTGGGGGCCCGACTGGAGGCACCGCCCTACGGAATGGCGTATTCTGGAATCAGGTCTCAGATTTCAGACCTTGAAGGGTAAGAGCATTGGGAGTTTTGTCATGACTGAGCAAGGCTGTTTAAAAGCGAGTTCAGTTTTGTTTTGGTTAGCCGCCTTGCTTGCTGTCGGCATTATATTTGTCGGCGGCCGATTCCTTTTCGATCCGTTCGCTGCAGCACGCGATTTCGGCGTGCCCGCGGCGCACAATTCAACGCTCGCTTATTTGTGGACAAAAGGGACGCGGGATATTGTCTCGGGATTGCTGCTGATCTCTCTCCTCTGCCTAGGGGTTCGTCGAGCTGTCCTTTCCACTTTCATTTTCATTACCACCTTGATTCCGCTCGCAGATTTTCTGAACGCAGCCGCAAGTATGGCCTTGTGCGGTCGCGCCGGACTCGTGCGATCATGGTTGGCTCCCGAGCATATTGTTTCGTCGTAGCCTTTGCCCTGATTTGTTTTGTCCGAACCAACCAGTCATGAAAGGAGAATTCGCTATGACTCGAACGTTAAATAAAACGATGAAGGCAGTGGTAATAGATCAATTTGGCGGAATTGAAACGCTGAAAACGCGAGAGATTCCGGTGCCGGAGGTAGACGCCGATGAAGTTCTGGTTCGTGTGGAAGCGGCCGGCGTCGGCGTATGGGATCCGTTTGAGCGCGAAGGCGGGTTTGCGAAAGAGTTTAACGTGAAGCCCACCTTTCCTGTTGTCTTAGGGTCGGACGGCGCCGGGATTGTTGAAGCCGTAGGGAGCCACGTTCGAGGCTTGAATCAAGGGGATCGTGTTTACGGAATTTCCTTTTTGAATCCGAAGGGCGGATTTTACGCGCAGTACGCCGCCGTCAAAGAAAATAGTTTATCGCGCATCCCGGGACAACTGACCACGCAGCAAGCCGCCGCCATGGCGGTCGATGCTGTCACGGCCCTCGCGGGCCTTGATTCGACGCTCGGATTAAAAAAAGGCGAGTCGATATTGATCTTCGGAGCCAGCGGCGGTGTTGGTCACATGGCCGTTCAATTAGCCAACCGCATGGGTGCACGCGTGCTTGCCGTCGCCTCGGGGAAAGACGGCGTCGTATTCGTGAAACGTCTCGGCGCACACAAAGTCATCGATGGCTATAAGGATGATGTCCTTTCCGCGGCCCGGGAGTTCGCTCCGCAGGGTCTGGATACGGTTCTCTTAACCGTTGGCGGAGAGGCGGCCGAAAAATCCTTAGCGGCTCTGCGTGAGGGCGGACGGGCCGCCTATCCCAATGGCGTGCAGCCGATTCCCAAAGAACGCGCCGGCATTAAACTTCAAAGTTACAACGGCGAGTATGACCCGCCTCCATTCGACAAGCTGAATCGCCTCATTGAAGCCGGTCCCTTTGAAATCCATGTCGCACGGACCTTCAACTTGGATCAGGCTGCCGATGCCCAGCGCGCGCTCGAGGACCACTACCTGGGCAAGCTTGCGCTAGTCATGAAGTAAACAATAGCGAACAGCCCCCGCTTTCAGCCGGCCATCAGGAATTCCGAAAAAATGGGAAACGGGGGCAGCTTGCCGTCAATACTTGCACTGCACCATGGCGCGGTGAAAACTCAAGAACGTCGACGGCTTGAGCGCGATCGCCAGGGCGGCGACCTGCACTATATGACCGTTTGCAGTAGGGGAGCCATGTCCCGCGTCGTCCTGGCCGATGTTGCGGGGCACGGCGAAGTCGTCAGCTCCGTTGCCGATAGATTGCGGACTCGAAAACACGTCGATACCTGGCCTCAGTCGATTCTCCTAACCCAGCAAGACTTCCTGATGGATCACGGCCGGTTGGCATAAGATCAGCCAATGGAACTGCGACACTTACGATATTTTGTGGCGGCGGGAGAGGAGCAGCATTTTGGACGCGCCGCCGAGCGTTTGCGCATTGCTCAACCTGCGCTCTCCCGACAAATTCAAGATCTGGAAAATGAGATTGGTTTTGAACTGTTCGATCGTCTCAGCCGTGGAGTGAAACTAAGTGCTGCGGGAGAATCTCTTCTCGAAGACGCGCGAGGCATCCTGCGAGATGTGAATGAAGCGATCATGCGTGCTGGGAAAGTAGCCCACCGAACCGGAACACTGCGCGTCGGATTCATAGAAAGCTTGTCGTGGCATGGCGTCGTTCCCAGGTCATTCCGGCAATTTCGCCAGCGACACCCCGACGCAACATTGGAACTGAGGTCCTTGAGTTCTCTCGATCAAGTGGAAGCGGTCCGATTGGGCAAACTGGATGCAGGCTATGTGTATCGCCCACTAATCAAAGACCGCAATCTGGCACACGTTCAGGTCGCATTGCATAGCGTGATGTTAGCCTTACCGCTCGGACATTCCCTGTTGAAAGTCACGCCGCTTCGCCTCCGCGATCTCCGAGGTACGTCTTTCGTGTGGTTTTCAAAGCGGACAAACCCTGTCTTCTACCGGCAGTTGATGCAGCAATGCATTCGGGGCGGATTGAAACATCCTCGGATCGTTCAAGAGGCGATTAATGAACCGACGATTCTAAGCCATGTGGCGTGCAAGCTGGGAATTGCCTTCGTTAGTGGAGCGACACGCTGGCGACGTCCCAAAGGCGTCGCGATGCGGCCCGTCGTTGATTTGGATCTACCAATACCTTTTTCGCTGGTCTGGCGGAAGGACAACATTTCTCCATTACTTGCGGACTTTGTGGGCGCCGTTCAATCGATGGCGGAAGTAGAAACCTTTTCCAAGAGTTGAACTTCAGCCATGGACGTTCCGCCTCGCTCGATTCATAACTAGAAAGCATCGGTTTTGATCAAAAAGATCTCTTGGACGCGGTAATTCTCAATGGTCTAGAACTATGAGTGTAATCGTCGTAGATTCCCAGATACATTCCTGATGGATTACGAGGAGCGTTTTCATGCCAAAACACTGGTTCGTGACCGGCAGCGCAAGTGGCCTGGGCCGCAGTATATCGGAGGCCGTGCTCGCGTCCGGTGATTCCCTCGTCGCAACAGCGCGCGAGCCAAAACGCCTTGCCGATCTTCTAGAGAAGTACGGCGATCGTGTGCGCACCATCGCATTGGACGTTACCGACGAAAAAGGGTGTGAGATAGCAGTGGAGAAGGCAGTAGAAGCCTTCGGGAGTCTGGATGTTGTCGTCAACAACGCGGGCTACGGCGATATTGCACCGTTTGAACAGATGGCCTCTGAACGGTTCAAGGCGGTCATCGATACGAACTTTTATGGCGTGGTCAACGTCACTCGCGCCGTCATACCGATCATGCGAAAGCAAAAAAGCGGCTGTATTCTGCAAATTTCGTCGGTTGGCGGCCGTGTCACCCGGCCCGGCAGTACGCCTTATCACGCCGCCAAATGGGCTGTTGGCGGATTCACCGAATCGCTTGCCAAGGAGGTAGCTCCTTTTGGTGTTAAGGTATGCGCCCTGGAACCCGGCGGAATGCGGACCAACTGGGGGAGCCGGGCGAATCAAAACACACCGGAATTGCTTGCGGATTACGAGGCGTCCGTCGGGACATCGGTCTCTGCACTGAAAACGTACTGGGGAAATGAAGTGAGCTCTCCCACCAAAGTGGCTCAGGTGATCCTTCGTCTGGCGTCGAGCGAACATCTGCCTTTCCATCTCTTGCTGGGGAGCGACGCCGTTCGAAACGCGCAGGAAGCCGAGGCAACTCGCAACCGTGAGGCGGAAGATTGGCGTGAAGTAAGTCTCTCGACGGATGTGGATGCTTCGGTATCCCTGCCAAACATACGATTCTGATCGACGATCGGTTCAAAATGGAGGTGCGGTGTGCAAACAGACGGAAAGGTGCCCGTCAATTCGAAGACATGGCTCATAACGGGAGCATCCAGTGGCCTCGGTTTTGCTCTTGCCCAGTACGTATTGGAACAGGGTGACTGCGCTGTGTTGGGCGCACGAAACCTCCGTCCGATGAGCGAGCTTGTCGCACATTACCCTGACACCGGATTGGCCCTCACGCTGGACGTGACCAGGCACGAAGATCGAGCAGCGGCAATTGTGCAGGCAGAGGGCCGCTTTGGCGGCATCGACGTCCTGGTGAACAATGCAGGCATCGACTTTCTCGGCGCAATTGAAGAGCAGGAAGAAAGAGATTACCGAGAGCTATTCGAGGTCAATTTCTTCGCAGCAGTGGCGCTCCTCCGCGGCGTACTGCCAGGGATGCGTCTGCGCCGCCAAGGAACCATCATTAATATTTCTTCGATGGATGGAATCGCGAGTCTGCCAGTGAACGGTTACTACTCCGCCAGCAAATTTGCCCTGGAGGGGTTGACGGAGTCGCTGTGGCAGGAGATTGAGCCGTTAGGGTTACGCGCCTTCCTGGTCGAGCCGGGCTCCTTCAGAACTGGCATTGAACAACGCACGAAATTCTCTGGGTCGGTGATCGATGCGTACGAAGCCACTTCTGGCACTTTCCGCAAAATGGTGGATACACTGTCTTCCGATCAATTCCCAGGAGACCCCATTCGCGCCGCGAAAGCGATTTACCAGGTCGTGAACTCAGACCTGCCGATGCACCGGCTCATTCTGGGGAGTGACGCATATCGCCGGATCGGCGCAAAACTCGACATGATCGTCTCTGAGTTCAAGGCCGTCAAAGACATTGCGTTCAGCACGGACTATCCCGGCGCCGGAAAAGCAGTTCTCTAGCCGACTCATCGAACTCGCATCTTTTGCGTCCTTAACGTCTCTAATCGATGTCTTGGCTCAGACCGGTCTTTAAGTGACCGTCCCTTAAGTCCAGTGGTAAGTCTTCTCGTGCGATATCCAGCGGCGATACCAGCCCAACCTGTGGGTGGCGAATTACTGAAAATGGCGAATTTCATGGGCTTTATTGATTTTGATTCTATATAGGAATGTCTTCTGCTACCGGACATAGCATGTCGCCACGCGAATTTATTTGGAGCGCAAAACAGTCCTGACTGACTAAACACTGGAACTGTCGGCTCGAAGACTCAAGCAATGGATCAGGTTCTGAGCCCGACATCGGCAAATGCATCTCTAAACCTTTGACGACTGCAAACCGGTCCTGAACTCGATGGGCATGGGCCCAAAATGGGCCCAAAACTTCGGGAAACATCGGTAAAATACGTCAACATACGACCTGAAATGATTGAAAACGCAAGAGCCGGCAAAGTTAACTAAGTCTCATAACCCCAAGGTCGGAGGTTCAAATCCTTCCCCCGCAATTGGGGCCGCTTGCAGCGGCCCTTTTTCATTGCGTTAGAAGAACTCATCACGCCT
>WNFO01005410.1_pt1 | contig 11166 bp, 6 predicted proteins | sample 5400251 | NCBI WGS metagenome assembly WNFO01 (sample SAMN13153354, study PRJNA577476) | soil metagenome | isolation source: 100 cm saprolite under Madrone tree | place: USA:California | collected 2016-06-14 | reverse complement strand
CACGAGTTGCGCACGCCGCTTACCGCCATCCAGGGTTTCGCGGAAACGCTTCTCGCCGGCGCTATCGACGATTCGCAAAATCGTGTCCGCTTCCTCGAAATTATTCTCGAGCACTCCCGGCGCCTCGCGCGGCTTACCGAGGACTTGCTCATGCTCTCGAAAATGGATGCCGACCGGCTCGAACTGGAGATCCGCCGCCTAAGCGTCTCTCAATTCGTCGAAGGCTGCATCGAAACCACGCAGCGTCCCGCCGCAGAAAAGGATCTGCGTGTCTCCGTGAATCTGCAGCAGCCCCTGCCGGACATTGCCGCTGACCGCCGCCGTCTCGCCGAAGTTCTGCAAAATCTCTTGGACAACGCCATGCAATACACTCCGTCCGGCGGCCAGATCATGGTCAGCGCGTCCGCCAACGGCGCCGAAGTGACCTTCACGGTCTCCGACACTGGAATCGGCATCCCGAGGGCGGACCAGTCTCGCATCTTCGAGCGCTTCTACCGAGTTGACGTTGCCCGTTCGCGCGAAGTCGGCGGCACCGGCCTGGGCCTGTCCATCGCCAAACATCTTGTCGAAGTTCATGGCGGCCGCATCTGGGTCGAGAGCGAAGTGGGCCAAGGTTCGCAGTTTTATTTCACCGTTCCCATTTTCGATCGGCGTGCTTCTGTCCGCACTCCGCGGTAGCCCCTGCGGGGCGAGGCTATGGCGAAAGTCCCTTCCGACCCTAAGTCCCGCCGTTCTTAGCATTTTCACATTGTTGTTAACGAACTGTAACCATTTTCAAGCCACAATTTTGCTTACGAGCGGAAGTGTGACTTCCGCCCTCCGCTCCGAAAAGGGGACCCATGGCCGCAACCACTGGACTCACGGAAGTGGTGCTGTACGACACGCTGGTAAATTATCTCGTTTCCATGGCGCGCACCGTCGAAGGCGCCATGAACCGGGCCCTCGACGCCATTGTCAGCCTTGAGAATCCCCGCACCTCGGTTCTCCCCGGTGAAGTGTTTCTCCTCGAGCCACGCATCAACGAAATGGAAATCGTCATCGACGAACACGCCATCCGCCTGCTCCGCCGAGGCTCATTCAGCGACGACGAGATGCGCCTGATCGTCGCTGCCCTGAAAATCACCAACGATCTCGAGCGCATCGGCGACCTCGCCGTGAATCTCGCCGAGTGCGTTGTCTCCCTGCGGGAAATGCAAGGCGCCCAAGTTCCCGAAGAGTTGGCTCCCATGGCCTCCGCCGTGCGCGCCATGGTTAGCAAGAGCCTTGGCGCGCTCATCTTCCGCAATGTGGAAATGGCCACCCAGGTCCTCGAAAGCGACGATGTCGTCGATCAATACCGCGACCGCATTTTCGAGAAACTCCTCCAGCATATGACTCAAGAGCCCACGCTCGTGAGCCCCGGCATGCAATTCATCCTTGCCACGCGGCACCTCGAACGCATCGCGGACCACGCTACTAACATTGCCGAGGACATCATCTTCTGGGTCCGCGGTCTCGACGTCCGCCACGGGCGAGGCCTCGCTGTTCGCCACGACGATACAGACCCGGCCGATTCTTTCTCCGCCGGGAATTCTGCCATCACGGAGAATTCACAGGCCCTTCATTCGGATGTGACCCCGGCTTGCGAGACTGGACGCGCTTGATCTTCACGTAAAGTCCTACCTCGGGGACCGGTGCACCCCTGGCTCCGGTCCCCATCTCCTCCCCCTTGGAATTCCGCAACTCGTTCCAGGCATCCCCTTGACCGCGTCGCGCAGTCCTAATATCGTCGTAAGAGAGGCTAGATGCTTCCGTTCACTCAATCTATTGAGCGCCTGGCAGTGCCGCGATGGCGCGTCTGGGCGTGTTTCTGCCTCGTTCTTTCACTGCTTTACAACCCCTACATGGCGGCCCCGAGTTTGCTGGGTGGTCTCAATGTGCGCCATCCCGCGAGTAACCGCTCCACGGTAGGTGCCTCGGAATTGCAACACTTTGCTCCTGCGGATGGGCAAGACAAGCTTTCGACACATGCGGCTCCGGCAATTGAAACGCTCGCATTGTTTCCAGAAGTCTCTTCTTATGCTTTTGAGCTTTTTCCGCAAGTAGTTTCTCCTCCGCAGCAATTTTTCGGCTCGAGCCTGTGGTTCCGGCCACCGCCCGCTCTCTAGCCGTTTTTCGCTCCGCTGATCAAAGAATTTGCGCAGTCGGTTGAAGCCGGCGGCCCGTCATCATTGGTTAGGCCATCAAGATAATTCTGCGGGTGTCCAATCCCCGGCAAGTCTGGACTTGCCGGGCCGGCGCCCTGCAAGGGATAGAGGTTATGACACAAAAAAGGTTGTGGATTGTTGTTGCCGTTCTTCTGGCGACAGTCCTCTTGGCGTGGCGCTGGAGTGGCCGCGGCCCGACTGAAGCGGATGACCAAAATCATCCGCTCGCCACTTCGGCGGAAACCGTTGCCGCGGTCGCCCACGCCGAGCGCCACAGCGTGGGGTCCACACTGACCATCGCGGGGGAATTCAAACCGTTTCAGGATGTCAGTGTTCACGCCAAGGTTGCGGGCTATATCAAAGAGATTCGCGTCGATGTCGGCGACCACGTGAAGGCCGGTCAAACGCTCGCGATCCTGGAAATCCCCGAACTCGCCGCGGAGTTGGCGGGCGCGGATGCTGCCGTACGGCGTTCAAGAGAAGAAATCCGGCGCGCTGAAGGTGACCTGGTACGCGCGCAATCGGCACACGCCGCCGCCCACTCCGCTTACGCGCGATTGAAACAAGCGGCAGAAGCTCGTGCCGGCTTGGTCGCACAACAGGAGATTGACGATTCCCAGGCAAAGGACCTGGAATCCGAAGCCCAGGTTTCCAGTTCGCATGCCGCGCTTTCCGCTGCGCAACAACAGCTTCAGATGGCCGAAGCCAATCAGAAGCAATACGCCGCACTCTCCGGCTATTCGCGCATCGTTGCGCCCTTCTCCGGCGTGGTTACCGCGCGTTATGCCGATACCGGCGCGCTCATTGCCGCTGGTACGTCCGGCGGTTCGCAGTCCGTGCCCGTCGTGCGCCTGGCGGAAATCTCAAAGCTGCGCCTTGTTCTCCCCATCCCCGAATCTGTCGCCGCTCAAATTCATTTGGCAGATCCGGTGAAAGCGCGTGTGCAGGCGCTGAATCAGGATTTCGTCGGCAAGGTTTCACGTTTCGCGGATTCCTTGGACCGGCAGACCCGCACCATGGAGACGGAAATTGATTTTGACAATCGTGACGGCCACCTGATTCCGGGTATGTACGCGGAAACCCAGCTTTCTCTTCGCGAGAAAAAAGATGCTCTCACCGTTCCGCTGGAGTCCGTTGCGCGCAACGGTGAGGACGCCACTGTGCTGGCCGTCAATCCCGATAACAGTATCGAAGAACGCCACGTGAAGCTGGGATTGGAAGATAGCGTTCGCGTCGAAGTGCTATCCGGTCTGACCGACAAAGACGGCGTGATCATCGGCAACCGTAGCCAGTTCCGCAGCGGACAGAAGGTTCAACCCAAGCAAGTCGGCCCTGGCGCCGCGAAAACAGTGGGAGACAACTAATGTCCGGCTTCTCGATTAAATACCCATTTTTTATAATCGTCGCCTGCCTGGTCATCGCCATTGTCGGGACCGTGACCCTTGTCCGCATGCCGGTGGATCTTTTACCGCCCATCAACATTCCCGTCGTCGTCGTAGCCACCTTTTATTCCGGCATGCCGCCTCAGCAAATCGAGACGAACATCACCAATCCATTCGAACGATTTTTCACCCTCGCCAGCGGCGTGGATCACATCGAATCGCGTTCGCTTCCCGGCGTGAGCCTCATCAAGATTTATTTTCAGCCCGGCACGAATGCGGACGCCGACCTCACTACGGTTTCCAATCTCGCCATGGCCGATCTCCGCCGCCTTCCCCCTGGTACGCTCCCGCCCGTCGTGCTGAAGTTTGATGCCTCCAGCTTGCCCGTCTGCCTGATTACTCTCAAAGGCCAGGGGCTAAACGAAACCGATCTGCAGGATCTCGGCCGCTACACCGTGCGAAATCAAATCGCCAACGTTCCCGGCGCTTCGGTTCCGCAGCCCTTCGGCGGAAAGTATCGCCAGATCATGGTGTTCGTCGATCCAATGAAGCTCGAAGCAAATCAATTGAGCCCCATGGACGTGGTGCGCACCGTCAACGAGAGCAACCTCATTCTTCCCGCCGGCGACGTCAAAATCGGTCCCATCGATTACAACTTGTATTCCAACAGCCAGGCCCCCACCGCCAAATTCATCAACGGCATGCCGCTGAAAACTGTCGGTCAGTCTTCCGTGCTCGTCGGCGATGTAGGCAAAGCCGTGGACGCCAACGCCATTCAGACCAACATCGTGCGTGTGGACGGCCAGCCCTCCGTATACCTGCCTATCCTGAAGCAAGGTGGAGATACCAACACCATCGCGGTTGTGGACGGTATCAAAGAGGCTCTACAACACCTTGTTGACATTCCCAAGCAGCTCATCACTCGCGTTGTCTTTGACCAGTCCCTCTTCGTTAAAACTGCTATCGCCAATTTGCTCCGCGAGGGCTCCATCGGCCTAGTGCTGACCGGCCTGATGATTCTGCTTTTTCTCGGAAGCATGCGCGCGACTCTCGCGGTCTTTCTCTCAATTCCTCTCTCCGCGCTGGCTGCTTTTCTCGCCATCAGCGCTGGCGGCGGGACCGTGAACACTATGGTCCTGGGCGGACTGGCGCTGGCGTTTTCCCGGTTGATCGACAACTCCGTCATCGTGCTCGAGAATATCTTCCGCCATCTCGAGATGGGCGAACCTCCCGAAGTGGCCGCGGAAAAGGGCGGGCAGGAAGTCGCCCTAGCCGTCCTTGCCGCCACCATCACCACCGCCATCGTTTTCTTTCCCGTGGTTTTTCTCTACGGTGTCAGCCGTTTCCTTTTCATGGCCCTCGCCACTGCCGTGATTCTTTCTTTGTTCGCATCCTACTTCGTGGCAATGACCGTTGTCCCGCTCTATTGCGCCAAGCTGGTGAAGAAACACGAGGCCGATGAGGAAGTAGGCGAAGACGTCTCGCTGCACCAAAATTGGATCGTCAAAAGATTCAATTCTTACTTTGAAAGAATTGTGGACAAATACGGCCGCACGCTCGCGGCTTCGCTGCTCAAACCGTTCAACACCGTCGTTGGACTTGCCGGCATTTCACTGCTCTCTCTTTCTCTCTATCCCTTTCTCGGTGTTTCCTTCTTTCCAAGAACCGATCCCGGCCAGTTCGTCATCAACCTCAAGGCTCCTTCTGGCACTCGTGTTGAGCTCACCGAAGACTATGTGAAGCAAGTGGAAAAGATCGTTCACCAGGTGGTGCCCGCCAGCGAGCTTCAAATCATCGTCTCAAACATCGGCATCACCACCGATTTTTCCGCGATTTACACTCCCAACTCCGCGCCGCACACTGCGTTCGTGCAGGTCAGTCTCAAGGAAAACCACAAAGTTGGCAGCTACGAATACATGCGGCGCGTGCGCGCGCAACTGAGTCAGCAACTCCCGCAGCTCAGCGCCTATTTTCAATCGGGCGGTCTTGTCGATGCGGTGATAAATCTCGGATTGCCTGCGCCCATCGATATACAAGTCAGCGGCAACAACCTCAACGACGTTTACGCCACAGCCGCAAAGATCGCCGCGCCCGTGCGCGAACTCGCAAATGTGAGCGACGTGCTGATTCCCCAGGACATCGATTATCCCGCCTTGCAGCTCGATGTGGACCGCGGCAAGGCCAGCCTCCTTGGCCTTTCGCAAAAAGAAATCGTCGACAACGTCATCACCGCGCTTACTTCCAACGGCATGATCGCTCCGAACTATTGGATCGACCCCAAGAGCGGCAACCCCTATATGCTGACCGTCCAGTATCCCGAAGACCAGGTCAAGACCATGACCGATCTCAAGCAGATTCCCTTGCGCGGCGTCAAGAGCAGCGAAGCAACATTCCTGGATAGCGTCGTGAGAGTGAGCACCATTCCATCTCCGACGGAAGTGGATCACTACCAATTGTTTCGCGTAATTGATGTGTACGTATCCCCGAAAAACGAGGACCTCGGCGGCCTGACCGGCCAGGTGGACAAAATTATCAAGGACACGAAACTGCCGGAAGGCGTTCGTGTGAATCTGCGAGGCTCGGTACAGGGCATGCGCTCTTCCTTCAAGAGTTTTGGGATCGGCCTCATCTTATCCGTCGTTCTCGTCTATCTCGTTCTTGTCGCCCAATTCGCGTCATGGAAGGATCCCTTCATCATTCTCCTGGCAATCCCTCCGGGACTGGCCGGCGTGCTTTTGTTCCTGCTTGCCACCGGCACGACTCTCAACGTGATGTCCTTGATGGGACTGGTGATGATGGTTGGCATCGTTGTTTCAAACAGTATTCTGATCGTCGAGTTTGCGCGCCATCTCCATCGCGATGGCAAACCGCTGAAGGAAGCCGTCTCAACTGCATCGCGGCTGCGCTTGCGTCCTATCTTGATGACTTCGCTGGCAACTCTTCTCGGCTTGATCCCCATGGCCCTTGGCACCGAACCCGGTAGCGAACAGTACGCCCCGTTGGCCCGCGCGATCATTGGCGGCTTGCTCGTTTCTGTTGTCGTGACCGTTTATCTCGTGCCCGCGGCCTACCTCATCGTGCACCGCGGAAAAGAAACGGATTCTCAGGAGGCGCAGGCGTGATGCGCAATATTCTTACTTCCGTTCTTCTTTCCATTTTGCTCTGTCCCCCGCTTCGGGCGCAGATGCCCTCAAATCCGTCGGCCTCTCCTGCGCCTGCTCCAACCGCCTCCGTCGGCAGGGAACTGACCCTGGCGCAGGCCGAAGCCCTAGCCTTGAAAAATAATCCCCAGATCACGATTGGAAAATTGAGCGCACTAGCGGCTCACCAGTATGTGCGGGAAGCACGCTCGGCACTGCTTCCCAACGCCTATCTCAGCCTGACCGCAGTAGATTCCAATCCCGGCAGTCGGCTCGCCGCCGGTGCCCTCAACAATCCGATCCTCTTCCCACGTGCCGCCGCGGGCGCGACCGTCGGACAGTTGATCACTGATTTTGGCCGTTCCACGAACCTTCTCTCCAGCTCCCAATCCTTGGCTAAGGCCGAAGACCAAAACGCCGCCGCCACTACCGCTCAAATCGTCCTCGCGGTCGACCAGTCTTTTTACAACGTATTGGAAACGAAGGCTCTAGTCGTCGTCGCACAGCAGACCGTGGATTCCCGCCAGCTCTTCGTTGACAAAATTAAAGCGCTCACCGATGCCAAGTTAAAGTCCGATCTCGATCTTAGCTTCGCAAACGTCGACCTGGCTCGCGGAAAGCTCTTGCTGCTTGAAGCTCGGAACAACTACCAAGCTTCACTCGCCGCCCTTTCCGCGATTCTGGCCTACCCGGATCAGCAGGATTTCCGGCTCGTCGAGGAACAAGCTCCCCTCGGGGCTCCCGCGCCTGACGTTCTTCCGCTCATTCAGCAGGCTCTGCAAGAGCGCCCGGAAATTCTCGCGCTTCAGGACCAGGTCCAAGCCGCGCAAAAATTCGGCAGCGCCGAGCACGACCTTTGGCGCCCAACCGTCAGCGCGCTCGGCGTCGTCGGCGAAGCTCCCGTTCGCGACAACCACATCCCTAATTGGTATGGCGCCGTCGGCGTCAATATCAACATTCCTATCTTCAATGGCTTTCTCTTCAACGCGCGCGCCAAGGCCGCCGACCTCCAGACCGAAGTCGATCGTCAAAAACTCGCCGGTCTCGGGAACAACATAGCGCGCGACGTCCGTACTTCCTGGCAAGACACTGCCCGCGCCTACGAGCGACTTACCGTCACTGAGCAATTGCGCGAGCAAGCCGGACTTGCCCTCGACCTGGCGCAATCCCGCTACAATCTCGGCCTCGGCTCCATCGTCGAATTTAGCCAGGCCGAACTTCAAAAAACCGAGGCCGACATCGCCGATACCGATGCTAAATATCAGTATCGCCTGACGCAAATTGTCCTCGCCTATACAATTTCAGCGCCGAAGTAGGTACTTCCTCGCGGTGACGAGGGAAGCCGCTACTGCAAGGTTTCCTGCGGCTAGTTCCGCCAAGTCAGCCCGCCGACAGGTGACACGCTAGTCGGCAACTCCTCTCTATTTGCTTGCTCTTCACGTTTCTCTAAATCCCTCATCCGCAGAGGCTTAGGAGCTGCTTCTGGCCGGGAGTGGCCCTGGATTCAAGCAACCGTGAACCCCTTGTAACAATGCCGTAACAATCGCGGGACATACTATGAATACCCGGGAAGAGACAAATATTTAGACGGAGATGACGCATGAAGAGAATCGCAGGAGTGCTCTTGGTAGTTCTCGCCGTCGCTGGCGTTCTGTGGGCCGATAGCGCCCTCTCGATCAACGGCGCGGGCGCAACATTTCCTTACCCCATGTATTCCAAGTGGTTTGACGAATACCACAAGAAGAACGCCAATATTGCAATCAACTATCAATCCATCGGCTCCGGCGGCGGCATCAAGCAGGTCACCGAAGGTACCGTGGATTTCGGCGCCACCGATGGCCCCATGAACGATGAGCAACTGAAGGCTTACGCGGATAAACACGGCTCCGGAATCCTGCATTTTCCCACCGTGCTGGGCGCCGTTGTGCCCTTTTACAATATCCCCGGTGTCAGCGCGGATTTGAACTTCACGCCGGAGGCCCTTGCAGGAATATTCCTCGGAAAAATTACCAAGTGGAACGACCCGGCCATTGCCGACGCGAATAAAGGCACCAAGCTTCCTGCTGAGGACATCGTCGTCGTGCACCGCGCGGAGGGCAGCGGAACGACTTACTGCTGGACCGACTATCTCTCCAAAGTCAGCGACGAATGGAAGACCAAGGTTGGCAAAGGGGGCTCCGTGAACTGGCCCGTAGGCCTTGGCGGCAAGGGCAGTGAAGGCGTCACGGGTACCGTCAAGAATACTCCGAACTCCATCGGTTATGTGGAACTGATCTATGCCGAATCCAATAAAATACCTTATGGCAATGTGAAGAATGCCGCGGGCGTATTCGTCAAGGCCTCACTCGCAGCTGTTAGCGCCGCAGCGGCGGGAGCTGCGAAGGACATGCCCGACGATTTTCGCGTCTCCATCACCAATGCGCCCGGCAAGGCCTCTTATCCGATCTCCACGTTCACTTGGCTATTGATTCCAGAGAAGTTCTCCGATACAGCTAAGCGCGACGCAATTAAGGGCTTCGTCAAGTGGGCGCTGGCAGATGGCCAGGGCTATGCGGAAAGCCTGTCGTACGCAAAGTTGCCAAAAGAAGTTGTGGCCAAGGAATTAAAGGCCGTCGACAAGATCCAATAAGACGGGCTGATAGAGATTGGCAACAACAACCACCACCGTGCCGAGCGCGGGCCCTGTTGCGGGCTCGCGTTCGTTTCTTTCCCGCCTCCGCGAAGGCGATGAAATCGCGCGCATGGTCACCTTTTTGTTCGCCGCTTCTGTGGTGCTTGTCACTTTGCTCCTCGTTTTCGACTTGTGGCAAGGCTCCGTTCTCTCGCGCCACAAATTCGGCTTCAATTTTTTCCGTACTTCCGTGTGGGACCCCATTTTCGACCATTTTGGCGCCTTGCCCTTCATCTACGGCACGCTCGTAACCGCGGCCGTCTCGCTGATTCTGGCTGTGCCGCTTGGCATAGGCGCAGCGATCTTTCTCGCGGAACTCGCTCCTGCAAGAGTTTCGGACACGCTCGAATTTTTCATCGATCTGCTCGCTGCTGTTCCTAGCGTGATTTATGGGCTACTCGGCGTCTTCATCGTCGTTCCCTTGATGCGCCAATACATTCAGCCGGCTCTCAAACACACCCTCGGTTTTCTCCCGCTCTTTCAGGGACCGGCGTACGGCATCGGTTTTCTCACCGCCGGCATTGTCCTCGCCATTATGGTGATCCCCTACATCATCTCCGTCTCGCGTGAGGTGCTTCTCTCCGTTCCCCGCGACCAGCGTGAAGCAGCTCTCTCTCTTGGCTCTACACGATGGGAATCAACCTGGAAGGTGGTCGTCCCCTATGCTCGAGGCGGCATCCTGGGTTCGGTTTTCCTGGCCCTCGCGAGGGCTCTCGGCGAAACCATGGCCGTCACCATGGTCATCGGCAATACCCCTGCCATCAGCGCTTCTCTGTTTGCCTCCGGGTATTCGATTGCCGCGGTTATCGCCAACGAGCTCACCGAAGCTACCAGCAATCTGCATTATCAATCCCTCATCGAGTTGGGACTCGTACTCTTTCTTCTGACTTTCATTCTCAATGGGCTCGCTCGCCTGCTGATCGTGGCTACTTCTCAACGGGGTGCTGGAATGGGACACGCATGAGCCCTCGTCTGCGTTGGCGCAAGATCGTGAGCGGTTTCATGCTGACCATGACCGGCGCGTGCGCCTTGGTTTCTGTTTCCGCGCTCTTCTTGATCCTTGGCTACCTCGTCTATCACGGCGGAACTTCTATCAGTTGGAACTTCTTCACCAAGTTGCCTGCGCCCGTGGGCGAATCCGGCGGTGGCATGGCCAACGCTATCCTCGGTAGCGCCAAGCTCCTCCTACTTGCTTCCCTCGTCGGTGTTCCCATCGGATTTTTTGGCGCCATTTATCTCGCAGAGTTCAGCGGCGCCACCTCGGCCTTCATCGTTCGTTATGCCGCGGACCTGCTCAACGGCGTGCCCTCCATCGTCATCGGTATTTTTGCTTATAGCCTGGTCGTCCTCCCGTTCAAGCATTTCTCTACGCTTTCCGGAGGCTTCGCTCTTGGCCTCATGATGATTCCCATCACCCTGCGCAGCACCGAAGAGTTTCTCCGCGCTGTCCCGAACTCGCTCCGCGAAGCCGCCATGGCCCTTGGCGCCAGCAAGTCGAGAACCATCGCAACCGTCATCGTGCCGGCCGCTTATCGCGGCATCCTTACCGCCGTTTTGCTGGCCTTCGCCCGTGTCGCTGGTGAAACCGCCCCGCTCCTTTTCACTGCCTTTGGCAATCGCTTTTGGAGCCAAGGCTGGAATCAGCCCACGGCTGCGCTTCCCGAGATGATTTACAGATATGCCATCGCTCCGTATGATGATTGGCACCGGCAGGCCTGGGCCGCGGGGCTGGTCCTGCTCGGTTTGATTTTGGTGATTAACATCGTTGCCCGGGCGATTCTTTCCCG
>WNFO01015532.1_pt1 | contig 11168 bp, 8 predicted proteins | sample 5400251 | NCBI WGS metagenome assembly WNFO01 (sample SAMN13153354, study PRJNA577476) | soil metagenome | isolation source: 100 cm saprolite under Madrone tree | place: USA:California | collected 2016-06-14 | reverse complement strand
AAGTACATGCTGGAATTCCTGCTCACCAATCACCCGCTCGATTGCCCGGTCTGCGACAAGGGCGGCGAGTGCGAACTGCAGGACATGGTCTTCCGCTACGGCGCGGACACCAGCCGCTTCGTCGAGGAAAAAATTCACCGGCCCGAAGAAAAATGGTCGGAGCTGGTCTATTACGATGCCCCGCGCTGCATTTTGTGCTTCCGCTGCGTGCGTGTTTGCGATGAAGGCATGGACGTAAAGGCGCTGGGCGTCGGAATGCGCGGCGCGAACAGCGTCATCATCCCCAATCGCCAGGACCACCTGGAATGCGAAGAGTGCGGCATGTGCATCGATATTTGCCCGGTCGGTGCGCTTACCAGCGGCACGTACCGCTATAAGACGCGGCCTTGGGAGATGAATTATGTTTCGACGGTGTGCACGCACTGTTCGAATGGCTGCAAAACGACACTGAGCGTGCGTAACCACGAGATTCTGCGTTCCAATAATCGCGATCTCAGCGGCATCAACAAGGATTTCCTTTGTGTGAAGGGCCGCTTCGGATTTGATTTCACCAAGCACGCCGAGCGCATCAAGCAGCCGATGGTTCGTAAAGGCGACAAGCTCTATCCCGTTTCCTGGGAAGAAGCCGCGCAAACTGCGGCCGCAAAGTTGAAAGCGGTCTACGATGCCAGCGGCTCGGATTCCATTGGCTTCATCGGTTCGAACCGTACTTCGAATGAAGAGAATTATTTGTTGCAGCGCCTGGCGCGCGCGACCTTTGGCACCAACAACATCGATCATCATCGCACCGCGGACTACACCGGATTGATCACCGCGCTGGGCGAGCGCGCCGGCGATTCCCTGCTCACCATGGAGCAGTTGTATCAATCGAAGGCCGTTTTGTTAGTGGGGAACGACCCTACCAATCAGAATCCGCTCGTTGGATGGCAGATTCGCAGCGGGATTCGCCATCACGGCACACAGCTCTTCGTCATCAATTCGAATGACATCAAGCTAATGCGCAAGGCCACGCAGTTTGTGAAGGTGGACGCTGGCCAGGAGGCCGCTGCGCTCCGCTGGCTGGCGCATGAAGAGGGGCAGCTTTCCCCGGCGCTGGTCGAACAACTCACGCTGTTGAAAGCGCGCCTGGAGGCTGCGCCAGATGTCGCCATTTTGTTCGGCGCGGAGATTTCCGGCGCGGCGATCGCCAAGCTTGTGGCCTTCGGTTCCAATTTGCCCTGTAAGGTGCGCTACATGGCGCTCGGCGACTACGCCAATTCGCGCGGCGCTGCCGACATGGGCCTGTTGCCAGATCGTTTGCCGGGCTACTCCTACGTGGACAATGCCGGTGCGCGCGAAGCCCTCGAAAAACTCTGGGGCGGCGTGATTCCTTCGAAAGCCGGCCAAACCGCACCGCAAATGATCGATGCCGCGCAAGCCGGCAAGTTGAAAGCACTGTACGTGGTGGGCGCGAATCCTTTTATGCATTTCGGAACAGCCGGCTTGGGCCGCGGCAAACTGGAATTGCTGATCGCGCACGAAATGTTCCTGACGGAAACAGCCAAGGTCGCGGACATTGTTTTCCCCGCGGCTTCCGCTTACGAAAAAGACGGCACGGTCACCAACACTTCCGGCGAAATTCAGATGCTGCACAAGGGCGCGGAAGTAATGGGTCCGCGCACGGATTTCGACCTATTGAGAATCTTGTCCCACCAACTGGAAAAATTGGGGCTGGGCAAGGCGTTTCATTACAAGACGCCTGCGGCCGTGTTTGAAGAAATTCGCAAGGCGGTTAGCGGATACAACGTGCAGCCTGCGGGTTTGCTGACCGGCGGCGCGGAAGCAACGCGCGTGGAATTCGCGCGCAACGGCCACGCGCCTTATGACGTTCCAGTGGGTTTGATTCACTCCGCAAAAGACACCTTGTTTACGAGCGGCACGCTTGGGCGCTTCTGTACCATGATGGAATCCTTGCCGGAGGCCAAGATCGAGCCGTGATCTCTTTCTTCTCCAATTTATTGTCCGCAAACGCGGAACTAGCTATCACCATCGTCAAGATTGGGTTGCTGCTATTCATTGTGCTGACCGTGAACGCCTATCTGACGTGGTTCGAGCGCAAAGTCGTCGCGCACATGCAGTCGCGCTGGGGGCCGCATCGCACCGGACCGCACGGATTGCTCCAGCCGCTGGCCGACGGCGTGAAATTTCTTTTCAAGGAAGACCCGACTCCCGCAGGCGTGGATAAATTTGTCTACTATCTGGCGCCGCTGATGGCTCTGGCGTTGGCGCTGACTGCGATTGCGCTCATCCCGTTTGGGCCGGATCCGATTCGCTTGTTCGGACACGACATTTATCTGGGGATCGCGCCTCCGGACGTAAATATCGGCATCCTGGCGCTTTTTGCAATCACCGCAATGAGTGTTTATGGCGTGGCGCTGGCGGGATGGTCTTCCAACAGCAAGTATCCACTTCTCGGCGGGCTGCGCAGCTCGGCGCAGATGATCAGCTACGAACTGGCAATGACCATGTCCGTGGTCGGCGTGCTCCTCATGGCCGGTAGCTTTAACTTGAAAAAAATTATCGAAGCCCAGGCCCACCATCCGGAATGGGGAATTGCGGGATGGAACATCTGGCCGCAGCTCTTGGGATTTTTCTGCTTTTTCGTTTCAGCCGTCGCGGAAACCAATCGCGTGCCGTTTGATTTGCCCGAAGCGGAATCGGAACTGGTCGCCGGCTTCCATACGGAGTACGCCAGTTTCAAGTTCGCGATGTTTTTTATCGCGGAATATACCAGCATGATTACCGTATCGTGCTTGTGCACCATCATGTTTTTCGGCGGATGGCTGTCTCCCTTCCCTGCTTCGTGGACCTTCGCTCATTATTTGCCATCGGCGATTCTGATTCCCTTCGGTTTGTGGGTGATTTGGGATGGCCTTCGCTATGAAACGATTTTTGGGCGAATCATTTTGCCGGGAATTGGGACGGCCATCGCCGGGCTGGGGGCAATTCTTGTTTTTTTCCCGGGCGTAAACCTCTTCATTCAGGGGCCGTTCTGGCTGCTCTCGAAGATTTTAGTGTTTCTTTTCATCTACGTCTGGATGCGCGGAACTCTGCCGCGTTTCCGGTACGACCAGTTGATGGCTTTCGGCTGGAAACTCCTTCTGCCACTTTCGATCGTCAATGTGATTGCCACTAGCTTCATCATCCTGGCGAAGATGACGTGGTGGGCGAAATGACCGCGCCGCTTATTGTTTTCTTCGTGCTTGCAGCGCTGGCAGTCATTGGCGCGGTCAGCTTGATTTTCCAGAAGCATCCGATTCATAGCGCCCTCTCGCTGATCGTAGTGATGATTGCGCTGGCGGGGCTCTATCTGCTGCTGGGTGCGGAGTTTGTGGCCGCCGTGCAGATCATTGTTTATGGCGGCGCGATCATGGTGCTGTTCGTGTTCGTGATCATGCTCTTGAACGCTGGCGTCGAAGAGCACACCAGCATTTCCAAGATGGCCGGGCCGGCAGGCCTGCTGTTGGTGATCGCTTTGGCGGGCCTGGTGGCAGCGACAATCGTGCGCTCGACGGACAGTATCCTCGGCACGATGCAAACCGGGGAAATGTCCTCGCCCCTGGGCGTTTCAAAAACTCTGGGCATTTCCAACATGATTTTCAAGGACTTCGTGTACCCGTTCGAATTGACGTCCTTCCTGATTCTGGTGGCGGTGCTGGGAGCCACGGTGCTGGCGCAGCGGGAGAAGAGTTGAGATGGTGCCGACGAATTATTACGTGATTCTCAGCGCGATATTGTTCGGACTCGGCGTGTTTGCGTTTATTTTCAAGCGCAACATCATCACCATTTTCATGTCCATCGAGCTGATGCTGAACGCGGTGAATCTGGCGTTTGTGGCCTTCAGCCAGGCGCTGGGAAAACTGGACGGGCAAGTTTTTGTGTTGTTTGTGATTGTGGTGGCCGCCGCGGAAGCCGCCGTGGGACTGGGAATTATTATCTTGATTGCGCGCAACCGGCAGACGCTCAACGTTGAACGCGTGGACCTGCTCAAACTCTAATGCCCACACACCCGATGCTCGAATACTTGTGGATTGTCCCGCTGCTGCCGCTGCTGGGCTCGGCGGTGAACGGATTGTTTGGCGCGAAGTGGCCGAATAAATTTGTGAACAGCGTGGCGATCGGCTCGACGGGGCTTTCTTTTCTCTGCGCGCTCGAAGCGGTCCGCGAATTTTTCGACGGCGGCCAAGTTCTTTTTCACAAGGAATTTTTCACCTGGATCGCCGCCGGAAATTTCCGCGCCGGCTTCGATTTGCAGATGGACCAACTGACGGTCGTGATGGTTCTGGTGGTGACTGGAGTCGGTTGGCTTATCCACATTTATGCGACCGGCTATATGGCGCATGAGGGCGGCTACTACCGGTTCTTTTCCTACCTCAACCTGTTCATGTTTTTCATGCTCATTCTGGTGCTGGCCGCGAACTATGTGCTGCTCTTCGTTGGCTGGGAAGGCGTGGGACTCTCGAGCTACCTGCTGATTGGTTTTTATTTCCTCAAGAAATCTGCTTCCGATGCGGGCAAGAAAGCCTTCATCGTCAATCGCATCGGCGACTTTGGCTTCATGCTGGGAATGTTTTTGCTCTTCAAAGCATTCCACACACTGGACTTTACGGCAGTTTTCCAGGCTGCTTCCAATCCCGCCTGGGGCCATGAAGGTTGGGGCCAATTCGGCACCTTCACCGTTGCCTGCCTCCTGCTTTTTATGGGCGCTTGCGGAAAATCTGCGCAGCTCCCGCTCTATGTGTGGCTCCCGGACGCCATGGAAGGGCCTACGCCGGTCAGCGCGCTGATCCACGCGGCCACGATGGTCACTGCAGGCGTGTACGTCGTCGCCCGCTCGCACATTCTGTTCGCGCATTCCGAGACAGCATCGGTCGTGGTCGCCATCGTCGGCTGCGCCACCGCGTTCTTTGCAGCCACGATTGGACTGGTGCAAACCGACATCAAAAAAGTCTTGGCGTACTCCACGGTTAGCCAGCTCGGTTACATGTTCTTGGCGTGCGGCGTCGGTGCCTTCTCCACGGGCATCTTCCATTTGATGACGCATGCCTTTTTCAAGGCGCTGCTCTTCCTGGCCGCCGGGTCGGTGATTCACGCCATGGGCGGCGAGCAAGACATGCAGAAGATGGGCGGCTTGAAAAGCAAAATCAAGTACACCTACGCGACTATGCTGATCGCCACGCTGGCGATTGCAGGAATTCCGCCACTGGCCGGATTCTTCAGCAAGGACGCCATCCTGTTCGGCGCATTTCAGATTCCTGGAGGCCATCCGCTATACGCTCTCGGATTACTCACGGCTCTGCTCACTTCGTTCTACATGTTCCGTTTGATCTTTCTCACCTTTCACGGCAAGCAGCGCTACGACGAGCGCAAAGTGCACGTTCACGAATCGCCGTGGAGCATGCTCGGGCCGCTGGTGGTTCTCGCAGTGCTCAGCGTGATTGGCGGATGGCTCGCCGCACCAGCGTTTTGGGGCGGTCCCGACTATTTCACGAACTTCCTGGCGCCAGTGTTTGGTGGGCGCGAAATCGTCGATGCAGCAGGAGAAGCTGCTGCTCACCAACTGGAACTGATTCTTGCGGGAGTGGCCTTCGGCACTGCCCTCATCGGCATTGTTGTTGCGTACTGGCTGTATCTGAACAAGCCGGGTAAACCGGATGGAATTGCGAAATCGCTGAAACCGGCTTACACCACTCTGCTGAACAAATATTACGTGGATGAACTGTATGCCGCGGTGGTGGTCCGGCCGTTGATGTGGATTTCAACGGTTGTGCTCTGGAAAGCGGCGGACGTGGCCGTAATCGATGGCGCGGTAAATGGAATTGCGCACGAAACAACCGCCCTCGGCGATGGTGTGCGGCATACACAATCGGGGAATACGCGCAGCTACGCAGTTTGGGTCGTGGTGGGAGCGATTGTGATCATTGCAGTCATCTTCTTCTGGCCGTCCGCCGGAAAACCGGTTCTTGGGATGGTGCATTGATGCTGCCAGGCGGACATTTGCTTTCGGTGCTGATCTTCTTCCCTGCCGTGGGGACGCTGGCGCTTTTGTTTCTGCGTGGCGACGATCACAAATTCATCCGCATTCTTGCATTGATTGTATCGCTGGTGGAATTTGTTTTCTCGCTTTTCATGATTCCGAAGGTGGCTATTGGAGCGGCCGGCTACCATCTCGAGGAATATTTCAAGTGGATCAATCAGCCGCCGATCAACTATCACCTGGGCGTTGATGGAATCAGTTTATTCCTGGTGATTCTGACGACATTTCTGACGCCGATTTCGATTCTCGCTTCCTGGAAGAGCATCGAGCGTCGAGTCAAGGAATTTTTCGTGATGCTGCTGATGTTGGAAGTCGGCGTCGTGGGCGTGTTTCTCTCGCTCGATCTTTTTCTTTTCTTCCTTTTCTGGGAAGTGATGCTGATTCCTATGGCTTTCCTGATCGGCATCTGGGGCCACGAGCGCCGTCTGTACGCCGCCGTGAAGTTCGTCCTCTACACCATGGCGGGTTCGATCCTGATGCTGGTGGGAATCATCTGGCTCTACAATTCCACGGGTACGTTTGATCTGCCGACGATTCAGACCTTGTTGCGCACTCCTGCGTCGCAGGGCGGGCTTGAGCTTTCGCAATCTACTGAGATGCTCCTCTTCCTCGCCTTTTTTGTGGCGTTCGCGATCAAGGTGCCGTTGTTCCCCTTGCACACGTGGCTGCCGGATGCGCACGTGGAAGCGCCTACCGCCGGCTCCGTGATGCTGGCAGGCGTGCTTTTGAAAATGGGCACGTACGGCATGATCCGCTTTTGCTTGCCGCGCTTTTGCCTGCCGCTCTTTCCTGGTGCAGCGCGGCGCGCGGCAGGATGGGTCGCGGTGCTGGCCATCATCGGAATTATTTACGGCGCGCTGGTGGCCATGGTGCAGCCGAACCTGAAAAAACTGGTCGCTTATTCTTCGGTGAGCCACCTCGGCTTCGTGGTGCTGGGCATTTTCGCTTTCCACAATATTTCCATGCAAGGCGCGGTGTACCAGATGCTCGCGCACGGAATCTCGACTGGCGCGCTCTTCTTGCTTGTGGGCATGTTGTACGACCGGCGGCACACGTTTGAAATCAGCGAGTACGGCGGGCTGGCTACGCCGATGCCGAAACTCGCGGCGTTCTTTTTGTTTGTGGCGCTCTCGTCGCTGGGATTGCCGATGCTCAATGGTTTCGTCGGCGAGTATTTAGTTTTGCTCGGCACCTACCAGCGGCACTGGGGCTGGGCGACGTGGGCCGCGCTTGGCGTGATCCTATCTGCTTGCTATCTCTTGTGGTCCTACCAGCGCGTGTTCTTTGGCGAAATTACGCATGAGAAAAACCGCACCCTTCCCGACGCTTCGGCGCGCGAAAAGTGGATTCTGGTGACCATGGCGATCGTTACAATTTGGATGGGCATCGGCTCCACGTTTATCACCGCGCGGACCGCCACCGCCGCGCAAGAGGTGATCGATCAAGTCGAGCCGCAGCGCGCGTATGAAGCTGCAGCGCCGAAAGTAATCACGCCAAGTAAAGCCACGCCGCAAGCCAAGCGCGATTCCGCAAACTCTGCGGCGAAAATTAGTCCGACCGAAAGGCTAGGCCTCCGCTAAATGATGCCCAGCGCCATCGACGCTTATCGCGTGCTTCCGGAACTGGTGTGGTGCGGCTTCGGCGTGCTGGTGATGCTGCTGCAGCCGTTTGTGCGCAGCCGGCAGTTTTTTACTTTTCTTGCGTTGATTGGCACGCTGGCGGGGACGGGGGCGTCGGTTACGGCGGCGCTGCACGCGGGGCCGGGGTTTGGCGGTTTGGTGCAGTCCGATTCATTCAGTTTCTTTTTCCGGCTGCTGATTGGAGCGGTGGCGTTTTTGGTGGTGCTGGCGGCGGGGCCGTACCTGGAGCGGGAGCGGCTTCCGTTTGCGGAGTTTTATGCGCTGCTGCTTTTTGCAGCGGCGGGCATGGGCGTGCTGGCTTCGGCGCAAGAACTGCTTACCGCGTTCATTGGGCTGGAGATGAGTTCGATCTCGAGCTACATCATGGCGGGATACCGGCGCGATGCGCTGAAGTCCAGCGAATCGGCGATGAAGTATTTTCTGCTGGGCTCGTTTGCGACGGCGTTTTTTCTTTACGGGATTGCGCTGGTGTACGGGTCGAGCGGCACCACGATGCTGGTGAAAATGGACTCGCCGGACCTGTTCCACAGCACGCTATTCGAGCTTGGGCTGGCGATGATTTTGATTGGGCTGGGCTTCAAAGTGGCCGCGGCGCCGTTCCAGGTGTGGACGCCAGACGTTTATGAAGGTGCGCCGACGCCGGTTACGGCGCTTTTTTCCGCAGGGCCGAAGGCGGCGGCTTTTGCTTTGTTGCTGCGAATTTTTGCGACGGTTCCGGCGGCGACGCATTTCTGGTTCTGGGCTTTCTGGGTGCTCGCGGCGCTGACGATGTTCGCGGGAAATTTGGGCGCCCTGGTGCAGACCAACATCAAGCGGCTGCTGGCGTACAGCTCGATCGCGCACGCCGGGTACATCCTGGTGGCGTTTGCGGCAGTTACGATGATGGCGCGCAATGGGGCGGCGGAGGCAGGGCCGGCTTATGCGGCGGTTCTTTTCTATTTGCTGAGCTACGCACTGGTGAAGCTGGGGGCGTTCACGATCGTTTCGCAGCTTGGCGGGACAGGCGAGAAGAATCTTTCGCTGGACGACTATGCGGGGCTTTCGCAACGGCAACCTTGGGTGGCGGCGGCGCTGAGCGTTTACCTGCTATCGCTGCTCGGGCTGCCGGTTACGGCGGGGTTCTTCGGGAAGTTTTACATTTTCAAGGCGGCGGTGAATTCGCACCTGATGTGGCTCGCGGTGCTGATGGCGATCAATAGCATCATCGGGTCTTACTACTACTTGCGCGTGATCGTGGTGATGTATATGCGGGAGTCCAGCGCGGAAGCGGCGGCACTTAGGCCGGTGTCGTTCCCTGTGGGCGTGAGCGCAGTGCTGTGGATTACCGTCGCGGGGACCATTTTGTTCGGGCTGTACCCTAATCCGGTCATCAACTTCATTCTTCAGCCGACGCTGCTCGGTCGCTAGTTAACAATAAACCGTACCCCCTCCCCTGTTTTTCAAAACTGGTGATTCTAAAGGGAGATAAAGTTCTTTAGAATGAACACTCCTGGAAGTGTTCATTCTAAAGAGGGTTACGGATGTTTTTATCGGACGCACTTCGCAAGTGTTGGATCTAAAGAACTTCCTTCAAGTGATCCGGATAGAACTGCAGAAGAACCTTGGGCCCCAAGTTAGAAATTATCCCTTTCCCTTGGCGGGGCCGACTAACAATTCACTTTGCGGAAAATAAAAAAGCGGCAGCAAGGCTGCCGCTCTCCGGAATTTCAGAATACTCCCTAAACAGACTGTACCACATTTAGCTGGAAAGTCAATACTGATTTGAGGTACTAGGACGTAGGCGCAGCGGCGCTGGCTGGAGAAGGAAAACGGCCCGGGGGATTGTGCGTCCGGGCCGTTTTGATAAAACCGTGTTACGGCTGTAAGGAACTGGCAGGAATGCCTGTTCTACTAGATCTTCACGAAGATGATCACCAGGGTGAAGAGGGCGAGCGTCTCGACGAACACCAGGCCGAGAATCATTGCCGCGCGGATAGCCCCTGCTGCTCCGGGATTGCGGGCCATGCCTTCGCACGCTGCCGAAGCGATACGGCCCTGCCCCAGCGCGCCGCCAAAGGCGGCCAACGCCATGCCGAAGCCTGCGGCAATGGCCATGAGGCCCTTGCCTCCGGCTGCCGCAGCGCCTGTTTCTTGCGCGAACGCGGACGGAGCAATCAACATCACCGCCGCGAGCGCTACTAACACCATTGTCCACTTCTTCATCACTGCCTCCTTGTCGAGCCAAGGTTTGCAAGTACAAACCCTGAAACCCGATGAATTGCCGCCAGGAGGTGGTTCCCGGACACCGTGCAGCCGGGCTCACACTGGAACGGCCCATTGCCGGAAACAAATACCGGCAAAACTCGATTAGTGCTCGTCGGCCGTAGCCATGCCCAGGTAAACCGAGGGCAGCACCGTGAAAATGTAGGCCTGAATGACGGAAACCAAAAGATGCAGTCCGATGAACGCAATAGGAATCGTCATGGGAAAAATTGCCACAAGTACTGCCCAAAACGGTGCTTTGGGCCAGACCGCCAGCGTGGCAGAAGTGAACAGCCCCACGAAAATACTGTAAAGGAGGTCGCTGGCAAAAATGTTGGCCCAGAGACGAACCGTGAGCGACACGATACGGGCCGAGGTGCTGATAATTTCCACAGGGAAGATCAGCGGCGAAAGCCAAGGAACGGGACCGGCGAAATGCTTCAGATATCCGACGGGCCCGTGGTGCTTGATGCCCTGCCAATTGAAGTACAAGAAAGTGAGAATCGCGCATGCAAGAGGGACCGAAACCTGCCCGGTTGGCGAAGTAAACACCGGAAGAATGCCGAGCAAATTGGAGAACAAGACGAATACGGAAATGGAACCAACGAAAGGAATGAGCTTGGCGGCGCCATGGTGAATGTTTTCTTCCAGGAGATCCTTGATGCCAAAACCGAGAGGATTAGTCAGCAGTATTTCGGCAACTTGCTGCATGGCGCCTGGTTTTTCGACGGAGAGTCTCGAACGCAATAAAAGTGCCAGCAATGTCACGAGCACGAGCACGACGCAGGCCATGACAACGTGTTCGGGGATGGGCAATTCCGGGTCGCTGGGGTGAATATGAAGCGCGGCGAGAATCGCCAAGGCAAACTGCCCAAGATAGTGATTTACGAAGTGTGTGATTCCGCTTACGTGATGTTCCATTGCACGTGTGACCGCGAACGGTCAGCTCCCTACTCCAGAGGATGCCAGATTTCGTACACACTCGCCGCGATTGTTGCGGCTCCTAAAGCACACAACCCTACGACCATGCTAACAAGGGGAACTCTCAGATAAATAAAAATAACATAGACGGCGAGGGCTATCAACCCGTAGCGGAAAGCCATGGCGAAATAGGTGAGGAGCGGGACTACGGGCTTCTCTTTGCCGGCTTGGGCGGTGGAAGCCACGAGCAGGGCGTCCAAGCCGCGCCGGAGCCAGCGAAAATTAAGCCA
>WNFO01005408.1_pt1 | contig 11168 bp, 11 predicted proteins | sample 5400251 | NCBI WGS metagenome assembly WNFO01 (sample SAMN13153354, study PRJNA577476) | soil metagenome | isolation source: 100 cm saprolite under Madrone tree | place: USA:California | collected 2016-06-14 | reverse complement strand
CCTCGCTCGCGATCCGCAAGCCGTTCACGCTGCAATATGCCCGCGAGATGGCCGACGCCGAGACGGCGCAGCTGCCCGGTTTCCTGCGCGCGAATTACATTATCACCTGGGCGTGGACCGCCGCCTTCCTGCTGATGATGATCGCCAACGTCCTGATGATCTATCTGCCCGGCCTGCCGCTGTGGTCCGGACTTGTAATTGCATTCGCCGCCCGCAACAGCGCCGTCTATTTCACCAAATGGTATCCGCAGCACCGGAGAGCAAAACACGCGGCTTCCGCCAATGCATTGCCGTGATCCGATAACCGATATCCGGAAGGCACCCCGATGAAGGACGTATTTGCCCGGCTGGCCTCTGACTTCCTCTCCACCATCCTGTTTCTTGCGCTGTACCTGATCACCGACAACGTGGTGCTGGCGACCTCAGTGGCAATCGCGGGCGCCGTGGCCCAGGTGATCCACAGCAGGGTCAAGGGAAAGCCGCTCGGCTTCATGACCTATGCCACTGTCGGGCTGGTGATCGTGCTCGGCAGCGCGACGCTTTTGACCCAGGATCCCCGCTTCGTGCTGGCCAAACCCTCGATCGCGCATTTCGCGATCGGCGCAATCATGCTCAAGCGCGGCTGGATGCTGCGTTACATGCCGCCGATCGTGGCCGAGACCATCCCCGAATACGTCACCATCGCCGGCTACGCCTGGGCCGCGCTGATGTTTGCGCTCGGCGCCGGCGTCATCGCGGTGGCCTCGACCGGCGATCTCAAGCTGTGGGCGTTCTACGTGTCGGTGGTCGCGATCGGGGCGAAGGTCGCAGCCTTCGCCGTGCAATATGTCGCGTTCCGCATTCTCGTCACCGCCCGGATTCGCGCGGCCGCCCGCGCCTGAAAAGCGTTTTCGAGCGAAGTGGGTACCGGTTTGCGTGAAGAAAACGCGTCAACCAAAGATCGCGCCGCGCCTCTATCGTTGGGCTTGGGCCGCAAGATACGCTATACCGCCGGACAGCCCATCCTGATCCCAGAACCATTCCGGTTCTGCGAAAAAACACCTGAGGGAGACGAAGCGATGGCCGTCGACGGAAACTGGAATATCACCATGACTACGCCGATGGGCGACCGCAATACGACGCTGAGCCTGAAGAACTCGGGCGGCAAGCTGACGGGGACGCAGGGCGCCGACGGCAATTCAACGGAGATCTTCGACGGCACGGCCAACGGCGACGACGTCGCCTGGAAAGTCTCGATCACCAACCCGATGCCGCTGACGCTGGAGTTCACCGGCAAGGTTTCCGGCGACAGCATCTCCGGCGAAATGGGCATCGGCCCGATGGGCAGCTTTCCGTTCAAGGGGACACGGGCGTAAGCGGCGAGCCGCGCTGCGCCCCCTCGCCCCGCACTTCGCGGGGAGAGGGTTGGGGTGAGGGGCTCTTCGATCCGCAAGCACCATTGACGAGGTTGCCCCCCTCACCCGAAATTCGAGTTGCACTCGAATTTCGACCTCTCCCCGCACGCGGGGCGAGGTTAAGGCTCACCCCAGATTCAATTCCTTGAAGAAATCGTTGCCCTTGTCGTCGATGATGATGAAGGCCGGGAAATCCACGACCTCGATGCGCCAGATCGCCTCCATGCCGAGCTCGGGATATTCCACCACCTCGACTTTCTTGATGCAGTGCTCGGCGAGGTTTGCCGCAGCACCCCCGATCGAGCCGAGATAGAAGCCGCCATGCTTCTTGCAGGCTTCGCGCACCGCGGCCGCGCGGTTGCCTTTTGCGAGCATCACCATCGAGCCTCCCGCCGCCTGGAACTGGTCGACGAACGAGTCCATCCGGCCCGCGGTGGTCGGCCCGAACGCGCCGGAGGCGTAACCATCCGGCGTCTTCGCCGGCCCCGCGTAATAGATCGGATGGTTCTTGAAATAGTCCGGCAGCGGCTCGCCCTTTTCCAACCGCTCGCGCAATTTGGCGTGCGCCGAATCGCGCGCGACGATCATGGTGCCGGTCAGCGACAGCCGGGTCTTGATCGGATGTTTTGATAGTGTCGCCAGAATATCCTGCATCGGCTGGTTGAGATCGATCTTTACCACTTCGCCGCCGAGCGACTGCTCGACCGCCGGCAGGTATTGCGCCGGGTTGTGCTCGAGCTCTTCGAGATAGACACCGTCTTTGGTGATCTTGCCGAGCACCTGGCGATCCGCCGAGCAGGATACGCCGAGCCCGATCGGCAGCGAGGCGCCATGGCGCGGCAAGCGGATCACCCGCACGTCATGGCAAAAATATTTGCCGCCGAACTGCGCGCCGACGCCGAGCGACTGCGTCATCTTCAATATCTCCTGCTCCATCTCGAGATCGCGGAAGGCATTGCCATCGGCCGAGCCATGGGTAGGCAACGCGTCGAGATAACGCGCGGAAGCGAGTTTTACGGTTTTCATGCAGAGTTCGGCCGAGGTGCCGCCGATCACGATCGCCAGGTGATAGGGCGGACAGGCCGCGGTGCCCAAGGTCAACACCTTCTCCTTCAGGAACGCCAGCAGGCGGTCGCGCGTCAGCACCGAAGGCGTGGCCTGAAACAGAAAGCTTTTGTTGGCGCTGCCGCCGCCCTTGGCCATGAACATGAACTTGTAGGCCTCGTCGCCCTCGGCGTAGATCTCGCACTGCGCCGGCATGTTGTTGGCGGTATTCTTCTCCTCATACATCGACAGCGGCGCCACCTGCGAATAGCGCAGGTTACGGCGCAGATAAGCGTCGCGCGCGCCTTCGGAGAGCGCAGCCTCGTCGTCGCCGTCGGTGAGCACCCGGGCGCCCTTCTTGCCCATGATGATGGCGGTGCCGGTGTCCTGGCACATCGGCAACACGCCCCCGGCGGCGATGTTGGCGTTTTTCAGGAAATCGAAGGCCACGAACTTGTCGTTGTCGCTGGCCTCCTTGTCATCGAGGATCGAGCGCAGCTGCTGGAGATGCCCGGGCCGCAAGTAGTGATTGATGTCGCCGAACGCGGCCTCGCTAAGCGCGCGCAGCGCCTCGCGCGACACCACCAGCATGTCCTTGCCCAAAACCTTCTCGACCCGCACGCCTTCGGTCGTGATCTTCTTGTACGGCGTGGTGTCGGGTCCAAGCGGAAACAGCGGCGTGTGCCTATAGGGCGGGACGGGCTTTTGCTGGTCGGGAAAGGCGCTCGGGGCGTTCATGGGGTCGGTTCCAGTATTGGTGAAGATATGACATATAGAATATGCGTCCGAAGAAAAAGAGGTGAATCCATTGCGATCCCTGCGTCGATTTTGGGCGTCACCTGTGCACTCATAGGATGAAGCCGATCAGTCGACATCACGTACCAAAACGTCTCACCCTTTCCCTTCCTGCTTTTCCGCATAGGCATCCACCAACGCGCGGATCATGCGCTGGTAGGGAACGCGGCGCTGTCGCGCGGCGCGCTTGAAAAACGCCACTGAGCGTTGCGACAGACTGAGCGTCACCTTCACATTGTCCTCGCGCAGCACCAGCCTGTCCGGAGAGGGCAGGAAATCCTCAACGATCCTGACGCGGCCGATTTCGCCCTTGCCGTATTTAACCGTTGGCTTTTTCATAGATTGCTTTTCCTTTCCGCCAGTACCCGGCACCGAAAATCCTGATCTTTTGGTTCCGCATTGTGAAGCGCACCGTCATAACGGCGCCTTCGACCCGGCCGAAACAGAAGTAGCGCTGTTCGCCCCCGCCATGACCGAGGTCTTCAGCGATCACGCGAAACGGATCCAGAAACGCCTACTGAGCAAGCTCGAACCCGACGCCATGCTTGGCCCGATTGACCCTGTTTTTCGCGGCGTCCCACTCAAAATCGGACATCGGGCCTAAACCATTGCTTGGTATGTATAATATGCCATATATTTGTATGGCTGAAAATACCTTGCACAGCAACAGGATGTGCGAATGGCAGGGAAAGATCGAACCCCGCGCGAAGCGAGCGTAGCTCCGTCAGCCTTTCCCGCCCTTCTTTTCCCTGAGGGCAAACAAGAGCTGGCCCTTGCGCTAGGCGCTCGCGGACGCTTCAATGGCGCAAAGGGGCATTCACATGACATTCAAATCGGAATTTCGCCGATCGACCTTGCTCGCCGCCGCGGTTGCACTACCCGTCGCGCTTGCATTGACCATACTTGCCGCATCCCCGGCCCGCGCCGACCGCTGCGACGATCTTGCAGGCCAGCTCAAGGGCCACATCGACGGGCTTGCCGTGGGCAAGACCGCCGCCAACGTGATCTACCTGTCGCACCCGCAGGCCAGGCAAATCACGCTCGGCTGCGCCGGCCGCAATTACTCCAACCAGCTGTACGCAAAGTCCGGCAGCCGCAAGCCGAAGCCGGCCTTTGTCGATCTGGTGGCAAGCGCCGCCGCCATCGTCTTCACGCTGCCGAAAGACGACTTGCTGCGAGGGGCGACCCGCTGCGTCAGGCGGATGGGGTTGTTACGCGGTGACAAGATCAAGATGCGCTATCGCCGCCTCGACATGGAATGCACGCGAACCAAGACCGAAGCGTCGATCACCATCTCGCGCGGCAAGGACGAGTAGGCCAACGCGGGTCGGCGCCGACAAAATCGCAATTCCAGCCGGGATCGAAGATTTTTAGGGAGATTGGAGATTTCCCGTTCACCATGTGGCCGGATTGGCCGCGATGGCGGGTGGTTTGCGGTTCGGATTCATAAAGCATTGGTCTCCGCCTCGTCACAGTCGGGACAAAGCAGAAGGATCGTTCCGATGAGTGTATCTGCTGTTACGGCCTCGCCCCCGATCAAAATGCCTGAACCCAGCGAGGCCAAGGCGCCGGACGTGAAACCTGACGCCGAGACCGCCGATGCCAGCGCGCATCAGCCGGTGGTTCTGGCCCCGCTTCCACCCGGACAGGGAACGCGGATCGATCAGCTGGTCTGAGGGTAGCGGCTCACTCGCCCCCTTACTTCCGTCGTCGCCCGGCTTGACCGGGCGAACCAGTATTCCAGCGCCGAGATTTTTGCGGACGGCGGCGATTACTGGATACCCGCTTTCGCGGGTATGACGCTGGTTGTTGACGAGCGGCGCTGCGCCTTCTGAACTTGCATTCCTAGGAAACCCAACCGTCGCAAGTTTGCCGGAAAACGGTGCGATCATGGTGTTGTCCGCATCAGAGCGGGACCGGCGCATGATCGCAAAACTGTTACTGCAGAACCTGATCTGGATCGTCGTCATGGGCGCGCTGTTGTTCGTGCCGGCAGGCACGCCGCGCTGGCCAGCGGCGTGGGTCTTCCTGAGCACGATTGCGATCCTCGGCATATCCTGCGGATTGTGGCTGGCAAGGACCGATCCGGCGCTGCTCGCCGAACGCATGCACCCGATGATGCAGAGGGATCAGCCGGCCGCCGACAAGAAATTCATGCTGGCGTTCGGCGTCGTCGCCCTGATCTGGTTTCTGGCGATCGGGCTCGATCGGCGGTACCACGCATCCACTGTCCCTCTCGGGCTGCAGGCGTTGGGATGGGCGATGCTGGTGTTGTCCACCGGCTTCATCATGTGGGTGATGCGCGAGAATTCGTTCGCGGCCCCCGTGGTCAAGCTGCAGACCGAGCGCGGTCACCGCGTGGTGTCGACCGGGCCCTACGCCTGGGTGCGGCATCCCATGTACAGCGGCATCGTCCTGTTTTTCGTGGGCGCGCCGATGCTGCTGGGCTCGTGGTGGGGCGTGGCGATGTCGCCGCTGTTCGTCGTGCTGTTTGCCATCCGCGCCGAGATCGAGGAGCGCGCGCTAATCGCAGGCCTGCCCGGTTATGCCGATTACACGGCGCGGGTGCGCTATCGTCTGGTGCCCGGGCTTTGGTGAGGCCTAAACTTCCCGATAACGGCTCTTCACCGAACGGATGCGGAGCGATGCCCGAACCAAAACCTATACCGGCGGCTGCCATTGCGGGATGGTGCGGTTCGAATGCACCGCCGATCTCGCCATGGTGACCGCCCGCAACTGCTCGATCTGCACCAAGAAAGGCCTGCATTTCACGTTCGTGGCGCCGAACAGTTTTCAGCTGCGCGCCGGCGAGGATAATCTCAGGGAATATCTGTTCAACAAGCACGCCATCCGCCATCAGCTCTGCGTCGACTGCGGCGTCGACGTGTTCGCACGCGGCAGCAAGCCCGACGGCACCGAGGTGGTGGCGCTGAACGTCAGCTGCATCGACGGCATCGAGCTGGCAAAACTGAAGATGACGCCGGTCGACGGGCGCAACCGGTAGCACCCCAATACGTCATTTCGGGGCGCCGCGTAGCGGCGAACCCGGAATCTCGACCCTCATCTCGAGATTCCGGGCCTGCGCCAAGTGGCCCATCCCGGAATGACGTTTCAACCATCCAGCTCCTTGTAATGCCGAAAAATGCCCTCCTCGTTGAAGGGAATGCGGCGCTTGCTTGCGAGATAGGCCTTGATGTTGGGCCGCGCGGCGACACGGTCATGCAGATCGACCACGCCCGGTATCTCGCGCTCGAATGCCTTCATGCGCTTGGGAAATGCGTAGCGCAGGCCCTCGACGATCTGGAACAGCGAGAGATCGGCGTAGGTCGCCCTGCGGCCGGCAAGATAGGAGCTGCCATTGTCCTGCAACAGCCCTTCGAAATAGCCGAGATATTTCGGCGCGCGGTCCTTCCAGAATTCCTCGGTGCGCTTTTTCGCCGGCTGACGCTGGTCCTCGTAATACAACGACACGCCGATCGGGTGATGGGTATCGTGAATTTCGATGACAAAATCCGCGATGGTGAGCTGCAATTGATGCACCCACAGCCGCCCGGCCTCCGCCTTCGGCGCCAGGCCGTGGCGCGATCCGAGATAGAGCAGGATGTTGGCGGTCTGCCCGATCACGAGTTTTCCGGCCTTGAGAAACGGCGGCGCGAACGGCGGCGTGCCGCTATCCGCCTCCATCATCCGCATCATCGCGGCCATGCCGCGTTCGCCGCGGGCCGCGTCGATGTAGTCGGCGCCGGCGTCCTCCAGCGCGAGGCGGACATATTCGCCGCGGCCCTGAATGCCCGGCCAGTAATAGAGTTCGTAGCGCATGGAGATTCTTTCGTTCAGATGTGCGGCATAGCTCCGCCGTAGCGGAGCCGCACTTTTTCCGAAAGCGGCAACGCGCCAGCAGAACCTTAGTTCGCCGCGAAGCAGTACAACAGGCCGGCGCCGCCGGTGCTGATCAAATCCTTCTGGCTGCAGCCGCCATCCGGTCCGCGCGAGGGGTGCGCCGCATTCCAGGAATTGGACGTCGGAGAAGGGGGTATACCGACGCGGTCCGCATGACCGAGCATCGCCGAGCCTTGCGTGCTGCTTGTCCAGTTCTTGCAGGTACGGTCGTCGCCCGCCGGGAACGCCGTGCCATCCGCTTGCGATCCCGTCAGCACGTCATGGCGGTTCGGCGTATCGCCGATGCCGTTGTTGACGTCGCCCTTTTCTGTCAGCGCCGTCTGCTTGGTGAGATTGTTGTTGCCGTGCAGTTCGGCGACATCCTTTGCGATCGCGGCGCCCTTCGAATTCTGCCAGGGCCCCTTGCCGATCCGGTCGCGCGCATTCACCGCAGGCTTGCCGTCGGCCTCCTGGGTCGAGAGATAAGCGCGCCAGGTCTTGCCGCCGGCGCCCGCGGCCTGCGCCAATGTCTGGCAATGATTGTCGGCGCCGGCAAGACCGCCAAGGTTGCCGCCATTGCCGATGCCGACGCTGGTGACGAAGAAACTGGTGTTTGCCGTCTGCGCCCGCGTCGGCTGCGCAGCCATCAGAACGACGGAGGTCGCCGCCAGACCAAAACACGCGCGCGAGGTGATTTTGGGGAGAGTAGGCATCGTTTCCTCCGATTTGTTTTTGATACGCCGCCTGGTTGCACCGGCTTGTTCCGACTTCGGTCGATCTGTCATCAACACATCACGGCCGATATTATTCCGGTTCGGCAATGCCGAATAAGCAACGGAAAGATCAAGGGAAAAGAAAAAGGCGCCACAGAGTATCCGTAGCGCCTTACGTTGCATTTCATTTGCAGACGATCAGGTCTGCTGGATCGCCGAGAGCTCCCAATCGGACCCGCGCCGCCGCGCGAAGGTCCACACCTCGGTGGCTTCGGTCGGCTGTTCGCTGCCCGCGACCAAGCGGCCGGTGGCGCGCTCAAGCGTCTTGTCGACCAGGGAGAACCGCATCGCCACGCTGGCGTAGTCGGTATCGCCCTCGCGCCAGGCCTCCGCAAGGTCGCCCTGCAGGAGCTTGACGTCGGAGACCTTGTTGATGTCGTTGCGGACCCGGTTCGCCTCGAGGTCCTTGGTGAAATACGACACCATTTCGGGCGTGGCCAGCGTATGCAGTTTGGCGACATCCTCGTTCGACCAGGCGATCTGGATCTCGCCGAGCAAGCGTTCGAAGGTTTCGTAATCGCCCGGCGTAATCTCAAGCGGCGCGCTGCCCGCTCCCAGCCCGAACGCCGTTCCGGTGCGGAAGGTCGATTGCGCACCGGGGCCGGCGGCCGCGCCGGCATAGGCCGACGCCGGCGCGTGACGGCGTTGCCACCATGACATCGCCAGCCGCACCACGAGGATGATCAGGCCGATCTGCAGGATCAGCCCGAAGATCGAGGCAAATCCGCCGAGCCCGCCGAACATTCCACCGCCGAACAACATGCCTAGCAGGCCAGCGCCGAGGAAGCCCGCGGCAAGCCCGCCGAGCATGCCCATGCCGGGCCGGTTGAAGAACCCGCCGCCGGCCGGCGCGGGCGCGCCCATCCCGGGGCTGCCCGGCTGGGTGAAGGTGCGGTTAAACGGTTGAGCGGTACCCGGCGCCGTCGAGGTGCTCGGGGGTGCGGAAAACGTTCGCCCTCCCCGGGAGCCCGAGCTCATGCCCCCGCCAACCCGGGCGTCGGCCGACGAGATGGCGGCGACCACCGGCAGCGCCAGCGCTAGAACGACGGCAATCGCCTTGACGATGCCGCGTGCCCGTTGCGTGAATTCCATGTCCCTTTTCCTCCATCCCCGGCATTGGGGAAGCGCCCTTAAGATGGGCAGCGCTGCCTAAAAGTGAAGCCGTAAACGGGAACCGCGGCTGCGGCCCTCCGTCGCGGGTTGGGGGCCACGAAGCCGTCATTCCGGGGCGATGCCAACGGGTCCGGCCTACGGCCGGCCCGATGACAGGCTCCGTATCGAATCCGGAATCCAAGGATTCCCCGATGTGCAATCGCACATCTGAGGTCTGGTGCTAACGCGTCCCCGAATGACGAAATGGGGATTTGCTTCGTTGCTTTGCTCACCGGGTCGAGCCCGGCCATGACAAGGAATGGATCGTTCTCACGACGGGGCCATGGTTTCCTTCACCGCGGCGACCAGCTGGCTCAGCGTGAACGGTTTTGGCAGGAACGCGAATTGCTGGTTCTCCGGCAGGCTCTTGTCGAAGGCATCTTCGGCATAACCCGAGACGAAGATGATCCTGAGATCCGGATTGCGGCCACGCATTGCTTTAAGAAGGGTCGGGCCATCCATCTCCGGCATCACCACGTCGGAAACCACGAGATCCACGGCCCCGTCCTTCTGTTCCAGCGCTTCCATCGCCTCGACGCCGTTCGAGGCCTCGATCACGCTGTAGCCGCGCGAGCGCAGGCCCCTCGCGTTCAGCGAGCGCAAGCCCTCCTCGTCTTCGACTAACAGGATAGTCCCCTGTCCCGTGAGATCGGCCCGGGGTTTTGCCTCCGCCGCAAGCTCTTTACCCGCGCCATTCGCGGCCGCCGTATCGGGCTGAACCTCCTGCTCGGGATGATACCGTGGCAGGAAGATGTGGAACGCGGTGCCTTGGCCGGCCTCCGAATCCACGTAGATAAAGCCGCCGGTCTGCTTGACGATGCCATATACCGTCGACAGGCCGAGGCCGGTGCCCTTGCCGACTTCCTTGGTCGAAAAGAACGGCTCAAAGATCTTGTCGACGATCTCGGGGGCAATACCGGTGCCGGTATCGATGACATCGATCCGCACATATTCCGCCGCCGGCATGCCCTTGTAGCTGAGGCGCCCGGACTCCTCCGATGTCACGTTGGCGGTTCTAACCGTCAGCGTGCCGCCATCGATCATCGCGTCGCGGGCGTTGACGGCCAGATTGACGATCACCTGTTCGAACTGCGACACGTCGACCTTCACCGGCCAGAGGTCGCGGCCATGCACCAGGTCGAGCTTTACCTTTTCGCCGATCAGGCGGCGCAGCAGCATGGTGAGATCGGACAGCGCGTCGCCGAGATCGAGCACCTGCGGCCTTAAGGTCTGACGGCGCGAGAATGCCAGCAGCTGCCGCACCAGCGTCGCCGCGCGGGTCGCGTTCTGCTTGATCTGCATGATATCCTGGAACGAGGGATCGGTCGGCTTGTGCGCGTTCAGCAGGAAGTCGTTTGCCATCATGATGGCCGACAGCACGTTGTTGAAATCGTGCGCGATGCCGCCGGCGAGCTGGCCGACCATGTCCATCTTCTGCGACTGGTTGATCTGGTTCTCGAGCGCGCGCCGCTCGGTGGTTTCCAGCATGTAGACAATGGCGGCCTCGGTCTCGCGCTCGTCTTCCTCGACCGCGGTGACGAAGAACTGTCCCCATCGCTCCTTGGGCCCTTCCAGCATCGCCTCGACCGGCGGGATATCGCCCTGCCCCTCCGCGGCCTGGTTGATGGCCGCGATCAGGAGATGGCGGTCGCGCGCATTGACTGTTCTGAAGATCGACTTGCTGGCGGCGCCGTCGGGACCGAGGCCTTGCGCCAGTTTTGCAAACCGGGCATTGGCGCGCACCACGGTACCGGCGCGGTCCACGGTCGCAATCGCCATCGGAGTATGATCGAAGAAGCGCATGAAGCGCACTTCGGCGGCGCGCTGCGGATCGGAACGATCGTCACGCGCGCGGCTGATCACCAGCGTGCGCGATGCGCCGGGCGCGCCGTCGGCCCCGAATGCCAGCTTGTGGTAGAGACGCACCGGCACCGTCTTGCCGCCGCGCATTCTAAGATCAATGTCGAACACCTCGGTTTTGACTTCGCCCGGCACCGGCGCGATCGATGTCAACAGTGCCGCGCCGTCGCCGGACACGATGTCGGTCAGCTTCAAACCGCCCGACCCGATCTCGGCGAGATCGTAATCCAGCCAGTTCGCGAGCGTGGCGTTGACGTAGACCATGTCTCCG
>WNFO01006598.1_pt1 | contig 11170 bp, 11 predicted proteins | sample 5400251 | NCBI WGS metagenome assembly WNFO01 (sample SAMN13153354, study PRJNA577476) | soil metagenome | isolation source: 100 cm saprolite under Madrone tree | place: USA:California | collected 2016-06-14 | reverse complement strand
CTGGTGGGATTCAGCCGTATCGCCTTGGGCGCGCATTTTCTGACCGATGTGCTCGCGGCAATAATCTTCGGAATTATTTGGCTGATGGTGTGCATGATTGCGGGCAAGCCAATGCGACGAAGTGTGATCCTGACTCCTGCCGCGCCCCTTGTCATCGAACCTGTTTTGGTACGCGTGGAATCGGCAGAAAAACCTGCACATAGTCTCCTGAGTTAATCAGGAACTGCTCAGCGCTTTCGTCCGCTGAGCGGCCTTCGACTATTTCTCGTGAAGCATAGGCGCATCTTCTTGCGTCGGCTCGAATTGCTCTCGAACACCCGATGAAAGCGCCAGGAAAAATCCAAATAACTGTATGGTTGCTTGGTCTTGCTGGAGCCGCACTTTTCACAATCCTGCTTATCCGGCAAGGCGCGCACCAGGTCGGCGCTGCCTTCGCTTCCGCCGGCTGGGCTATTGCCGCAGTAGTGGCTTACCATTTCGCGGTGCCCGTGTTTCTTGATGCACTTGCGTGGTGGGTTCTGTTTCCACCTTCCGATCGGTTGTCGCTGTGGAAACTGCTTTGGATGCGCTGGATCGGTGAGTCGGTCAGCACGCTCGTTCCTTCCGCCGCAGTTGGCGGAGACATCGTCCGGGCGCGGTTGGCTGCGATCAATGGGGCACCGTTGCCCGTAGCGGCGGGCACCGTCCTGGTGGACCTTACGCTCGGCGTTTTCACCCAGGCCGCTTTTACGGTGCTTGGGGTAGTACTGCTCGTTTATGTAACGGGACAGAAAAATTTCGTTCGCCCAACTTTGATCGGGACGCTTATCGGCGTCGTCGGCGTTGCTGGTTTCTATTTCGTGCAACGGCTGGGGATGTTCCGGTTTCTCGCCAAAATCATCGCGCGCTTGGCGAACTCGCCGGAGTGGCAATCGCTCGTGCAAAGTGGCGAGACGCTCGACCAGACCGTTCGCACGCTTTATGCCCGGCGTTATGCACTCGTGATGTGTTGCGTGTGGACGACTATTTCGCTGATCGGCGGCTCAGGTGAAATTTGGATTGCGCTTTATGCCCTCGATCTTCACGCGACATTTGTTAACGCGCTGATCTTGCAAAGCATGGTATTAACGATTCGCTCGGCCGCCTTTGCGGTTCCCGGAGGTTTGGGAGTACAGGAAGGTGGTTACCTTTTCGTCGGGAACCTGCTGGGCATCCCCGGAGATGCGGCTTTCGCCTTGTCGCTGATTGCACGAGTACGGGAACTTGCTATCGGAATCCCGGGACTCATTTGCTGGCAGTTGATCGAAGCCCGGCGCCTATGGCGTGCGCGCTTGGCGGCAAACGCCCGGTAGCACCCGAGGTTAACGATTGCGCCTCGGACCTTTTCGAGACGCCGTTTAACCTTCGCTGGGCTGGTGAAGCTCGTTCGCACGCCCCACCAAATCCACGCCATGCCGCTCGGAAGACTGAGTTGATTTTTCAATTCTGAAATCACAGCGGCATCTCCGTAAGCGTTCAGAAATGACAACGCCAGCGCAAGCCACTGCGGATTTGGGGCCACTGCGATCAAGTCCAGCAGGAAAACCAACAAATCATCCGCGTGCCGGGATTTCGCGGGCAACGATTTGTCGTGAACAATTTCAAAGTCGATGAATCGCGCGCGACCGGTCTTCTCGTTATAAATAACATTGTTCATCCCTGCATCCCCGTGCGACCACGGAGCGCGAAACCCATCGCTCCAGAATTGATGAGCGCGCCGGAATTCCTTGCCAGCGGCTTCCATCATTTGCCGCGTGAGTTTGCCATCATTTAAATGCTCCCACAGGCTTTTTCCCGGCAGCTTGTCGGCGCAGACGGTTTTGTTACCGCACGCCCAGGCACGAAAACGATCGCCATTGAGCATTTTGAAACACTTCACTTCCCAGCGTCGCCAGTCTTCGACTTTGGCCCAGAAACGAATCGGTATCCCGGCCATGCGAAAATACAAATTCGCCAGGTCAACTAACGGTTCGCTGTATCCGTTGCGCCGCTTGATTACCAGTGGCCGTCCACGACGGATTTTCTCGGACACCGAATTGATCTTTAACGAGTCGACGAACCTTGCCGCGGCCTTGGCCAGCGCGTTCGGAATGAGTGCCTCTGCCAAATTCGCCACAGGGCTGGTCGCCGACGGCGGATTTCTCCCATCTTTCCCCATTGGCATTGTTGATCTCCTATTCGAGGCGATTCCTCGTTTCGACCGTATGAATCGACGAGTTGAGGCTAAAAGTTAAAAGCTAAATTGCCGCTCAGAATTTCGCCGCTCGCTTTCCCTTTTGACTCTGTAACCCCTTAACAATCTAACTTTTGCGCAGTTCGATGGTCTCGCCGATTTTCATCACCCGTAGCTGCGTCTTTACTTTGCGGCTCTTGAGTTCGCGTTTGAACGCTTCGGGTGTGCCCGTGAGCACGGGAAAAGTTCCGTAGTGCATGGGAATCACCTCGCGTGGATGAACCAGCTTGACTGCTTCCGCTGCCCGAGCAGGGCCCATCGTAAAATGGTCGCCGATGCAAACCAGCATTGCGTCGATCTTGTGAAAACGCGACACCAGCGCCATGTCGGAAAAAACATCTGTGTCGCCCGTATGATAAATCGTAGGGCCACCGCGAATCGTGATCACCAATCCGGCAGGGTTGCCGCCATAAACCGACGGTGCGGTTTCCTCCCTGGAAACTCCGGAGCCATGCCACGCGGGCACAAACGTGACTGCGATTTCGCCTCCAAGCAGAGTGAGCGTGCCACCCATGTGCCCGGTGGTTTCAACATCAGCCAGCTCGCCCGGATAGCCGAGCGCGCTAACGATCGCCGCCGATAAATCGAATGTCGCTACGAGTTTTGCGCGTGTCTTTTTCCCGATTTCCACTGCATCTCCCACATGATCGGAATGTCCATGCGTAACCAGGATAAGATCGACATCCTTAAGCGCAGCGATCTCTTCCTTGCCTCGTTCGAAAACGGGATTCGTCAGCCACGGATCGATGAGCAGAACTTTTCCGCCCGGCGTCACGACCTTGAAAGCCGACTGGCCGTACCAAGTTAGTTGCGTGTTCATGTTCCTCAGCAAACCGAAAAGATTTCACCGAGCAAGGGCGTTAAGATCAATAGCGAGGCTTCGAATGAGTGCTTAGTCATTTTCTGTAAGAGTCAGTAGTCCGTGTATAATTACGCCGGATTATGGATCACAAAAAAGCGCATCGACATCTTGCCAACACTGATCCGCGCATGGCGCAGTTGATCGCGCGCTCACGCCGATACAACATCGCCCCCGCGGTTTCGATCCGCCCATTCGACGCGCTGGCCGAATCCATTGCTTACCAACAATTGAGCGGCAAAGCTGCAGCCACAATTTTTGGCCGTGTTCGCGCTCTCTATCCCAAAAGAAAAAGGCTCGATCCCGAACAATTGCTCGCGACCCCGGACGAAACACTTCGTGCCGCTGGCCTTTCGCGTGCGAAAACTGCCGCATTGAAGGATCTCGCTGCAAAAACGATCGATGGCACCGTGCCATCCAGCCGCGCACTTCTCCGGATGAGCGATGACGAAATTATCGCGCGCCTCACACAGGTGCGCGGCATCGGCCGCTGGACAGTTGAGATGCTTCTCCTTTTCGATCTCGGACGCCCGGATGTGTGGCCCGTCGATGATTACGGCGTGCGTAAAGGTTTCGCCAAAACCTTTGCCCGGCGAAAACTGCCCACACCGAAACAGCTGATGAAGATCGGCGAAAAATGGCGCCCTTATCGCTCGGTTGCAGCGTGGTATTTCTGGCGGGCATTGGATGCTAATGGTTGAAGCGTTGAAGCGGCGAACCGCTTTTGTCATTCTGAGCGAAGCGAAGAATCTCTGATTAGTTGCGGAATTGCATGTGCCTGAACCGACAATCAGAGATGTTTCGCTCCGCTCAACATGACAAAGGGAACGCTTCAGCGCTTCAACGTTTTAACGCTTTAACCCACGCGAAGCATTGACTTTGCACCGACGCCTCATTAGAACGAGCGCATTATGGCCATGATTCACGTTAATCGGGGCGCAACAAGTTTGGGCGCATTTTCCGAAGAAGAAGTTCGCGAAGGTCTGCGCACTGGCCGCTTCGCTCCAAGCGATATTGGGTGGCGCGAAGGAATGGTGACCTGGCAGCCGCTCTCACAGTTCCCAGAGTTGGCAGCGGGTGCCCCTGCCGCACCGCCTGCCCAGGTCGGCGCGGTCTCTATGACAGAACCCGCGGCCTCGCGTAGTGGTCTCCCTTGGGAGCACCGGCAAGAGCGTGGGTTTTTCAATGCTTTTATCGAGACGCTCGCGATGGTCTTGACCAAACCCGACCTGGCCTTCAGAAGCATGAAGACAGAGGGTGGCCTCACTGAACCTCTCATCTACGCCTTGATCGGGGGATGCGTGGGCGGAATAGTGTCGCTTCTCTTTTCGCTCGGTCTGCAGTCGATGGGTCTCTTCACGGGCCAGCGAGACGCTTTCGCAGTGATGGCCGGCGTGGGCATTGGCTCGATTGTATTTATCGTCCTCATTCCAATATTCATCGTGGTCGGATTGTTTATTGGCACAGCGATTGTCCATCTTTGTTTGATGATCGTCGGTGGCGCGAACAAATCGTTTGAGGTCACATTCCGCGTACTCGCATTTTCACAAGGCTCGACCGGTCCGTTGCAGATGATTCCAGTCTGTGGCGGATTGATCGCTGGTGTTTGGGCGTTGGTCGTAAACTGTATCGGGCTTGCCCGTGCACATGAGACTAGCACTGGTCGCGCCGTGCTCGCGGTTCTTCTTCCGCTGGTAGTTTGTTGTGGCGGTGCAATCGTTCTTGCCGCGATGTTTGGCGCGTTGGGCGCGTGGAGCTCCTCACACCATTAGTTAGGAGCGAATGCAGCTTTGCCGCCATCAGCTTGAGCCCGGCGAAACCGACCACGAACTGATCTGGTTAGCTGTTTCACTGGGATCGCTTGCTCTGGCAACAGCCTGGTTTACACTCGGCCTGCCGTGGCCGCGTTGCGCATTTCACGATCTCACCGGTCTACCTTGCGTTACGTGCGGCATGACACGTTCGGCGATTCAATTTCTCCACGGGCATTTCCTCGCGGCCTGGAAATGGAACCCGCTCGTGTTCGCGTTCTTGTGCGGCGTGACCGCATTTGATCTCTATGCGTTCGTCGCGCTTGTGACGCGCGCGCCGCGTTTACGGATCTGTTTTTGTACGCAAAGAGCGAGAACGTTTGCGCGTCTCTCAGTCTTCGCCGCGTTCGTGCTAAACTGGATTTATCTACTGAGTCATTACAACGCTTTTGCGTGAATGGCGCGATTCCGGGTCGGTTGGTGCGTGCTGTAGCCAGCATCGGTGACACCGGCTGAGATCAACGAATCACAAAACAACTTGCGGTTCTTCGTGTCCATTGGTGTTTATTCGTGTTAATGAGAATTCTAGTAACAGGCGGCGCTGGTTTCATCGGCTCGCATCTTGTTGAGAAACTACTCGCGGCCGGGCACGAAGTCGTCATCCTCGATGACTTCAACGATTTTTACGACCCGCAAATCAAGCACGCCAACATTGCCGGTTTCGCCAAAGACGTAACCGTTTGCCACGTCGATCTTCGCGATAGCGAATCGGTGCGCAGTTTCTTTCACCGCGAGAAGGTTGACGCGATCGCGCATCTAGCTGCGCGCGCAGGCGTTCGACCCTCCATTCAATGCCCGCGACTCTATTACGATACAAATGTCACCGGGACATTACACCTGCTTGAGGCGGCGTGTGTAGCTGGCGTGGAGCGATTCGTCTTTGCATCGAGCTCATCAGTGTACGGAGCTTCGAAGACGATCCCGTTTTCCGAGGATGAAAATCTCAGTCAGACATTCAGTCCGTATGCGGCCACGAAAGTCGCAGGCGAATTTCTCTGCTCAACCTACTCGCATCTGTACAACCTGCGGGTAGTGGCGCTCCGTTACTTCACCGTATACGGTCCGCGGCAACGGCCGGATCTGGCCATCCATCAATTCACCCGGCGCATTTACGCTGGTCAACCCATCGATCAATTTGGGAACGGCAGCACGCGCCGCGATTACACTTACATCGATGACGTGATTCAAGGGACGATGGTTGCGCTCCAGTACGATGGCCCGCTCTTCGACATCTTCAACCTTGGTGAGAGCCAGACGATTCAGCTCAAAGACTTGATCGCAGCGATCGAAAATGCGCTTGGGAAAAGCGCAAGAATCAATCAGCTGCCGGAACAACCGGGCGATATGCCGCTGACTTGTGCAGACATTTCGAAAGCAAGAAAATTACTCGGCTACAAGCCAACCACGCCATTGAGCAATGGGCTGCCGCGTTTTATCGATTGGTTTCTACGCAGCGCCAAATGAAGACTTCGATCCTGGATTTGCCATTCGATCAACGCCCCTGTTTCATCGCCGGTCAGGCGAAATCCGGCACGACGCTTTTGGTGGCGTTGCTTGATAACCATCCCGAACTACTCGTGTTGCCCGAAGAAACGGCTTATTTCCCTACCGTCCTGACTAAATACGCGCCACGTGGTCGCCGGGCGCAGTTTGATTACTTGACCAAACAATCGCTTTCCAACGTGCTGTTCGGCGGCCCGTGCAAATGGGGTAAGCGGAATTACTCCACGTTTCCGCGGGACGAATTTCTGAAAACGTTCGAGCATGCGGCATTTGATCCCGCGAATGCGCAGGAGGATTTGCTTGTGCTAATGGTGAAAGCATACGCGGCGACGCTGAAACGGCCGTTGGATACGGTAGCGCGCTGGGTGGAAAAAACTCCGGCCAATCGTAATCACATTCCGGAGATCCTCAGACGCTTTTCACATGCAAAAATTCTGGTCACGATCCGCGACCCACGCGCCATTCTCGCGGCGCAAATCGCGCTGGAGAAAACGAGACAAACAGGAAGATTCTCGACTTATTACGTGATCGCCCATTGGCGGGTAGCTGCCCGGCTGGCCAGGCGCGTGCGTGACGGCGAGGTCCCCGGTCTGGTCGTCCCGTATGAAAAATTGGTCTGCGAACCCGCCAGGACGATGGAAGAAGTTTGCGCCTATCTGGAGATTGACTTCGATCCGGACACCGTATTGACGCCCACTAAAGTAGGGCAGTTCTGGAGCGGTAACTCCGCGGCGCGGATTAATTTTTCGCAAATCAGCTCCGAACCGGCGACACGGTGGCAAGGTGAACTTTCGGAAGACGAAATCGGATGGGTAGAATGGCATTGCCGCGATTTAATGCCGGAATTCGGCTACGAGCCGAGGCTGACCCGGCGTGAATTACGGTATTTTGTGCAGCCGATTCGCGGCGAGCGTCCGCGAGAATATATCAAATCGCGTGCCTATTCACTGCGGGATGACTTGATTCGGAGTTAGCCGTTGCGCTTGCAATGGCACTCGAAGCAGGCCATAATCAGCGCGAGATGTCGGGAATCTTCTTCGATCTTCCGAGCGTCCGGTTTCTACGACGATTCAGATTTCTTGAACTGATGCTGCAAACGGTTGCGGCATCACTGCTTCGTTGCTTGAGTGCGCCGGCTCACGCTTTGAGACGAGTCCATTTCCGACACGACGAGGCGGAGTTTCCATCGGCGTTGCAGAGTGCTTGCAAAAAGTTTGACTGGACTCTTGACGATTCGCGCGCCGCGGACGGTGTCCCGAACCTTTTCGGGGCGCTCCGCCCTTTTAACAATTGGATAAAGATTAAGGATAAACATGAACTCTTATTCATCCGGAAGACGCTCACGCCGCCCGCGCGGTGGGGGCCGACGCAGAGGAAACAACGATCGCTTTCGGGGCCGGCAGGAAGCAACGAAGACGCAGAAAAAAACATTCTGGCAACGGGTTGCCGAGTTTTTCGGAAACGGCGGGGAGAAAAGGAAAACCGCAGCGCAGCCGCGCAATGGTGCCCAGCCTTCGCGACCAGGGCGTAAACCCGAGCGGATTGAAGTCACTTCGCCCCGTCTTTACGTTGGCAATTTGTCGTTCGACGCTACCGAGAGCGACCTGTTTGAGTTGTTCAACGGAGTAGGGCACGTGCAAAATGCCGAGGTAGTAAGTTACCGGCATAACCAGCGCTCGAAAGGTTTTGCCTTTGTGCAGATGCAAACTATTGAGGAAGCGAAACGCGCCGTTGAGGAATTGCACGACAAGGAATTCCTTGGGCGCAGGCTGGTGGTGAGCGGGGCAAAATCCGACCAGCACTACGCTGCGTAACGCTCGGTTGTAGTCGCTTCGCTGTCTGCCACGCTGTAGCTTTAGAGAAGGCGGGTGCGAAGCGCGGCGCTAATGCTCAATGGCGCACTCCCAGTCGCGCCTTTCACAGAGAGGCGCGACAGTTAGGCGGCGTTTACTTCTTAATCTCCAGATAGGTCCGCGCCTGAACGTGACTCGTGCCTGGCTGGAATTCCTCGACGCGCATTTGTTTCAGAAACCACCGACCCTCAATTTTCTGCGCCGAAACAACCTCGAACCGCTTGGCGAGTTGCGCATTCCAATCATAACCCTCCATTCGCATTAGCGCGCCGCTCGCCTTATCGATCCAAAGCAACACATTTGAATACTGCGACTCACGCGAGGGTGCGCGTAGTTGCAGTTTCCAGCAATTGCGCGTGCGGACATTTTCTTCGCCTAAGACGCGCGCAGTCGGCCAGTAGAGAAATTTGAAGGCGAGGTCTTCGTACGTCACGCTTGTGCCTCGAATTCTTTGATTGAGCTTCGAGCCCGCGAATTTTTCGGTTCCAGTGTCGCTCACAATATCAAGGCGCGAACTATTTTCGCCGAGCCGCAACTGCAAAACCTCCTCTGGATTTGTGAATGAATAGCGAATGAGCGGCCCGTTTTGGACCAACCGAAATGGCACGACAACGTCATTTTGCCGAAGCTGTCCCTGCAGATCGAGTTGCTGTTTTGACTCGATCATCCGAACCGAGGCGAGAATGTCTTTGGCTGACGGCGGAGACTGAGCGAAGATCGGCACCGAACTAATGAACAACAACGCGACAATTCTACGCATCAATCGGTTTAGGTTTTAGAGCGGCATCGCAGAACCCGGGACAATCACGGGTTCACATTTAACACTTGGATCAAACTCTCTTTCATTTGATTAATCAACAATGGACAAGTCCGGTTCTGGACTTGTTCATGGCGGCGTTGAGCGATTCCGAGATTTGGAGACCGTTATTTGTCGGAGTCGGACTTAGTGCGCTCTTGTTCGGCGGATTCAAAGCGCGCGCGTTCGTCATCTGCCTGGTCGTGTCTTTGCTAATCGGAAGCCTGGTAACGAGTGCGTTAAAATCGGCCGTGGATCGCCGTCGGCCCAAACAAGTGGAGAGCGTGCGGATGGTCCAGTTGCAAAAGGCGCGTCCGAAATTTCTTACCCTTTTTAAGAAACCGACCATTCGCTTTTCGGATTCCTCCGATCGCAGCCGGTCTGGACCCTCGTTTCCGTCAGGCCACGTGGCGACCAATACGATAATTGCGGTTTTTTGCACCCTGTTCTACCGGCGGCAGGGCTGGCTCTACTGGTTCGTCACCGCTGCGCTCGGGTATTCGCGAGTTTATCTCGGCTCACATTGGCCCAGCGATGTGCTCGCTACTGTTTTTCTCGGCATCGGTGAATCGCTGTTTTTAGTCGCTATGTTCGAATTGATCTGGAGGATCGTGGGACGCAAATGGATGCCGCAGCTGTTTGCGCTCCATCCAAGTTTGATGGGTGATTCGAACCGTAGCGCGCGACCAGAGCCTGCCCGTCGTGGCGGTGGGGCGCCGCCACGCTCCACATGAGCAGCACGCGCGCGGTCTGGATTTTCATCGTCGCGCTGACCGCGATTCGATTGTCACTGCTGGCAACGACTGATTTGGAATTCGACGAGGCGCATTACTGGATGTGGTCGCAGCGGCTCGCTCCGGCATATTTCAGCAAAGGGCCGGCCATTGCTTTTGCCATCCGCGCCAGCACTGCGGTTTTCGGCTCGAATGAATCGTTGAATGTCACACCGATCTTCAATATCGGTGCGTTCGTGATGACGATTGATGCCTTGTCGGTTTTCTTCTGGCTGGCGGCCATGTTCACGTTTTGGCTGGCGGTAGAAAAAAGCCCGCATTTCTCCTGGTATTGGCCACTTACCGGATTGCTGATTGGGCTCGGTTTTCTTTCCAAATACACAAACGCATTTGAACTGGTGTCAATCGTGTTGGTGCTCGCCCTGGCTCCCCGGCTCAGACGGGAGTTTGCACGCCCGGGTCCATACTCATTACTCGGCGTGTTCGCCCTTTGCACGGTACCCCCGATAGTCTGGAACCAGCAACACGCCTGGATCACATTGGTGCATCTGCGTTCGCGGGGAAGCCTCGAGCATGGATTTGGTTTTCACCCGGCAGAAGTTCTTTCGTTTTTGGGCCAGCATTTTCTCGCCTATTCGCCGTTTCTCTTTCTGGCCCTGGCTTGGGCTGTCATTGCAAGCTGGCGACGCGTCAATCAGCAATTCAAGGTGCTGTTCTTGATGTGGTTTGGGTTACCGGTGTTTCTGTTTTACCTGCTTCTGTCATTGAACAAAGCCGCTGCGCCAAATTGGGATGGGCTCGCTTTTCTGGGCTTCGGACTTTTGGCAGTCTATTTTTGGTGGGAAAAACTCGAAGCTAGCGTCACGTTACGCTTCGTCGCTCTCGTCGCGATACTCGTTGGACTCACGATGAGTGTGATCGCGCTGGATACAGACTTGTTGCGCGCGGCCGGGTATCAGTTCAAGCGAAGCGACCCAAGCGACCGGATGCGGGGATGGAAAAGCGCTACGAACGCGCTGGAAAAAATGCGTAACGATCTGGAAACGAAATTGGGCGAGAAGCTTTTTCTAATTGCGGATGCTCGCGATCGGGCATCAGAGATTTCCTTTTATCTGCGCGACAAACGGGTGGAAGGCCCCAGTCATCCGCCGGTTTATATCCCCGAATCGCAGGACATGGTAAACCAGTTCTCGTTTTGGCCGCGCTACGATGAATTCGTCGAACTAAAGCCCGGCACGCCGCGTCCAGAAGGTGAAACGTACACGGAAGAGAACGGCATCAACCCCTTCGTAGGCCGTGATGCTCTCTTTATTCGGAGCGGCGAGAAGGAACACGTGCCGCATAGTATCCGGGCTGCATTTCA
>WNFO01005407.1_pt1 | contig 11170 bp, 10 predicted proteins | sample 5400251 | NCBI WGS metagenome assembly WNFO01 (sample SAMN13153354, study PRJNA577476) | soil metagenome | isolation source: 100 cm saprolite under Madrone tree | place: USA:California | collected 2016-06-14 | reverse complement strand
GATTCTAGTGTAGCAGCGGGAGGGGGGTCAAGCCGAGGGAATTGGAAGCCCTCCGGCGATCCAACTGCCCGTCCCGGTGGGAAGATTCCGATACACCGTCGGCTGACTCGCACGAGGCCTGAGCCTTGAACCGCGTCGCGAACTCCTGGAGCTCCCGGCAGGGGTCGCTCTTCCCCGGCGCGGCCGGGACCTCCCCCCGCTGAGCGGCCAGCAGCACGCTCTTCAGATAGGCGTACTGCAGGCGGATGGCGTCCGAGTACTCAAGGCCCCACCCGGTCATGAGCAGCTCGACGCTCGCGATGCGGGCTTCGATCTCGCACTCGAGGCGCCGCTCCTGGCAGGCATTGTCCGCGTGGCCGAGGACGTAGTGGGCCAGCTCCTGGCTCAGGACCGCCTGGGCGATGTAGTCGTCGGCCACCGCCGCGCGGTTGACCACGATGCGGCGCCCCTGGTCGGTGTAGTACCCGGCCGGGCGGCCCGCGCCGGCCAGCGAGGGGTCGGCCCCGATGCGCACGGCGGGGGCGGGGCCCTTCATCCCGCGGGACTGAAGCACCTGCTCGGCCGCCCGCTCGTACGCATCGATCCGGGCCCGCTCGGGCTCCGTGTAGGCCCCGGACCCCGTCGCGCACCCCGCGAGCCCGAGCGCCGCCATCAGGCCGGCCCCCAGCCGTCCCCAACCGCTGTGCCCCATGGTCCCTCAAGCATGGCATGCCTCCTGCGGTTAAATGATCGGTCGGATCTCGGGGCGACTTGACGCGGCCCGGTTGTGGCGTGAGCGTAGGGCCATGGCTTCCTCGCCGGTCTTCCGGGCGGTGGCACTGGCGGTGCTCGTCGGGGGGCTCGCCGGGTGCGCCGCCGAGCCACGGCAGTCCGCCTCCCCCGGGCCGCGATTCACGCTGCTGGAGCACGTGCAGGTCGCGGGGGCCTGCGTCCTGGAGAGCGGAGGCGCGTCGGCTCGCTATGCCGGATTCGTCGAGCGGTGGCGCGACGTGAGGAAGGGCCGCGACCTGCTGCACGGCTCGGTGTCCACCGTCGACCGCTTCGTCGATCCCGGCCGGACGGGGCACCGGCCGCCCCTGTCGATCCAGTTCGGCGAGATCGACGCGGCGCCATTGACGGCCGGGCAGCTCGTGCTCACCGGTGTCTCGGAAGGCTCTCAGCCGAGCCGCGCGACCTGCACCCTGGACGTCACCAACCGCGAGCAGCCGGCGCGACAGGAGGCCAGATTGCTGGCGAGCCTGCTCGGCCGTGATCCGGTCTCGCTACCCCCGCGCAGCGTGCTGAGCGGCGCCGCCCTGCTGATCGGACTGGTGGCGGGCATCCGGCTGATCCGTCACCAGGTGCGCCGGACGAGCGCCTCCTGGCTCCTGGGGCTGGCCTTCCTGCTTCAGCTCGTCTCGCTGCTCCTGTGGTAGCGCCCGCGCTCGAGCGCTATCGGACCCCGGCCAGCAGCTCGCTCTCGAAGGCCAGGACCTGGCCCACCACCTCCTCCGGCGTCTGTAGCACTCCGTAGAGCCCCGCGTGGACGATGGACGGGTCCGGGCCACGGCCGGCCACCGCGCGAAGCTCGTCGTCGAGGCGCTGGCAGGCCTCGCCGTACCGGCCCGACGGGTCGTCATCGAGCAGGGCCTCGTCGAGGGCGGCCGCATAGAGCCGCTCCGAGCGCGCCAAGTGGTGGAGCACGCGGCGGAGCGGCCAGCCTCCGTCGGGGGGAAGCCAGTCCAGCTCGGCCTCGCTCAGCCCCGCCGCCCGCTGGACGACGAGCCGCACCGCCTGGTCGACCCGCCAGAGCCACGCGTCGAGATCGGCCGCGGTCAGGGGCAGCCGATCGTCGGCCAGGGTCACCGTCGACGGTACCCAGCCATCGGTCGGCGTCGGGACGGTGCCGTGCCGCTGCCACGCGAGCCACTGATCGATCTGGTTGAGATGGTCCAGCGCGTGGTCGAGCACCCGGCGCAGAGCCTTGCGCGGGGTGTAGGTGTAGCGGCCGACACCGGCCGGGGCCGTCAGCGGAGCCGGCCGGGGGTCGGTGAGCCGGGAGAACAGCTCGTCGGTCATGACCGCCGGGACCTCTCGGGCCGGATCGTGGACGGTGAGCCGGGCGAGGTGGCGGCGCGCCTGCGCGTGGGCCGCCTCGACGTGGCGGGCGGGGTCCCGCGGCGCCGGCGCCAGGGTCCAGGCCGCGACCGCCCGCACCGCGGTGGCGTGCGCGAGGACGATGCCGCCGTCCGCGGCCGTCTTCAGCACCCCGTCTCTCGACGCGTCGAGGGCGGGCCGGCTCATCGGGCGGCCGTCACCATGATCTCGACGAGCAGGCCCGGACTGGTCAGCTCGGCCTGGACGCAGGCCCGCACCGGCGGGTGCTCGGGATTCACCCATTCGTTCCAGGCGAGGTTGTGGGTCCGGAAGAGGGCCATGTCGGAGAGCCACACCTGCGCGGTCAGCAGCTTCGACTTGTCGGTGCCGGCCCGGGCGAGGAGGTCGTCGATGCGGTCGAGGGCCTGCTTGGTCTGGGCGGTGACGTCGCCGACCGGATCGCCGGTGATCCCGCAGACGTACACCCGATCGCCCTGCGCGACGACGCGGCTGATGATCGGCTTGAAGTTCGCGCTGTCCATGATGAGGTGGCGCTCGATGTCCATGACGATACCCCTTTCGGATGACAGCATCCCGCGGAGGCTCCCATCCGTCGAATGCATATAGCTGACTCCGGCCATCAGCTATAGTGATCGCGGTGACCATCGACGAGATCGAAACCTTCGTCTCGATCGCCCGCCGGGGTGGCTTCGCCCGCGCCGCGGAGAGCCTGCATCGCTCCCAGCCCGCGATCAGCCGGCGGGTCGAGATGCTGGAGCAGCAGCTCGGCACCCCGCTCTTCGAGCGGGTGCGCGGCGGCGTGATCCTGACCGAGGCCGGGCGCGCCCTGCTGCCCTACGCCGAGGCGGCGCTGGCCGGCTTGAAGGACGGCGCCGAGGCGGTGCGGGGTCTCGCGCGCGGCGAGCGGGGCGCGGTCTCGGTGGCCCTGGTGGGGACGCTGGCCAGCACCCGCTTCGCGGCCATGCTGCGCCAGTTCGGCCAGCGCCATCCTGCCGTGAGGCTCGAGCTGCGGACCGCGAACAGCCAGGAGGTGAGCGACCTGGTGCGGCGCGGCGAGGCCACCCTGGGGCTCCGGTACTTCACCGACACGGATCCGGGGCTCGTGTCGGAGCAGGTCACCGAGGAGGCCCTCGTGCTCGCCTGCTCGCCGGATCATCGCCTCGCCGGTCGCCGGGTGCGCGACCCGGGTGTCCTCGCGGGCGAGCGGTGGGTCACCTTTCCCCCCCAGCGCCGGCGGCGCGAGCCCTTCGCCACCGCGCTCGAGCAGCGGCTCGCCGCGGCCGGCATCGAGGCGGCGGACATCGTGCGGATCGACAGCCTCACCGCGCAGAAGCGGCTGGTCGAGGCGGGGTTCGGCATCGCGCTCCTCATCGAGAGCAGCGTGCAGGAGGAGCTGCGCCTGGGCTCGCTCGAGATCATCGACGCGCCCGCGCTGCGGGGCGGCGTGCCGGTGACTCTCGTGCGACGCCGGAACGGGTACCTGAGCGGGGCCGCGCGAAGCCTCGTGGCGGTGATCAAGGCGGGGCCGACGTCGCGCGGCCGGCGGGCGGCCGGCAGGTGACCGAGATGGCGAAGGATCGCACCGGTGTGGCATACTTCCCGCGTAACGCTCGGCCCCTCGGCGCGTCAGCGCGTTAGAGGACGGCCCTCGGCACCGCGCGGCAGCGGACGGCACCGGATGCAATCTCACCGCAACCGCTGACGCGCGGTTCCTGCCCACTGACGCGCGGTCTGCCCACGCTCGGCCCGGCAGGATCGCTGGCGGGCAAGCCCGCCGCGCCCGAACCGACCCCGGGACCGATCGGGGTCACCAGGAATCCTACCTTCTCCGGGTCCTCGAGCTCGAGCCACCTTCCCGCCCCGTTTCGAAATTTTCGCGCCGCTCCCGCAAAGAGCCTCCGCATCGCCCCAGGATCGGCGCTGTACGCGCGCGCGGCGGGCGCAGCGCGAGCGGGGCATCGACTGGGGAGCCGATGGCGGCCCGCCTGATGCCGCATCACGGCGCGCCGCGCGACATTGCGTGATGGGCGAGCACGCCGGCCCGCTCCGAGGACAGACTTACGCGGCGATCAAGATCTCGATGGGGCGCTGCGCCAAGCGCGCGAACCCCTCCGGGGGCACCAATGCCTATGTACCGAAGGGCCCGCCAAGGCCCTCGGCCTGACGATTCCGCAGTCACCGCTGCAGAGAGCCGACGGGGTGATCCAATAGGCGTAACCGACGAAAGGAGAGCCATGATGAAGCGCATCGCCGGTGTACAGCCGGATTGGGGCATCACAGTCGTCCGCCTCCTGATTGGGGCTCCTTCTTGCGATTCACGGCTACCAGAAGTTCGCGGGTGGACTCGGCGGCGTGGCCGCCTTCTTTGAGGTTGTTACAAGCATCTCGACGGTGAACAGGCACGCCACCACACGGGTTGCAACGATGCCGGGACAAGGCTGGAACGCGAGCGACCTGGACCGGATGCTGCTCGTCGCCTGCGCCCTCTTCATCCTTGCTGGCCCCGGGGCTGCCGCGCTCGACCGCATCTGGTGGGAACGTGAGGGATGAAGTCCGCGCCGCGATTCACCCAGTCGCTCCTCGAGCGGGCGGACCAGGTGATTGAGTGGCCAGCAGTTCCCAGCGGTCCTGATTCGCTTCTCCACGGGATCTTGACGCCCTGCACTAGCTGCAGATGCTCGCGGTAACGGCCCTGCTAGACTGCGCGATGTGCAGCCTCGGGGCTGCGGAGGGACGTATGATCCGCACGCTCTTTCTTGTGATCTCCAACCTGGCCGTCTTGGTCAGCCTCGACCGGCTCAGGGCCGAGCAGCGGGCACGGTCACCAAAGCCATCACCGAGGACGTCCACGATTTCATCGGTGCGCCGCGCCATTCCTCGGTGGTCCCCCGTGCTGGGGAGGATGTGGATCGGCCAGTCCATGGACCGATACGGTAAGTCCACCTACGTGCCTCTCTGGGTGCCGCCGCATTGGGGCTGCTGGTATTGAGGCTTGCGATGCTGCAGCATCCGCTCGGTTTGGCCGACGCGATTACCCTCGTGCTACTGTTCTTGCTCGCGGTCTTCCTGCTGGGCATTCTCGTCGGCCTCGCACACATGTGGTGGCGAACCAGGCGGGATCGGCTCGAGCAGGAGAAGGAAGACGAGGTCTCAGCGAACGCCCGCTCCCATGAACCCAGGGTGGGCAGCTCACGCTGATGTTACACGGCGACTGAAGGCAGCGGGTCCAGCCAACCACACGCGCCGGACCCGCGATGTCTAGTCTAGTGACGCGCTGACTCGATCCAAGGAATGCCCGTGCTCCGCAGCCGGTCTAACCGCCTTGCTGCTCCCGCCCTCGGCCTGAACGATTCCCTGGTCACCTTGGCTTTGTAGACATCGGGTAGTCGAATGGAGAAGCCGTTCCTCCTCATCATCGCGCGGAACGACATGGAGCGGCATGAGCGCGCGAGTCGGCAGTTCGGAGCATCGCCTGAGATCGAGATCCCGTTCGACCGCCGAGTCCGCGAACGCCGATCCAGTCACGCTTCGCGCATCGTTCAGGTCGAGCGGCGCCAGCGTGAGCGGAGAGTGCACGACATCTCGCCAGAGTTAACATCGTTGACCGGGTGGGCATTGGCCCGACGCGTTGAACGCATCCAAGGATTCCCCCTTCCTCAAGTCGAGGGGCGTGTCGAGACTAGCCGGGATACGGATGATCGTGGCCCGACGGGCCCTCAGACGGTCAAGTGGAAGATCCGGGCTGTTCGGCTAAGTCCGCTATTCAACCGGATTCTCCTCGGAATGTTCCTTGTGGGGGCGGTCACGCTGCGAGCGTACTGGGGCATCCATCACGGCGCGGTGCTGGAAGGGAACGGGTGCGAGTACGCCCGGATCGCCGAGAACCTCCTCAAACGTGGGGCCTACGTCGGGCTCTCCGGAGAACCCGAAGTGCTGTTCCCCCCGCTCTTCCCCCTTTTGCTCGCGCTCGGCTCGCTGCTCGCGGGATCCGTCGACGGCGCGACCCGGCTGGTCCCGTTCCTGACGGGTGTGCTCCTCGTGCCCGCCGCGTTCGCCCTCGCCCGGTTCGTGTACGCTCCTCGCGTCGCGCTCGGCGTCGCGGCCCTGACCGCGCTCCACCCATTGCTCATCGACCTCTCCACCGCCGCGCTCTCGGAGGGCCTCTACCTGCTCTTGATGGTCATGGGCCTCTACTGGGCGCTGCGCTCCCTCGACTCCGGCAAGCCCGTCCACACGGTGTGGTGCGGAGCGATGGTGGGATTCGCATACCTGACCAGGCCGGAGGCCCTCTTCTACCCCTTCGTCATCCTAATCGCGGCGCTCGCGACGGACGTCAGGGGGCCGCGGTTCCTCCGGCGCTTCGCGCTCCGAGCCCTGTGCCTGCTCGCTCCAATCGTCGTCCTCGCCACGCCCTACGTGACTTACCTGTCGCTGCACACGGGGAGCCTACGCCTCGAGGGCAAGGGGATGATGAACTACACGATCGCCGAGCGCCGGAACCTTGGTATGAACATGAATGAAGCGGCGTGGGGGATTGGTCCGGATCTCGAGGTCGTGGCCATGACCCCCCGGAGCATCTCCGCGCGCGGGTTCGCGGACAACTGGGTCGTGAGCGCCCGACGCAACAGGGTGCCGCTGCTCCAGCAGCTGCTCGTCTCCCCTGTGTTTGGCTCTGTCCTCGCGCTAGGCCTCATCACACTCGGACTATTCCGTCGCCCGTGGACCCGGCGGCGGGCACGGTGCGAGGGCGTGTTGCTCGCCGTCGCCCTGGGGCATCTCTGTGTACTTCTCGGCCTGCATTGGATCGACCGACGGTACCTGCTCCCCCTGTTGCCTCTGTTCCTCCTGTGGGTCTCCCAGGGGATCGACGAGGCCGCGCGGTGGAGCGTGGGAACAGCCCGGCGAGGAGCGTCCCGGTGGCGGCTGCCGGCATGGTCGCTCGACACCGGCATCCGCTGCATCCTGATCTTCGCCCTCTTGCTGCTGGCCGTCATCGGGGTGCCGTGGTGGGGATCCTTCCAAGAGGAGAACCCGAAGACTCTGCTCCTGAAGGATATCGGTACCTGGCTCGGCGACTACCGGCCGGGGCCCAAGCGAGTACTGGCACTGGCCCCCGAGATCGCGTACTACTCAGGGGGGACATCCCTGCCGATGCCTTATGCGGAGGCCTCACGGGTGCTGCAGTACGTCCACCTCAAGCATCCCGACTTCATCGTTCTGTTCGGCCACGACCGCCCCTTCGCGCCCTACCTCAAGGAGTGGGTGGAGGAGGGGATCCCCGACCGGGCTGCGACGCTCATCTATCAGGCGGGTCCGACCCCGCCCACCCACGTCGCGATTTACGAGTGGCACGACTGACGGCGAGAGTTTAGAAGCACCACGTCCACGACGCTATTCCGGTAGCCGACCTTTCGGGCTCTTACGTCGGTTTGAACGCGCTTTACCTCTACGATATGGGCGGTTGACCCACGCGAAGGCGGGCCGCGCGCGAAGCTAAACGGGCGCCGAGCGGACGTACGTGAAGCGCGTCTTGAGCCGCAGGAACGGTCGCTCGAGCAGCACGTAGGAGAGGGCGGCGAGGCACAGGGTTAGGGCGAAGGTCAGCCCAAGCCGCAGGGGCCACGGCACGTCGACGTGTAGGAGCACCCCCTGAGCGACGGCCTGATGGAAGATGTAGAGCCCAAACGAGATGCGCCCCAGATAGACCGGGATCGGATGGGCAAGGAGCCCGCCCCGGGCCATCAGGACCACCCCCAGCATGATCGCGAGGATCAGGTCCACCGTCGAATAGGCCCAGAGCGGAGGCAAGGCGCCGACATTGCCGACCGGGGTGCCGAAACGCAGGAGCGCGATCACGGCGGCCCAGCCGATGGCGACGATCGCGACTCCGGTCCAGCCGGGAAGCGTCGGCCGTGGCGCCGACCGCCACCGAGACCAGCCCCAAGCGAGTACGATGCCCAGCGCGAAAGGCTCGAGCCGACCGAGGGGATGGCTCCACACGGCATCGGCCGTCAGCGTGCCGCCGAGAAGATGCGCGCGCACGATCACCGAGCTCCCGATCAGGGTCGCCGCCACCAGGGGGAGCCTGCGCCCGGCCAGGAGCACAAAGAGCAGTGGCCACGCGACATAGAACTGTTCCTCGAATGCCAGACTCCACAGGATGTTGAGGGACGAATCGTACGACTGATGGAGCAGGGCCCAGTTCGTGGTGAAGGTGAGAAGGCTCCGCGTATACCAGCCGGGCGGGGGGGTGATCACCACCGCGATGGCCACGACGGCGAAATAGAGCGGCCAGATGCGAAGGGCCCGACGGATCCAGAACGCGCCGATACGTGCGCGGCCTTCGCGGGCTTGCTCCTGGAGCAGCAACGCGGTGATGAGGAAGCTACTGAGGCAGAAGAACAGATCGACCCCATAGGCTCCCGCGTCCGCGATTGCGCTGACCCATGGAACGAGCGACCACTTCGACGTTATCGGGAAGTGACAGACGAAGACGGCGAAGAACGCCACGAACCGGAGCCCGTCGAGCTGCGGTAGGTAGAAGCGGTCGGACCGGGTGCCTGCGACAGGAGGAACGGCCCCCCCTTCAGAGCGCCGACGGGTCGCACGCCTACGGACTTGGTCTACCGCTTCTTGTATCAACCTTGGATTCCTTGGGGCGCCATGCCGCCCGCGTCGCTTCGGTGCGCCAGAGGATCTGCTCAAAGAGCCCCGGTGTCAATCGACTTTCTGAGACTGGAGTACCGGGGGTGCTAACCGGGGACCACGATGCCGTCAACGACCAGGCGGGCCCACTACCCAGCCCGAAGTACCTCGGCACAGCGCTGTCCTCACCCTCCGACGCTGGTAGACTCGCGACGGAGGCTAGGTGGCAGGTGTCTGAGAAGCCGAGCGTGTCGGAGACGGCCATTGCCAGACGGTTTGTCCTTGGCTTGGGATCGCCGCTGTCCCGTTCGATAAGTTAGCCAATCGGGTGGCGAGCGACCCAGGGGAGGAGACGCCGGGACCAACTTGATCTGACAAGCAGGTACGGGTGTCCCCCCGACAGCGTGGACCCGCATGGGACGGAGGGGAAGTGACGATGCCGACGATGGGGCTGGACGACGCCGAGTACCGGCAGCGAGCGTCCGCAGCGGGGAAGGCCAGCATCCTACTCTGGCTGGTGAGCGGCCTCCTCTACAATACGTACTTCCGGCACTTGATCAGCATCTCCAGCCTTCTCCTCGTCGTCCCCGGCATCTTCGTCGCCAGCCTCGTCGCGCTGCCGGTGCTCTGGGTCGACTTGCTGAAGGACCGGATCCTGCTTCGCCAGAGGGCGCGACGCCTGCAGGGCCAGCGGCGCGCGGCCGACTGGGTCGTTCTCGCGGTCGCCACGCCGTGGTGGTTCATCAGCCAACTCTGGCCCGTCGGACTCGCGGTCCTCGCTGCGAGAGTGCTGAATGGGGTCGGGATGTAGGCGCGCCCTGTCGTGCTTTCTCGTACTCGACGTGCACGGGGGCCACGACGACCCGACGTCTTAGAATTGCACGACGCTCTTGCCTTGTTCGGCTAGCCAATCGCACACCATCGCCCAGGTCTGGGGCTCGCGCTTCTGCCACGCAAGCACGGCCTTGGCCGGCACTACTAGATGGGGCAGCTGGTCCCGCAGCATGACCTCAACGAATCCTCGCAGATCAGTCTTAGATCCGCGCAACTGGGCGAGCAATTCGTCGGCGGTCATTCGATGGCGCCTTGGTCACGAAAACGCCAGCGTTCGCGGGCCTTCCTTTTTCGCTGCGCGCGTCTCCGCTTCCTACCTGGCGGTCTCGCGGAGGTCGTCCTCACTCGCGCCGGAAGTACCCTGAACGGAGCTACCAGCCAGGAGACGCCGAAGCGCCTCCGCCTCTTGACGGATTCGCGTTAGCTCGCCTCTCAGTTCCGCGTTCTCTCGGGCGAGATCCAGTAGTTGGAGCATAGAATCCTCCTGCACGCCGGAAAGCAAGGCATGGGCCAGATTACGGAGGGAATCAAAATAGCCCAGGAAGACCCATTCGGATCAAGACCCGTGGACCGCGTCGACCGAAGCGACAGTGAGCGCCGGCGGGCGGCTTCGGCCGGGGACTTCCTACCCGGTCATCTCTACCGGGTAGCGCCCGCCGATAGGGCAAGTCAGAATGTCAGCAAGGGTTCTCATCGTCGATGACGAGGTGCATAGCTGTTGGTTGGTAGCGTTCGTCCTGCGGTGAGACCCCAACCTGGCGCTGGCCGGTGAAGCCACCGATGGGGAAATGGCTCTTTCGCTCGTCCGCCAGGAACGGCCCGACGTCGTCGTCATGGACGTCATGATGCCCCGCCTCGACGGGCTCGAAGCGACCCGCAGGAGCGGGGCACACAGGCGGCTACGCAACCGTCCGCAACCCCAGCACAACCGAGCCCGTCGCCGATCCAGCTAACTCCGCGACATAGCGCGTCGGGGGCCGGGTATGGCATACTTCCCGCGTGATCTTTCAGCAGCTACTGAACGAGGAGGCTGGCTGTCTCTCCTACCTGATCGGCTGCTCGCAGGCCGGCCAGGGCATCGTCGTCGATCCGGCGCGCGACCGGGTGGACGACTACGTGGCCCTGGCCCGACGCAAGGGGCTCACCGTCACCGGTATCGTCGAGACGCACGTCCACGCCGACCACGTCTCGGGTAACCAGGCCCTGGCGGCCAAGACCGGGGCGCGCATCCACATCCACCCGGCCGCCAACGCGGCCTTCGCCCACGAGCCGATCGAGCACGGCCGACAGCTGCGCGTGGGGAGCGTGGCCCTCGACGTCATCCATACGCCGGGCCACACCCCCGAGAGCATCTCGCTGCTGATCACCGATCTGAGCCGCGGCGCGGAGCCGTGGTTCGTGCTGACCGGGGACACGCTCTTCGTGGGTGACGTCGGCCGCCCGGACTTCGGCGGCGAGCAAGCCGCGGCCCGGCTCTACGCGAGCCTCACCGAGCGCCTGCTCCGGCTGCCCGACAGCGTGGAGGTCTATCCCGCGCACGGGGCCGGCTCGAGCCGTGGCCGCGCCATGTCGAGCAAGACCGCCACCACGATCG
>WNFO01057120.1_pt1 | contig 11173 bp, 11 predicted proteins | sample 5400251 | NCBI WGS metagenome assembly WNFO01 (sample SAMN13153354, study PRJNA577476) | soil metagenome | isolation source: 100 cm saprolite under Madrone tree | place: USA:California | collected 2016-06-14 | reverse complement strand
TCGCCTGTGTGCAGCCAGCCTTCGCTGTCGATGGCCTCGGCAGTCTTCTCCGGCATATTGTAATAGCCGGTCATAACCAGGAAGCCACGGCAACACAGTTCACCGCGCTCGCCAACGGGGACGACTTGCCCGGTCGCAGGATTGATGATCTTGACATCCACGTGCGGATAGGGAATACCCACCGTCGCCGATTTGCGTTCAAACGTGTCGTTGGGCAGCGTGAGCGTTATGCCGCCGGTCGATTCCGTCTGCCCGAAGACGATGGCGATGTCCGCTCCCATACGTTCTTTCACCTGCTCCATCAACGCGACAGGCACAGGTGCACCACCGCTTGACACGACCTTGAGTGATGTGGGCTTGTAGGTTTCAAATTCGGGGTGCTGGAGCATGGCGATTAGCATAGTGGGAACGGCAAAGAACAGGGTACACTGTTCCTGGTGAATGATCTGCAGGGTCTTCAATGCATCAAAGGCAATCATAGCGTGCAAGGTTATGCCCGCGGCCACGATGCCAACAACGAGACCTGCGCCTGCGATATGGAAGAATGGCATTGGCAGGCAGTAACGATCACCTTCGCCCAGATCGCTACTGAAGCGGCGTAGGCCTACCATCGTATCATTGATGACGCCGTGATGGGTGAGTATCGCCCCCTTGGGGAAGCCGGTCGTTCCCGATGTGTAGAGAATCAGGGTAGGATCGGTTGGTTTCACTGAGGCCTGTCGTTCCCGCAGCGCGTCCGGGCTGACCGTTGCTCCACCGATTGCCATCTCACGGAAGAGCGTAGGCCGCCAGCCCTCCTGCTCTAACAACCCTGGAGGAGGCGCACCGACCAGGCAGACATAGCGCAGCATGGGCAAACGTTCACTGGTTACTTCTCCGTTCTTCGCGCCGGGTGTAATCATTGAATGCACTGTTGCCAGGCAATTGTGATCGCGTACCTGTGCCATGAAGAACAATGCTGCCACATCGCCCTGCTTGAGGACATATTCCAGTTCAGCCGCGCGGTACACCGGATTGACCGTTACCAGCACCAGCCCTGCTTTCGCGGCAGCGAATTCAAGTAGTACCCACTCCGGCACATTGGCCGCCCACACGGCGATACGCTCGCCTTTCTGCAGTCCAAGTGCCATCAAGCCGCGTGCAACGGCGTTGACACGCTCGCGAAATTCAGCGTAAGTCCAGCGAATGTCAAGCGCACCGCCAAACTCAGGATAGCAGGAATAGACAACGGCTTCTCGTGTCGGAATCTCGTCCGCACGACTGTCCAGGAGATCTCCCATGGTCGTTTCGAGAAGTTCAATCCCTTCAGTGTCGGCCTGCCAGTACGACAGGCCATCGTTGGTCATACCCATAATTAAGATATCCTCCTTTGAGGTTAAATGAGAGAGGCGTTCAGTAGGCGACACATATCGCACAGGGACTTTGAGGGAAGGTACGTAATTCCTTCTCATTTGTATCACTGATCGGCGAGGATGTCAAAAGAGGAGCTTCCTCCAGTGCGACCCGACGGGGGCAAGCCACAAATGTTCGAGGATTCTGAGTAACCCTCACCTGTATTTCTCTTCTAGAGGGCGTAAAAAGGAGAAACTACAACATAGGCCGTTGTTCCTCGCAGGAACAACGGCCTATGCTCGCCCTCAGATGTACCTTTTACCGTAAGTTGATAGTATTATTGGGCGGTCTGGCGTTTGCTACTGTTCTTCTGTACTTGTGGCTGAGTCAGGTTGATAGTAGGCGCATTGGTGGCTGCGTTCGCACCACTCACCAGTGCCTGAGGCGATGTGAACGTGGCCTGGTTACAATGTGAGCCTGGAGCGCCTGTTTCAATGTTGGAACAAGTTCTTCCTATCGTTGGTTTGCTGGCCACCTCAAACACAGGTGTGGCGTTAGCAGCACCCGGGACAATGGAGGTCGAGAGGTAATCGGCCACCATGAAACCCTGAGTCGTGAGCGGTAGCCACGTCAGTGTCATTGGTCCCGCCAGTTGGACCGGCAAACTCCAATGGTCCCCACCGTCGATGGAGGAGGTGAAACCGACATTAAGCTGACATGCAGGAGTATTGCTGGTGCCGGTGGCATTGCAAAATATGCTCGGGAAGGAGTAGTAGACAACCGCAAGATGGGCTGAACTTCCAGACGTACTCCTGTCGACGGCTAGCCCAGGAATGAGGATATCGACGCCGCTGCCCACCGAGCTGGTCGGGATGCGCTTCGGCGAGGACCAGTGGAGGCCATCGTCGGAGGTGATCAGCAGGAGATCATTGTTTCCTGAATTGCAGAAGTTTTCAGTCCGGCAGTCTGTCCAGGTGACGTACACTCTGCCAGAGCTGTCAACTTCAGCGGAGGGAAGGTCAGGCGAACGAATGTTGCCGGGATGACCATCATTGAGTAATTGTGCAGCCTTGACCGTACTACTCCAGGTATTGCCACCATCGATGGATATGAAAGACAGGATCGACGTCTCAAGACAATCGTCTATGGGGACAACGACTGTCCCACTGGGCTGCACGACGGGTTGTCCGCCGATGACGCAAGCATTGTCGGGAGTCGTCTTTGCCGCGCCCCACGTCAATCCACCGTTGGTGGAGGTGCTCATCTGCACAAGGTTGAGCTTGCTAAAGTCGTCGAACTCGGTATAACAGTTGCCGTAGAAGGGGCTGCTGACCGTATCATCGCAGACAGACCAGTTTTTGTCGTTAAAATCACCACTGGCATTCACGATTACGGGGGCACTCCATGTCAATCCCCCATCCGTCGAGCGACTGACATCCACATCGACAGGGCCGGTTGAAGGATTCTTAATGCCAAGCCAGGAGATGATCCAGACGTTGTGCTTGGCGTCGAAGGCCACTGAGGCGTCACTGGCACGGGCATACGGTCCCGCTGGCGTTGAGTTGACAGTGGCAGAGGGTAGGGAACCATGGACCCAGTGAGCACCACCATCCGTGGAAGTCGCAAAACCGATGTCGGAACCTCCGCCATCAAAGAAGCGGCCTTGCTGGAATGCTGAAACGATCGTATTGCCAAAGGCAAAGGTGTCCGGCTCGACTTCCGTCTTGTGATTACTGGTGTTGTTGGTAAAGGGATCGCTGCTGATCTGGACTAAACTTCCCGCCGCAAAGGTGAGAGTTCTGGAAGAGAGGGCAAATACGAGGGCAAGAACAAGCGCCGAAAGGGTGAGGGTCATACCAATGCTCATTCGCCATCGATAGCGAGAAATGACTGACATTGTAACTTCTCCTTGTTTTTCTTTAAATATAGTGTCCTCTTTGAGAACACATCTGGACCTTTCCAAAGGATAAGATAGATACCAGTCGATATTGGTGGAGTTAGAGTTACAATGTGGTCAAGAATGCATCAGATCGGTAAAGATTTCTTAATGTGTTATATGAGCAAGAAGCAAGCGGTCAAAAAAGGACAGCAGCAGACGCCGGGTAGCGACGTATACCTTGAGGATCGATGTGGGGAAATGTCCGCTACATGAGGTGGTATGGCCTCTAGTATGAGATGGATACCTTGTAGAGCGGAAACTTTGTACAGCGTCTTATAAAAATATGTAGTCTATGTTAGTTAGGATAGGGGATATTTCGCAAGGCCTATATTGAGGCTTGCCTTCCTATTCTGCCAGAAAGTGAGAAATGCCTATGTTATCGACACGTCTCAAAGTAGGGTTTGTGGGCCTTTTTTCGTGTCTCGCGCTCTTTCTCGGCCTGTTCGCATCTACAGGCATAGCTTCGGCGCACAGCACACGGGCACAGCATAGTCAGGCGAGCGTAAGCGTTTCTGCGGACGACCGATGCAGAAGAATCATTGTGAGGAGATTCGGGGAATTTAATAGGGAATTCGGCTTCCCCTTCAACAACAGGTTCGCCTTCGTCGGCGAGGACAGGTTCCGCTTCCCCATCTTCCATAATCGTTTCGGGGACAGCTTCGGCTTCAGAGTCGTCATCATCTGCCCCCCTCATGATTTCAGTGGCGGCTTCGCAGGATGATGGCGACGGAGGTTGATGAGGCGACAGGACACAATTCTAACGTCGTCTCGTTCAGGCTTAACTGCTGGCAGTTCACGGTCAACTGAGGACCTTGGGCTGCCAGTAATCGTCATTGCGACCACACGAACAGTATCTCTTACTTGCTGAGTTTTATGAGCAGATCTTTCACTTACCCCAACAGAGTGAACACCTGTTAAGTGGGGAAATCTCCGCCGGAAGTACTCTAAAGTATTCTTCTGATTGACATCTCGTTGGCAACCCTCTAAAATTAGTGTACAAATGAGTTCGTATAGATAGGATATCTCTCCGTGGTTACGGAGTGTAAGTACGTGCACTGAACAAGGGAGCGACTATGGATGCGATTATCGGGAGATATAAGGCACGCTTAGAGGAGACCGGACTTATCCTCAAACATGAAGCTGGCATTAATTTTGAACTCACACCAGATGAGACCTTAGGACTCGGGGATTTCATCAATGCCTACCGACAGACATTGCTTGCTATGCAGCAGGATACGGACCCACGAATTGAACGAATTGTCGTGGAAGAGCACGACAACTAAAATGAGGAAAACCCAACGAGGAAGGCATCCATGAAACATTGGATGCAATTTTCATTGGGAGACGGAGGCGCCATCTTGGTAGAGGTAGACGAGCCGGAAGGATGGAACAAATCTGGTTAGTAAAGATCAGCGATGACACAGCCAATCATCCTATCCTATATTCAAATCAAACCAATCCTCGAAGCGAAACGAACCGGTTTCTCCCCCATTGAGGTCTCACCTGATTTAGGCCTTACAACGGTCACGGTCACGATGACACCCGAAGGCGTGCTATTTCCTAATGGGGCACGCCTGAGCTGGCACAGCATCGAGAAAATCAACAAATCCACCGTCAACTGCTTTCTCATTGAAAACGGCAACGTGCGACCTATACAGGTGTTCTCTGAGACGACGAATCGGGTGTGCAGTCTGATGCCAACAGAGAAGGCTCCCAGTATGCTGATTGCGGGGTTTGTGATGCACCGCATCAAGGATATCGATCCCTACACTGATACGTTGCAGAAGATCGGGGCCATTTCACCGGTGGTAGGGCGCGTGCTGGATACGGCGACAGGTCTGGGGTACACGGCCATTGAGGCAGCCCGGACAGCGGAGCAAGTGGTGACGATCGAACTTGATCCAGGGGCACAAGAGATGGCACGGCTCAATCCCTGGTCTCGGGCGCTTTTCGAGAATCCCAGGATACACCAAGTGATGGGCGATGCCTGTGAGGTAGTGCAGACGTTTGAGGACCAGTCGTTTGCACGCATCATTCATGATCCGCCCACGTTTAGCCTTGCGGGGGAGTTGTATTCGGGTGAGTTTTATCGGCAGCTTTTTCGTGTGCTTAAGCGTGGTGGGCGTTTGTTCCACTACGTCGGCGATCCCAATAGTAAGGCCAGTGGCGGTGTGACGAAGGGTGTGCTGCGACGCCTCCAGGAGGCGGGTTTTGCACGGGTCGTGCGCAGACCGGAGGCGTTTGGGGTGGTGGCGTATAGGTAGGTTAAGTGTGATCACTGTTTATTCCACTGCCAGATATCCCCCAAAACAGTACCCGCCGATGCCATGATCGCTCCTGCCAGCATCGCCACAGGCAGAGTGAGCAGCATATCGAACCAGCCGGGTGTAAGCACGTGAAGCACATCTGGCGGTAGCGGGATGACAGGAGCCAGAGTGCCGAAGACATACACAATAGCTGGAGGGATCAGCACCGCGGGCACGGCCATCAGGGCACCCAACAACCGTGTGCCGCGCAAGGCGTCATGCTCCTTCTCTCCGGCTCGGCGCTGCCAGTAGGCTCCAGCTTCCACTATCAAGGCACACGCGAGGTAGAAGAGCGGCATCAAAGCAAGTGTCACATTGAAGACAGGCGCACCACGCCCAAAGCGATATGTGAGTCCAAGCATCGCTACCATGGAACGGATTGCAAATGGGACAAAGGCCTGCGTTGCTATTGCAAGAGACCAGAGAATACAGACCGTCAGGATGGTGGTACCAGGTTTGCGGATGCACAGATAAACGCTTATGAGGCTGCTGCTCGCCGCGATGACCAGGATGAGTGGATAGGTGAGAAGCTGCACTGGCCCAAGCACGATGGGAGTGAAGGCTGTCAATGCCGGCAAAACGAGTTCCTGGAACGCTGCGAGTAACACCATCATTCCCCATTCAGGCCCGTTGAGGCCAAGCACGCGGGAAGATGAATGCTCCACTTCTCGTTCATGCGCTGCTTCCGACGCGAAGGCATAGATCATGCCTATCCCCGCTATAATCGCGCCGAACGTGCCCATGAGGTGGAAGGGAGACCATAACGTGACATCAATGCCATACAGTTGATGCCAGTAGTTATCAAAGGGCGCGGCAAGTAAGTCAGTGAACGTGCCGAAACCCATCAGGATGAAGCCGAGCGGCGCGTGAAAAAACCCTAGTATACGGACTGTTGAACTCTCGTCAACGCCCGCTGCCTTCCGATAATAGCGCAGTGTATCTAGCAGCACAACAACCAGGGCTATCAGCCCTGTACCGGCCAGCCCCGTATACATCATGATGTGTGGCGGAATCCAGAATTGATCGCGTCCAATGTAGTCATGCCAATTCCTATCCCATGCCAGGCCAAGTTCCGTTTGCAGAAGCAGATAGAGCACGATCCAGGCACTTACCTGGCGGATTCTACGCTCAGTGAGGTCGAGCCGCGTTGACGCCGGCTTATGAGAGGTCCTCTTTATGATTGCTCGAGTGATTGAATATGCCATTGGAATTCCAGTCCTTTTTCATGGCAAGAGCGTCGTCAGCTTCTCCTGGCGCACCCGATGTGCATTGCGCCACCTCACCTGCCACCAGAAGAAGCTGATGAGCAAGGGAAGCGGGAAAAGGCCGATAAGCCAGCCTAGCCACGTGGGGATAAGAGGTGGAGCTTGAACATCCAGGGGTATCTCGCCGACAAAGGAGCCAGCAGGACCGCTTACTGTCAGGTGAAGCAGCCACTGGCCACGAACGGACGGTGTGACGTTGATGTCGTAGACATTGGGTGTGTCGTTGTCGGGACCGATCGTGACGCCTGTGGGGATCGCGTCAATGCCGGGAGCGGGCTTGAGCATCACTTGCGAGAAATGTAGACTCATACCAGGAGTTTGCGGCTCGATGGTCATGTTGAGTTGTTGTCCGACGCGTGGTAGGCTGTAAAAGTTCAGTAACAAGTGGTAGGGACCTATTTGTGCAGTTTCGCTCGCCAGTGGAGCAGAGCCTGCGGCAGCGAATACCACGACGAGAAACAGCAGTGAAAGGCAATATGGCATTTTTACATTACGCATCTTTGAGCTCGTCTGTCCTTGCACGTAACTCTTCAGGACTCCTCGTCGCCTGCGGCGACTCGCTCAGGTTGGTGGTGAGTGCGGGCATTGCCGCAGGCGGCAATGCCCGCACTCACCACCAACCCCCTACGAACTGCCGTAGAGTGCCGATTTATCGGGCACGTGCAGTGAGGAGTCTCGAAGAGAGGAGACCTGAAGAGTTACCTTTGCACTCTTCATTCCTGTTGAGCACTCTGTCTTTATTATATGTCTAAATGCCCAATTGTGCCATTGTAACTCCTCGCCGCACGTGCTCGATAAATCGGCACTCTACGGCGGCTCGCCCATTCTTGTAGTGGATGCGGGCGGTGCAGCCGCAGGGGGCACCGCCCGCAGCAAAACCCTTTGCAGATGGTAAGGAGTCCTGAGGAGCTACGTGCCATTTTGTATAGAGATTCTGAGAGCATTTCCTCACTCAAAAGCCCAGCAGGCAGGGTTTGGGGCCACTCCCCGGCTGAAGCGCCTCGCCCTCTCTAGTCCTAGTATAAGGAGGAAGCGTCATGAAAGCGTCATGAGCATCGCCATGGGCAGAAGCTGGATACCTGAAGAGTTACCCCCCAGATACCAGCGCGATCGGACGCACTGGTGAGCCAGTAGCTCCTCGCATTTTGAGTGGGAGGCAGACGAAGGTAAACTCGTAGCACCTGTCCTGTGCAAGCTCCTCCAGGAAGAGGTTCTCAATGATATAGATGCCATGGCGTACAAGGAGGATCACATGACCGGGAAGCGTTACCTTGAGGTCGGGATCAACTGTACCCATCTCGTCCCATGCCATATTGTCGGCTCCTACCGCCCTGACTTTCTGGCTGGCCAACCAGAAGGAGGCTTCAGCGCTCATCCCTCCTGCCCGGAGGTATGCAGCAGAATCATGCCACAACGCTCCATTACCCGTGCGTATCAGTACCACGTCTCCCTCACTCACAGACACGTCCTGGCTTTGAGCCACTGCTTCTAGATCGTTACGGTTGATGAGGCTTCCAGCCACTATTCGCTCTACACCTCTATGGCGTGCAACGTCGAGCAGGATTCCACGTGTTATGAGCGGAGCGATCGTTTCCACTCCCAGCTCTGTGAAACCAGTTGAGGTTTGCACGCGGGCATTCACCTCGCGTCCACCGTAGAGATACAAATCCTCCGCCTGGTGGCACAGGGCATCGATATGGGTACCGGAATGCTCCGTCGTGTACATAAAACCGGATGCCCCCGTCCTGGCTTCTTCCCTGCCCGGCTCATGATGACGATGGAGCGTGTATACGAAGCCTGGCTCGTGGGCAGGATGAACAGGTGCGCCGAAGTAGCGGGGTTGCTCCAGATCGTAGATACGCGCATTGGGTGTCACATTCATGCTGGTCCTCCAGTGGGTTGTCGCTTTTCTTTTCTTATGCCTTCAGTCTATCACGTTTAGCTCTCTCTGTTAAGGAACAATACCAGAGGATAGACATTTGGAGATAATGCCTGTCACCCTGAGCGCAGCGAAGGGTCTGACTCGCCGGACGAAGAGATCCAAAGCTCGCGCTCAGGATGACAGCCAGGACACCTCTCAAGTAATGTCACCCTGAGCGCAGCGAAGGGCCGCTCACGGGAAGCCTTATCTCCAAATGTCTAACCAGAGGATCAGACGGCTGGCAGGTGGCACTGAATTTCCCACCATCTTCCTTTGTGTGTTGCCTAACCAACAGAAGCGCGGCCTTGTGTATTGATTGCTGTGTGATCAGACGGTAGTATTATATATGGCAGCTGATAGTGAAACAACAGCTGACAAAAAAACCTTCATCGGTTCGCGGCCAGGAAGGTGAGCGGGGCTATTTACCAGTCGCGTTTCTTTGTCTTTCCTCTCAAAGCAGGCCCACAAGCGGGCCGACACGAGCAAAAGGACGACCTTTGAATAGCCCTGGCTCCGGCATATGAGCTCTTGACAGTGGTATGATACGTGAATCTACTCTAGCAAGCATGTTATACGTATCACACAGTGAGTAACCTGCTGCAGCCGATTCCCTGTTGCATTTCCAACGGTAACTATTCAGGACTCCTCGCCGCACGTGACGTGCTCGATAAATCGGCACTCTACAGCGGCTCGCTCGTGCTTGTAGTGAGTGCGGGCTGTGCCGCCTGCGGCGGCACAGCCCGCACTCACTACAAGACACCTGCGAACTGCCGTAGGCAGTGAGGAGTCTCGCAGCGAAGGGACCTGAGTAGTTACATACTTTGTGCGGTGAAAAAAGAAGACCTGAGATGGCTACAAGGGATGAGATATAAAATATGAGCTTGGACAACAATATCACGACAGATAGAGCAGATGAGCCTCTTACGAGAGCAGACATAGAGCAACGCATTCAAAATGTGGGTAGTAGTAACAGGCTAGATGTGAGTGGTCAAAATTTAGAGGGAATTGACCTCAGCGGGACTGACCTCAGGGGGGCCAATCTCAGTGAAGCCAACCTCAGGGGGGCCAATCTCAGTGAAGCCAACCTCAGTGAGGCCAACCTCAGGGGAGCCAACCTCCTCAGTGCCGACCTCAGTGAAGCCAACCTCCTCAGTGCCGATCTCCGCTATACCGACCTCAGGGGGGCCAATCTCATCAATGCCAACCTCCTCAGTGCCGACCTCAGTGAGGCCCACCTTAACGAAGCCCATCTGGAGCGAGCCCATCTCAACAAGGCCAATCTCCGCCAAGCCGACCTCGGTGAGGCCCACCTCATGAAGGCCGATCTCCGTCAAGCCGACCTTAGCGGGGCCCATCTCATGAAGGCCAATCTCAGCGAGGCCAATCTCAACAAGGCCAATCTTAGCGAGGCCCATCTGGAGCGAGCCGACCTCAGCGGGGCTGACCTCAGCGGGGCTGACCTCAGCAGGGCTGAACTCATCAATGCCGATCTCCGCGAAGCCGACCTCAGTGGGGCCCACCTCAACAAGGCCGACTTCAGTGGGACCTCTCTGTTTGGGACGCAGCACAAAAAGACGCGAGCCGCCGTAGTAGAGTGCCGATTTATCTCGTAGAGTGCCGATTTATCCAGCACGTCACGTCACGTGCGGCGAGGAATCAGGCACCTGAGTAGTTACTCCTCGCTGCTCTATAGAAAATATATTTTTGTTTCACATAAATAATAGCTGAGATTAATATAAATACTTGACAAACCACCACATACGACCTATACTTTATGTCGTGAAGACAAGAGGACTTCGATGGAACCAGTGGGCCGTCTGCTTGCAAGCAGACAATCGAAACCGGCAGTGTCCGCTAGGATATAAGGAGGAAACGACCATGCAACATACAACTCAGCGACCGGTGGAAGCCAGTGGAATATTTACTATTGGTGGAGACCTCAGGGTCTATCGTCTAGGTTTCGGTGCCATGCGCCTCACCGGTGAAGGCATCTGGGGACCACCAGCCAACAAGCAAGAAGCCATCGCAGTCCTGCGCCGCGCCCTCGAACTGGGTATCAACCTGATCGATACTGCTGATTCCTAGCCTTTGGTGCGCTCCTTGATACTCCGCTATTCTTCATGAGTTAAACCCGTGCCAATTTTTGAGACCGTGACGAACATATCCTGCTTTGGATTATACACACCCACGAGCAGTGCGCCCGCCCCTAATGCCGCGCGCTTGCCCCTGCCGAAAATGTATCCCAGCAGGACGCAATCGATGGTGTCCTGTAATGCTCCTGTTTTCAAAAAGCCTCAAACTTCCTTAGACTCCAGGTGCGTATTGGCAACTGGCGCATCCGACATATGGTAATATTATAGTGTGCAAAATACTGTCATCACATCAATCTTGTCTGGTAGAGACATACTAA
>WNFO01006390.1_pt1 | contig 11173 bp, 7 predicted proteins | sample 5400251 | NCBI WGS metagenome assembly WNFO01 (sample SAMN13153354, study PRJNA577476) | soil metagenome | isolation source: 100 cm saprolite under Madrone tree | place: USA:California | collected 2016-06-14 | reverse complement strand
TGGCCGGTAAATTTTTTCTGAAGGGTCGTCAGCGGAACAAGGATGATGTCGTCCTGGTCATCGCTCAGGGCGGCGGATGTTCCTTTGGGAGCCAAGACGCCCGTGACACGAAACGGCAGATTGTTGATGCGAAGAGTCTGGCCGATCGGATCAGTTGCGCCGAAGAGGTTCTTGCGAACGGTCTCGCCGATCGCAGCCACATTGGCTGACATGCTCACATCATCCTGCGTAAACCCTGAACCCTCCTGAAATGGCCAATTGCGAATATCAAAGTACTGGGGCTCGGTGCCATTGAGCCGCGTGGTCCAATTATCATTGCCAAAAACTACCTGACCGGTTGAGCTGCTACCCGGTGCTGCGGCATGGGCGGCTGGGCATTCACGCATTATCGCCAGCATGTCATCGTAGACCAGGCTCTTCGTCGATCCCCAGCCCATGTGCATTCCGCTGCGCGTAACCGTTCCCGCGCCAACAAATAACAAGTTGGATCCCATGGCCTGAATCTGCTCCTGCATGGTTTGCCGCGCACCCTGGCCGACACCAAGCATGGCGATCACGGCCCCGACGCCGATGATGATTCCCAGCATGGTCAGGACCGAGCGCATCTTATTGCGGGACAAGGCGCGCATTGCGATGCGGATGATTGCAAGAAGATCCATGTTCGTTCAAATGCCCGTTTCGTTCAATCTTCGAGCGTTGGCAAGGTCTTGATCACTTCCGAAGCCCGCGGCCGACTCTGGACCGGCTCGTCTCGACGGATCTTGACGATTGTCAGTCCCTCATCGTTCAATTTCTGGAAAATGTCCATGATCTCCACTGATGTTCGACTATCCAGATTGCCTGTAGGTTCGTCCGCCAGAAGGATCGAAGGCCGGTTTACCAAGGCACGGGCAATAGCCACCCGCTGCTGTTGACCACCGGAAAGCTGGGAAGGGAAATGGGCCACGCGGTCTGAAAGGCCGACAAGGGCCAGCGCCTCGCGCGACCGTTTTTCGCCTTCCGACTTGCTGATGCGCGCGTAGAGCGTAGGCAATTCCACATTCTCCAGCGCGGTAGTCCGCGAAAGCAGGTTGAACCCTTGAAAGACAAATCCTATTTTTTGGTTGCGAATAGTGGCGAGTTCTTTCTTGGCAAGTTTGGAAACTTCGACACCCTCCAAGAGATAGCGCCCTACGCTCGGTTTATCGAGGCAACCCAGAATATTCATGAACGTCGACTTGCCGCTGCCACTCGATCCCATGATAGTCACGAATTCCCCGCCCGCGATGTTGACGCTTACGCCCCGTAAGGCGTGCACCCGCGTTTCTCCCAGCTCGTAGTACTTATGAACCTCCTTTACCTGGATCACGGTTTCGTGGTCGTGCTTGGCTGTGAGATTTGCCTCGGAATGTGCGGTCGTCGCCATCTTGCAACGTTTCTGGTTCGGCGGTTTTCTAGCGGCGTTGAGCAGCACCCATGCCAGGACCCGAGGTCTTGCTGGCAGTCATCGAGCCTGTGACCAGCTCTTCGCCTGGCTTCAAGTCGCCTTTCACAACCTCGGCGGCCTCGGTAACAGTGTGGTCAGTGATCCCGGTGCGGATCTTCACCGGCTCAATCGTCTGATCTGGATGCAGCTTCCATAGAACCGCAATATCAAGACGCGGAGTTCGTCCCTGTTCCGTATCGTTTCCGTTCGGCTGTGGGGCAGTCGCGTGCGCGCGGTCTCTTTTGCCGGCCACGCCACTGCTAGAGCTGTCGCTGGCAATTTGCGTATTAGCGTTATCGTCCAATCCGTATTTTTGATAAAGCGCGCGGATTTCTTCAGCCTTCAGATCAGGTTTATAGCGCAGTGCTCCGTTAGGGACGCGCAAGGCATTGCTGGTGGAAGCGACGGGAATAGTGATGTAAGCCGTCATGCCAGGGAATAGTTTCAACTCCGGATTATCGAAATCAATCACAGTGTTGTACGTGACAACATTCTGAACTGTAGTCGCATTCATCCTGATTTGCGAGACGCGTCCGGTAAACGTGTCACGTGGAAATGCATCCACTTTGAATGTGACCACTTGCCCGTTCTTGATCATGCCTACATCTGATTCATCGGTACTGGCGTATACCTGCATCTTGGTCAGATCCTGCGCAATAGTGAAGAGCGTAGGTGCCTGCAACGATGCCGCCACGGTCTGACCGACATCCACATTCCGTGCGATCACCGTGCCATTAATTGGCGCGCGAATCGTGGTGTAGTCGAGGTTGGTTTGCGCCACCGTCAACGCAGCCTGTTTCTGTTGCTTCTGGGCGACTGCTTGCGTGACCAAAGCGTCGGCCGCAGAAACGGCCGCCACAGCGGAATCGTGGTTCGCCTTCGCCAGATCAAGTTGCTGCTGGCTCATTACACCGCCTTTGGCGAGACCGACTGCACGCTCATAGTCCGCCTTAGTTTGAATGTCGGCTGCCTTCGCCTTTTCCAAGTTGGCTCTGGCGGAGGCGACATTGGCTTCCGCATTAGCCAGGTCCGCCCTGACCGGAAGCAAGACCCCTTGGAACAGTGGAGGATCGATCTGCGCGACCACTTGTCCCTTCTTTACGCGGGAATTGAAATCCGCATAGAGACGCACAATGGTCCCCGAGACCTGCGACCCTACTTGGACCGCGATGACGGCGTTGATCGTGCCAGTCGCTTCCACTACCTCGTGAATGTCTCCGCGATCGGCCTTGATCGTGAAATACTGCGGCTTCTCCTGGCTTTTGAACTCAAAGGCAGCAAACGCGCCCATTGCGATGATCGTTCCTATTGCGATTAGCCAGTGACGCTTGAGCACTCGCACCCGATCTCCTCATCTTTCGAACTGAGTTTTCTATCCACTCCCAATCAAGTAGATGGAGAGCCAAATTGCGGGTTGTGCTTACTGCTTGATCTGCATCCCTTGCGCAGCAGGTACCTTCTTTCGCCCCGCTTATGTAACGGATGCTGATTATCGTGCAGTAAGAGCTGAGTGCACATGAACCCAGGATTAAAAGTTCGTCAGGATGCGCCCGTTCCGCAACTCACCAGTCAACTCTTTTGAAATGGACGAAGGAAGAGCTGCCACTGATTTCTAGAATTCGGTAGCTTTAAAAGAATTGTAACGCCAGCGCTGGACGCGACGTTTGCCGTATATTCCGAAACGAGTTCGCAAAAAGCGTGCGCCGGAACCTGGAGACCAATGGCGCAACGGAAGAATGGTGCGGTTGGACTTTCGGCTCGACGAACCGGACTTGTGCCGCTAAGAATAAGCTCTGCATATGTTCGCCCGAATCAACTGAATTAACCTTAGAGTTCAACATTTTGGACTTGTCCACTTTCTCACAATTACCGGGTTGAGCGACGGCAATGGACAATTAGGATGATCTTGGGCCGAATACGATGCGCAAAACACGTCGTTGTTTCCGCCCGCAAAAAAGCCCACAAAACTCTTGACCTGGTGTGCTTTTCAATGACTTACGGTGTCGTCCGTGCGTTCCAAGTCATTGTAAATACGTTTTAGTGGAGCCCTGAAAAGGCTGGCGTCGGCGGTTCAACTCCGTCCCTGGCCACCATCATTCTAAATAACTTAGCGGCGCAGAGCCGAAATTTCCAACCCACGATTCGGAGATCCGACCCACGATTTCTCACTGAACCCTCTCCGTGAGCAGGTGAATCCTGTCGCCCAATAGCTGCTCCAGGAACTTGCCTTGTGCCTCGCGCATCGACTCCATGTCCGACTGTGCGTAGAGTTGCATGGTCGTCCCGAAATCCTCGTGACGTAGCATCCCCTGCACCGTCTTCGGATCCACTCTTAGTTTGATCAGCGCCGTCGCCAGTGCATGGCGGAAGTTGTGAAAGCCGAAACGCACCCTCTCCCCTTCCTTGATCACGCCGGCCTTCACTGCCGCTGGCCTCAGGTACCATATGTTGCACACATTGCCCACGACGACCTGAATTGCTCCTGAATTGAGCAAACGACGCCCAGACAGCCGGAACATAACTTCGGGTTTCAGCCGGCAGCAGCCTATTCAATCGAGAAAAGCCGCTCGTACCACTGCGCTCTATGGCGCGCTGAACCGTCTGCTGCCGGCGTTGTAAGCGGCAAATACAAGGAACCAGTCGCCGAATTGAGCGTATAGGTCGCGGAGATAACGCGCAGCAGCGCGAGTAAACTTGTAGATATCCAGCCGCTCGTCCCGCTGTGTGGTGACCGTCAGACCATAGCGACGGGCAGTGTCAGGCATTAACTGCCAGAGCTGCAAATCGTGCAAAGCCGCATAAACACTGGTTATTTCGCAACTTGTTGATTTGGCGAGTGGGGACGTAGTTCAGTCGGTTAGAACGCTGCCCTCGCATTCCATCTCAAGCATATCTCTAGTATGTTCAATCACTTTGTCGATAGCTACTCAAGGCGCACTGTCACCAAGTCGATTGCACTCCCCATCGTTATTCAATTTAATTTAGCCGGCCAATACCACTCAGAAACGCCGTAACACCCAATGCCTGGCCGTCACAAGCAGTGACGATGCCACTGAAGTGCTAGGGGGCTAGATGTCGCGGTGGCTCTGTTTTATCCAAGGTTGGGACAAGAATCCGGGAAAAGAGTTCGATTAATTTAAGCGAGCAACGGTTGGTACTTTGTTGACGCTAACGCCGCACCCTATCAGACGGGATGGCCCGACTCGGTTACGTACAATGCAGGGCTCTTTCATTGTTCCTGATCGTCCGCTGAGGGACTTGGATAACTGTCCGCATCCTCAGAAAGGTTTCTCTCGTCGGAGTGAAGACACTGAAAGTCCTTCTCGACCAGCAGAGAAGGGCCGCTATTTGCGTCGCGTTCAAGGGACAGCGAGACCTGGTCGGAGTCGGCCCAATGCTGCGCCATTTCGACTGGCAGCAGGACGCGTATGCAGTCCTGGTTGTAACGGGCCTCCATCTCTCTCCAGCGCGATGAGGTCTCGAGAGTATAGGTAAGTTGCGAGGCTGGGCCAAAACGTATTACGTCTGCGCAAATGCCGGTTTTCCGAAATTGCTCGACATCGGAACGATTGAGTCGAAGACGCAGCGAGTTCCGATGGATGCGAAGTTTCACTGAATTCTCTCACTCCCGGAATAGATGTTGAAACGCTCGCCGCGAAGGAACCCTACCAGGGTCATGCCAAAACGTTGCGCGAGCTCTACGGCCAGACTCGATGGTGCACCTACCGCCGCAAGGACCGGGATCGCGGCCATGACCGACTTTTGGACAAGTTCGAATCCTGCGCGCCCGCTGACCAGAATGAGTGAATCACCAAGAGGTACGTTGCCATCGCGGAGAGCAAAGCCAATCAGCTTATCGACCGCGTTGTGCCTGCCGACATCTTCGCGAAGCCCGAGCAGGGCCCCTTCGGGTGAGAAGAGCGCTGCGGCGTGAATTCCGCCTGTCCGGTCAAAGTTATCCTGGGCTTGACGCAGCAAATCGGGCAAACGATAAATGAGATCCGCGCGGAATTGCGGGCCCGACTGCCGCATGAGCCGGGACGGGCGAACTTCTATCGCGCCAATCGCGAGCTTTCCACACACTCCGCAGCTCGAACTGGTGTAGAAGTTGCGCCGGATGCGAGCAGGATCAATGGCAATATCTGGTCGCAGTCTGATCGTCACTTTGTCGCCTGTGTCTTCGTCCTCTGCGGGTTCGGCGCGCATCGACAGAATCTGGCCTACGTCGTCGATAATCCCCTCGGTGAACAGAAACCCGGCCGCGAGATCCAGATCACAGCCGGGCGTACGCATGGTAATCGAGAGCGGGGAGCCGTTCAGGCAAAGCTGCAGGGGTTCTTCGATGGCAAGCGAATCGGAACGGGTCGAGGAGAAGCCCCTGTCCGAGGTCTGAACTGGAACGGCGATCGTGTCAGCGGTCATTGTTCTTTTCCTGAACGGCGATCCACTTTCGATAACAACCGAGCATGCACGTCAATTCGAGTTCCTGCTCAGCAGCTTGCCGCAACATTCGGGCCGCGCGGGCAGACTCGAACGGTCCCATCCGCCGCCGAGGGCCTGGATCAATAACACCGCGTTCGCCATGCGTCGGCCAAGAATATTGACTGCGGTGACTTCGTCAGCGAGTGCCGCATTCTGAGCTGTGATTACTTCGAGGTAGCTGGTGACCCCTCCTTCGTAGCGGGTATTCGAGAGATCAAGAGACCGTTGGGCCGCTTGCACTGCTACTGCCTGTACTCCAGCCTCTTGCTCCAAAATGCGCAGGGCAGCGAGGTTATCTTCCACTTGCTGAAATGCGCCAAGGACAGTTTCGCGATAGGACGCAACCGTGGAATCGTAGCTCGCCTTGGCTTCAGCGTTCAGCGCTCGCCGCCGGCCCACGTCGAATACCGTCATCAGAGAGGAAGCCCCGACTGACCACAGCGCACTGGGGCCTTGCAGCAATGTGGTAATGCTTCCGCTCTCGAATCCGCCTGTGCCCAGAATGTTGAGCGAGGGATAGTAAGCGGATTTCGCCAGTCCGACTTGGGCGTTTGCAGATGCAACCCGTCGCTCGGATGCCGCAATATCGGGCCGTCGTTCCAGCAACTCCGAAGGAATGCCGACGGGAATCGGCGGCGGCGGAGCGGTGAGTGGCAACGGCGACAAACTGAAATCTGCCGGCGGTTTGCCTATCAACACCGCGACCGCGTGCTCGAACTGAGAGCGAGCAACTCCAACGTCAATCATCTGCGCACGCGTGGTTTCCAGAATCGTTTTCGCTTGCTCGACTTCCACTTCGGAGGCAAGTCCACCCTGATAACGATCTTGGTTTAGTTGAAAAGCCTGTTCGTACTGCGCGACAGTGTCCTTTAAGAGCTTTTCTTCCGCATCCAAACTACGTGCTGCGAAATAATCGACAGCCAGCGTAGCGTGCAAACTCAGGTTGATGACCGCGAGATCGGCAGCGCTGGCCTGCGCTTGCTCGCGATAAGATTCGACATTCTTGCTCACGCGTCCCCACGCGTTGACCTGATATGACAAATTGATCGGCAGCACAAAATCATTGAAGGTCAGCCCATCAAAGGTCGAGCTTTGTGGTGGACGGTTGTTGGAATACCTCTGGCGGCTAGCCGAAGGACTGGCTGTCAACGTTGGGTAGTAATCGGCACGAACGTAGCGCAATGCAGCTCGCGATTGTTGGTATTGCGCTACTGCCGCTTTCAGGTTCTGGTTGGAAACATTGATTTGCTGCTCTAGCGTATTGAGTTGAGGGTCCTGAAAAATCTCCCACCAGTTTCCGCCGAGCCTTTGATCGCTGGGCTGCGCAGTCTTCCAATTCCCAACCTCTTTATAGGCGGGAGGAGCCGGGGCCACTGGCGTTCTGTATTTAGGTCCGACCGCACAACCGGCAAACGGAAGCACTGCGGCTACAACGACAAGGGCCAGCCACCTCGCCGGCTGTCGAACGAGCGCGCTTACTCTTTTGTCCGGGCGCGTCACTTTGAATCTCCTGGAAGAGTCGCGTTGACGACCTTAACTTCCTGGCCAGAGACCAGCGAGTCAGGCGGGTTTACAACCACCTGATCGTCCGCATTCAACCCAGCGACAACTTCTATTTCCGCTCCGAAATCATGACCTGGAGTGACCTCGGTGAGCTCGACCTTTCCATTTTTAACCACTCCGACCTGAAGCTTGTCGGTGCGAAAAATTAAAGAGTTCACCGGAAGCAAGAAGGTGGAGGCCTGCCCAGGAATTTTCAGGTGCACTTCTGCATATGAGCCAGAGAGCAGCGTTCCTTTAGGATTTTGCACGTCAATCTCGGCGAGAAGCGTGCGGGTGGTCGCATTGATGGCATCTGCCGTGCGCACTAAGCTGCCAGGAAACTTCTGGCCGGGAAACTCGGCCAGAACAATATCCGTGCCTGTCTCGCCCGGCTTCACACCCCGCGAGTACTCTTCTGGAACATTTACGTACACACGTAACACGCCGGGTTGAGCAATGTCGAAAAGATCCGTTCTCGGCGCGGTGTTGCTGCCGGAGTTAATAAGGTCGCCGATGTCGGTGTTGCGGGCGGTGATTACACCGTCGAACGGCGCGTACACTTTCTCGAAAGACACCAGGGCTTCATAGTGACGGACGTTCGCCATGTCGGCATCGACGACGGCTTTGTTCGCGCTGTAGCTGCCGACGGCGTTGTCCACATCTTGCTGAGCGACGGCATGCTTGGTGAGCAGCGACTGATAGCGGTCCCTTGTAATCTGTGCCAGTTCCACGTTCGCCTGCGCCGTGGCTAACGTACTGCGCGCCTGGGACAGTTGCTCATCGACTTCGGGAGTTTGGATGGTCGCGAGTAATTGACCTTGTTTCACGTGCGCACCGATATCGAAATACCACGCCTTCAAGTAACCGTCCGTGCGAGCGTAGATTGGCGACGAGATAAACGGTTGAATGTTGCCCGGCAAAATGACTTCCTCAGCCGATGCCGTGGGCTTGGGCAATACGACCGAGACCGAGGGCACGGCCATCTGCTGAGTCACGCTGCGAAGGCTCGCCTCGGCCTTGACGCGGGAACGGATCCCGAAAATCAGGACTCCCACAGCGAGTGCCGCGACAATCAATGCAATGACCAAGCCTCGCCGTTTAAGCCGCGCAACCTTATGATCAGGCGTCGCCAGTACTTCTAACTTGCCAATGTCTTGGTTAAATTCGGTTTTTAATCCGCTTTGCGCCATATATTCACCAACTTCAAATTTCACTGTTGCTGTTCCGCCCGGCGAAGTCCTTGCCGGAACCCATGGACTACGCTAAACAGAGTGGGAACAAAGAACAGCGTAGAAACAGTCGCGAAGAGCAGGCCGCCAATCACGGCGCGCCCGAGCGGAGCATTTTGTTCGCCACCATCACCTAATCCCAAAGCCATTGGGACCATGCCGATGATCATGGCTAATGCCGTCATGAGCACAGGCCGAAAACGTGTGAAGCCGGCTTGTAGAGCTGCCGCCATCGGGTCCTTTCCTTCTGCCATCTGCTCCCTGGCGAAACTGACGACCAAAATGCTGTTCGCGGTGGCCACGCCCATGCACATGATCGTTCCCATCAAGGCCGGTACGCTCAATGTGGTGTGAGTCACGAACAGGAACCATGCGATTCCTGCCAACGCCGCTGGCAGTGCGGAGATCATGATCAAGGGATCGAGCCACGACTGGAAATTCACTACAATCAGCAGATAATCCAGCAGGATCGCAAATACCAATCCACTCAGCAGCCCGATATAAGAGGAGCGCATGGTTTGCACCTGGCCGCGAACTACTACTCGCGAACCACGGGGCAGCTGCGAACGGGCGGCGTCGATCACCTTATTGATATCGCCGGCAACCCCTCCCAGGTCGCGTCCTGAAACTCCGCCGAAAATGTCGATCACCGGCGCGACGTTGTAATGCGACACGACACCCATCCCGGTTCCGCGCTGCATCGAGACTAGGCTCGCCATAATCGACGGAGCAACGGATGTATTGCTTCCTGTCACGGGCGTGTTCACCAGATCCTGTATGGTGTCAGCCCGATATTGCGGCGTCTGTGTCGCGATGGAGTAGCTGACACCGTTTTTGGGATCGAGCCAAAACGTTGGCGAAGTCTGGAAGCTGCCGCTGAGCGAAACCAAAAGATTCTGTGCGATGTCGTGGGCTGAGAATCCCAACTGCTGGGCTTTGGTGCGCTCGACTCTGAAATGCAGGTACGGTTCATCAAACGGTTGTTGAATACGCAAGTCAGCGGTACCAGGCACGTATCTGACTTTCTCGAGCAGTTGGCTCGCCCACTTGCGGTTTCCATCCAGGTCGCTTCCGATTACTTGAATGTCGATCGGCGCCGGCAGCCCGAAATTCAAGATTTGCGTAACCATGTCTGACGGTAGGAACGCGAACATTACTCCGGGAAAATCCTTCGCGAGGCTCAAACGCAGTTGGTTAACATAGTCAGCCGTAGGATGGTGCTTAGGCGTGAGCGTAACCAGGATGTCAGCGTCCGAGGTCCCAATCGGGGCGGAGTTGCTGTACGAAAGATTGATGCCGCTGTAGGGCAGGCCGATGTTGTCGATGACGCTTTGGACCTCGGACGCGGGAACTTGTTTGCGAATGGAGTCTTCCACCAGGTCGCACAAGAAAGCGGTGTCTTCAATGCGCATACCGGTCGGGCCGCGCATGTGAAGCTTGAAGCTGCCTGCATCTACGGTTGGAAAAAAGTCTCGTCCGAGCCACGGGACCAGGACTGCCACCGATCCCAGACAAGCGGCAAAGAAGGCCAGCAAGAATGCGCGCCGGTGGTGAAGCACATGCTCCAGCAGTCGGTGATAGCGGTCACGGAAATTATCGAAGCCAGTTTCAAAACGCCGCTGCCACCGCACGAGAAAGTTCCGACTCGGAGTTGCGTGGTCGCCTGCCTTTTGGCCGCGCAGGAGATACTTCGCCATGGTTGGGACTATGGTCCGGGACAGAAAATAGGAAGCGAGCATGGCGAACACCACGGCTTCAGCGAGTGGCAGAAACAAATAACGCGCCACACCGGACAGCAAGAACATCGGCGCGAACACGATGCAGATCGACAGAGTCGAGACGAATGCCGGCGTGGCAATTTGCATTGCGCTGTCCAGGACCACTTCGTCCATATCCTTGTCGGGCTCCAAAGCGCGGTTCCGGTTGATGTTCTCAACTTCCACGGTCGCGTCATCGACGAGGATGCCGACGGCCAATGCCAGGCCGCCAAGTGTCATAATGTTGATGGTCTGCCCAGTGACACTCAGAACAATGAGAGAAGTAAGAATGGCCAGCGGAATGGAAGTTGCGATGATAATCGTGCTTCGCCAGCTTCCGAGAAAAATCAAAATCATGAAAGCGGTTAAACATGCTGCAATGAGTGCCTCGCGAACTACACCATTGATCGCTCCCAGCACAAAAATGGATTGATCGGCCAGAGGCGCTATCTTCAGCTGAGATGGAACCGTTGCGGCGATCTGTGGCAGCAGCGACTTGATCCCAGAAATCACCTTCAGTGTGGAAGCGTCTCCGGCCTTTTGGATCGTGAGCAAAACTGACCGTTGTCCGTCCACCCGAACGATGTTGGTCTGTGGCGGGAAGCCGTCGCGCACCCAGGCAACGTCCTTGATATAGATCGTGGTGTTACCAATCGTCTTGATCGGAATGCGGTTCAGGTCGTCTACCGATTGAGGCG
>WNFO01020466.1_pt1 | contig 11174 bp, 8 predicted proteins | sample 5400251 | NCBI WGS metagenome assembly WNFO01 (sample SAMN13153354, study PRJNA577476) | soil metagenome | isolation source: 100 cm saprolite under Madrone tree | place: USA:California | collected 2016-06-14 | reverse complement strand
CGCCCTCGCCGAATTCCGTAGAGCTGTCGAAATCGATCCCAAAGATCCAGAGGCGCAATATAACCTGGGCATGGAGCTCAAAGCCGACCGCAACACGGCTGGCGCAGTCGCGGCCTTCCGGCGGGCGATCGAGCTGAAGCCCGATTTCGAAAAGGCGCACTACAACCTGGGTATCGCGTTGCGTGCCCAGGGCGAAACCAGCGCGGCGAAAAAGGAGCTGGATGATCTGAACGCACTGCATGAGTTCCGGGCGCGCCTGGCGCAATCAAAATATCTTACCCTCCAGGGCGTGGAAGCGCTGAAGCAGCAGAAGCTCGACGATGCGCTGGCACTTTTTCAGAAGTCCATCGAGCAAAGTCCCGAGCTGCCGACCGGCCATTATTATCTGGGCTTAACGTGGGAGCGCAAACAAGACGCGGCGCGTGCCTTGGCGGCCTATGAGAAAGCACTCGAGCTGAAGCCGGACTACGCGCAAGCCCATGCGAGCCTCGGACTGCTCTATTGGCGCCAGAACGATAGCAAACGCGCGCTCGAGGAGTTCCGGCAGGCGGTGATGTCCGATCCTGATCTGGCGGAGGCACATTACAACCTGGGCCTCGCGCTGGCGCAATCGGGGCGTCCAGAGGAAGCCGCTGGCGAACTGAATGAAGCCATCAGTCTCGATCCCAAGTACAATGACGCCCGCATACAATTGGGATTGGTCCTCAGCCAGGAGAACGATACCGCCGGCGCGGCCAATGTCTTCCGTGAACTCGTACGCCGCGATCCGAATTTCGCGGAAGCTCACAACAATCTCGGGCTGGTGCTGTTGCAGGCGGGCGACGTCCCCATGGCGCAGGGGGAGTTTATCGAGGCTGTGCGCCTCAAGCCGCGCTATGCGGAAGCGCACTACAATCTTGCATTGGCTCTCCATCAGGAAGGAAAAGAGGAGGAGTCTCGCGCAGAGTTCGAGAAGGCGTACGACATTGCGCCTGAGTTGAGAAACGCGCCCCGCCCCTAAGGAAGGACATTCACCTGAAGCCTGTCACATATACTCCTGCGCCGGTAGACTATCGGTCCGCTGGAAGGATGCCGTTGACATTCGTTAAGTTCCGCTGAATATTATCTTCAGCTCTTACAATTTGACAGCCCCGGCGAACGGTTTGTATTCTCTGGAACTCATGACCCCGGCGGGACTGCTGCTCGAATCCTAAGTCGAGGCATCATACCAGCCTGACAAAAGGCGTCCGCCCGCGGCACACGAGCCACGCGTATGGCGGAATAACTAGAGGTAAGGGCAGCAAGAGTGGGTGCAAGGAATGAGAACCGCATTTCTCAAATCAACGGGCCAGACTCCGGTTTCCAAAGATGGCGATCTTCTCACAGAAGCGCAGATTTCTTCGACTGTGCAGGATGTACTCGCGACCACGCAATTCATCGACATTCACACGCATTTGTTTGCTCCCGCATTCGGCAAGCTCGGGTTGTGGGGCATCGACGAACTGCTGACCTATCATTATCTCGAGGCTGAATTCTTCCGCTCTTCCGACACCAAGCCGGAGGAGTATTGGTCGCTCTCCAAGCGCGACCAAGCCGATGCCATTTGGCGGACTCTCTTCGTCGAAAATACTCCCGTCTCGGAAGCCACGCGCGGGGTAATCGCCGTGCTCAAGGCTTTCCACCTGCCCACAGATCGTCCGGACCTGGTGGAGGCAAGGTCCTTCTTCAAAGCGCAAACCATCGAAGCGCACATTCGCAAAGTGTTGCAGATGGCGGGCGTGAGCACGGCGGTGATGACGAATGATCCACTCGATCCGGAGGAAGCGGCAGTCTGGTTGAAGGGGGTCGCCAGCCACCGGCAATTTCGCGCGGTGTTGCGGTTGGATCGCATTCTGTGCAACTGGCATGCGCACTGGCAGGTGTTGGCCGCGCAAGGCTACCGGGTTGACGAGCAGGCATCGGGGAAGTCCGCGGCCGAAGTGCGCCGGTTCTTGGCGGACTGGTACAAACGCATGCAACCCGTGTACATGGCGGTCTCGCTGCCGGACACTTTCGAATTCCCCAAGGAGACTACCGGCAATCGATTGCTGAAAGAAGCGGTGCTGCCTGCCTGCCGCGAATGGAATCTGCCGCTCTCGCTCATGATTGGGGTGCGCAAGCAGGTGAATCCATCGCTGCGTTTGGCGGGCGACGCCGTGGGCAGGGCGGACCTGCGGGCGCTGGAAAATCTGTGCCGCGAGTTTCCAGCCAATCGTTTTCTGGTGAGCGTGCTCAGCCGGGAGAACCAGCACGAACTTTGCGTTTACGCGCGGAAGTTCAGCAACTTGATGCCGTTCGGTTGCTGGTGGTTCCTGAACAATCCTTCGATTGTGGAGGAGATCACTCGCGAGCGCATCGAGATGCTGGGAACAAGTTTCATTCCGCAACATTCCGATGCCCGCGTGCTCGAGCAAGTCATCTACAAATGGAACAACACGCGCAGAACGCTGGCGCGCGTCCTCGCCGACACCTACCGTCTTTTGTCGGAGGATGGCCGAGGCGTCACGCGCGGTGACATTCAGCGAGATGTTACGCGTCTCTTTCGTTCGAACGCTGAAGCCTGGATGGACCTGCGGGCCCCCGCTTCCGATGCGCCCGCGCAAACCTTGTAGGCGCGGCTTTCTTTGAAAAATCACGTTGAAGGTAGGAGCGGCGAACGACCCGATCACGTCAAGTGAATGGACAATGCCGTCACCGAAGCTGCGGGAAAAGTGTGGACCACAACCCCGTTCCGGACGATGCTCTCCTTCTTCTGAGGAATCAGGGCTTCACGATTATCGAAAGTATTTCGCGCGTGCATGTCGGAATGCGACAAAGTTGTTGCCATCGCGGAGCTGGCGGAGCCTCCCCGAATGGTAATTTCAGCTTCGCGAGCTTGGGCCGTGTGCGGATTCACGGCGGTTACCAGTAAATCTTTGCCATGGAGGGAAGCGGAACCGCTTAGTCCCCAGAAAGTCGCCGGTTTGCCGTCCCGGTCGTACTGCACGGAAGGAGCTGAGAAAATCGTTCGCCGCGATTCTCCTCCCTGGTGGCCAGCGTACATGTCGAAAACATGGCCCACCGGCGTGATCACGAACCGGTCTTCGTGAGCGAGATACAAACTGTTCAGGCAGTTGATGAGTTGTGCGCAGTTGGCCATGTGAAGTTTGCCGGCATGCCGGTTAAAAATGTCGAGGGTCATGCCGCTGAACACGGCATCCCGGAGCGTGGGAGTTTGCTCGAGAATGTCCCCCGGCGTTGCCTCGCTCCCGGGACGGTACCACGGGCCCCATTCGTCCACGACGAGCTTAACGCGGTGCTCATGGTCGAATTCACTCATGACCTGCCAGTGCCCCAGAATGAGGTCCTCCACACGTTCACCTTCGCGCAGAATCTCGTACCAGTCCACGGGATCAAATTGAATGGCGTCCCCTTTTCCTTTTTCCCAATCGTTGGTTCGTCCCCGGCTAAGATTCCACGCGTAATGGTGAAGCCCCCAACCGTAGATGCCGCCGAGCTGCGAAGGCCCCTTGCGAACAATTTCCTCGAAGAAGCCGCGCGTCCAGCCCCAGTCATTCGAGTTAGGACCAGAGGCGATCAAGGACAACGGTTGGCCATAGTGAGGCAGCCAAGCCGAATATCTTCGGAATTCAACGGCATACTCCTGAGGCGTAAAGTTTCCTCCACAGCCCCAGGATTCGTTTCCTACGCCCCAATAGCGCACGTTGTACGGTTGCGCAGAGCCGGCCTTGGCGCGCTCCTCGGCAAGCGTTGTGCTGCCCGCCGGAGAATTGCAGTACTCCACCCACCGGTAGAATTCCGAGGCAGGCAGGCTGCGAACATTGGCGGCAAGGTACGGCTCCGCCCCGATGAGTTTGCAGAAATGGACAAACTCGTTGGTGCCAAATTCGTTGGGATCATACCTGTGATTGGCCGGTGATTTATCGTTCTCCGCCTCAAGCCAGAAGTTCGTTCGCCGCGGGCGTTTCTCAGAAGGGCCAATGCCATCTCGCCAGTCATAGCTGTCTGCGAAGCATCCACCCGGGTAGCGAACGACGGGGGCCTTGATCTTCTTCATGTGGTCGACAAGGTCCTTGCGGATGCCGTCGAAATTGGGAACCTTGGATTTTGCGCCGACCCACACGCCATCGTAGATGGTGCCCCCCAGATGCTCCGTGAAGTGGCCGTAGAGATTGGGCGAAATCGTGCCAATGGGTTCGTCAAGAAGAATTTCCACTCGAGAATCGACACTTTGCGCCGTCGCAGTTGAAATTCCTGAGAACCGTGAAAAGATGAGCCCGGCAGTACCGGCCAAGGTGGTCTGGATAAATCCGCGGCGATTCTTCACGATTTCCTCCCGCGTATACTTTTCTTGTTCCCCGTCCGCTTCCTAGGATTCGCGCCATCCGAATCATAGGACGACCAGCCTCGGGCATTGTACAGAAATAATTCCGGTTCTCGATTCAAATGAAAAACTTTTTCTAGTTGTTTCAGAAGCGGAGGATGTGCGTTAGAGTATGGGCCGTTTGTTCGAGGCGGAGATTCGAGGGCTTGGCCGCCGTGAAGATTGGGATAGAGGTTCAAAATATGAAGAGGAATTTCTTTTCAAGCATCGGATTGCAGCAGTTCGTGCGACTATCCCTTCGTATCTCGGCATTTTCGGGACTCCTGAGTTTACTTCTTCCGCCGTTGACTCTTGCCGTGCCGGCGCCCGAGAGCCGTAGGACTCTGCAGATCTATTTTGTCGACGTGGAAGGCGGCCAGGCCACACTCTTCGTCACTCCGGAAGGACAGTCGCTGCTCATTGATACGGGCTGGCCTGGCAACGACGGTCGCGATGCCGATCGCATCGTCGCTGCCGCAAAACTGGCCGGGATCACCAAGATTGATTACGTGCTGATTACACATTTTCACGACGATCATGTGGGAGGCGTGCCGCAACTCGTGGCCCGAATCCCGGTAGGAACATTCATCGATCACGGCGAAAACCGCGAAACGTAAGTTCGGACGGCGCCCTGATTGACAAACCATTGCCGGGTGCGGGCGCAGAAAACTCCGCCTGCAAGAATTCCGAGCAGCGTCCCGCCGACCAAACCGAAAATCCACGTTCTCTGGGAACGCTGATCACTTTCGGCAAGCTCACACTTTTAGACTTGGGCGACCTGACGTGGGACAAAGAGATGGAACTAATGTGTCCCAGGAATAAGATTGGCAAAATAGATATTTACATCGTGTCTCACCACGGCTGGCTTCAGAGCAGCAGCCCCGCACTGGTGTACGGAATCGATCCTCGCGTGGCTATCATGGACAACGGCGCAAAAAAGGGTGGAACGCCTTCCACCTGGGACATCATCAAGGCCTCGCCGCGCCTCGAAGATCTGTGGCAATTGCATTTTTCCGAAGAGGGCCGCCCCGCGCACAATTCTCCTGAACCGTTTATCGCCAATCTTTCGGGGCCCGGAGATGCCGCCAACTATCTCAAGCTAACGGCCTGCGCCGATGGAAGTTTCGATGTGTTTAACTCGCGAACAAATACGGCGAAACACTACGCCGCGTTGCACTAATATGCCTGCTCAGGCCGGCTCGGGATCGGGAATCGGCGCCATATTCCCCAAAAGGAAAACATAGCCTGCGATACCGATCAGCAGAAAAACCGTTGCGGCCGCGAACGCTCCAGAAAAAGAGTGCGTCGCCTGCACGATGTAGCCTGTCACGATCGGCGCAGCAATTCCGGCGAGCTGATTGCAAAAATTCAGAATTCCCCCCAAGGTGCCGACGCTTTCCCGCGGAGCAATCAGCGAGGGGATCGACCATCCCACCGGCGAAGCGGCGGACAATCCGCCGATGGACATGCTTATCCAGAAAAGGGCGGTGGCGGGACTGTGGGCGTGCGCCGTGCCGAGAATTCCGAGGCCGAGAGCCGTTCCGCCGATGAGCACGACTTGACGAACGCGGACCGGGTTCCAACCGCGCTGTATCAATGAATCCACGAGCCAGCCACCAATTGCCAGGTCGGTGAACGTAGCGAACAGCCAAGGCACGCTGGTATAGAGCGCCGAATGAAGCAAGTCTACGTGTAGGGTGGTGGAGAGATAAGACGGCAGCCAGGTCAACAGCAGATAGAAAGTGTAGTTGTAGGACGCGAAACCCAGGGCCAAGCCGCACACTCTACGTTGCCGGATCAAGTAAACGAGTGGGGCCCCTTTGGCGGCTCTGGCGCGATCCTCCGGCTGCGCTCCGCCCCGGGCGATGAACTCGCGCTCCGTGACCGTCAGTAACTTATCCTCGCCCGGATTTCGATAGAAGGCATAGAACAGTGCGAAGTACAGAAGGCTGATGAAGCCTGTCGCCGCAAAATTCCACCGCCAACCGAAATACAGCAACAAGAGGCCCAGCAATGGTATTCCAATCGCCGAAGAAAATTTTGCCGCGGCGTCAAACATTGCCGTGGCCAGGCTGCGTTCGTCCTTGGGGAACCAGTAGCCGGTGGCTTTCGCATTGGCCGGAAATGTAGGAGCCTCGCCGATCCCCAGGAGGAATCGCGCTCCAAACAAACCTCCGAGGCCCGTGGAGATGGCCGCAGCAAAGGAAGCCACACTCCAAATCACCGTGCTGATGATGCCTACCCGGCGGACGCCAAAGCGATCCAGCAACAGCCCGGAAGGCAGTTGAAGCAATGCGTAGGGCCAGTTGTATGCGCTTGACAGATAACCGAACATCACCGCGGAAATTCCAAATGAAGCTTGCAGCGCATCCCGGGAAACGGAAAGATTCACTCGATCGAAATAATTCACGAGTACGCCGAAACCCAGGAGCAATGCAATGCCCCAACGTCTCTTCGGCACAGAGGGCGCCTGCAGACCTGCTGGTTGCTTCAAGAGATCATCCTCTTCTTTCCGCATGCCGGGCGAAATATAGTGGAGAATCGCAGACGGAGGCAAGGGGCGCAAAGGAACTTGACGGATGCACGCAGTTCGGCGGCGATCTACGTGGGCGAGCCACAGTTTCGCTTCCCTCGGCGCCTTCTCAAAATCTTCTCATGCGCGCGCGGATTCTCTCTCCGGGCTGCGCGGCATCGCACTTCTTCGAGCTGCGTGCTAGACTCCGCCTAAATGGTTAAGTACGCCATTTTTGCGAGGGAAAATGAATTTTCGATGGCCTCTTCCTGTTTTCACTCTTCTTGTCTGCCTATTCGTCGGTACTTCTGCGACCCTACTTCCCCCGGCCACGTCCGCACAGACATCCGCGTCTCTCGCCCCGACTCCGCCGATGGGATGGAATAGCTGGAACAAGTTTGGTTGCAACGTGAGCGACAAACTCATTCGCGAAATGGCCGACGCCGTAGTCAGCAGTGGCATGCAGGCGGCCGGCTATCAGTATGTGAACATCGATGACTGCTGGCAGGTGAGCCGCGATTCGTCGGGGACCATCGTCGCGGATCCTACAAGATTTCCCTCGGGAATCAAGGCGCTCGCTGACTACGTACACGGCAAAGGATTGAAGCTGGGAATCTACACGGACGCTGGCACCGGCACCTGCGAAAAACGGCCCGGTAGCTTGAATCACGAAGTTCAGGATGCCAAGACCTATGCCTCCTGGGGAATCGACTATGTAAAAATAGATTGGTGCAATGCCGAAGGGCTCGACCCGGAGGTGCAATACGCGAAACTCCGTGACGCGCTGGCGAATTCCGGCCGCCCCATCGTGTTCAGCATCTGCAACTGGGGAGTCAAGACCCCATGGCGGTGGGGGCCCGCCACCGGCAATTTGTGGCGGACCACAGGAGACATAAACGATACCTACGAGCGCATGTCTCTGATTGGATTTGGACAGAACGGCCTGGAAAAGTTTGCCGGTCCCGGGCACTGGAACGACCCGGACATGCTCGAGGTCGGCAACGGCGGCATGAAGCGCGACGAATATCGCACGCACATGGCGCTATGGGCGATCCTTGCAGCTCCTTTGCTCGCGGGAAATGATCTGCGGAATATGTCGCCCGAAACAAAAGAGCTGCTCTTGAACTCCGAGGTCCTGGCAGTCGATCAGGACGCGAAAGGCGTACAAGGGCATCGTGTTTGGGAGGAAGGGCCTCTGGAAGTTTGGGTGAAGCCGCTTGCCGACGGAAGTCACGCTGTGGGACTTTTCAATCGCAGCGAATCGGCCACTAAGATGACGCTCGACTTAAATTCCGTCGGCGCGCCCGCCTCCGCGAAACTCCGCGACCTTCTGGATCACAAGGATCTCGGCACGGTGCAGAACTCCTACTCGGCCGAAGTGCCAAAGCACGGCGTAGTGCTGCTGAAAGTTTCCAAATAGGCCTGCTGCGGAAACACGCAAGCCGTGGGATTTTCCTTAAGTCTACTCAGGGCGTATCCGGTTTTTGGCAATTGCTTTTTCCTCAGGAGACCGCGCCGGGGCCCACAGCCACCACAAAGTAGGTCGCCGGCGTTGTGCCCACATTCTTGATTCCATGTTCGTCATTCGAATGCACGAATCCGACGGAGCCCGGCCCGAGACGGTAGCTCGTGCCGTTGACGGTCAGCTCGACCGTTCCTTCTCGAATCAGCCACATTTCGGAATGCACGTGGTGGTGTGGCGGGTGGGGTGCTCCGCCGGGAAGGAGCGTCGTTTCATGCACCTCCAACGACTCGCCGGTGGCCAGCTTGCCCTTAAGAACGTCTCGGATCTGCGCGTTGTTCGGCGTTCGAATCGGCAGTTTTTCGAACGGATACATTGCCGATGGCATGGATCCGTCCTGAGCGGCCATGCCCTCGGGCCGCATCACGGCGGGAAAGAGAGCTGCCGGAAGCAAGAGACACATCTCGCGTCGCGTTATGGACATGTACTTCTCCTTTTGCAATTCGCAAACACATCGTTCAGTGAATTCGACCAAGTATTGTCGAGAAGCTTCTCGACATCGAGACAAAGAATCTTTAGCATGCCGTCATTTGTCAAGAGGCGCTTTTTGCGCCAAGCTTTTTTTGTTTTGCCTGCAGGGATGGCATTGCTCGCCGCCGCTGCGGTTGCGCGGCTGCCAAAGGGACAGAAACCAACATGACCACACTCCGGATTCTGCGGCTCGGGGCGGTGAAGGATGTAGCGCGTTTTCAAGAACACCTTCATTCGCTCGGATTGCCGATTCCGTGCGATAGCGAGCCGATCAGCGGATCCGATTCACCCCTGCGATGGCCGCTCTCGCGTGGCGGAATCAAGATCGGCAACCGCATCGCCGTTCATCCGATGGAAGGGTGGGATGGCGCTGCGGATGGAAATCCAAGCGAGCATACCATCCATCGTTGGAAAAAATTCGGACGGAGCGGGGGGAAATTAATTTGGGGAGGGGAGGCGGTTGCCGTCTCGCACGAAGGACGGGCGAATCCGAATCAGCTCGTGATTGCGCAGCACACGCGAGAGGGATTGCGAGGATTGCGAAATGTTCTGGTCGAAGAACACCGGCGAACGACGGGTTCAGACGAGGGGCTCTTCATCGGATTGCAGTTGACGCATTCCGGACGCTACTGCCGCCCGAATGCACACGACAGGCCTGAGCCGCGCATTCTTTATCATCATCCGATCTTGGATCGAAGATTGGGATTGCCTCACGACTATCCCATTCTGACCGACGGCGAAATTGGCGCGATCATTGAAAATTTTCATCGCGCGGCAAGAATGGCCCATGAGTTGGGTTTCGACTTCGTGGATATCAAACATTGCCACGGATACCTGGGGCACGAATTTCTTAGCGCGCATGCGCGTGAAGGGAAGTACGGGGAGAGTTTTGAAAATCGCACGCGGTTTTTGCGGGAAGTGGTGCAGGGAATCCGCTCGATGGCGCCGGGAATGCACATCGGCGTGCGGCTCTCTGCATTTGACACCGTGCCGTTTCGTCCCGATCCTTCGCAATCGGCGAATGGAAAATTGGGGCCGGGCATTCCCGAATCGCATGACAACTTGATTCCGTATCGCTGGGGATTCGGCGTGAAACAGAGCGATCCCACACAGATGGATTTGACCGAGACGATTCGGTTTTTGTCTTTGCTCGAGGAGCTGGAAGTCCGGCTCGTAAACATCACAGCGGGGAGCCCCTATTACAATCCGCATATTCAACGGCCAGCGTTCTATCCTCCGTCGGATGGATATCAGCCTCCGGAAGATCCACTGGTTGGCGTGGCGCTGCAGATGAATGTCACGCGTCAATTGAAGCGGCTCTTTCCGAATCTCATCATTGTGGGAACTGCTTACAGTTACTTGCAGGAGTTTCTTCCGCACGTGGCGCAAGCTGCCGTGCGCGATGGATGGGTCGATGCGGTCGGCCTGGGAAGAATGATTTTGACTTATCCTGAGCTGCTCTGGGATGCGACGGAGGGAAATGAGACGCAGCACAAGCGGATTTGCAGAACGTTCAGCGATTGCACGACCGCGCCGCGGAAGGGATTGCCTTCAGGTTGCTATCCGCTGGACAGCTACTACAAAAGTTCCGCGCTAGCGGAACAGTTGAAGATTGCGAAGGCGAAGCGATGAAAATCCGATCCATCGTTCAACGGAAACAACTTGGCCGCAAGGTGCAGGGCATCGCGGCGGCGCTCTTGCCGTTTGAAGCGGATGGGCGAATTGCCGTCGAAGCTTTTCAGAATCATCTGCCAGCCACGCACCACGCCGGATTGATGAACGCCGTGAATATGGACACCGGCTACGTCAATTATCTGAGCGAATCGGAAAAACTTGACGTGCTGCGATGGACCCGGGAAGCGTTGGGAAAAGATGCGCCATTTGTAGGCGGCGCCTACATCGAAGGCCAGCCGGGCGAAATCGTTGGACTCTACCGAAAGCAGTTGGACGTCATCGTGGGCCTTGGCGGAATTCCGATCCTGTTCCAGACGAGCCGACTGCACGGAAAATCTTCCGTCGCGAAGGCGGCGGCTTATGCAGCAGTGTGCCGGGGATATCCGCAGGTGCTGGCGTTCGAGCTGGGGCCCATGTTCGCGCCGAACGGCGAAATCTTTGATGAGGAAACATTCCGGCGATTGATGGACATTCCGGAAATCAAGGGAATGAAACATTCTTCGCTCGGCCGGTGCCCGTCACGGAGGGCGAGCCGGATTTTCGCATTTACACGGGAAACGATCTGGGCATCAACATGATCGAGTACGGGTCGGACTATTTGCTGGGACTCGCGA
>WNFO01005404.1_pt1 | contig 11176 bp, 12 predicted proteins | sample 5400251 | NCBI WGS metagenome assembly WNFO01 (sample SAMN13153354, study PRJNA577476) | soil metagenome | isolation source: 100 cm saprolite under Madrone tree | place: USA:California | collected 2016-06-14 | reverse complement strand
GTATACATAATACAAGAATGTCCCAAACGAAAGAGAGCTTTTTATGTCCACTAGCACCTCCAGCTCACGTGAGACACAGCAAGCGGAAGGAGCAAGCGCCCCAACCACTGGCCGCAGCTTACAGGGCTGGTTGCTCATTCTCCTCGTCTTCGTAGCAGGGGCATGCTCACTGGCCGTTGAACTCTCGGCTTCGCGCCTGCTCGCACCCTATTTTGGCACCTCCCTGTTCGTGTGGGCCAACCTGATCGGGCTCATCCTGCTTTACCTCACCATCGGCTACTATATCGGCGGCCGCCTGGCCGACCGCTACCCACGACCTGGCGTCCTCTATCTCCTTACAACCATCGCAGCATTCCTTATCGGCCTCATCCCCTTTATCTCACGTCCCATCCTCAGCTGGTCATTGACCTCCTTCGCCACCTACTCCGTGAGCGTCTTTTACGGCTCACTCGTCTCCGTGATCCTTCTCTTCGCCATTCCTATGATCCTGCTGGGCTGTGTCTCACCCTTCGCCATTCGCCTGCGCATCGAACAGGTTGGCAAATCGGGCCATACCGCCGGACAACTCTATGCTCTCTCCACTGCCGGTAGTATCCTGGGCACCTTCTTGCCTGTCCTCTGGCTCATCCCCACCATCGGCACACGTTACACCTTCTTCGTCTTCGCCGTATCTCTCCTGCTGATATCGGTCATCAGTCTCGTCGTCACCCAACTCAGCAGGCCGCACTCACCGCACACACCCAGGCGCATGGGCAAGAGTCTGCTTCCCATCCTGCTGCTGATCCCTATGGGCATGGCCATGTTCAGCATGCACGGGCCCATCAAACCACCCAGCGGCACCAATGGAGGCAGCGTCCTGGTCACCGAACAAGAGTCAGCCTACAACTATATCCAGGTCGTGCGTGCAGGCGATGAGCTGCAATTGGTGCTGAACGAAGGCCTGGGTATTCATTCCATCTATAACCCCCATCAGATACTCACGAAAGGCCCCTGGGACTACTTCCTGATCGCACCATACTTCAACAAACCACCCTTCACTCCAAGCCAGGTGCACCGCGTATGTATCATCGGGCTAGGAGCAGGCACCATCCCACGTGAACTCAATGCCGCCTATGGCCCCATCCCTATAGATGGAGTCGAGATTGATGGCAGCATCGTCGATCTCGGTCGTCACTATTTCGACATGGACGAACCCAATCTGCATACCATCGTACAGGATGGGCGCTACTACTTGCAAACATCATCACAGCGGTACGATATCATCGGCATCGATGCGTACCAGCAACCCTACGTTCCCTTTCAACTTACCACGCTTGAGTTCTTCCAGGAGGTACGGGCGCACCTCACTCCCACCGGAGTAGCCGTTATCAATGCAGGGCGCACCAATAAAGACTTCCGCCTGGTCGAAGCCCTGGCACAAACGATGCGGGGCGCATTCGCCAACGTCTACATCATTGACAGCGAACGCTTCACCAACAGCCTGGTTATTGGTACCAATGCACCAACTGCGCTCAACAACTTCCGCATCAATATCGCAAACCTGACAAACCCACTGCTCCAGAGCATCGCCCAGGCCAGTCTCACCTATGGGAACATGCGGGAAGAGCACACCACACACATCCATTTCACCGATGACCGTGCCCCCGTCGAGCAACTCATCGATCAGATCATCTTCGATGCAGTACAGAACAAAGGAGACTGACTACTTCACCGTTGCTGCTACCTCCCGGTCAGGGGCCAATCGTCTGAATACCAGCAACCCGGCATAAAACATCAACACCCACAGCAGGAAATCCAGCGGCCCTGCCAGAATGCTATCCCATGTCAAATAGGTTGAATGCGCCACTGCCGCCCCGAAGAAGTCACGTGCAAAACCAAAGAGTGGGACACCGATCAATAGCACCATCGCGAACCAATGTCCTCGCCCATGCCAGAAGCGCCAGATGAGCAAATACACAATTCCCCCATAAACCAGTATTGGGGTAATATAAAATGGTAAAGGCAAGTGAAACACTAGCCCATCAATTGTATAATGCCACCAACGGGCATAAGAGGCCAGCAGGTCGCCGAGCGCATTGATGATACCCATCGTCAATCCACCGAGCAGCGTCGCCCAAACGACTGTCCGCGGCGGTCGTGTAAACAAGAGGAACACCAGGTAGACGAGTATAATAAAAGGGACAATATGCAGGATGTATAACTGCATTTCCATTACTGGTACACTGCCTTTCAAAACGATGCAGATACTCCTAGATCAGCATCTGCACAAAGCCGTAGAGTGCCCAATCATTATACATCACGCGGGTAACTCCTCAGGGTAACTACTCAGGTCTCTTCTCTCTGAGACTCCTCACTGCCTTCGGCAGTTCGCAGGGGTTTGGTGGTGAGTGCGGGCCTTGCCGCCGCCGGCGGCAAGGCCCGCACTCACCACCAAACTGAGCGAGTCGCCGCAGGCGACGAGCAGTCCTGAGTAGTTACAAATTACCTAAGTTTACGGAAGGTTGCGCGAATATCTTCAATAACTGCCTCTGGATTCTCCCAAGGCGTGAAGTGACCGCCTTTTTCATGCGCCTTGAGGTAGACGGTGTTGAACCAGCTTGCGTCAGGACTCTTCAGGAAGGCTTGTACGCGATTTCCGGTGGTGACTCCTGGAGGGTTCTCGAACCCAAGGAAGGTTATACCGGTTGGGGCCTCGACGGCAGGTTTGCGGTTGTGCGAAGGACGCCATTGGTAACGATTAACGTTGGCATAGGCACGCGTGGTCAATCCAATGCTCTTACTGACCCAATAGATTGTCGCCATGGTGAGAATATCATCGCGTGAGTACACACTCTCGACATCTCCATGGGACTCACTCCACTTGGCCCAGCGTGCGAGGACCCATGCAAGCATCCCAACAGGTGAATCGTTCAATGCTGCAGCCAGGGTTGAGGAGTCGAGCATATGGACGGCGACGTGGGAGGCAAACCGACGTTGGTACGCTATAATTCCATTGCGGATCTCATCAGGCACACCTTGCGGTACCATCCGCCCCTCGGTAAAATCCCAGGGACGCTCGCTCTGGAATATGTCAGGATGCAGGGAGTGTCCAAGATGAATACCGTAGAGGTTGCTTGCATACTTGTGTCCAAGCTGACTGGTAACGAGCGCACCATAGTCCGAACCGCCAGCGGCATATTTCTTGAAGCCAAGTGTCTCGGTCATTAATGTGTTAAAGAGGTCTGCCATCTTCCAGAAGTTCATGTCCGGTTTGGTGAGTGGAGTGGAAAATCCGAAACCTGGCAGAGAGGGAACAATCACGTCGAAGGCATCAGCAGGATCGCCACCGAAGGCCGCCGGGTCAGCCAGAGGACGAATAACCTTGCTCCAGTGCCAGAATGTCCAAGGCCATCCATGACTCAGGATTATCGGAATAGGAGCTGGTCCTTTTCCTGGCTCATGCAAGAAGTGGATCGGTACACCATCAATCTCAACGCGATATTGGCAGAAGCCATTGATTTTCTTCTCTGCTGCACGCCAGTCGAATTCATTGATCCAGTAGTCAACGAGGTCATGGAGGTAGGTGCCGTTCACACCATAGAACCAATCGTCATTCGATGGATCTGGTGCCCAACGTGTCGCCTTCAGTCTCCGGTTAAGGTCAGCTAGTACTTCATCTGAAATATCGACAGAAAATGTTGGGGGGAATTTGCTTGGCTCAGTTGACATTGTAACGTCCTTTCTTTGAGCTTGTATCTAGTACTCGTAATCCAATTTGACACGGGTGATCTGGAGTGTCTTGATGAGCCATTTCCCATCAATTTTCTCGTATGTCTCATGATAATGACCATAGCCATGCATCACTTTGAACCGTGCTTTGACTCCCTTAGGGAAAGTTATCAGGTCTTCCATCGCCCAGAGACCATTGGCTGTCGTAGATGAGGTCACCTCTATTTCATGAGAAAAGAGATGATGGATCGGCTGTGCCTCGCCGACGCTTGCCGCAATCGCGTCCTGAATTTCTTGCCGGCCGGTCCTCTTCCCGAGTAAAGAACCATCGACGTCGTAAAAGCTCATAGTGCCATCAGGGGTAAATACACTCGCGAGATCAGACCATTGTTTCAAATCAGCGAAACGAGCGTAGCGAGCCTTGAGATTGCGAATATCTTCGATGATAGAAAGTCTCTGCAGATCATCCATCGAATCTCTCTCTCTTTCTTTCTTTTGTTGTAACTATTCAGGTGCTTGATTCCTCGCCGCACGTGCTCTCATTACCTGCCCCCCAGGCAGGATTGCTCGGCACTCTACAGCGGCTCGCGTCTTTTTGTGCTGCGGGCATGGCAGCCTGCGGCTGCCATGCCCGCAGCACAAAACCCCTTGCGAACCACCGAAGGTGGTGAGGAGTCCTGAGCAGTTACCTTTTGTTTATGTGCTCCCCCATGGAAATGATTACATTTCCATGGACAAAGCGTTAAAATTTTTGACAGGTATCTGGGCACGTAAGGCAGACACTACCTAATTGGCTCTCACCAGCATCCTATGGTATACTTAAAACGGACTCACGTCCGCTATATTTATATTATACGGACGATCATCCGTTTTGTCAAGATCAAAAAAGGAGGAAGGACATGGACCGTCAACGACTAGCGTCAGGCGAGCAGAAACCGAGGCGAGAAGAACGCCGTGATGCCCTGCACAATCGGCAGTGCCTGTTGCAAACGGCAGAGGCCCTCTTTGCAGAACGGGGAGTCGAGGCCGTGACGATGACAGAGATTGCCAGAGTGGCTGGCGTCGGTCAGGGAACACTGTATCGCCATTTTGCGCATAAAGGAGAACTCTTTGAAGCATTGCTCTCCCCCCATTTCCAGCACTTTCAGGAAGAGGCGAATGCCAACTTTGGGTATGATGAGGCGACCACCAATCCGTTGCAGTTGGTCCACCTCTTTCTCATGTATTTCGCTCGCTTCATCGAAGAACATACGGCGTATCTGCAAGCCCTGTATACAGCGTACCAGACCCAGGGAGGTCTAAGTTTTTATCAGTGCGCTGGACACCAATGGAACAAAGAGTGGATCAACCGTGCCTTGCAGAATGCGGTCACGGTGGGAGCCTGTCGCGCAGACCTCGATAGTGACTATCTCGCTGATGCTCTGCTAGCACCGATACAGGTCGATCTCTATCTCTATCAGCGCCATATTCTCGGTTGGAGTGTAGAGCGCATTGTGACCGGTCTTTCTCAATTGGTTGAAGGCCTGGCAAAATGTCCGTCCCACCCTCTGGAGCATATGGTGGTAGCAATTGACCCGGAAAGATGTGGAAGGTAAACTTGAGGGAGTGGACCCGACACAGAAAGGGAAAGGATCATGCAAAACATGAATATCATACCGCTACGTGTCGCCCTTGCCCAGATCAATGGGACCGTGGGCGACCTGGAAGGCAATACACAGAAAATACAAGCAGCCATGCTGCAAGCACATGCTGCAGGCGCACACATCGTCTGTTTTCCCGAACTAGCACTGACAGGATACCCTCCCGAAGACCTGCTCCTCAAGCCCGGTTTCGTTGCCGCCAACCTGCGCCAGTTGGAGCACCTCGTCGCATTCAGCCGCGACCTGCCGGGGTTGACTGCTGTGATCGGCTTCGTAGACCGCGATAGTGACATTTATAACGCGGCGGCCATTGTCCATGCAGGAAGGCTCATCGGCACATACCACAAGCACTACCTGCCCAACTATGGCGTTTTTGATGAGAACCGCTACTTTCAGGCCGGGCGCAAGGCTCCTATCTTCCTCATCAACGGGGTGCATGTCGGAGTCAACATCTGCGAAGATATCTGGTACCCTACCGGTCCACTGACATTGCAGGTACATGCCGGAGCCGAGGTGATCCTCAACATCAATGGTTCCCCCTACTACACCGGCAAAGGGATCTTCCGTGAGGAGATGATCGCCACGCGCGCCGCCGATAACGGCGTCATTGTTGCCTACCTCAATATGGTCGGTGGGCAAGACGAACTGGTCTTCGACGGTGGCAGTATGGTCTTCAATGAGCAAGGAGCGCTCATCGCACGTGCCAAACAATTTGCCGAGGATCTGCTCATCGTCGATCTCGACACCGCTTCTGTGTTCCGCTCGCGCCTGCACGACCCACGCCGCCGCCAGGAACGCTTGCACATCAATCCGGCAGATGTTCCGCTCATTCCCATCACGCCAGACCCCGTGCCCCCGTCGACTTCGGAAGGCAACACCGTCCTGGGCGCACCACAGCGCATTGAGCCAAAGATGGAGCGTTTACAGGAAATCTATGCAGCGCTGGTCCTGGGCACAGGCGACTATGTACGCAAGACAGGCTTTAAGCAAGCGTTGATCGGCCTATCGGGCGGCATCGACTCCTCGCTCACGGCGGCCATTGCCGTCGATGCGCTCGGACCAGAGAACGTGATGGGCATTTCGATGCCATCCGGCTATTCTTCAGAGGGCAGCAAGACGGATGCACAGGAGTTAGCCGAGAACCTGGATATACAATTCCTGACCATCCCTATTGAAGAGACGTTCCGCACCTCGCTGAAGATGTTGCGACCAGCCCTTGGCGAGGGTGAACTGGGGTTGGCAGCTGAAAACCTGCAAGCGCGTATTCGTGGCAACATCCTCATGACCATTTCCAACAAACTGGGCCCTATCGTGTTGACCACGGGCAACAAGTCCGAGATGGCTACCGGCTACAGCACGCTCTACGGTGACATGGCCGGGGGTTTTGCCGTGTTGAAGGATGTGCTGAAAACGCTTGTATACGAGCTAGCGGCGTATCGCAATACGCTAGGCGATATGCCGGTTATCCCACAAGCGGTCATCGACAAGGCACCTTCTGCCGAGTTACGCCCAAACCAGAAGGATGCCGATAGCCTGCCACCCTACGAGGAGCTTGATCCCATTCTGCAAGCTTATGTTGAAGAGGATCGCACCTTCGAGGAGATGCTGGCGATGGGCTTTGAGCGTAAGACGGTCGAGCGTGTGATGCACCTGGTGGATATCAGCGAGTATAAACGCCGCCAGGCCCCTCCCGGCGTGAAGATTACGTCGCGGGCTTTCGGGCGCGATAGGCGGTTGCCGATTACGAATAGGTATAAGGGGGGAGGGTGAAAGCGTACAACGAAGTTACTTCATGAGCAACTATGACGTTGTATACTAGAGATTACTCTTCTGTTTGCCTTTCAGTAACGGCTATGCTACTATAAAGGGGACAAGCAAAGAAAAAATCATCACCATATCATCTGGAGTAATGCATGGATCAACGTGAAATAAATGAAGCAACGGCACAGATATCCAAGCCGATTAAATGGATAATCCCTGATTCAATCAGAACAGACCATGCCACTCATCTTCTCATGCAACAACAGGGTTCAGAAGTTGTGTTGCTGTTTTTTGAACTGCAAGGACCTGTTCTCACAGGTACACCAGAGGAACAGCTTGCGACATATAAGGAGCTAACCTCTATTGAAGCAAAATGTGTAGCAAAACTTGTGATGAGCAGAGAAAATGTGAACTTGGTTGCTAGCAGTTTTATAGAGGTATTGAGTAGATCGCATACGATGGAGCTAGATAAGGAAGGACAGGAAAATGCCAACGCTACAAGCTGAACGCGCGACCTTTTCCCCATACATTACCCTGACACCGACAGAAGCCGTGCCAACCCCCATTGGTAGTATTCCCTCTAAGACGTTAACACCTGAACAAGCAAAGAGTTTGATTCACTTCGGAAACATCCTTGCTGGACTACTAGCTATCGTGCTAGATCAATTAAGAGCCTACAATGAGCAGGCTGTTTACCCCATCGTGTCTATCCTAGAGCCGTATATGGAACCCATACAGGAAATAGATTTCCATATCCCACCGAAGTCCTCTAGGGAAGTTATCATTGAGGTAATAAGAGAAGGAAGAGCAGTTCCCAAGATATACTTTGATGAAACGTTATAGAACAGCGTAGTTTATTAGAGGATATGGCTTGCTTCATTCTATCGGTGGCTGAAGATCCTCACATCATAGCTCCTCTTTCCCTCTTCCAGGCGAACCCCTGGTAATAAGCACAATTGCCAGCAGGACACACGCCACTCCCAACACATCAGACCATGACGGCTGCTCTTTCAACACGATGTACGACAGCACGGCAGCACTGATAGGTAGCACACCGGTAAAAACTCCTGCCACATTCGCCGATACCTTCGATACTCCTCGATACCATAGAATGTAAGCGCTAACCGTAGCAAGACCATAATACAGCAGAAAGAGCCAGTTCAGGAGAGGCACTGCCGCGATGACAACACTTCTGACTTCATACAGAGCAAAAGGCAGAAACAGCAAAAAACCAAGCAGGCTCATCACACTTGCCATCGTCAGTGGCGCAACCTTTTTCGAGCCGACCTTCCCAAGAGTCGTCCACAGCGCTTCCCCGATCACAGCAGCGCATACGAGTAGATTGCCCAGCACTGGATTTGCACCTTGCTCCGTACGTGATGAGGCTCCCACGATCGTAAGCATGAGAACGCCAAGCACGGCAAGTGTCGCTCCTGCAGCTCCCTTCCATGTGAGTTGCTCCTTGAGAAAGAAGAATGAGATCAGCCCTATTACGGCTGGTGTGGTACTGAGGATAATGCCGCTCTCAGTAGCACTGGTCCATTTCAGCCCGTAGAGCAAGAAGATCGTAAATAAAAAGTTTCCTGCTCAGGCGAGGGAAACCGTTGCCTGCTTTCAACAGCTCGGGCAACAGAATTATCGAGGAGAGGGCAAATCTCAGCGCAGACGCCAGAAATACGGGAAAGCTCAGCGTAACCAGCTTGCCGACGACCACGGTGCTTCCAACGATCACCATGGCCACACTCAGTTCCACATAGGATACCAGATTGCTTTTCATTGACCAACATCCTTCCTGGGATAGTTTTTCCTTTCGTGGTCATACAGTACTATGCTAAACTGGTACTGTGTAGAGCCACTTCTAACGCATTGTAGTAGTACCACTTTGGAAGGAGACGATGAGCATGTGGATTGCTGTCGATCGGTCCCGAGACATCCCGTTGATACGGCAGGTGTACGACCACATACGTGGGCAGATCTTGTGTGGAGTACTTCAAGCAGACGAAAAGCTTCCCTCCACCCGCGAGCTAGCTGCGGACCTGCATATTTCACGAAACGTGGTCCTGCGCGCAGTTTCAAACAATTCGTTGGCATGACCCCTGGTGCTTTTGTGCGGCAACATCGCAAGCATCTTCTCTCTAGAAAGTGAGCAACACGGTCCCAGAGCATCCATGCTTCAAACCAAAGCGAGAGCCATCTTCGGCGGTGGCTCAGCCAGCCCTCTGAAGTTGTTGAAACGTGCGACAAATGGTTTGCACATCCGTCATCAACGCATAGCCAGCAAATTCCAGACTCGCGAGGGAACGACGAGCAGCCTCTTCATTGCCTGCACCACAAGCATCGGTCACAATCACGGGAATATAGCCTAAGTCAGCAGCATGACGCGCGGTCGGTTCGATCCCCACCTCCATCGCCACTCCCATAATGGCGATGGCGTTGACTCCACAGTCTCGTAAAGCGATATCAAGCCAGGTCCCTTCAAACGCCGACATGGTTATCTTGTCAAAGATCGCTTCACGAGGCAGAGGCGACAGTTCAGGAACTAATTGAAATGGCGGGGTATCACGTAAAAATCTGGGTTGCACTTGTTCAATCGAATCCACGTGTTGCCATTCCATTGCCACACGCAACTGGGAAACGCCCATGAGTTCTTTGGGCAATCCCATGTGGCGAGAGAAGAAAATGCGCATCCCTGCTGCACGCGCTGCTTGTAGCACTTGCAGGACGCGAAAGAGGATTTGCTCACCATTTTTGATTTGACTCAAGATGCCCACTTGCATGTCATAGACCACAAGAGCTAATCGTTTGGGGTCGCAAACCTCTTCAAGTGTTGTTGGTATAGCAAGTCCGAAAGCGTGTTCCATAAAGTGGTCCTCCATCAGTAATGTCTTCATCAATGCCATGTTGAGGCTATTGACCATCCTCAGCTTCTCCGCTCGAAGCAGCAAGGTATCTTCTCAGGAGAGACAGAGGATGATCATTGCCATCAACGACTATCCGGTTACCCACGTCTGGCCGCACTGACTTGTATCATTATCTGGGCCCTGGTGTCAAAAGATGGATGGACCCTCACCAAGGCGGGCCAGGATGCCCCCGTGATTTGGCCGAGGGAGGAATGGCCGTTCCGAGTTTCCGTGGGGTGGATGGGTCATGCTGCGACTCCGATCTGGTAGCTATAGCCATCATTGCGGTGGATGGGCTGGCAATGCCGATGGCTGATTCCTTGCACGCGCCCATGCGCTGTACGGATATCAAAGGAGCCCGTGGCACGTACCAGCACTCGCCCGATATGGATGCCCGCATACTTGCCCGATGGCACATGCGCTCGCACGAGGTCGCCTGTCTGGAAGCCTTTGACCCGCTTGGCTTGCTTAGGACCTGTACGTGGGAAGCCACGCTTATCCATGCTGCACATCTGCCGACATCCAGAGCCCGTCGCCGTGATGAGCCAGGGATACACGTCCTTGATCTGGAGTTGTTCTGGCATACTTGCTCCTACACAGGCGGCATCCAGCCAATGGGTCTTGGGCAACTGACGCGTGATCCGGTTGTACTTGGTGCGTCCGCCCGTGCCACACTCGACAGGTAAGCCCAACGCTTTGAGGCGTTCATACAATGCCCATCTCGTGGCATTGACCGCTGCTGCATCCTTCAAGGGGGCTTTGGCTTGCGCAAGAAGACGTGCCAGCCGTTCGGGGTACACTTGGAGAAACTCGCGGATATCCTGGGTCCCCTTCTTGACATTGCAGGGATCACAGGCAAGGGTCAGATTACTGGTTCGATTGCTGCCTCCCTTAGCACGACACACCATGTGCTCAATCTGCAAGGGGACATTGATGGCGTCGCAATAGGCGCATTGCCGTCCCCACTTTTCTAACAAGTACTCTCTGAGTTCGTAGCCTGCGAGCGTCCCTTGCTGATACTCCACGCTACTCATTTCAGCATTCTCCAGCAGTTGCATGTCGAACTTGACCAACTCCATGCTCATGTCAGCAATCGGACACAAGCGCATGAGACGGGCTACCCACGTGAGCGTATTGGCTAGCCTACTCTCTAAGGATGGAGGAAGC
>WNFO01033540.1_pt1 | contig 11180 bp, 9 predicted proteins | sample 5400251 | NCBI WGS metagenome assembly WNFO01 (sample SAMN13153354, study PRJNA577476) | soil metagenome | isolation source: 100 cm saprolite under Madrone tree | place: USA:California | collected 2016-06-14 | reverse complement strand
AGATTTTGCGTGGCCGGGCTCAGCGCCGTGTGCAGGGAGACGAAATCACTCTCAGCGAGCAACCGCTCGAGCGGAACCAGTTCGACTTGCACTTCGCGCGCGGCGGCCTCGCTGATGTACGGGTCGTAGCCCAGCACGCGCATATCGAAAGCTCCGGCGCGGACCGCAACTTCGCTTCCGATACGGCCAAGCCCGATAAGGCCCAGCGTCTTGCCGCGCACCTCGGTGCCTGCGGCGCTGGATTTTTCCCAACGGCCTTCGTGTATCGCTTTGTCGTGTCGCGGAACTTGCCGGGCCAGCGCGAGCAGCAGCGCGAAGGTGTGCTCCGCGACGCTGACGGCGTTTCCGCCCGGCGTGCTCATGACCAAGACACCGCGGCGTGTGGCTTCCTCGAGGTCGATATTATCTACGCCGACTCCGGCGCGGCCAACCACACGCAGACGCGGCGCTTTTTCCAGCAGCTCCGACGTTACTTTGGTTGCGCTGCGCACGATAAGCGCATCCGCGTCGGCGATCTCCGTATTGAGTGTGTCCTTTGTGGTCAGGACGATGTTCCAGCCGGCGCTGCGCAGGAGTTCCACGCCACGTTCACTAATTTTATCTGCAACGACGACTTTCATCGGGCCTCGTGTGATTTGCTCAGCAGGTGCCGCGCTTCTGGCGCATGAAAGGTGCTGCAAGCAAGAGAATAACGGTAGCGGCGTCATCGCACGGTGTCAAATCGTGCGCTTCCTGCGCTGCTTGGTTGCGGACCGACGTTTCTGTTGAGAGCAGAGGCTGAAGCGCGTGTTACTTGGCGGACTGCTCGATGGGCGCGGCCCAGTGCGAGAGATGATTCAGGGATTCGGTGTCGGTGGGATCCAGGTGGAGCGGCGTGATGGAGACAGCGCCCGAGAAAATCGCGGCGTAATCGGTGTCTGGTGCGACGTCTTGATCGATGCGCTGCTCGAAAAGCCAATAATAGGTGCGGCCGCGGGGATCTTTTCCTTCGCTTAGCTGATTGCGGGTGATTTTCTTGGACTGGCGCGTGAATTTTACGCCGCCGGTCCATGGCTCGGGGACGTTTACATTGAGCAAAACCTGATCCGGCAAACCCTCTTTCAGAATTAGCTCCGCGGTGGAACGAGCGATGCGCGCTGCGGTGTCAAATTTCACGCCGGCGCCCTTGGAGCACAAGGACATGGCCAGCGCGGGAATGTGATGCAGTGCGGCCTCACGCGCGGCGCCAACGGTCCCAGAGTAATATACGTTCTCGCCGAGATTTGCGCCGAAATTGATTCCGGAAATCACCAGGTCGGGCGGCTCGGGCAAGAGCCGGTGAAGAGCTACGATCACCGCGTCCGCTGGCGTGCCTTCTACGGCCCATTGCCGTTCGCCGACTTGGTTGCAAATGATCGGTTGGCGCAGGGTCAGCGATTGCGCCGCTCCGCTCTGCTCGCGATTTGGCGCCACGATGCTCAGGGTGGCAAATCCTTCGAGCCCCGCAGCGAGCGCTTTCAGCCCGGCGGCGTGAATTCCATCATCGTTCGTCAAGAGAATGTGAGGCATTTTGCAAGTTTACACCCTTGAGAAATCGGGCGCTCGCTTATGCCCCACGCGCTGTTCGCTTAGCCAACCAGAATGTGAATCACGAACCCCACGACGAGGATACCGATAGTGGACAGAAATTCAGAGAAAATCATCATCGCTAATTCCAAGCTCATACCACTTTCAAGGTCATTCAAGGCTCTCTTCAGAGCATCTTTGCGGTCCTCAGGAACGCAGTACTCTAGCGTCTTCATGAGCCAGTTCCATTGAAGCCTCTCCGGGTCCTTGCTGTTTCCTGTGAAAAGTTGAATCACCAGGGACAAACCATATACCTGTAGAAAAGAAATATGCGAGACATGAAACACCTCTGTGACAAACCAGTCCCACAGGTACATCAGCACGAACGCCCTGAATGCTCCAACTAGCAAAGCAATAATGAAGTGGATTGCGTATTTTTTCATGATTGCGTGCATTCTAGTCAGCGCGCTTGTTTCCGGCAAAGAAAAACGTACGGCCACCGAAGACATCCTAGCCGTCCGTATAAGGGAATTTAAGTTCTAGAAAAGGGTTGAAGACTTTACGCCGCGCACCGAGAATTCGGGCAGGAGGATAAGTCTCCATGAACCGAAGAAAAAGAAAGAAGAAGCTTCCCCTGGGCAGGCGCCGAGCAGACCGTAACAGCAGTCAATCGGGCCCGGGATACGTTCGCAAGGCCACACGGAGCCGCCGTAGAGGTGGAAGAAACGTCTGAGAAAAGGGCCTAGCCGGTTCGTCACAAAGGTTGTGAATCAACACGCATCTGCCAAGACTAGAGAAAACGGAAGCTGTGAAATCAGGAATGGTCGGGACGACTGGATTTGAACCAGCGACCTCACGCACCCCAAGCGTGCGCGCTACCAGGCTGCGCTACGTCCCGACCGCGGCGGCTCGGGTAGAGCCGCAATTCGACAACAACGAGCGTATCACCGACGTTCGAGAAGCGTCAAGAAAGCGCGCAGCGTGTCGCGCAAATCGAGCAGCATTTTGCGGCTCAAAAGCTCCGCGGCGTTTTCATTTTGCGGCCCCGAAGAAATGGCCTCGGAACCGACGGAGCGCAAGCGCTTGATTTTGAAGACCATGTCGACATCTTCTTGCCGGTACACGCGATGCCCACTGGGGCTCTTGACCGGCTCGAGCATGGGAAATTCGGTTTCCCAATAGCGCAGCACGAAGGGTTTCAGTTCGGTGAGGCGACTAACTTCGCCAATGCGATAGAGCCGCTGCTCGGTGGCGGTTTGCGTTGCGGTGCCGTTGTGCGCCATTGCGTGATCCGGCCTGCTTGGCACAATCCTAGCAGTTTGCCGGGCAACGCAGTAGAGGTGTTTCGCGTAGCGCAGTACTTCAATCTTCATGCCTGTTTCGCTCACCGCGCTTGCGGAGGCGCTGCACAAAGCGAACGGGCGAGCCGGTGAAATCGAATTTTTTGCGCAATTGGTTTTCCAGGAAGCGCTCAAAGCTGAAATGCAGGGGCGTCTTCTGGTTGGTGAACAGAAGAAATGTGGGTGGGGACGCTTTTGCTTGCGTGATGTAGTAGATGCGCACGGGGCGCGCCTTTGGCGTGCTGCCGCGTTGGAGATCGACGTCTTCCTTGAGCCAGCGATTCAGATCCGGCGTGGAGATCCGGCGCTTGCGGGCAATGGCCACCTGATCAATCAGCGGATACAGCTTTTGCGCGCGCTCGCCGGTTTTCGCGGAGAGAAAAACAATGGGCGCGTAGCTGAGGAACTTCAGCTTCCCGCGGACCATTTTTTCATAATCGAAAAGCAGTTTGCTCTTGTCCAAGTCATCGAATTTGTGCTTTTCATCCGGGCCGCGCTTCGCTCTGCCCTTGGTGGTGGCTGCGTCGCGCGCACCGGCTTGCCGCGCGGCTTCCGCAGCCAAGTCCCATTTGTTCATTACGATGATGACCGAGCGGCCGGATTCTTCGGCGTAGCTGGCGATTTGAGCGTCGCCTTGCGTAACGCCTTGCTCGCTGTCGACCACCAGCAGCGCGACGTCGGCGCGTTCGAGCCCGCGACGCGCCATCACCACGCTGAGTTTTTCCGCGACCAGGTTGGTCTTGCCCTTGCGGCGAATGCCGGCGGTGTCGACGAAGCGATAAACGCGGCCGTCGCGAGTGACTTCGATATCCACGGTGTCCATGGTCGTGCCCGGCACGGGAGAGACGATGGCGCGCTCTTCGCCGACAATGCGATTGAGCAGAGTGGATTTGCCGACGTTGGGGCGACCGATAATGGCGATCTCTACGGGACCGCGCTCTTCATCTGCGGTTGCCAGTGGAGCATCTTCCGCCACCAGACTAGAGGCGCCTGAGACCCGCGCAATCGCGGCATCGAGGAGGTCGTCCACGCCGGTGCCGTGCTCGGCGGTAATCGGAAACACAGGTACCCCGAGGCGGTGGAAAGTGGCCGCGTTAGATTCTTGCAGGGGTGAATCTACTTTGTTTACCGCGACGAAGAAAGGTCTACCGGTGCTGCGTAGCAGGCGAGCCAGTTCTTCGTCCAGCGGTGTGATCCCGGCCTGGCTGTCGACCACGAGCAAAAGCAGCGCGGCCTTATCGATGGCCACATGCGCTTGCCGCAGAATCTCCTGCGGAATGAGCGCCTTGTCGTCAGGAACGATGCCGCCGGTGTCGACAATCTCAAATGAGTGGCCGCGCCACTCCGCCTTGCCATAGATGCGATCGCGCGTGATCCCCGGCTCGTTGGTAACAATGGCGCGGCGCGTGCCAGTCAGGCGATTGAAAAGCGTAGACTTACCGACATTGGGACGGCCCACTATTACCAGAGATGGCAGCTTTTTGGTCATGGATGCGAGCCGCGGGACACATCGCAAAACTCCGGCAGCAGTGACATTCCACTGTAACGCACTAGAGGAGAAGTCGGAAAGAAGTGCTGCTAGTGGGGGCTAGACCTTTTCTCTGACCTTGGGCTTAGGGGCCGGCAAGGGCTTCTTCGTGGCGCGTTTGCTGGTGTACAAAGCTTGGTCGGCGCGAGCTAGCAGTTCTTCCGGCTGGTCTCCCATTTCGTAATCTTTCCATCCAGCGGAGAAGGTCACGGGAATCTTCTGACCTTGCCAATCGAGCTCAAAGGAGCCAAGGCGTTCCAGGACAAGTTTGAGTTGGTCGAGAGTGCACTCGGGCAACACGACGAGAAACTCGTCGCCCCCCAGACGGACCGCCAAGTCTGATCCGCGGATGACTTTGTTCAAACGCGAGGCAAATTCCTGCAGGACTTGGTCGCCGGCGGGATGACCATACGTGTCGTTGATCTCCTTGAAATTGTTCAAGTCCAGCGTAAGCACGGTCAGAGGATGGCCGCGGCGCTCGGAGCGAGCGACCTCGGTAGCGAGACGCTGCTCCGCAAAACGGCGGTTGTAGAGGCCGGTCAGGGGATCAATCATCGCGAGGTTGCGAAGAATAAACGAATGATCCTGCTTTTCAAGGAGCTGCCGACGCAGACGTTTGATGAGAATTTCCTGATAAATCGTGTAGATATTGAACAATACGATCAGTGTGATCAGGCCAAAAACGGCTTCGGTCAGTTTGATTTTGAAGAATGTTTCCGCGCCGGTCAAAACTGCCGGAAGCGCGAGAGAGATCACAGCAAAGGTAAGGAGAAGAATGACGAAGATGGAATAGCCGCGCACCCACCAGTCGCGCCTGTCAATGCGCCGGCGTTCTGCTGCCAGTTCCTTCGCGCCAGCCTCCGCGGAGGAGGGCAGAGGGTGGAGGTGAGTCGCGTCGTTCATAGCGTCAGCACAGGTGGAGTGGGCCAAACTCAATCTATCCAACTTAGGGCGGGAGTCCATGAGGGTCAAGGCGCATTCCGCCTGACATCGCCCGGTAGTTACTGTCCGGCGCGGGACAAACTACCTACAAGCAGTCCGGATACGGAAACGTAAAGGCTTTGTTTGCAATGGCTTGCAATTTCCAGACAGCTCCACGAAAGTCCCGGTTGGACAGTACCCTTGGACCATTGGCCAGGACATCGTATAGCTGCAAGATGTGGCAGTTGAGGAAAGCAAGAAATGGTCTCGCTCTGCATCCTCGTGCTTTCAGGTTTCGCGCTGATACGGTTCGCCGTATCGCAGTGGCGAGCCATTTGGATAAGCTCTGCGAACCAGCCGGTCTCTGATTCGCTGCAGTTGACCGCCGGAATTGACGCCGCAGCCATCGGCGCCGGGGATTTTGGTCGGCTCCTGAATTTGTGCGACCAATTGTCGCCCGAATTGAAGCAGAGCACCCCCTGGCTCAACGAAGTCTCCGTCTACTATCGCGCCATAGCGAAGCTTGAGCAGGTCAGCAAGGCTACTGTTCCGAGCATCTCGAAGTGGGCGGCGCGCGAGATGCAAACCTGCGCGCGCTATGTCGCGGTTGTCCTGGATCAAAACCTCGCCATGAGCCTCGACCGGCGGCTGGCTGCCCGAGCGAATTAAACTCCGAATAACGCTGCACCCTCCGTCTTACACTCACGTCTCACACTCACCGGGATTCCCTTGATGGTCAGGAAGCTCGAGCCGGGGACAATTTCCGGAGCCTTGGGCGCGGGGAAATGCCCTTAACGTCAGGGTTCGCTGCTTTTCTGGTAGAGTTCTGGACGAGTACGCCGCAGGTGGCGTGGTCTCGGCAGAGGGTGGGACACCCTTACGCGCTCCAGTGCTGAGCGGTAGCTTAGACAAGCCTGCGGCATTGCAACGTGTAATTTTTGCGGTGTCCACTGCGTACTAGTCTATGGATGCGCCGAGGCCAGAGCGGATGAGCCCATGGATATTTTTGCGAAGTTGATGCGCGACAACAGGCTGCTCCAATACGACCAGAGCCGGTCGTTCACGGCATGGCTTTACAAAGTAGCGGCCAACCATTGCTGGGACGTGCTGCGGCGCCGCAAGACGCGCCAGGACAAAGAAACCGACGATTTGGAGAACGTCCCGCTGGAGCACCCGGATCCGAATCAATTAGACAAGCTGATCGAGGAGAGGACCAGTGAAGAGGTGCGGCGGGCGCTGGACAAGCTGGGAGCTCGCGCGCGCATGGCGCTGGTGATGCGCTACTACTCGGATATGAGCTACGACGAAATTGCCGATGCGCTGGGTGTACGGCGCGCCTTTGTGGGCGTGGTCCTGCTGCGCGCGCGGCATGAACTGCGGCAGGCGCTGGGGCAAAGCGGCGCGCTGGCTGCGGGAGGGACCTCGTGAAGGACGCCGGTAATTTATCAGGTGACGCAGTCATGCAGCACCTCGACGAAATGACATGCTTGTTGTATATCGAGCGGCAACTGGACCGCGCGCGTGCGCAGGAGGTTTCCGCGCACACCCAGGACTGCGTCGCATGCCGCACATTGCTGCGCGCCCTGGAGCGCGAATCGCGTTTGCTGACGCGCGCGATGCTGGAGGAAGAGGACGCCCTGCCCGCCCGGCTGGCGCGGTTTCAAGAGCGGGCGCGCAGGTCGATGCAATGGATTTGGACGCTGGCGTTTGGCCTGGCCGCAACGGGCGTGTACGCGCTGTACACCGGTTACATCGAGCCCTGGCAGCAGCAGTTGGAGCAGGCAGGATTTGGCGGCTCGAACCTTTTGAGTTTGCTGATTTTTCAAGGCGCCTTCTGGAAAGGATGGCAACCGATGATCACTTTGTTGGAGGTGCTCGCGCTGGTGATTGTAGCGGGATTCACGGTGGCGTTTTTCCGGAGGCGCGTGCGCCGCGGCTCCGCATTGGCGGTAGTGCTGGCGGGATTCTGCGGTGCGTTGTTGCTGCAGCCAGCCCCGGCTTTGGCCTCCGAGATGCGCAAAGGCGAATCCGTGGGCGTCAGCCGCGACGAAACGATCAGGGGCGATATTTTCCTGTTTGGCGACCGCGTGCGCGTCGATGGCAGCGTGGACGGCGACGTATTTCTCTTCGGAAACGATGCCATTGTGAATGGGCATGTGAAAGGTGACATTATCGCCTTTGCGAAATTTCTGCAGGTCAACGGCGACGTGGATGGAAATATCCGCGCGTTCACGAACACCATGACCATCCGGGGAGCGGTAGCCAGGAACGTTTTGACCTTCGTTGACATCATGAACCTGGAGTCTGCCGCCAAAGTTGGAGGGAGCTTGACCATCTTCGTGGAGAACCTGACTCTCGAAGGAACCCTTGGGCGTGACGTACTGATGTTCGGAAAGCATTTCACCTTGTCCGGGAAAGTCGCCGGGGGCATCCGCATGAAGGGAGACGAGTTAACCATTAACTCCAACGCCGAGGTCGATGGACCGATTCGCTTTGAAGGAAAGAAGGAAGCCGAGGTGGCCACAGGCGCCAAGCTGGCATCCCCCGTGGAATTTCATAAACTGGAACACAAGCCGCGGTACATGCAAGGCCACTATTACGTGTGGCGCGTGATTTGGACCGCCGCGTTCGTTCTCTTTGGAGTTGTGCTCTTTCTGCTGATGCCGAAATTCGCCGCGGAGACTGTCGCAGCGGCGGAACTGTTTGGAGCTCCGATCGGATTGGGCGTTTTGATCTTCTTTGGAGTACCACTGGCGGCGATTATCGCCTGCATCACCGTCGTGGGTATACCGCTGGGAATCTTCGCCGCCGGATTTTGGTTATTGATGGTTTGTTGTGCGGAGATCGTGGTGGGCACGGTGGTGGGCAATTGGATTCTCGGCAAAGCCCACGATACAGCCGGGTTGATTGGAAGAATGGCGCTTGGTTTTGTGCTCGTGCGGCTCGTCTACACCGGACTGGAGCAGATGCACGTCATCGGCTTATTGGCTGGTTTGGGCATATTGATGTGGGGCATGGGGGCCATTTCTCTAGCCCTTTACCGGAGATTGCAGCCGGCGATAGCCGGGGGCGCCGCCTCGGGACCCTATACGCCGCCGCTGCCGCCGAATACGACCGTGGGAGGGATGCAGCCGGCTTGAAGCACAGAGCCAGCTAAACGCAGATACAGCGCGGAACAGAATGTAGAAAAGGAGCGGGCCGGTCCGATGCAACTCGGGCCGGCCCGTTCTGCCTTTGCGGAGGCGGTGAAATCCGTTAACGGACTAAGGGACGCGGACCTTGGCGGCGCTGAAGGGCATCGATGTTCCCTGGCCGAAGTACAAAGCCCGAATCGAAACCGTCTGCGGGTTGCTAAGTGCAGTGGCGGATGTCACGCCGTCGAAATTAGTGGCCGGTATGCTCGGCGGCGCACCCTGCGTGATTTCCACTACGGGTTGCGTCGTGATTCCAAAAAATGAGGGCGGGTTTTGGATATTGAAACTGGCTTGCGTTCCCGTCGCAGCCACCGTGCCGGAAACGCGCGTAAAGCGCAGGTATACCGTGTCGACATTGGCAGTTGCGGGAGTGCTGCCGGCCGCCGCAGTGAAAGCAGTTACGTGCACAGACAAAGTCTGCCCAGGCAGAAGTATGGAAGCATCAGTTCCGGTGAAATTGTTTACAGGTACTGTGAGCCCTTTTGTATCCACCAGAAATGGCTTCGGACTCGCCAAGGTGACTTTGACTTGCGTACCCAGAGGCGCACTCGAGCCGATCAAACTACCGGAACTCGCAAGCACCAGGTCATTATCGACCAGAGTAAATTGCGTGGGAGAGGAAGCCGTGGCGGTGACGATGCCTTCGATCCAATCTGCTGTCGTGGTCGACAACGGATCGTACTCGAGCAGGGTGAAGGTGCCGTCCGAATTGAGAACGGTGTCCAGGCTGGCGACTTGGCCCTGCACAATGCAGGAGGAAAACGAAAGACTCAGATTAAAGGCGGTGCAGTTGGGCGAAAAGACCGTCGAGGAGTTCGCGATGGCGGTGAGAGAGCCGCGCGTGGCAGTCTTCACAGTCACGGACTGCGTTGCTGCGTTGACGGCGGTCACTACTCCGGTGACATCTTCTACAAAGTCGAGGTGTCCCGCGGCAAGGCTGCTGGAAGCCGACGGAAGATTGTTCGCGCTCAACACATTAGCAGCGCCTAGATTGACGGCCGTCACGACTTGAGAGGTGTTTACGGTCAACGCGTTGCCGATATTGAGGGTGACAGCCAGTCCGGTCTTTTGGTTTGCCGTCAATGTCAGAGGAAACGGCGCAGTGGTGATCTTCGGCGCCGCTGTTGCTCCGGAGATCGTGGTGACGCTGCCAGAGGCGCAACCGGTGTTGCCCGCGGTTTGCGTACAAAAGGTAACCACCGGACTTGAGAGGCTAACGCTCATGCTGGTGTAGGAGCCCGCGGGCACGGTTGCCGACGTGCCAAGAAAAGCGGAGTCGCTCTGCAACTTGGTGAGATCGACGCTAAAGCTGGTGTTGTTCAGCGGAATATTTACGTTCGTCCCGGTGGACGAAGTGAGCGTGATGGTATTTACATCGACGATGAAGGAGAGAAGGTTGGTGTTGGGTGGCGGCGTCAGGGGCGCAGCGGTCATGGTCACGCTCAGAGTCGCGGTGCCACCCACACAATTCGTAGTACAGGGTGACTTCGGCGAACCGCTGCACGAGACCAAAGCTACGGACAGCAAGAGCAGTGCGGCGAAAACAATTCGGAAGTTCATTGAGCCCCCACGTCTGAGTGCGTGTCGAGTCTAAGCCGAGCAAAAGCACCCACGTCCCAAGAACGATTTTATCGCCTGCCCGCCAAGAATTAATGGCAAAAGCCAAGTCGATTGCTCAACCGCTCAATGTGACAACCCGGATTCGATTCTACAAAGAGTTGGCTCAGGCTTATGTCATGGCTGTGTCATTCCTTGTGCTATCTTTGGCGGTACAACCCTTGGCGTTCCGACGGGTAGAGGATATAGATTTTTGGCAAAACGTGAAGCAGCAGCAGTAGGACGGCAAGCCTATGCGGCGCAGCGAGAGCAGAGTCCCACCGCGGAAAGACGGTATGTTCCGCTGGATGAAGAGCCTGCGCGCCACGAGAATGGCGAAGTCTCTGCGGAAACCTCCGCGGCGAACAAGAAAATTCAGCCAAACATGCAGGACGTGTTTGGGCCGGGCGGGCTGCTAGAGCGCTGCATGATCGGCGGCTACGAGCACCGCCGCGCGCAGCTCCTGATGGCAGAGTTGGTGCAGGACGCGTTCGAATCCCGCCATCACGTGGTGGTAGAGGCCGGGACGGGCACCGGGAAGACGCTGGCGTATCTGTTGCCGGCGATTTGCAGCGGGCGCCGCGTGGTGATCTCCACCGCCACGAAGTCTTTGCAGGAGCAGCTCTATCAGAAAGACATTCCATTTTTGCAAAAGCACTTTGCACCCGAGTTGAAAGCAGCGGTCATGAAGGGGCGCTCGAATTTTTTGTGCCGCGCCAAGCTGCATCAAATTGCCGGCCAACCGATTCTTAAAGGCATTGAAGAGACGGATGCCTTTCGCCAGATTCAGGATTGGTCCAAGCTGACGGAAACCGGCGATCGCGCCGAGCTCACTTTTCTGCCCGACGATTCGGAACTGTGGACGCGAATCGACGCGAGGCGCGATACCTGCACGGGCCAGAAATGCCCGGAGTTTAAGCAATGCTTCATCACCGCCATGCAGCAGCGCGCCAAGGAAGCGGATCTGATCATCGTGAATCATCATTTATTTTTCGCGGACCTCGCACTCAAGCAAGACGATTTCGGCAGCATCCTGCCGGAATATTCGGCGGTGGT
>WNFO01005397.1_pt1 | contig 11180 bp, 5 predicted proteins | sample 5400251 | NCBI WGS metagenome assembly WNFO01 (sample SAMN13153354, study PRJNA577476) | soil metagenome | isolation source: 100 cm saprolite under Madrone tree | place: USA:California | collected 2016-06-14 | reverse complement strand
TTGCGCTGCCTTACTTCGAATGGTGGAGCATCTTCATCGGCACGATCGAGACTTGGCGAAAAGAATGGTATTCGATTGGAATCACGATGTTGGCGCTCTTTGGCGGTCTGGCGTTGATGTTCGGCAGCTTGCAGTTGGCCCGCACGGACGAGCGCTCCAGCCCCGGCTTGCGCCGGCTGCTTTACGGTTACAACGCGGTCCTCACCGGCTTGTTAGTCCTCGCAATTCTGGTCGTGCTGAATGTTTCGACCTATGTCACCCAAATTCCGGCTTGGGGCGCTTTCTTCAGCACGCCCAGCGACTGGACGGCCTCCAACATCTTCACCTTGAGCACCGAATCCCGTAATGTCCTGGCCAGCGTTGACAAGCCGGTCAAGGTTTATGTTCTCTTGGCCAAGCGCGATCCGTTTTACAACGAGGTCGAAACCTTGATGAGCAATGTCCGGGCCGTCAATCGAAAGATCGAGGTGGAATACGTGCCGCCCGATTCGCGCCCGGCGACGGCGGATGAGCTCATTCGAAAATACGAATTGCCGGACAGCATGGGCATTCTGGTCGTCTACGGCGAGGGGCCGCGACCAGACCATGAATTCATCCCCACCGACGAATTGGGCAACCGCGGGCTGCGCACCGGTGAAAAGCTCACCTTCAATGGTGAGAATGCCTTGATCACGAAGTTGACACAGCTATCCGAGGGTAAGTCGCGGGCGGTTGTTTACTTCACGCAAGGCGCCGGCGAGTTGGAATTGAAAGAAACCGCCAGGGCGCCCGACCGCGGCCTCGCTGTCCTGAGTGAACGACTGGAAAAGGCCAATTACCAAGTTAAGGAATTGCGATTGGATGACCCCACGTTCAAGGCGGTTCCCGATGATGCGGCCGTTGTGGTGATTGCTCGCCCGTCTCGGCCTCTCAGCCCGTCGGCCATTAGTGCTTTGCGGTCTTATTTGAGCCCGAAAAAAGAGGGCAAACAAGGCAAACTCATTGTGCTCATGGACGTGGTTGCGAACCGGGATGGAACCATGGTCCAGACCGGGTTGGAGCCATTCTTGGCCGAGTACGGCGTTCAAGTAAACAACGACCGCATTTTGACTTTTAATAATGGAATCACGGTTCCGCCGCTTCAAATTTTCGCCGTGGCCAACCAGGAGAGCCGCAACCCGGTTGCCCTTAGCTTTGCCAGGGACCTGCTTCTTTTTAGCGGAGTTCGCACCGTGGATCCAAAGCCCTCGGACCCCTCCACGCCGCGAGGGTACACCGCCCAGAGCTTGCTCCTTTCGCCTGACAAGAGACAACTTGTGGAAAAACCGCCTCTGCAAGCGGACCCGCTTGCCTATTTGGAAGGGATGATCAAGGACGAGGCCAACGTGAAGGAAGTGGAAAGCAAGCTGATCAAAAAGCCGCTGTCGATCGCGGTCGCCGTGACTCAGCCCAAGGGACCGGAAAACTTCGACGACCCTCATGCGCGACTAAACCAAAAACAAGACCCGCTCTTGGTGGTTTTCGGGGATGCCGGCTGGGTGTCGAATCAGGAGGTGTCGCGAAACGACCGGCCGAACTTTGATTTGTTCGTGAGTCTTCTCTCCTGGCTGCGCGAGCGGCCGGAGATTGGCAAGAAGGCGGCCGACGCCAAGGAACGACCTTATTTCACCATGAGCACTCCCCCGGAAGGCATCGTCCGTCTCCAATGGCTGCCGGGATTTTTGATTTGTCTGGCGATCGTGGGGCTGGGAGGCGGAATCTGGCTGGTCCGGCGGCGGTAGGACGGCTCGCTAAGCCGCAAGCGATGTCGATTATCCACCACCATCGCTTGCGGCTTAGGTTGATTTCATCGATTTTCAACCAACATATTGATTTCGATGCCATGAGTTTCAAAACCACTTACATCCTATTCGGCGTTTTGGCGGCTCTGTTTCTGTTGATGGGACTGGCGGTCTGGCTAGGGCCAAGTAGCCCCAGCGATTCCACTTTTGTGCTCCCCAGCATGCACAAGCGCGATGCTGTCAAAACCGACGACATCGACTATGTGGAAATTGATCGCACGAAACCCACCAAGGAAAAACTGGTTTTCGAGCGCGATCCGAACACCAAGAGTTGGATGCTGATTGAGCCGGCCAAGCTTCGAGTGGACAAACACACGGTGGATCGTCTGGTGAATCAAGTGTACGACGCCCGCCGGTTTGAATTGGCCGATCTCACTTCGAATTTGAAAGACTTCGATCTCGACCCACCGCAGGCGACGGTCACGCTCGGCAAAGGCGACCAGCGCTGGACGATCAACTTGGGACGGCAACGAGAAGGCGCGGCGTCCGGCGTCGTCTACGTGACCTCCTCGGATGAGCCGAAGGAGCCGGCGGCCGTCAAACGGTCGGAATTGGACCTGGCCTTCAAGAATGTCAATGATTTCCGGGCCAAGGATTTGCTAACGGAGAGTTCGCTCAATTTGCAATCGGTGAAACTTCAGGAGGACAAGAAACCTGCCGTCGCTTTGGAAAAAGCCGGCGAGCGACGTTGGAAATTCAAAGAACCGGCCGGCTACGGACTGGCCGAATACGACAGCGACCCCACCGGCACCGGGTCCTCGACCAAGGGCGTTCAGGATCTGCTGAGCGCGATCGAGCATGTTCGCGTCGAGTTCGACGAGGATTTCATCGAGGACCAGGCGACCGACCTGGCCCGCTATGGATTGGAGAGCGACAAACCATCTTACCTTCGCATCGACGTGACTCACCGGCCCGGCAGTCTCCTTGGTGGAAACGAAAAGAAAGAGTCGACCAGCGCATCGTTGCTCATCGGCAAGAAAGTGGAGATCAAGTCGGAAAAGAAATCCGAGGACAAAAAACCCGACGAAAAGAAAAAAGGCGATGAGAAGGAAGCGAAGAAAGATGACAAGAAGGATGTCCACGAGCACAAAGACGAAGGGAAAGAAAAATACTACGCCCGGCTTGAGGGCGAGTTGGCCGTCGTGGCGGTGACCGCCAAGAGCCTCGAGCCGATTCTCAAAGTCATTGAGGACGCTGCTTCCTTGCGCAATCGCGACCTGGTTCAGGACGACCGTATGGAGATGAGCGCGGACGCGATCGATATTCAAAATGCGGCCGGTCTCATCAAGCTTCGCAAGCCTCAGCTGACCTGGGAGGTGTTTGGAGGCGAGGGCGCAGGGCGAAAAGCGGACGACAGCACCATTCAAGGGCCGACCGGTCTCTTGGCCGCTCTTCATTCCAAGCATCAAGTCGAATTTCCCGCTTCCATTAAGGAAGCCGATATGGGGCTAGCCAAACCGGAAGCGACCGTCAGCCTGTGGATCGATGGTCTAGATCGAACTCCGAAACTCGCCGAAAAAAAGGAGGACAAGAAAGAAGATCAAACCGACAAAAAAGATGAGAAGAAAGCTGAGAAAAAGGAAGAAAAAAAGGAATCTAAAGAAACCGAGCCGAAGCTCAAAAGCGACAAGCCGGCCGTGAGGCTCTTGTTCGGCAAGCGCGACAAGATCGGCGGCAAAGACGTCGTTTACGTGCGCCGGGAAGCCGGCGATGAAACCAGCGTCGTGGCCGTGCCTGTCACCGTTCTTGATAAAGTCCTGCAAAAATCGTTGGCCTATCTCGACCGAACGTTGCCGACCTTCGCCTTGAATGGCGATGTGATCAAGGTGGTCATCGAGCGTGGCGGTCAGACGTTTGAGATCGAGAAAGAAGCCAAAGAGCCAGCCGACAAAGAGACCAAACCGCTGACAGGTCCGACTTGGAAAATCAAAAAGCCCGCCGATCTGGCCGGCCGCCCGGCCGATCATTTCATGGTCAGCTCCATCATTAACGGCTTGCGAACGTTGCGGGCGGAACAGCTCGAAACGGAAAAAGCCTCCGAAGCGGATCTCGACAAGTTCGGCTTGAAGTCTCCCAAGCTGAAAGCGGTCCTGACCATTCAAGATAAAGACAAGAAAACCGAAGAGTGGACCTATCTGTTCGGCAAAGAAGAAAAAGGGGGAGTCTACGCCAAGCAAAGCAAGCAGGGCACGGTGTTTCTTATTTCGCCTACCGTACTGAAGCCGTTGGAAGACGAGCTTTTGGACCCCACGGTTTTTCACTTCGATCCTTCGAAGGTGAAAGTGGTCAAAGTGGAAGGATGGAAGAAGACGCAAGGCTTTGCGGTCACGCTCGAGGTGATGCGGAAGGATTCGCAGAGCTGGACGGTGAAATCACCACCCGATTTTGACGTGGATGATGCTCAAGTCAACGCCTTTCTCGCTGATCTAGCCAATTTGAGAGCCCAGCGGTTCGTCGTGAAAAAAGGCGGGGCCAAGCCCGAACATGAGTTGACTGATAAGAGTCGATCCTTATTGATCACCCTGACTGTCGAAGGGGAAAAAGCGTCTCTCACGCTGACGCTCGGCAAGCTGGATCCGAATGAAAAGGCTTACTACGCTCAAAGCAGCAGCCTTCCCGGCGACGTGTTCTTGCTGCCGCAATTCATTTTCGAGAAGCGGTTAAGCGGCGTAAAGTCCTTCAGCAAACATCCCGAGCCGAGCAAGCAGCCTTGACCGGCCGCCGAGCGCTGAATTCGCAAGAATTCAGCTCAATCCGAATTCTTACGAATTTGGCTACGGGCTTCCATTGGAGGCTCATGCCGACTGCCGAAGTTCACTTACCTCATGCCGGCCAGCAATGTGAGAAGCTTCACGAAGAGCCGCGAGCCATTCGGCCGCGGCGTCGCGCCAGGTTCTTTTCCAAAGCGAAGGCCGGGCCGATTTTTGGCGGTGAAGAATCACTTCTCGGTTGTCGCGAAGCTGGAATATAGCCTCCCCAATGGCCCTTGGATCATGAGGATTGAAGTAAATCATCGCGTCGCCAAGAGGCTGGCACTGCTCGAGCAGCGAGGGGATATTCGAGCAAGCGACCGGGCAGCCCCAATGGAGGGCTTCGTAAATGGGAAACGACCCCTGCTCATACAGACTGGGCACAATCGTGGCAAAAGCGTCTTGATAAAAGGCGGCCAAGGTTGCGCGATCGACGCAACCTAAGATATGGACTCGATCTTTCAGTCCCAGCTCCGCAATCTTGCCGGTCAAGCTCTGGGGAGGGCGATGGATTCCCGTAAGAACAAGATCGAAGGAGTTCTCTCCGCAAGATTGATTTACGAGGTGAAGGGCTTCGATCAGGGCAACGTGATTCTTATAGGAACGAAAAGCCGCCGGATAGTAGAGGTAAGGCTGGGGCAACTTCGCGAGCTTTTTCGCTGTCTCGTCTGAGCGTTTGATTTCGGGGAAATCCGCCGGAGGCGCCGGCGAAATGAAGCGAATCTTTTCAGGCGGCAGACGCATCTTGCCTCGGAGATCCGTATCGCGAATGAAGCGCGACATGCAAGCGCACAGCGTCGCTTCGGCCGCCCGAGCTGGGACCAACTTCTCCAACTCCCAGCGAACGTCGTCGGGAACCGCGTCGGGATAATGAACGTGAACCAAATCATGGATCACGAGCACCGAAGGAAATGTTAGCGGATATCGAAATCGATTCGAGGGAATGAGCCAAACATCGCAGCCGGCATTTCGGCAAACAACCAAAGGATCAAAGGTCGCATTCCACCCGGCACGAATTGACCGGAAGCCGGGAACTATCTTGAATACTACCGAGCAAATAGCCAGCATTTCTTGCCAGACCACTTTCAGAAACTCCAACCTGCTGAGGATTCCAAGCTGAATCTTGGTCAAGGGCTGGGAAGAACCTTGTGAGGCTAGGGTGGCACGCCGAAATGCGATTCGCCGGTTCACTCCCTGGGCTTTCCTTCGTAGTCGAGCGATGAGGCGTATCCAGAATTGAAGGGAACTTGATCTCGCGGGGGGCGTCACCTGCAACCGACTAGGAAATCGTTTTTGCAGATTCTCGACGAGCCACTGATCGCCCGGCGCCACCAGCATGACCACCTGCACCGGCTCATCCAATTCCAATAAGCCGCCTATCAAGTTCCAGATGAAGACGCCGATGCCCTCCGTGGGCGTGAGTGTGACTCCATAGTCGCACCAAACGCCGATACGCAAGGGAGGTGCCACGTGCCTTCCTCTCATTATGCGGCTTGAGTTTGTGCCTGGAACCAGGCTTTGATTTTGGAAAGATCCGGATAGCGGACGGGAGTCCGCGGAGAATTGATTAAGTCGAGAATTCCAATTAGTTCATGCTCGTTTTTCTCTTGGAAGATAAAACCGAACTTGGTGTAGACATGAACAGCTCGCTCGTTGTTCTTGAACACGGTGAGGCGAAGTTTGGAGGCGCCCGCGGCTTGGCATTCGGCTACAGCGTGCGCCAAAAGAGCCTGGCCCAATCCTACATCCCGCAACGCCGGATGAGTACATACGCCGAAGCTCGGGACGCTGTAGCCTTCATCCCAGCCGCGCAGCATCATGTAAGCGATGACGGTTCCTTGGAAGCAGGCGACGTAATAGCGATCCTTTCGAGTGGCTTCGCCTTCGCATAACTGAGCGGCAAACTCTTGGGTGAAAGGATGCGGATGAAAGAACCTGACCGAGTCCGTGTCTGCTGTGAGCGCGGCAAAAAAATCGCCCAGAACCGCGCCGTCGCCTTTTTCGATTTGCCGAATGACAATTTCCCAGCTCATGAAACTATTCCCAAGAATTCGAACTAGGCCGCCATGGCCGTTTGACGAGACAGCAGTCCGCGTAAGACTGTCGTGATAATGTTGATGTCGGGCTCCGTGAGATAGGACGAAGTCGGCAGATTAATGCCGCTTCGACTCAAGGCACACGCCACCGGACAACCCGAGTCTGTCGGATGGCGACGATACATCGGAAAGTGATGAACCGGGTAAAAGAACGGTCGAGTCTCGATCCCGGCCGACGCCAACTCGTCCATCAATGAATCTCGACGACCGGCTTCATTCACCAAGACCGAGTAGAGCCAATAGACCGTCTGGCAACGTGGCGCTTCCGGGGGCAACGTCAAAGCCGGCACATTCTTGAGACGAGCCTTGTACCATTCCCCGACGCGACGGCGGTCGCCGATCAGCTGCTCGACTCGCTCCATTTGGGCCAGTCCGATGGCCGCTTCGATGTTGGTCATGCGAAAGTTGTAGCCGATCATGGGATGCCAATAACGGCGGTTCGGGTCCATTCCCTGACCGCGAAGCAGCCGCAACCGGTCGGCCAGGTCATCGTCGTCGGTGACCACCATCCCGCCTTCTCCGGTAGTGACGACTTTATTGCCAAAGAAACTGAACATTGCGGCCGTGCCGAATTTACCGACGGGAACTCCGTCATAAGTCGCGCCTTGCGCTTCGGCGGCATCTTCGACTACCCAAAGCCCATGAGCCTTCGCCAAATCGAGAATCGGCCCCATATCGCACGGATGGCCGTAGAGGTGAACCGGGATAATTCCCCGGGTCCGAGGCGTAATCAGCTTGGCAATACTCTCGACCGAAATGCACCAAGTGTAAGGCTCGCTGTCGGCGAAGACCGGAGTCGCTCCGCAATAAGTCACGGCATTGGCCGTAGCCACGTAGGTGAGGCTCGGGACAATCACCTCATCTCCCGGCCCAACTCCCAAACCAAGCAAGGCCAGATGCAGAGCAATGGTGCCGTTGCAGGTGGCCACCGCGTGTTTGCGCCCGAGAAATTCTTGGAAGCTGGCTTCGAATTCGCTGATAAATCGGCCTTTGGAGGATATCCAATTCGTCCGAAGGCATTCATTAACGTAGGTAGACTCGGAACCTGATAAATCCGGCGCCGCAACCATGTATTTCATTACCGAAACCTCTATTCTCGATGTCAACTTCGCACCTCGTCTCTCACTCTCTTCACGCGGCCGCCCGAGACGGCGGTTGCACCCCGCGACGCAAGCCGGCCAAGTCTTCGTCGACCATACGCGTCACCAATTGCTCGAACGACAGTTCCGGCTGCCAACCCAGCTTGTGGTGAGCCTTGGCGGGGTTGGCTAAAAGCAAGTCCACTTCCGCCGGCCGGTAGAACTGGGGATCGACTACGACATGCTTTTTCCAATCCAGTTGCACATGGTCGAAGGCAACTCTGACGAATTCCTCGACGCTGTGAGTCTGACCGGTGCCAATGACGAAATCGTCGGCTTGATCCTGCTGCAACATCATCCACATGGCCCGGACGTAGTCCCCGGCAAATCCCCAGTCGCGCTTGGCTTGAAGATTGCCCAAGCGCACCTCATGGTCCAAGCCGAGCTTGATCCGAGCGACTCCGCACGTGATTTTCCGAGTGACGAATTCCAGACCGCGGCGTGGAGACTCGTGATTGAACAGAATGCCCGAGCATGCGAACAGGTCGTAACTCTCGCGATAGTTCACCGTGATGTAGTGGCCGTAGACTTTCGCCACGCCATAGGGGCTGCGCGGATAAAACGGCGTGGTCTCGCTTTGCGGAGTTTCCCGAACCTTGCCGAACATTTCGCTACTGGACGCTTGATAGAACCGCGTCTTAGGGCATGTCTGCCGAATCGCATCCAAGAGTCGGGTGACGCCCAAGGCGGTGAATTCCGCCGTCAGGACAGGTTGTTGCCAGCTGGTAGGAACGAACGATTGTGCTGCGAGGTTATAAACCTCGGCGGGCTGGGTTTGCTCTAAAATCTTAGCCAGCGAAGTGTGGTCGAGCAGATCGCCCTGGTGCAGCTGGATTTTTTGGCGAAGATGTTCAATGCGTTGAAAGTTCTCCGTGCTGGAACGTCGGACCATGCCGCACACTCGATAGCCTTTGTTTAGCAAGAATTCGGCCAAGTAACTGCCGTCTTGACCTGTGATACCGGTAATGAGAGCAATTTTTTGGGCCATGAATGTACTCGGCTTTCCAAGAAAGGTTGGCATCCTGAGATTTGAGCGCACAATGTCACTGAAGGTGTCGGACGCTGTACGTCCAAAGGCTCCCAGGCCGGGAACGGATATACCAGTTGGACCGAAAAAGGGTCAATATCGGTACAGAAGGCCAATCCCGACCAAGGGAAGTCAATAGGAGCTTGAAAAATCCCGCAATGCGCCAACAATAACAGGGAAAGCCACTTGTAACCTCTAGGCAGGACCTACCTGCCCTGCGGCTCTTGGGTTGTGGGGCATTTACTTATTTGGGGAAATTTTTGCTGGCAGCGCAAGCTTCGAGGAGTTTACAATTCTAGTCATAGGCCAATAGACTGGCGCTCCGAGGCAGGGGTCTCAGTTTCTATTTACATGACAAGGGGTCTGGAAACCATGACCAGGAACCACCGGTTCGCATTCGTCGGCACGGCTATCTTAGGCGTAGCCGTTGTCGTCACCTGGACGTTTGTTCGGGGCGACGGCACCAAGAAGTCTCCTCTGCCCATCGCCAACGGCAGTATTTCCGGCAAATTGGAACGCTTGGAAGAGGACTTAGCTCACTCCAAGTTCTCGGACAAGGGCGTCCTGACTTACCGCATGCAGGACGGCAAGGAATTGTTCGCCTTGAAAGTTCAGCCGAAGCTGGAAGCGCCCCCGGCCAGACCTCGAGACTATCTGCTCATGATTGACACCTCGGCCAGTCAAGCCGGACTCCCCCTTACCTTTGCCAGAAAATTCGCCGACGAGCTTGCCAAAAAGGCCAACCCCACCGACCGGGTTTCTATTTGGAATCTCAACACTCCCAAGTCGACCCGAAGCCTAACCGAAGACTTCCGATCGCCTCAATCGGAAAAAGTCCAGACCGCCGTCCAGAAACTGAAAGACGAACTGCCTCTCGGGGACACCGACCTCAAGGAAGGCCTCCGACGGGCGGTAGCCAGTTTTGAGCCGGAGCGCAGCCGGCAGCGAGTTCTGGTCTTCATCGGCGACGGCATGAGCACTCATAGCCGCATGACCGAAACCGATCGCGCCCGCGTCTGCCAGGAGATGGTGAAGAACGAAATTGCCTTCTTCCCCATTCCTCTTGGACCGACTCTTGACCCTCAGAACATTCACGGCATTGCCAATGGCACGGGCGGCAAAGTGGTCCGCGTGATGCCGAATGAAGACTTGGTCTCCGATGCGATGGGCCGATTGATGGAAGCGGTCGCGGCGCCGATCCTGTATCCGAAGTCGTTCCAATTGCCGAAGGACCAAGTTGCCGAATTTTTCCCGACCCAAGTTCCACCATTGCGCTCGGATGTTTCGACGCTGGTCCTGGGCCGATTCTCGCATTCCGACAAGACCCTCACCTACAACGTCGAGGGCACGGTCGCCGGACAGCCCGTGCGGGTTTCGATGACCGAGCCGGTCGTCGCTCCTGAGCTGGACAATTATTTCCTGGTCGGGATTTACGATCAGTGGAAGAATGCCAAAGATCAGCCGGCCATGATGCAGGCCGATCGCACGCTGGCCTTCGCCTACGAAATCAACAAGATGACCTGCGAGGAGCTGCTGGCCCAGGCGGATTTGGTTCTTCAACCGAAGTCCGAGGCCGAAGCCAAGGCGGCGCGCATCTCGCCGCTCAAACTCGAAGCGGCCGGCAAGCTTTATGAGCAAGTCAAAAAGATCGACCCCAATAGCATCGAAGCCGCTGGCGGATTGAAATTGGTCGAACGGCTTCGCGACGGCCAGATCAATAAAGACCAACTGCGAGAGCAGATTCAGAAGGACACCACCCGCGTCCGCATCGGCAAAGACGAGAAGGACCCGGCGGGTAAGAATCGTGTGGATCGGATCGTCCGGCTCCTGCAGGAGTCGGAAGCGAAAGTTGCTCAGGACAAGAAATTGTCGCCGGCCACCGATCCCAACAACCAGCTGCAACAACAAAAGTTCCGCGTCCAGATCGAGGAGCAGAAAGTCACGGAAGTGGTGGATGATGCCATGCGTCAAGCCCGGCGCATTTTGTCGACCGATCCCGAGGCCGCGCGCGACCGCCTCCGACGCACTTTGGATAACATTCGCGATAATCCCGATCTCACCGATCGAGTCCGGCTATTGCTCGTTAGTCAAGTATCCACCTCGCTCCGCAGCGTCGAAGTGGAGGGGACGAGAATTCTCCAAGACTTGGAAGCGCGCCGCAAAGTCGTGGCCCAAGCGGAAGCCCGGTTCAAGCTCGACGAAACCATTCAAGCCAACGAGGAGTTGACCCGGGCCCGCATGCAGATGTTCCACAACATGATGAATCAGGCCCGCTACGAAGACGCCTATTTGCAGGCCTTCGCCATGCGGCAGGACGCCATCAACCGCGGCTTGCCCGTGCCCGTGGC
>WNFO01015584.1_pt1 | contig 11182 bp, 8 predicted proteins | sample 5400251 | NCBI WGS metagenome assembly WNFO01 (sample SAMN13153354, study PRJNA577476) | soil metagenome | isolation source: 100 cm saprolite under Madrone tree | place: USA:California | collected 2016-06-14 | reverse complement strand
CTTGGAATTTGACCCTTCACGCGGTCTTCCGCACTTCTTCTCGCACAACTCGCCGCACGACTTCTTCCAGAGATTCCGGACGCTTCTTGATGTGTTCGCGCAGAGCGTGATTGATCAGCGTCTGATAGTTGCCACCGCCGGCCTTGTGAACTTCGCGGCGAAACCAGTTGAGAATCTCGTCGTCCAAGCGGATCGTGATACGGCTTTTGCCGCGCGCAGGTGAAACCACCGCACCTCGTTTGCCCTTACTGAAATCGTACTGTTTCTTCATAGTCCCTCTTCATATTGGCGCCGCTCTTCGGGGCCAGCCTTGCGCGCAGAAATTATGCGAATGTTATCATCTCGCCAGGTGTAGACGACTACTAGAACCCGTGCCAAGGCTTCCATGCCAATCGTAACGAAGCGTTTCTCGTCCAGGTCATCGTCGTCGATAGTCAAAGCAAGCTCGTCTTCAAACACCGTTACAGCGATTTTCAAATCAGGAAACTGTGGCTCTCCTTCGCAAAGTTGTGCTTTCCCGCCCGTCTCTCTATGCTTATCGTTTGCCTTTAACCGCATTTTCTCGACAAGGTAGTAGTAGGCATGGAAACCAGCAAGATTCGCAACATCGCAATTATCGCCCACGTCGATCACGGCAAGACCACGCTGGTGGATGCCATGCTCAAACAGGCGGGCACCTATCGTGAGAACGAACAGATCGTCGAACGCGTAATGGACTCGATGGACCTCGAGCGCGAACGCGGCATTACGATCATGGCCAAGAACACTTCGGTGCGTTACGGCGATTACAAAATCAACATCGTGGACACGCCCGGGCACGCGGACTTTGGCGGCGAAGTGGAACGTGTTTTGAAAATGGTGGACGGCGTCATGCTTTTGGTCGACGCCGCTGAAGGTTGTTTGCCGCAGACACGCTTTGTGCTACGCAAAGCTCTCGAGGCGGGGCTGCCGGCCATCGCCGTCGTCAACAAGATCGATCGGCACGACTCGCGTCCGGAAGAAGTCGTCAATGAGATTTACGAGCTCTTCATGGATCTGGATGCCACCGACGAGCAGATTGACTTTCCCATTCTATATTCCATCTCGCGCGAAGGTGTGGCCAAAAAGAAACTCGATGATTCATCGACGAACTTGAAACCGCTGTTCGATCAAATCATCGAGACTATTCCCGCGCCACATGCGCTGCGCGACGACTCGCTGCAATTACTAGTGGCGAACGTGGATTACAACGAATACGTCGGGCGTCTGGCGATTGGGCGAATCTTCTCCGGTGAGATTTCCAGGAATCAGGAGATCGTGATTGCCGGGCACGAGGGCGCCGTTAAGAAAACAAGAGTGAAAGAGTTGTATGTGTTTGAAGGTCTAAAACGCGAGTTGGCTGAAAGCGCGGGCGTGGGCGAGATCGTCGCGCTCGCGGGTGTCGAGGACATCAACATCGGCGAGACGATTACCACGCCGGACAATCCGAAGCCGCTGCCCGTAATCGCTGTTGACGAACCGACGATTGCAATGATCTTCAGCGTTAACAACTCTCCGTTTGCGGGCACTGAGGGTCAATTCGTAACTTCCCGTCAAATCAAAGAACGTCTCGATCGAGAAGTCCTCGGCAACGTTGCGATCCGCGTCGAAGAAACCGCTTCGCCCGATCAATTCAAGGTGTCGGGACGCGGCGAACTTCAACTGGCAATTCTGATCGAGATGATGCGGCGTGAAGGTTATGAAGTACAGGTCTCAAAACCCGAAGTCATTACCCGCAGAATCAACGGCGAACTTCAGGAGCCGATCGAACAAGTCGTGGTTGATTGTCCCGAGGAATTCATCGGCGTGGTGACGGAAGCGATGGGCCGGCGCAAAGGACAAATGACCAAGATGGTAAATCACGGCACCGGCCGTGTGCGGCTCGAATTTGAAACGCCGTCGCGCGGGTTGATTGGTTTTCGCGGCGAGTTCCTGACGGAAACCAAGGGTACGGGTTTGCTCAATACGATCTTCCTGCGCTTCGATAAATGGATGGGCGAAATGAAAGGCCGTGGCACCGGCTCGCTGGTCGCAGATCGCATGGGTGAATCGACGACCTACGCGCTTTTCAATTTGCAGGAACGCGGCTCCCTCTTCATTCGGCCGAACACCAAAGTTTATGAAGGCATGATCATTGGCGAAAACGCGCGCGCCGTCGATCTGGATGTAAATGCGATCAAGGAAAAGAAGCTGACCAACATGCGCGCCGCGAGTGCGGATGAAGCCATGCGCCTCGTGCCGGTGAAAGATCTATCGCTGGAAGAGGCACTGGAATTTATCGCAGGTGACGAGTTGGTAGAAGTGACGCCCAAGTCAATTCGCTTGCGCAAGAGAGTTTTGAGAGCAAACGAACGACCGAAGAAGGAAAGTTAGACCCTCGCGAGTTTCGGGGTAGGATGAGAGACTTACTTACTCTTTCGTGAAATGAGGACTAGCGCGATCACGGCGAGCACAATTAGGCCCAAACCCAAGATGCTGCCGCGGTCTTTAATGAATTGAGTTATAGTTGGATTCGATGACGCCGCAATTACCAAGCCCATAAGTCCGCCCAGCATTGCAACGGTGGCAATTAACCATCGGTTTTGCAGGGAACTGGCTTCGTCACGTAGAACCTCACGAACGATATCTGGAGTCGAACTCTGCTTGCCACGAATTTCATCAAGATGACCCGTTAGTTTCCCAATAGACTTGACGATCTCCGCATATTCATCAGTTACGGATTTGAATTGCTGATCAATAGCTCTCAGCCGTACTCCTAGCATGTTCCAAGGATGGCCGGAGCGGATCAAGTTTTCCAATAAGTCTTCTGGGCCACCTTTAACTAAGCCGTCTTCAAATTCCGCGTCTTTCATTCCAACGGGAGGCCCACTTCTTCGTGAGCGAACATATCCTGTTTGCTCTTGATAGTCTCCCTTGTATAGTTCTGCTGGTCGTTCACCCTCAGCAAGGCGATAAATGGTTATCCGATAAATTCGCTCTTTGAAAACAAACTTGCGTTCCTCACTAGACGTGTTTGTGAACGTCCAATTAACTGTGCCCTTAAACCCAGCATCAACCTGCGTTGTGGGAGCAACAATGCCCTCCCGGGATAAGTCAGTTGTCGGGCTTACAATTGCGTGGAGATCCTCATTTGGGTACACCTTGCGAACCGTATCGCGAGAGAAGTCCAGCGTCTCAAAAGCGGTTACACCTACTGAGTGACCTGGTTGAATGCGGAGGCCCTTTTTGCCGTGGCCGATATCAAAGTCTTTCCCGGTGTTCAAGAATTCGCCCTTCGGCCCTAACCGCAAAACGTAGGCATTTGGCCTGACACAATTGGGATCACCATCAATGATGACGGTTCCAATCAGGCTCTTTATATCGGTGTCGCTTAGAATTGTCGGCATGGGGACGCAACTCCTAGAGGTGCGAAGCTTCCGGCCAGTTCGGCCGCCAATCGCGAGCATAACCTACCAGCCTCCTAGCCTCAAAGCAAATCCGGGGGTGCGTTGCGTAGAATACATGACGTTGCGCGTGTGATACAAGGCGATAAGGCCGTTGACCGAAGTACTACCGAACGCCGCCTTCCCTATACGTTGAAAGTTCTGTGGTCTTGACCAGCCTACAACTTACACCTCGTTTCGCGGAACGTCTCTGATCAGAAATCGCCATTTACTGCTATTATGGCCTCGTACCTCGCTCACACTAATTGAAACCGGGTTACTGCATCGACGTGTAACAGTAGGTAGTTTTAGTCGTACGTCGTCCACACGAGACTTAATCTGGCCGGAAGCTGCGGCCAGCCGCCTGTCCGAATAACTCTGGAGGCTGATATGTCAGTTGCTTCCAACAGCCAGATGCTTAAACGAATCTCAGCATACATTCTCTTTTTGTTCCTGTTGGCTCCGCGCGTGCTTTCTCAACAGGGTACGGGCTCGATCAAAGGCACAGTCTCAGACCAACTCGGGGGCCTGGTTGTCGCCGCTACGGTGATCGCAACAGCCGCGAACGGTAAAGAGAAAACTTTTACGACTAAGTCAGATGGAAGCTATGAATTCCGATCGTTGGCTGCCGGCAATTACGACTTGAAGGTCATCGCTACCGGTTTCAATGTGCTCGAAGCAAAGAACGTAGAAGTGAGGTCTGGCAAGACCTTGAATCTCGATCTGCAACTTACCATTGGGAACCTGGAACAGACGGTCACGATCGATAACAAAGGAGTCAGCACCGACGCCGATCGAAATGCCGACGCTATGATTCTCCGCGAGCGGGAACTGGAAGCCTTGCCCAACGAGCCCGAAGCACTTGCCGCAGCGTTGCAGGCGATGGCCGGCCCAACCCAGGGCGAGAATGGGCCGCAAGTGAAAGTTGACGGCTTTTCGAACGGCCAGATTCCGCCGAAGGAAGCAATCCGTGAAGTGCGCATCAACCAGAATCCTTACTCAGCGGAGAATGAATATCCGGGCTGGGGCGGGATTGAGATTTACACCCAACCGGGCTCTGACAAGTTTCATGGCGGGGCGAGCTTTAATTTCAATGACGAAAGCCTTAACTCGCGCAACCCATTCGCGCTGGTGCGCGCGCCATATCAACTGCGCTTCTTCAGTGGGAACCTGACTGGCCCACTGGTGAAGAAGCGGGCCTCGTTTGCCTTCTATCTAAACCGGTATGAAGCCGACAGTAACGCAATCATCAACGCGACGATCCTCGACTCTGCAACTCTGCAGCCCGTACTATTCAACCAGACTCTGGTCACGCCCAATGTGCGAACCAACTTCAGTGTTCGCGGCGATCTCAAAGTCAGTAAGAAACACACGCTGGTAAGTAACTATGAATTCACCAATTCCCGACAGAATCCACAGCTCAGCGGAGGATTTTCGCTGCCGTCGCGGGCCTACCACAGCGAGAGCGAGTATCACACGCTGCAACTGACGGAAACCGCCGTCATAAATGAAAAGACCATCAACGAAACCCGCTTGCAGGTCAATCACAGCATTTATCGGCAAGCAGCAAACAGCGCGCTTCCCGCTCTAAACGTAGTCGATTCGTTTTTTGGTGGTGGTGCTCAGATTGGCAACGCTTCGAACACGACGGATCGGGCTGAGCTACAAAACTTTACTTCCTGGCAGACAGGACATCATTTCGTTAAGGTGGGTGGGCGGTTCAGATATGTGCGAATCAGAAGCATTGCGCCTTCAAACTTCGGCGGAACGTATACATTCGCCGGCGGTGACGGACCTGTGCTGGACACTAATAACCAGGCAATTCCCGGCGCCGCGATTGAGATCACCAGCCTCGAACGTTACCGCCGCACGCTCTTGTTTCAGAAACAAGGATTAAGTGCCGCGCAGATCAGAAGCCTCGGCGGCGGCGCCACCCAGTTCTCGATCGCCGGTGGGAATCCGGAAGCCGGCGTCGATCAGAGCGACATCAGCTTTTACATTCAGGACGAGTGGAAGGTGCGGCCGCACTTCACCCTTTCGCCGGGCCTGCGTTACGAGAATCAAAACAACGTCAACAGCGATCTTAATTTCGCGCCGCGCATAGGTTTTGCGTGGTCACCGACATTTGGCGGAAAGAAAACACCGCCGCCTGCAACTGATAAGACGAACACTGCGGCTCCGAAACCAGGCACCCCGCCAAAGCCCGTCGCTCCCAGCCAGCCAAAGATTGTCGTGCGCGGTGGATTCGGCATTTTTTACAATCGAGTCTCAGAGGATCTCATTCTGCAGGCCCTAAGATTCAACGGCCTCAATCAAAAACAATTCGTGGTCACTGATCCTACGGTGCTCGATCTATTTCCGGCGGTGCCGGCGATTAGTCTACTGGACGCCTTCGCTCAACCGCAGACGCGCCGCGTGATCAGCTCGGACCTCGCACCAAATTATTCATTGCGCGGTTCGTTGAGCATCGAACGGCAACTCTCGAAGAATCTCAAACTCGCACTCGGTTATGCGTACGGCCGCACCCTCCGTGCTCAGCGAACTGTGAATGTCAACGCGCCTTTGGCCGGAAGTTTCAATCCGGCGCAACCAACGAGCGGTGTGCGGCCGCTTGGTCAGAGTGCGGGAAACATTCTCGAATCTGAATCGAACGGGCGATCGCGGTACGACAGCCTCAGCGTGACCGCGAACGGAAAGGTCAGCAAGGTGAGTTTTTGGGCCAATTATTCTTTGAATAAGACTCGGAGTACTGACAACGGAACCAGCGGGTCGCCTTTTGATCCATATGATTTCAGCCACGAATGGGGCCGGGCTAGTTTCGACGTGCGCCACTGGCTTTGGGCCGGCACCGACTATCAAACACGTTCGGGCTTTAGCGTGAGTACTTTTATCATCGCCAATTCAGGCCCTCCTTTTAATGTCATTACCGGGCACGATACAAACGGCGACACTTTTTTTTCCGAACGGCCGGCTTTTGCCACGGATCTAAACAAGCCGGGCGTCATCGTAACGCCACTGGGCGCTTTCGATCCGAATCCGTCTCCCGGACAAAGGGTCATTCCGCGAAACTTCGGACAAGGTCCCGCCTTCTTTTCGGTAAATCTCGGTGTCTCGAAAGTCATCAAGTTTGGTCGTGCGATTCCGCCTAAGGCTCCGCCCGCGAATGCGAGTGTTGTGACCGCTACGGCGCCGACAACTGCCGGCAATCAAAAGCCACCGGCCAAGCCGCCAGTCCAAAGGCCTTATCAATTATCATTTTCGATTTACGCCAATAACGTTCTTAACCATGCGAACAAAGGAACACCGGTCGGAAACATGGCTTCGCCCTATTTTCTGAAGTCTACCGGCACGTCTGGGATGTTCTTCTTCGGTCCGAGCGGTGGCGGCTCAGGCGGCAATCGACAGATTAGTTTGCGAGTAAGGCTGAGTTTCTGAACTGCGAACGCATCGCTCTCAGATTGCGTTTTTCCAAAGTTGTGCTTTCTCACTTGTCTCTCTATCCTTATGACAAATTTAGAGTTGATTTTTCGGGCTTATTACTAATGAAGTGCCTCTAACGGAGCGATGCCGAGGAAAACGGCTTGTGTCTGAGAAAATAAAAATTCGGTGCGTCGTGAACGCCAGGCCGCAAACGCTTGATGCCTATCCGATGGAGCGCCTGCTCGATGTGTTGCGCGAGCAACTAAAATTGACCGGAACGAAAGAAGGTTGCGGCGAAGGTGAATGCGGCGCTTGCTCGGTGATGATTGATGGCCAGATTGTTAATAGTTGTCTGGTGCCGGTGGTCCAGGTCGAAGGTGCACAGATTAGGGCCGTTAGTTTGCTCGAGAAAAATCCGCAGCCGAGCGAAGCGGACATTCGCAACGGGCTGGCTGGAAATCTTTGTCGTTGCACTGGGTACATGAAGATATTCGATTCGGTGGTGCGAGCCTGTCGGCAATAAGGGAGTGCGCTGAGAGATTAGCCACAATGATGCGAGACGCCATGGACGAACTAAATAGCGGCAAAACAAACCCGGGAAAGTATCCCGAATGGAAACGGAGCCGATAAGTATTCGCTGTGCGTGCGTTCATTCCAGCATATCAACTCGTGACGCCTCAGTCGTTGTCCGAAGCTTTGACTATCATCGCCTCTGATAGCTGTACCTGGAAACCTTTCGCCGGCGGCACCGATCTGATGGTGCTGCTCGAAGCCGGCAAGTTGCCGCACCAGAATTACCTCAACATTTGGAAATTGCCGGAGCTTCGAGGGATCGAAGTAACGGACACTTTCGTTTCGCTTGGCGCTTTGACCACGTACACCGAAGTTCAGAATCACGAGATCCTGCGCAAAGAGTTCCCAATGCTTTGTCAGGCCGCGAAAGAAACCGGCGGTATTGCTATCCAGAACCGCGGCACACTAGGCGGCAATATCGTTAATGCTTCGCCCGCCGCTGACTCGCCCCCGGCATTGCTGGCTTACGACGCGGAGCTTGAGCTGGTGTCGAAACATGGCGAGCGCCGAATCCCATATTTCAAATTCCATAGCGGTTACAAGCAGATGGACATTCGGCCCGATGAATTGCTGCGAACGATTCGATTGCCGCGCGCGGCGAATCGGTTGACGCACTACTATCGCAAAGTCGGCACTCGCAAGGCGCAGGCGATTTCGAAAGTTTGCTTCGCGGCGGTGGGATCGATGACCGACGGTAAGATCGAAACCGTGAGAATCGCGCTGGGCAGCATTGCCCCGATCCCACTTCGCTGCGTTCAGACCGAGAATGCGCTGCGCAACCAAACAATCGATGCGCTGGCAGCCGCGCGCGCGATCTTTGCGAGCGAGATTTCGCCGATTGACGACCTGCGTTCGACCCGAGATTATCGACTCAGGGTGTCGCTAAACCTGCTTGAACATTTCATCGATGAACTCAGCGCATGATAAGCAAAATTGCCAATTGAATTGAAAACTGAAAACTGCAAATCTGTTAAAATCCACCCCGAGCCCCTTAATGAAACTTAGCGCGCATTTCGCCAGGCATTCGCTCGTCGCCGTCGCGGCGCTAAGCTTCCTTTTATCGTCCTCTGTTTGCGCGCAGAACGTCCCATCTGCTGAACGACCACTGAACTTGCTGGTGCTCGGTGATTCGATCCTCTGGGGCCAGGGTCTCAAAGAAGAGCACAAAGCGTGGCATCAGGTCGAGACCTGGCTGGAGCAAACCGCCGGGAGAGAAGTGCGCGCAAAGATCGAAGCTCATTCCGGCGCCGTAATCGGTTCAACCGGAAATCCGCCGGACAGCTCCACCGTTTGGATTGATGGTGAGATTAACCGCGCGGTGCCGACCGTGAACGAACAGATTAATTACGCGCTCCGATCGTACTCCGATCGGTCCCAGGTCGATCTGGTGCTGGTAGATGGTTGTATAAACGACATAGATGCGCGCCGGCTCTTGAATGCCTCGAACACGCCGGCCGGAATTCGTGAATTGGCGCAAGCGAAATGCGGAGCGCCCGTCGAAGACGTGCTGGAAAGGATCGCTGCTTCTTTTCCGAATGCTCACGTCATCATCACTGGTTACTATCCGATCATCTCGGAAAAGACTTCGAACGATCTTTTCATGAGGGCGCTCGGGAAAAGACTCTATACGCCTGCGACGGGGACGCCACGGATAAGCGATCAGGAGTTGCGCAAACGGCTGATTGCCATCTCCAAAGAGTGGTACGACGCTTCGAACGAAAAGCTGGCGAGCGCGGCCCGCAGCGTTGATGCAAGGTTGACTGCTAGCAGTTCGCGGCAACGCATTCTCTTCGCCAAAGTCGAGTTTTTGCCCGATTATGCTTTCGGCTCCCACGGGTCCCGCTTGTGGGGATTTGATGCTTCGCCCTTGCGCAAGCTGCTGGTGATTCTGGCTTTTGGGAGAGTCTCGATCAGGACGAACGACGAGACCAGAAGTCAGCGCTCAGAAAGTTGCAAGGAAGTCTTTAAGCGGCCGGAGGGCGAGACCAAGGATCAAAAGAAAGCGCGTGAGTGGCGGCTGATGCTTTGTAAGTTGGCGGCGCTGGGACACCCCAATCGAAAGGGTTCGGCAATGTATGTGGAAGCCATAACCAACCAATTGAAATTATTGATTAGTGGCGGTTGGCTTCGGGGCGCCGCCAATCACGCCTTAGAAAAGCGAATAACAAAGGAGGATGAACCGAAATGACGCCCGACACCTCTTTTAACTACGGAGTTGTTTCTCCCGTCGAATGTCTCAAGGCTGGATGGGCCACGATTAAAGATCGGTACTGGCTGTTTCTAGGAATGACCGTGGTGGCCATGCTGATCGGCGGGGCAGTTCCAATAGTGCTCATCGGGCCGATGATGTGCGGCCTCTACATGTGTCTGCTGGCGAAGATGCGCGGCGAACCCATTGAGTTCGGACTCTTGTTCAAAGGCTTCGATTATTTCGTTCCCGGATTGGTTGCGGCTGCGATTCAAACGGTTCCGGGGTTTCTTATTGGGCTGATGATGGGCTTTATCTCTGCCGGTTTGGCTATCGCCGCATCTGCCCGTGAAGGATACCCACGCACTGAAGGGCCTCCAGCGATATTCTGGCTCGTGCTGGTAGTGCTGGTAATCTTTGCGATTATTCTCAGCCTGGCGATTCATGCGCTTTTCCTTTTTGCCTATCCGCTGATCGTCGATCGAAAGCTTTCCGGTTGGGAGGCGATTAAGATCAGCTTCCGCGCGGCGCTGAAGAATCTCGGCGGCATCGTCGGTTTGGTCCTTCTAAGTTTCGGGCTAGGCATCGTTGGCGTCCTCTGTTGTTACGTGGGCGTGTTTTTCATCATGCCGATCGCGGTTGCGGCCCAGGCCGCCGCCTATCGTCGCGTCTTTCCAGAAACACCTCTGAACTTTGGAGTATCGCCGCCGCCACCGCCCGCGAGCTGGGCGGCTTGAGAGATGAATCAAACTGACCTCGTAATACGTGGGCGCCGGGTGATTACTGAAAATGCAGTAGGCCCGGCGTCCGTGCACATAAGCCTGGGCCGAATTATCGCGATTGCCGGTTTCGACGAAGTCCCGTCAGATAGTGAAATCGTCGAAGCCGATGAAGACTCGATCGTGATGCCGGGACTGGTGGATACTCACGTTCATGTTAACGAACCTGGCCGAACCGATTGGGAAGGTTTTGAAACTGCGACGAGGGCGGCGGCAGCGGGTGGCGTGACGACCATCGTGGACATGCCTTTGAACTCGATTCCGTCCACGACGACTTTTGATGCTCTGAAGTCAAAATTGGAATCGACGCGCGGCCAACTTCATGTCGATGTTGGTTTCTGGGGTGGCGTGGTGCCAGGCAATACGAGCGAACTTGCTAACCTTTGGAACGCAGGGGTTGTGGGGTTCAAATGCTTTCTCGTTCACTCCGGCGTCGATGAATTTCCCAACGTAAGCGAATGCGATTTGCGTGGGGCAATGCCGGAACTCGCGCGGCTGGGTGCGACGTTGATTGTGCACGCAGAATTGCCGGGACCGATCGAGGCGGGTTGCGGTCCATCATCCACTGACAATGCCGGCTCGCGGTCTTATGAAACTTTTCTCCGCTCTCGTCCCCGCGAAGCTGAAAACGAAGCCGTCGAGTTGATGATTCGACTGAGCCGCGAAACAGGTTGCACCGTTCATATCGTGCACCATTCTTCGGCGGACGCGCTCGTAATGCTGCGTCAAGCCAAGATGTCAGACACGCGAATCACCGCTGAGACCTGCCCGCATTATCTTCA
>WNFO01005945.1_pt1 | contig 11184 bp, 10 predicted proteins | sample 5400251 | NCBI WGS metagenome assembly WNFO01 (sample SAMN13153354, study PRJNA577476) | soil metagenome | isolation source: 100 cm saprolite under Madrone tree | place: USA:California | collected 2016-06-14 | reverse complement strand
GACGCCCTTGTCGGCAAGCAGCTGCTGCAGCTCGCCGGCCTGGAACATCTCGCGGATGATGTCGCAGCCGCCGACGAACTCGCCCTTGACGTAAAGCTGCGGAATGGTCGGCCAGTTGGAATAGGTCTTGATGCCGTCGCGCAGCTCGGCGGACTCAAGGACATTCAATCCCTTGTAGCCGACCCCGATGTGATCGAGGATCTGCACCACCTGTCCGGAAAAACCGCACTGCGGAAACTGCGGCGTGCCCTTCATGAACAGCACGACATCGTTCGACTTCACTTCCTTGTCGATGAATTGCTCAATGCTCATATTCACGTCCTTTTGCCTCTTGCGGCATAGCCCTTCGGGCACCGGCCCGATAAACCCGACCTGTCATATATGTACCCCAAACCGTTGTGCATCCAAAGCAAAATGGCAGCGGAGCGGCTATGCGCCGGCCTCACGCCACAGCAACGTTCTGTTCCCCGACCGGAGACGCCTGTGACGAAACCTGCATCCGCTGCGGCGCTTGCCGCCCCTTGCCCGTCATTATTCTCCGATTCCGGCAGCCTCGCCCAGAATTTGGTGGAAGCCTTCCTCGCGGTTCGCGGCGAGACCGAGCGCCGTGCCGCGCCATTGACGCCGGAGGATCAGCTGATTCAGTCGATGGCAGATGCCAGCCCGGCGAAATGGCACCGCGCCCACACCACCTGGTTCTTTGAGCAATTCCTGCTCGGCGAACACTGTGAGGGATACAAACCTTTTCACCCGGATTTCGCCTATCTGTTCAATTCCTACTACGTCAGCGCCGGACCGCGGCATGCCCGCCACCAGCGTGGCCATCTGACCCGTCCCAGTGCCGACGAAGTCACTGCCTATCGCCGCCATGTCGATGCGGCTGTGGTGAAATTCTTTCATGAGGCCGGCGAGGCCACGCTGAGAGCGATCGCGCCATTGGTGGAGGTCGGCCTCAATCACGAGCAGCAGCATCAGGAATTGATGCTGACCGACATCCTGCATGCCTTCGCGCAAAACCCGATTCTGCCGGCTTGCGATCCGGCCTGGAGATTTCCCGCTTCAACCCGCACCGGCGACGAATGGGTCACGCTCAATGAGGGCATCCATAGCGTCGGGCACGCCGACGACAGCTTCCATTTCGACAATGAAAAACCCGCGCATCGTGCGCTGGTGGGACCGGTGACACTCGCGCGCAACCTCATCACCAATGCCGAGTGGCTCGCCTTCATGAAAGACGGCGGCTACTCAACGCCGACGCTATGGCTGATGGACGGTTTTGCAACGGCGAGCAACGAGCAGTGGCAGGCGCCGGGCCACTGGCGCGAGATATCGGGCGAATGGCACGTCATGACGCTTGCCGGATTGAAGCCGGTCGATCCGTCTGCCCCGGTCTGCCACGTCAGTTATTACGAAGCCGAGGCATTCGCGCGCTGGAGCGGCAAGCATCTGCCGACCGAGATGGAGTGGGAGGTCGCCGCGCGTGCCGGCCATCTCAACGACGCGTTCGGGATCGTGTGGCAATGGACCCGCAGCGCCTACGCCCCCTATCCCGGCTATCGCGCCATCGAGGGCGCGCTCGGCGAATATAACGGCAAGTTCATGGTCAACCAGCTGGTGCTGCGGGGTTCATCGCTTGCAACCCCGGAAGGGCACAGCCGTATCACCTATCGTAACTTCTTCTATCCCCATCATCGCTGGCAATTCACAGGACTGCGCCTCGCCGACTACGCCGCCTGATTTCTCTTACAATTCAACCGCGCCGGAAAGCGCGTGCAGGAGACTGTTATGAATGTGCATGCCGCCGCTTTGGCCAAAGCGCATCGTTTCGACGATCAAACGTCGGCATTTGCCGGCGACGTGATCGACGATTTGTCGCAGCACCCTAAACGGCTGTCGCCAAAATATTTCTATGACGCCATCGGTTCGGAACTGTTCGAGCAGATCACGCTGCTGCCGGAATACTACCCGACACGCACCGAACTTTCGATCTTGCGTGATCGCGGCAGCGCGATATCGGCCGCCGTCCCTGATGGCGCTGCGCTGGTGGAATTCGGCGCGGGCGCAACCACCAAGGTCCGGCTGTTGTTGAACGAGTGCGCGTTCAAGGCCTACGTGCCCGTGGATATTTCCGGCGACTTCCTGAAAGCGCAGGCGGACGCCCTGCGCAAGGATTTTCCCGGCCTCGGCGTCTATCCGGTCGCGGCGGATTTTACCGCCCCGTTCACACTGCCCGATGCCGTCGGTGCGATGCCGAAGGTCGGATTTTTCCCAGGCTCGACGCTTGGAAATTTCGAGCCGCATGAAGCCTGCGGTTTTCTGCGCAGCGCCCGCGACATTCTGGGACAAGGCGCGCAGATGGTGATCGGGGTGGATCTCGAAAAGGACGAGCGGGTGCTGTATGAGGCCTATAACGACAAGGCCGGTGTCACCGCGCGCTTCAATCTCAACGTGCTCCAGCGCATCAACCGCGAACTCGGCGGCAATTTCGACCTATCCGCGTTCAGGCATCGCGCGATCTACAATCGCGAGCGTCACCGGATCGAAATGCACCTGATCAGCCGCAGGGCGCAGACCGTGCGCGTGCTGGGCCGCAGCTTCTCATTCCGCGCCGGCGAAACCATCCACACCGAGAGCAGCTATAAATACAGTCTCGAACGCTTTACCGCGCTGGCGCGCGGCTCGGGCTGGAGCCCGCGCCAATCCTGGACCGATGGCGCCGGCATGTTCTCGGTTCACGCGTTGGTGGCCTCGGACTGAGTCTCTCCAGACTGTGTATCGCCCGCACCGCTCTTGAGCGAGATCGATTCCCAGGCTGCGACAACGATCATGATCGCGGATGTCAGCAGCGACAGCATCAACGGCGACAGTCCGCCCGCGAACCAGGCAAGGATACCGAGCGCAACGATGCCCGCGCCATGGGAGAGCTGAAGCCAGCCGCGAATGGCATGCTTGAAGAGGATCGTTCCGATCAGAAACAGCAATGGTCCGCCGATCGCGCTCAGCACCGTCTTGAGGTCGGAATGATCCGCCGGATGCGTCAGCACCAGTTCATCGGCGACCGCCGACAGAATGATGCCGGCCACGATCGGCATGTGCAGGTAGGTATAGGCGAGCCTTGCCAGCCTCCCCGGCTCGCTTGATCTTGAAATGAGTTCGGAGCCTGCTTCCGCGCCCTTGTGGAAATAGATCCACCACATGGCGATCGCGCCGATAAAGGCCGACATGAAGGCGCCGACGGTTTCGGCAGTCCAGGGCAGCTCGGCGAACGTCGCGCCGGTGACGACGATGGATTCGCCGAGCGCAATGATGATGAATCCGGCGCAGCGTTCGGCCATATGACCGCCCTCGACGACCCAGTCCCCGACTGAAGTCGCGCCGTATTTCGGGATCCAGAACCGCACCGCCGGCGAGACGTATTCGATTGCAAGCGCCACCGCCCAAAGCACCAGCCGCGAATGCCCTTCCGCAATGCCGCCCGCGATCCAGAAGATGGCCGACATCGATAACCAGACCAGAATGCGGACCGCATTCATATGGGCCAATGTTCGGTTGGGCGGTGTCGAGATCAGCAGAAAGATCGTGCGGCCGACCTGCATCGCCGCGTAGGCAACCGCGAACCACAATCCCCGGGATTCGAACGCTTTTGGAATCGAGGTGGAGAGCACGAGCCCGCCCAGCATCAGCCCGAACAGCAGCACCCGGACGGGCGTCAGTTCAGGATTGAGCCAGTTGGTGATCCAGGAGGTGTAGACCCACACCCACCAGACCGCCAGAAACAGCAGTGTCGTCTGCAGCGCCCCTGTTGGCGTGAAGCGGCCGAGCAGCGTGTGCGATATCTGGGTGACCGCGAAGACGAACACCAGGTCGAAAAATAGCTCGGCATAGGTGACGCGGCTGTGCTGGTTCGGCACGATTAGGCGATACAGCGCGCCGCGTTGATTGTCCCGCGCCATGGCGCTCCCTGCCCCCGCCGGACCTAGCTTCCCTCCGGCACCCCGGGTCCGCCAGGCACCCCGGTCTGCAGCGCCAGCGCGTGGAGCACCCCGCCCATCTGGCCTTGCAGCGATTGATAGACGATTTGGTGCTGCTGGACGCGGGATTTGCCGCGGAAGGACTCGGAGATCACGGTCGCCGCATAATGGTCGCCATCGCCGGCCAGGTCGCGGATCGTCACCTCGGCGTCGGGTATTGCCGCCTTGATCATCGATTCGATATCGCGGGCGTCCATCGGCATCCCGTTTTCTCCATTCGGCGTTTTCGAATCGCCGCCGGCTCATGGCCCTGGCGGCCCCCGAACTTAGCGCGGACACCCTTCTACGTCACGCGTTTCGCACTATATTCCCGATCGGATCCCTGCAAAGCTGCTGGATCGTACCTGAACGATCACAACGGGCTGACCGAAAGAGGCTGACGACCATGAAACTTCCCGGTCCCGACCACCCGATCACCATTGCCGCGAACCCGAAACGCGTCCGCGTCTCCGCCGATGGCGTCGTCATTGCTGATACCACCCAGGCGCTGACGCTGAAGGAAGCGAGCTATCCGGCAGTGCAGTATGTGCCGCGCACGGACGCCAACATGGAGCTATTGGCGCGTACCGACCGGGTGACGCACTGCCCCTACAAGGGGGATGCGAATTATTTCAGCATCAATGCCAACGGCAAGACCCTCGAAAACGCGATCTGGACCTACGAGACGCCGTTTCCGGCGATGGCAGAAATCACCGGCCATCTGGCGTTTTATCCCGATCGGGTCAAGATCGAGGAGCTGGCTTGAGGGCCAAATGATCGTAGCCCGGATGAGCGAAGTGAAATCCGGGTCGCCATCACATTCCCGGATGTCGCTTCGCTCATCCGGGCTACGGCTGCCTCACACCCTGAAGATCGTTAGCCCCAGGATCAGCAGGACCAGGAAGATCACGACGAAGACATAGAACAGGAAGCGGGCGATATCGGCCGTTGCGGCCGATATGCCGGTGAAGCCGAGAACGCCGGCAACGATCGAGATCAGGAAGAACAACAGCGCCCATCTCAGAATTGTCATTGCCAACTCCTCAAACCTTGCGACCCACCGGGTTGCGTCTCCTGCGATTCGCTGACCTAACTTTCGAGCAAGGGAACTGGTTCCGGTAACAGGCGATAGATGGGCGGCGTTTTGTTCATCCCCTTTGACCGAAATCGACTATTTGGCGGGCCTTTCCGGAGGACCGTCGGCCGGAAAGGGGCTTGAGAAAGCTGCGGGGCCGGATCCTGCCGGCTGAACCAGGACTTGGGCCCTTGGGCCCTTGCTGAATCAGGTTCCCGACGGCAACATCTGAGATGATCACCTGCCGGGGCACGCATGACCTCGATTTCCTCATCCGTGGCGAACGCGGAAGTTCGGACCGCGCCAAGAGCCACCGCGCGCAACGCCGCGCTCGATCGCGCCCGCACCTTCCTCACCCTGGTGGTGGTCTTCCACCATGCGGTCATTCCCTACACCTATTTCGGTCATACCGATCCCAAATCGTGGATCGGCTTCGACGCCGTCGTGCTCGCCACCGACAGCTTCTTCATGGCGATGTTCTTTTTTCTCTCCGGATTGTTTGTATGGCCAAGCCTCGCTCACAAGTCGCCGTGGTTCTTTCTTCGCGATCGTTTGCTCAGGCTGGGCGTGCCTTTCGCGATCGCCGCGCTCACCCTCATCCCGATCGCCTATTACGCGATCGCGCTGCAGGAGCAGCCCGAGCTCCGCTTTTCGGAATTCTGGTGGAAGATGGTGACGGCCGGGCCGTGGCCGAGCGGGCCGCTCTGGTTCCTCTGGGTTTTGCTGGGTTTCAACCTTGCGGCCAGCGTGCTGTATCCGCTGTCACCGCGGCTGCTGGATCCGATCAATCGCCTGTCGCTGCGGGGCTATGAGCGACCGGCCGAATTCCTCCTGTTTCTGGTAGGGGTCACCGTGGTCGTCTACGTTCCAGCGCGGCTCTATTACGGACCGAGCCACTGGTTCGAATTCGGGCCGTTCGACGTTCAGGCCAGTCGCGTGCTGTTGTATGCGGCCTATTTCGTCATCGGGGCCGGTATCGGAGCGGCGAATTTCGATCGCGGCGTCTTGAGTGCGGAGGGACGGCTGGCAAAGAGCAACTGGGGGTGGGTGATCGCGACGCTCGTTCCATACTGCCTGTTATGGGTGCTGATCTACATCAAGCGGGAAATATTGGGAAATCCGCCGGTGTTGCCGACATGGTACGAGGCGATCTATGGCCTTCTCTTCGTCGCCTTCAGCGCCGGAATGATGTTTGCGATCCTGGCGTATTTTCTCAGATTCAAACGATCGGGATGGAGCATTCTCGATCCCATGCAGCCTGACGCCTACGGCATGTTTCTGGTGCATTACCCGATCATACTCTGGCTCCAGTACTGGCTTTTCGATTTCGATCTGCCCGCCATCGTCAAGGCGCTGGTCGCGTTCGTGCTTACCGTCGCATTGAGCTGGGCCGTGACAGCAGCGCTGCGCAAGATCCCCGGCGCGACGCGCGTGCTGTGATAAAAGAATCGTAGCCCGGATAAGCGAAGCGCAATCCGGGTTGTTCAGATTGCTCAGCTAGTCCCGGATTTCGCTTCGCTCATCCGGGCTACATCTGTTCTAGGAAACCCGGCCGCTCATATAGGCTGGAAACCAGCCCTCGAAGCCGTTCTTGAGGGACGCGACCGAAACCGGCGTCTGCCCTGCGATGACGACGCTGTCGCCGCCGGTGGTGCCGATGCGCAGGCACGGCACGCCGGCGCCCTTCATCTTGGCCAGCACCAGGCCGGCCTCTGCCGCCGGCACCGTCACGATGTAACGCGCCTGATCTTCGCCGAACCAGTACGCGTGCGGCACGATCTCCGCCGGCGCCGCCTCCAGCCGCGCGCCGATTCCGCCTGCGATGGCCATCTCCGCCAGCGCAACCAAGAGGCCGCCATCGGAGATATCGTGCGCAGCCGTCGCAGTGCCGGCGTGGATCATGCCGCGCACCACGCAGCCGTTGCGCTTCTCCGCGGCGAGATCGACCGGCGGCGGCGCGCCCTCTTCGCGGCCGCAGATCTCGCGCAGATAAACCGACTGACCGAGCCAGCCATGGGTTTCGCCGATCAAGAGGATCGCCTCGTCCTCGTCCTTGAATGCGAGCGTCGCGGATTTGGTGAAATCGTCGAGCAGCCCGACGCCGCCGATCGAAGGCGTCGGCAGGATGCCGCGGCCATTGGTTTCGTTGTAGAGCGAGACGTTGCCGGACACGACCGGGAAATCGAGCGCACGGCAGGCTTCCGAAATTCCCTTCAGGCAGCCGACGAACTGGCCCATGATCTCCGGCCGCTCCGGATTGCCGAAATTGAGATTGTCCGTGATGGCCAGCGGCCGCCCGCCGACCGCGGTAATATTGCGCCAGGCCTCGGCCACCGCCTGTTTGCCACCTTCGAACGGATCCGCCTCGCAGTAACGCGGCGTGACGTCCACCGTCAGCGCTAACCCCTTCGGCCCGTCCTGCACCCGCACGACTGCTGCATCGCCGCCGGGCCGCTGCACGGTATTGCCCAAAATGACGTGGTCGTACTGCTCCCACACCCAGCGTTTGGAACAAAGCTCCGGCGTGGCGATCAGCTTCTCCAGGGCAGATAAGATTCCGACCGGCGCGGTGACGTCACGCGCATGGATCACCGGCAATTTCGGCGCCGGCACATGCGGCCGGTCGTAGAGCGGCGCTTCGTCCCCCAATTCCTTGATCGGCAGGTCGGCCATGACGTCGCCGCCGTGCTTGACGACAAAGCGCTTGCTCGGCGTGGTGTAGCCGACGACGGCAAAATCCAGCCCCCATTTGCGGAAGATTGCTTCGGCCTCCTTCTCCTTTTCCGGCTTCAGCACCATGAGCATGCGCTCCTGGCTTTCCGACAGCATCATCTCGTAGGCGCTCATGCCGGTTTCGCGCGTCGGCACCGCATCGAGATCAAGATCGACGCCGAGATCGCCCTTGGCGCCCATTTCGACCGCCGAGCAGGTCAGGCCGGCCGCGCCCATGTCCTGGATCGCGATCACGCAATCGGCTTCCATGATTTCGAGGCAGGCCTCTAGCAGCAGCTTTTCCGCGAAGGGATCGCCGACCTGCACGGTCGGCCGCTTCTCGGCGGAATCGTCGTCGAATTCGACCGAGGCCATCGAGGCGCCGTGGATGCCATCGCGGCCGGTCTTGGAGCCGAGATAGACGATCGGCATGTTGACGCCAGAGGCGGCTGCATAAAAGATCTTGTCGGTTTCGGCGAGACCGACCGCCATCGCGTTGACAAGAATGTTGCCGTCATAGCGGGTGTGGAAGCGCACCTGCCCGCCCACCGTCGGCACGCCAAACGAATTGCCGTAGCCGCCAATGCCTGCGACGACGCCGGACACGAGATGCCGGGTTCTGGGATGCTCCGGCGCGCCGAAACTCAGCGCATTGAGGCAGGCAATGGGACGTGCGCCCATCGTGAAAACGTCGCGCAAAATGCCGCCGACGCCGGTGGTCGCACCCTGATACGGCTCGATGTAGCTCGGATGGTTGTGGCTCTCCATCTTGAACACGACGGCCTGGCCGTCGCCGATATCGATGACGCCGGCGTTCTCGCCCGGCCCCTGGATCACCCAGGGCGCTTTGGTGGGCAACCCGCGCAGATGCAGCCGCGACGACTTGTACGAGCAGTGCTCGTTCCACATCGCCGAGAAAATCCCGAGCTCGGTGAAACTTGGCACCCGCCCGATCAGCTTCAAAATGCGCTCGTACTCATCCGGCTTCAGCCCGTGGCTGGCGACGAGTTCGGGGGTGATTTGAGGCTGGTTCATGAGGCTCTTGGACGATGAAGGTCTCTTATTAAGGAGATCGGATCAGCCGGAAAAGGCCTTTTATGGCGTAATTTCCCGCTGTCCAAAGCTTTGCGGACGCCCTATGCAAATTCGAGGTTTGCCCGCCGGGGATGGATCGGATTTAAGGACTGAATTGCTCAAATGAAGGCCTGATCGCGTGGACGACCTGACCAAAAGCGCATTCCTCAACCGCCCCGATTTGCATGTCGAAACGTCTGGCGAATTCAAGGGCTGGCGGACCTGGAGCCGCGACAATTTTGAAACGCTCAACGGCCCGTTCTACCACCGGATGGACGAGCAGGGGCGCATCCACTGCGCCTTCCGGGTCGAGAACAAGCATCTCAACGGCATGCGCAACGTCCATGGCGGTTGCTTCATGGCGTTCGCCGACTATTGCCTGTTTGCCATGGCCGCGCCGGCGCTGCAGGGACCGGGCGTCACCGTGTCATTCGCCTGCGAATTTCTCGATGCCGCACGCGAGGGCGAACTGGTCGAGGGGACAGGTGAAATCATGCGTGCCGGCGGCTCGATGATCTTTCTGCGCGGCTTGTTGAAATCCGGCGAGCGCTCGCTGTTCACATTTTCCGGGACCCTCAAACGGGTCAAGCGGGGAATGCCGCCAACCGCTGGCAACGAGGGCAAGTAGCACCGCAGCTACTTCTTCTCCTCAAGCAGCTTGCGGTATTTTTCGACGTCGCGCGTCACCAGTTGCTGAAGCACTTCCGGCGTATGCTCGCTGGCATCGGGTGCAACCGTCGACAGATCGGCGAACCGTTTCTTGACGGGCTCGCTTTCCACCGCCGCTCGCGCGGCGGCGTTCAGCCTGGCGACGATCTCAGGCGGCGTCCCCTTGGGCGCGAACAAGCCGTTCCAGCCCTGCGCCTCAAATTCGGGAAGGCCTGCCTGCGCTGACGTCGGCAGATCCGGCAACGTCGCCAGCCGCACCGTTGACCCGACTACCAGCCCCCTCACCAGTTTGTCGTCGATCGACTGCGAGACCGAAGCGGCGGCATCGCAGACGCCGTCGATCTGCCCGCCGATCGCGTCGGTCAACGCCGGCGCCGCGCCGCGATAGCCAACCAGCGTCACTTCGATCCCCGCCGCCTGGACAAAACTCTTGCAGATCAGAAAATTCGACGAGCCGACGCCGGCGTGGCCGAGGTTGATCTTGCCGGGATTGCTTTTGGCGTAGGCGATGAATTCCTGCAGGTTTTTGGCGGGAAAATCCTTGCGCAGCGCGACGATGCCGAAGGTCTTTGCCACCATGGCTACGGGTGCGAACGCGTCGGGCTTGAACGGCAGCATCGGATAGATCGTGTAAGCGGCGGCATTGGTGCCGGCATTGCCGATCGCGATGGTGTAGCCGTCAGGCTCTGCCCGCGCGGCACGCGCCAGCGCGGTCGAGCCGCCGGCGCCGGCGACATTCTCGATCACGATCGGCTGCCCGAGGCTCGCGCCCATCTGCTCGGCGACGGTGCGCGCGATGACATCGGAGGTACCGCCGGCCGCGAACGGCACGATCATGGTGATCGGGCGTTTCGGATAGTCCTGTGCGAGCGCGGCGCCGGCATAAACAACGAGCGCCCAGGCGGCGGCAATTCTGGATAGCCGCCGAATTAGAGCCCTCACGCCGCGCGCTCCAGATGCGCCACCAGCCCTGCGAACAGGCCGCGGCCGTCGATGCAGCCCATGATGTCTTCGACGTGGTTTTCCGGATGCGGCATCATGCCGAGCACGTTGCCGCGCTCGTTGACGATGCCCGCGATCGACTGCGCGGCGCCATTGACGTTGGAGCGCTCGTCGACGACGCCCTCAGGCGAGCAGTAGCGATAGAGCACCCGCCCGTCGCCCTCGAGCCGCTTCAGCGTCTCTTCGTCGGCCTCGTAATTGCCCTCGCCGTGGGCGACGGGTACGCGAATGACCTGCCCGGCGTTGTAGCCGCGCGTGAACGGCGTGTCGGATCGTTCGACCCGCAAATGCACGTCGTGGCAGATGAATTTCAATCGCGCATTGCGCATGAGCACGCCGGGCAACAGGCCTGACTCGCAGAGAATCTGAAAGCCGTTGCAGACGCCGAGCACGAGGCCGCCCTCGGAAGCAAAGGAGCGCACCGCGTCCATGATAGGCGCGCGTGCCGCGATCGCGCCGCAGCGCAAGTAATCGCCATAGGAAAATCCGCCGGGCACCACCACGAGATCGGTGCCCTTCGGCAGCGAGGTCTCGGCGTGCCAGACCATCGCGGGTTCATGACCCGACGCCAGCCGCAGCGCGCGCGCCATGTCGCGCTCGCGATTGATTCCGGGAAAGACGAGAACGGCGGATTTCATCAGC
>WNFO01005389.1_pt1 | contig 11186 bp, 10 predicted proteins | sample 5400251 | NCBI WGS metagenome assembly WNFO01 (sample SAMN13153354, study PRJNA577476) | soil metagenome | isolation source: 100 cm saprolite under Madrone tree | place: USA:California | collected 2016-06-14 | reverse complement strand
TGGGTGCTCGCGCTGAGTGATCGCCGGCCACGCGTGGCCATCTTCGTTTCCAAGTACGATCACTGCCTGGTGGATTTGCTTCATCGCCAGCGCAATGGGGAACTCGCCTGCGATTTTCCCTTGATGATCAGCAACCATCCCGACGCCAAGCGCCACGCCGATTTCTTTGGCGTACCTTTCCATCACATTCCGGTGTCGAAGGAAAACAAACCTCAAGCCGAAGCGCAACAAATCGAGCTTCTCTACGCCAATAATATCGACCTGGTTGTCCTGGCCCGCTACATGCAAGTGCTTTCAACCGACTTCATCGTGCAATATCCTCAGCCCATCATCAATATTCATCACTCATTCTTGCCGGCGTTTATCGGCGCAAAACCACATCACCAGGCCTACGAACGTGGAGTGAAATTAATTGGCGCAACCGCCCATTACGCCACCGAAGTGCTTGATGATGGACCGATCATCGAGCAAGGTATAACCCGCATTTCCCACCGCGATTCGCTGGACGATTTGGTGGAGAAAGGACGCGACCTGGAAAAAGTGGTGTTATCACGCGCTGTGCGCTGGCACATTGAAAACCGCATCTTTGTTCACGGCAACAAAACCGTCATCTTCGCCTAGGCGAAGGTTGTTGTAGCCAAGAGTGCTTGCGTTAGCGCCAAAACCTGCGCGGTACTTTTCCTGTAGCGCGTTTAAACCGGAACCGAACTTTCTTGCACGTTCTATTGCCTTCCAAACAGAGCAGATTCGTTGACTTGCCCCTCGCTTGCAACCTAAGATGAGCGCCGGCTAGTTCGCGAATTTTTCCGGGTTTCGCCATACATGGCAACTTCGCCCTCACTCATCGGCCAGACCGTCTCCCATTACCGGATCACGGAAAAATTGGGTGGCGGTGGCATGGGCGTCGTCTACAAAGCCGAAGACATCCGCCTGCACCGTTTTGTCGCCCTGAAATTCCTCCCCGAAGACGTCGCGAAAGATCCGCAAGCCCTCGCGCGATTCCAACGCGAAGCTCAAGCGGCCTCTGCATTAAATCATCCCAACATCTGCACCATCCACGACATCGGCGAACAGGACGGCAAAGCCTTCATCGCCATGGAATTCCTCGATGGCCAAACTCTTAAACACTTCATCAGCGGCCAAAGCCTGGAACTCGATCGCCTCCTCGACATCTCCATCGATGTCGCTGACGCACTTGCCGCCGCGCACGCCGAAGGTATCGTCCACCGCGACATCAAGCCGGCAAACATCTTCATTACTAAGCGCGGCCACGCCAAAGTTCTCGACTTCGGTCTTGCAAAAGTCGCCGCTTCCAAAGTAACCGCCGGAGCCGACACCGCCCAGGTCACGATTGGCTCCGATTCCGAACAATTGACCAGCCCCGGCAGCGCGCTTGGCACCGTTTCGTACATGTCCCCGGAACAAGTTCTCGGCAAACAACTCGACGCGCGCAGCGACCTCTTCTCGTTCGGCGTCGTGCTTTACGAAATGGCCACCGGATTTCTTCCGTTCAAAGGAGAAAGCTCCGGCGCAATTTTCAACGAAATCCTTCACAAAGATCCTCCGGCTGCGGTTCGCCTCAATCCCGCCATCCCTACCGAACTCGAACAATTAATCAAGAAGGCCATGGAAAAGGACCGCGACCTTCGCTATCAAAGCGCCGCGGAAATGCGCGCCGACCTCAAACGCCTGAAACGCGATACCAGCTCCGGCAGGCACCACAGCCCCGGCGCCTCCGATGGTGAAATTTCTGCCGCTCCAAGCGGTGCATCGGGAATCGCCGCACCAGGCAGCGCGCATGCCAGCAACGCATCTCCAAGTCGTCCGGCTGTCGCGCAACATTCCTCGGGAAGTTCGGCGATTGCTACGGCCGCCAAGGAACACAAATGGGGTGCGGCTGCGATTGCCGCGGTGGTTCTCGTTTTGATCGTAGGCACCGGATTTGGCCTGCGTAGCTTTTTTGTACGCAGTGCGCCCCACCCCTTCGCGCAGTATTCCATCGCCCAGGCAACAAATTCCGGTACCGCTACACTCTCAGCGATTTCTCCTGATGGAAAATACTTGCTTTTCACCAAACGCGAGAACGGCCTCGAGAGTCTATGGCTTCGTAATGTACCCACATTCCAGCGACACCCAAGTCGTCGTGCCCTCTCATAACCCTTTTTTTTCGCTTTCTTTCTCGCCCGACGGCAACTATCTCTATTTTCTCCAGGCCGGAGACAAGACCGGACTGTACCACTTGTTATTCCGCGCTCCGGTGCTGGGTGGCACTCCCAAACTTCTGGTTCGTGACATCGACGCGCATCCGACCTTTTCTCCAGATGGGCAGAAGATGGTCTTCATCCGCTGCAACAACCCCGAATCAAATAAGTGCCGCTGGATTTCTGCTGCGCCGGACGGTGGCAACGAACAGCTGCTTCTGGTCCGGCCCACTCCGATCCCGGCGGGGCTGAGTTGGTCTTCGGACGGAAAGTCCATCGCATTTGTCTTCAGTTTTGCCGGCTCTCAGGAGCAGCGCCAGGTCCTGCTTTTCGACATGGCCAAGAAGCAGGAACATCCGCTGGTTTCCTTACCCGACAAGCGCTTCACGGATGTGAAATGGATGCCCGACGGACGTGGCTTACTCGTTCTATATAGCGACAAAAGTACGAACTACACGCGAGGGCAAATCGGCTACCTCTCTTATCCCGTCGCCAAACTTGAACCCGTTACCAACGACACCAACAACTACGGCTCAATTGCGCTTTCCGGCGATGGCCGCACGCTCAGTACGATCCAGGCCCAGAGCGTCGCGGAACTAGATATTCTGCCCGCATCGGGTGGCGGGATCGCTTCTCCCATTCCCGGAATATCCAAATTACTGCAACAGAACAGAAGCAGTGGTTGGCTCAGCAACTCTGAAGTCCTGTTGGTGCTTCCTTCCCGGCTGTTGCGGGTCAGTCTTGACGGCTCGCAGCAGGCAGAGATCTTCAGTGACAGCAATGCGTCGCTTGAATCCGCCGCGATCTGCGACAACGGCCACACGATCGTGATCGCCATGCACGGACACGACAACGATAATTCCGAGCACCTGTGGCGAATGAATGCGGACGGCTCGAACCTCACACCGCTCACCAGCGGCGACACCGACGTTTTTCCCAATTGTGCACCGAATGGGAAATGGGTCTACTACAACGGAGGGGACAAATCGCCCTGGATGCGGGTTCCTCTTACAGGGGGAGCTGTCGAGCAGGTTAAGCCTCGAAGCGGGCCCGAGTGGGGTGTTTTCCCGATTAACGCTGTCTCCTGGGACGATCACCGATTCGTCGCGTACAGCACGCGCGCCGAATCCTCCACTAACACTTACATCCAACGGATCGGCGTCTTCGACAGCGCCTCGGTCGACTCCCCCGCGCTGTCTCTCGATCCGAATCCGCGCATCAAAGTCGACGGTAGCACGCTTCTGTTTGCTCCTGACGGGCGGGCACTGGCGTATACAATCACCGGCGACAACAATGCAGACAATATCTGGCTGCAGCCTCTGGACGGGAAACCAGGCCGGCAGATTACGCAATTTCACTCTGACTCAATTTTGGGACTTGCCTGGTCGCCAGACCAGAAGAAGCTCCAGATTCCGCGTGGTCACCTCGAGTCGGACGTAATCCTCCTTCGCGACACCACAAAATAGTCATCGGCTCTTGCCGTTGTTGCGGCCGGTCTTCAGACCGGTTCGGTTTCCTGCTTTGCCGCAGGAGTGGCTGGCCGCCGTTTTTCGAGCGTCGACAAATTCGATGAACGACGAAATTAATCGTGGTGATGCATCGCAAAAATCTTGTCCAGCGAATCCTCATAAGGATACACGTGCACCATCCATCCAAAAATGGATGGATGAAATTTGCCGCCGGCGTTGTCGCAAGCTTCCTGCGTAGCAATCGAACCCTTCAACCCGAACTTGCTCCAGTCCGCGGTCTTCAGTTCGCCCCTCGGCGGCATGCACAGATTGGTGTGCAAGTGCCACATTGCAACGCTCAGAGGAACTCGCTCGTTGAGTTGCTCCTCGGTGGCCCCCTTCGGCATGGTGTACATCGCGCCAACCAACTGGTAACCATCCGCGGTTTTGCGATAGAGCAGAGAAGTGGGCTGTGACGGATCGAATCGAAATGCTTCCATGAAGCCGTTGCCGTATTTCGTGAAGTGATATTCCGGCTGCGGTAGATTCAACAGGAAAATCTTGAAACCTTCATTCAGCGCGACGTGATAGTCCTTGTATTTTTCAATTCCTGCGCGCAGCTGCGTCACAATTTGATTGGCGCGTGCAACGTCAGCCGGCGTTTGCGGACGCATTTCCGTCATGTGCATATGCGCGCCGCTGCCGTGCATGGCGCTCATATCGCTGATCGCCGCCGTCTCATTCGCCCTTTCGTCGCTGGCATCCGTACGGGTTGAGCCGTGGGGCATGGCGGGCGCCGGCTGCGCAGCCGCGCTTTGCTGCTGAGGTTGGCTGACCGCTGCGACGGACGGCGCATTGTGGCCGGGCATGGCGGCCAGCAAAATCGTTACTGCTAAGATCGCTCCCACCACCATCGCGGCGTGGACAAACAAGCTGACTGCGGAACTACGGACAGACATTCGCTTTCTCCTCTAGCTCTTTTCTAACTCTGGGCGAACGCGCTGTTGCAGCGTTCGCCTCCAACTTCTCCAGTTTCCTTCCGGCGCATCAATTCATGTTCACTATCCATGTTCACTATCCATGTTCACTATCCATGTTCACTATCCATGTTCACTATCTATGATACGTAGAAGCGGGTCGCTGTATTTCACTGCGTTTGCAAGGAAGTGCATTTTTCTAAACTGTCCGCGGGGACAGTTGTGGCCAGGAAACTCCGGCCGCCGCATGCTAAAATTTCCAGGTAAGCAAACTCACGAGCGCACTTCGAGCCATTCCCTTGAGCAAAAAAACAATTCATCCGGCAAAAGTAGTAGCAGGCGGCGTGGTGCCTCCTGGTGACAAGTCCATTTCACACCGCTACGCGATGCTCGCGGGAATCGCCGAGGGCGCCAGCGAACTTACAAATTTTGCGCTGGCCGCGGATTGCCACAGCACGCTGGCCTGCATGAAGGCGCTGGGCGCTGAGGTTAAGACTGACAAGAGTTTGGTGCGCGTCACGGGCCACGGGTTGCATGGATTGAAGAGCAGCAAGCGCGCGCTGGACGCGGGGAATTCCGGAACCACCATCCGGCTGCTTTCCGGAATTCTTGCCGGACAGAATTTCACCAGCAAAATTGCCGGCGACGATTCGCTGAACAAGCGGCCGATGAAGCGCATCCTTACTCCGTTGCGTGAAATGGGCGCGCAAATTCTGGCGCGCGATGAAAACTTCGCGCCGCTGGAAATCCTGGGCGGAAAGTTGCGTGGCATTCAGTACGAAATGCCAATGGCCAGCGCGCAAGTAAAATCCGCGGTGCTGCTGGCGGGATTGTTCGCCGAAGGCGACACTAGCGTTACCGAACCGGCGCGCACCCGCGATCACACCGAACTGGCGCTGGAAGAATTCGGCGTTCCTGTCGAACGTCATGGTCTGGTGACGCGCATTCAGGGCAACGGCGAAATCAAATTGACCGGAAGAAAAATCGAAGTGCCCGGCGATTTGTCTTCGGCCGTGTTTTTTATTGCTGCCGCGTCACTGTTTCCCGAATCGAGTTTGCACATTCAAGGAGTGGGATTGAATCCTACCCGCACCGCGATTCTGGATGTGTTCGCGCGAATGGGCGCTGCGATACAAATGCTTTCGCTGCGTAGCGCGCAAGGCGAAATCATCGGCGACATCGCGGTGAAGGGTGCGGAGCTGAAAGGCGGCGTCATCGAGGGATCAGAAATTCCCCTGGTCATAGACGAATTGCCGATGCTGGCGGCGCTCGGACCGTTCACCGAAGCGGGAATCGAAATACGCGACGCCGCAGAACTTCGCGTCAAAGAAAGCGATCGCATTGCCGCGCTGGCGGAAAATCTGCGGCGCATGGGCGCCAAAGTCGAAGAATTTCCCGACGGATTGAAGGTAGCGGGACGCACTGCCGGGAAATTGCGCGGCGCAGTCATCGAACCGCGCGGCGATCACCGCATCGCGATGGCCTTCGCGGTGGCCGCATTGGGCGCCGAAGGCCCGACCACGATTCGCGACGCGGAATGCGCGGGCGTTTCGTATCCGACGTTTTACGAGGATCTCGCTCGCGTCGCGGAGTAAATAAGCGAAATCGAGAATCGCCGTTCTCCATTCAACCCAGCAAATTCCCCGTTCAATGTATTTTGCTTTTCGTATCGTCCCTTCAATGTTTCTACACCGATTGCAGCCAGAGCGGGTGCGCGGAAGTGAGCGTCAGACGCCTGCCGGACAAAGCTGATCTAAGCCCTTTGTCTTCTGCAGCTACGGGGAAACCGTGGCGTAATTCCTGGCTCGATTCAGCCCTTGGGCACTACTCGTCGGGCACTAACTCGACGATGATCGCGTCTAATGACTACCCCGCATCTGTCTGACTATCTGCGGACCCATCCCCATGCCCTCCTTCGTGCTTGAATTCTTTAACCGGCCTCTTCGCATCCGCCGCGCCATCGCTTTCTTTTTATTCCTGCCCGTTTCTCTTCTCGGTCATTCCGAGCCGGTGCTCCCCTCCTCGCAATCTGTACTCTCCCGTCCCGCTCAACGCTTCCTTGACCGCTTGGTGGCCGCCGCCATGGAACGCACTCACCACATCGTTCGCTACGATCCTGCCTACGTTCGCATCCCGTACCCGGGAGGGGATGTTCCGCCTTCCACCGGAGTCTGCACCGATGAAGTCATCCGGGCCTATCGCGCCGTCGGCATCGATCTGCAAAAAGAAGTCCATGAAGACATGGCCACCCACATTTCGGCGTATCCGCGGAAATGGAATCGCTCTGCAAGCGGCGCAAATTCCGCCACCGATCCAAACATTGATCATCGCCGCGTTCCAAATCTCATGGTCTTCTTCGCACGCCACGGACAATCGCTTCCGCCTTCCCCCGACGCCAGCGACTATCGCCCAGGCGATCTCGTAACCTGGAATTTAGGTGGAGCTATCACCCACATCGGAATTGTGGTCAGCGAAAAGTCGCCACAGAGCGGGCGCTACCTCATCGTCCACAACATCGGCCAGGGCCCGCAAATGGAGGATGTGCTCTTCAACTGGAGAATCATCGGTCACTATCGCTATCCGGGCGAAAGCCCCGTTCGTTGATTTATCCGGCCGCACGGTCGAGCTCAGTTGCTGGCTTGAAGGTAGCAACGCAAATGGATCGGGCAAAGTTACGAACGACAATATTTTTTGATGGTCGAGTTTTGTAGAGCTATGTCTTTGCCGTTACCAGCGCAAAGGCGAAGCCGTCGTAGCCTTTGACGCCGACGGTCTGGATGGCGGTGGAGCTAAGGCGCGGTTCGTTTGCTAGCAGTTCGAAGAGGTGGCGCGCGCCCTGGACGTCTTTGTCGGTGCTGGCGGCGTCGATGACGGCGCCATCGCGCACTACGTTGTCAATGATGATCAGAGTGCCGGGACGGGAAAGTTTGATGGCCCAGCGGACGTATTCGGAGTTGTTGGGTTTGTCAGCGTCGATAAAAATCAGGTCGAACGGTTCGGCGATTTCAGTTTGAAGTTTGGGAAGGGTATCCAGAGCAGCTCCAATGCGAATCTCGATGAGATCGGAGAGGCCAGCGCGGGCGATATTGGCGCGAGCGATTTCCGCGTGCTTGGGACTGAATTCGAGCGTGATCAGTCGGCCGCCAGCGGGCAAAGCGCGCGCTAGCCAGATGGTGCTGTAGCCGCCGAGAGTGCCGATTTCGAGAATTCGTCGTGCACCGACAAGTTGGGCGAGCAATTGCAAAAGTTTGCCCTGGTTGGGCGCGACGTCAATGGCTGGCAACTCAGCGGATTTGTTTGCGGCCATCGCCGCGTCGAGAGCCGGATCGGAAAGAGAGAGCTGTTCGGAGAAATAGCGGTCAACCGCGGCCCATCGATCTAATGAATCTTGATCTGGTTTGAATTTGTCCCGGGTCATGCCCTCATCCAAAAATGCAACTTGCTATTGTTTCATGAAACGGACGTAGAACTTCCGCGATTCGGCAATTCTGCGCGAACCTAGAAGGTGCGCACCACTGAATTGTCGAGAATCGTAGGCTTCCCAAAACACCAAGGCTTAGTGGGCGCGTCCAATCAGATAGCTCGATTGTTCGAAAGACCGCAACACAATCTATGGTTACACAGACGATAGCGAATGCTGTCCCCAAACGGTTTCAGCAGATTGCAAGTCCGTGGCACACAGTAGTGGTGCTGGTGCTTGCAGGACTGAATGCTTTGCGGGCAGCCATCTACGCGAATCACGCGCGAGCCGGACTGGGGACAAGCCGCAGTCAGCTATATCTGCGAACAATTGCATTTGAATGTGCATTTCTGGCGGTGGTAGCGGTCGGATTGTGGCTACGCGGCAGTTCGCTGCAAAACATTTTGGGAGAGCGCTGGCGGAACATGGGACAGATGCTTCGAGATTTAGGAGTAGGACTGGGGCTCTGGTTTGTGGCGATTATTGTGGTGTCGGTGCTGAGCAGTCACAGTAGGCCGGCGGACGGGACGATCGCGTTCCTGCTGCCGCAGACGCCGATGGAGATGACTCTGTGGGTGGCGGTTTCGATCGCTGCGGGGATTAGCGAAGAGGCGATTTACCGCGGATATCTGCAAAGGCAATTTACGGCGCTGACGCAGAGCGTGCCGGCCGGGGTGCTGATTTCGGCAGTGATTTTCGGCGGAGTGCATGCGTACCAGGGATGGTCGCGAGCCGTCGTGATCGCAATTTCCGCGATACTTTTTGGGGCGGTTGCGCACTGGCGCGGGACCGTGCGGCCAGGGATGTTCGCGCACGGGCTGCAGGATGCGATCGCGCCACTGCTGCTGAAATTACTGCGGCATTAGAAGCGCAAGAGGCGAATCAGAGAACTGGGAATTGAAAAGTCTGGTGAGTCGGACTTATCTTCTCTCGCGTGCACAGCTTCGTGAGCCGAGGCTTTTTTCCTCAGGTGGGATTGCCCCCCGGAGACCACAGCGGTATAGTGCAGTCGCTGGTTTTGTTCCCCCCGAATTCCGGCCATGTGGTTCCCAGCGCCCGACAACCTTTTCCTGAGAGGATCTGCAATGAATTCCACAGAAATGATGAAGCGGGAGATTCTTCGATTAGCAGGAGCGACGAGGCGCTCGGCGTTTATCAACGTGAAAAGACTTTCCGCTTTTTATAATGTGTCGGAGAAAACTGTGCGCAGCGAGCTGACGAAGATGGCGGACGAGAACCGGATTCGCCTGGCAGGATGGGATGGCAGGCAGGTTCGGCCGTTGGCGGAATGGCGGAATCGAGAAGAATTTGTGGAAAATGCACCGGAAGGTTTTCCGGTGCGCGTTGAGTTGGTGGAGTAGTACGTCCTCGAAGAGTTGAACGTCGAAAACATCCGCAGCGAGCAGCCGGGCTAAAGCCTGGCACCACGGTTGTACGGCGGCGATAGGGAACGATTGGATCAGGTGGTTTTGCGGATTTGGATGGAGTCGTAGCTGGTCTTGAGGATGATCTTGGGGCCGCGCGCGGAGCCATACTTGCCCTCGAGGTGCGAATCGCCCTTGTCAGTGTGCGTGGCTTTGAGCCCGCTGCCCGTGAATTCCGAATCGATGTCGCACGAACGGCAATCGGCCTGTACGTCGAAGCTCGACGAAGAGGGAATGCTCAGGGTGATGGAAGCGCGTTCGTTGTTGATGGTAATGTCCTCTTTGGGCGCGCCGGAAAACTGTAATTCAACAGAGCTGTTGGTGTTATCGAGAACAATTCGTCCAGTGACGTTATCCAGAGACACCGAAACGTTTTTTGTACGCGAGGTGAGATTGCCGGGAGCATCGGCGATTTCCAGGTTGCCAGTCGTTTTCTCGAAGTGACCACCGAGCTGGGTAAGCGTGAGATCGGAACGCTGCGAAATAAAACGCACGCCTTTGGCAATTTTGTCGGCGCGAACGGAGCTGTAGAATTCGCCGTCCACGGTAAGGCTGCCAGAAGCATCTACCACTTCGACAGAGGCGCCGTGGCCTGCAACTTTAACGTCGCCTTTGGTGTCGGTAATTTTCACATCGCCTTTTTGCAGGCTGACATCCACGTTGCCGGTGGTGTCGTTGATTTCGATGTCGCCTTCCTGTGTGGAGACGGTGACGTCGGTAGCCATATCCGAGATGTTGACGTCGCCGCGTTCGTTATGAACGATCACCGTGGATCTTTTCGGCACGACTATCTCCATGTCCACGGAAATACGCGAATCGCCGAGGTCGTATCCGGCCGGATGAATCTCGTAGCCGTCGCCAACTTTTACCGCCTGAATGTCAATGGAAGTGGAGCGTTTCTGCGCATCCGCTTCGCTGAAGGTGCGAATTTGTTTTTGGCCCGTTATGCGGAGAGTGGGCTCGTCGGAGGAGCGCACGGTGATGGTGCCACGGCCGCCGCGGATTGAAATTCGGGAGTTGGGAGCGATGGGCTGCGGATTAATATCAACCGGGAACGAGTAAGGCTCGCCGCCGATGTTAATGTCCATTTCATCGAGAATATGCGGAGCTTCTCCTACCGCAATTACTCCCAAAACGACGATCATCAAGCCAATTACTAGGAAAACTTCGCCAGGAGTGATCCATCCGGCGGTGCGGCCCTGCCGTTGCGCCAGCGTGCGTTCGTAGAGCTTGGTGGCTCCCCAGAAGATGAAGACCAGTGGCCACCAATGGCGGAAGAGTCCTCCGAGATGAAGGTGTCCGTAGTTGTGCAGCAAAAGCAGGAATCCGAAAACGATCAGTAACAGGCCGCTGAAGACACCGCTGGTGCGAGGGCGGGTTGGGGAGCCGTTAGCCATAGGAGTTTATTGTCCCTGCCCGGAATAGGGCGGGTTATACGTAGAAGAAGGCGGCGCGGGAGGTGTTGTTGGAGGGACGAACGGGGGAACCGGAGTGACCGGCGTGCCGCTGTGGCCGTCCATAGGCGCAACAGCGGACGCCAGCAAAATAGCGCCAATCACGATCAGGACAATTGGAAAAGTATGCCCGAACGAAAGCATGCCGCCCTGCAGCTCACTCAACAGGAATAGAATCCCCAGCGTGATGATCACTGCGGGGCCCATCAGTCCGCGAATGGT
>WNFO01005388.1_pt1 | contig 11186 bp, 12 predicted proteins | sample 5400251 | NCBI WGS metagenome assembly WNFO01 (sample SAMN13153354, study PRJNA577476) | soil metagenome | isolation source: 100 cm saprolite under Madrone tree | place: USA:California | collected 2016-06-14 | reverse complement strand
AGGAGGTTGCGCATGGGCGACCCATTTCTCAACTATTTCGCGCTCTTCCTGCTGGTTTTCGTCGTCGTGGTGCTGTTCTACGGCATCATCGCGATCCACGACATCCCCGCTAAGATCGCCGAGTCCCGCGATCATCCGCACCAGGACGCCATCCACGCCGCCGGATGGGTGAGCCTGTTCACGCGTTGGCTGGTTGGCCGGCCGATTTTTCGCACGACGACATCGGCGCACGCGCTGTGGCCGTTTCTCTGGATCTGGGCCATGGGGCTATCTCGATTCGATTGAAACGACTCGGCACCATCCTCCCGGGCGCCCTGCATCGGACGAGAATATGCGGGATTCCCGCTGCCTGTTTTAGGGGTTTTGGAGAATTCGAACCTCGCACGCTTGCTGCCATGGTGTCTCGTATTGGAATATCGTAGCCGGTCGATCATGACTCGGATCCTCATTGCCGACGATCATGACGTTGTGCGGTCGGGATTGCGTTCGATCCTCGAAGCGCATCCCGGTTGGGAGATTGTCGCAGAGGCCGCCGATGGCAAGGAGGCGATCAAAAAGGCGTTGGAGACTAAGCCGGATGTCGCGGTGATCGACTATTCACTCCCGCTCTTGAATGGAATTGAAGCGACACGGCAGATCCGAAAAAGAGAACCGCACATAGAGGTTCTCATCTTTACGATGCACGACGAGGAAATCTTGATCAGAAACGTGCTCGAGGCCGGCGCGCTGGGATACCTGCTGAAAGCGGACGCGAAACGATACGTTATCGCGGCCGTGGAGGCGCTCGCGGAGCACAAGCCCTTCTTCACCGCGCGAGTGTCGCAGACGCTGCTCGCTTCATTTCTCGGAAAAGGCGGCGCGACCTCCGATCACATTCTGTCGCCGCGTGAGGAATCCGTCATCAAGCTCATTGCTGAAGGGCACGGAAACAAGGAGATTGCCAACGTCCTCTCGATCAGCCTCAAGACGGTGGAAAGCCATCGCGCAGCGGCGCTGCGGAAATTGAACCTCTCCTCGACCGCCGACCTCGTGCGATACGCGATCCGCAACAAGCTGGTTGAGCTCTAGAGCAGATCCGCCTGTACTGATGCGGAGCAATGCCACGCGCTCACGGTCGAAACCGTCCCAATGATGCGCTGCTTCTCGCTCTAGCCCGAGGATGTCGTGTCCCGCGCAGTCGCGCTCCATTCCGCCGGGCGGGGCGAGGAGGCCATGCGCGTGGTAAAGGAAAACCTGGTTCGCCACCCGGCGATCGCGACACCTTGCTGGCGCTGGTGAGCTTCAGCCGCGATGCCGGGGATGTTGCGGCCGCGCTCGGGTACGCCGAGCAACTCGCGCGTGTGGCACCGGGCGAGCCCGGCCTAGCCGGCCTTATCGAGAATCTTCGGCGTGTGTCGCGTTTACTGCCTTCCGCTTCGAGCCTGCCTTCGACGCTCCCCAATTTCTTAGTATCTTGCATTGCCAGAACGTCCTTAATCTTGGCGTAAAGAGGATCCGAGCAATGGAAGACGCTGATCGATCTTCGAAGCTCAGCGCATCAAATGACGAACTCTTGCTGTTGGCAGTTCGAATAGTCTGCCTTGGATTTCTGGGGTACTGGTCGTTGATCCTGATCAGACCGTTTTTGACGATCATCGTCTGGAGCATCATCATTGCCGTAGCGCTCTACCCAATCTTCGATTGGCTCTCGGCTAAACTTTATGGCCATCGCGCACTGGCAGCGGTTGCAGTCACTATTCTCAGCCTTCTCGTGATGCTGGGTCCAGCGACCTGGCTCGCCCTTAGCCTAGCTGAAATCGTTCGGACCCTTCTTGCTCGCCTTGGCGATGGGACGCTGACATTCCCTCCTCCTGCCGACGCGATAAAAGCTTGGCCCCTCATTGGTGAAAAGATCTATGAGAGCTGGCTGCTCGCTTCGACCAACCTTCGGGCGCTCGTCATTGAGGCGGCACCACATCTTAAACCACTTGGCAGTAGCTTGCTGAATGCGGCAGGCAGCATTGGCATAAATCTGCTCAAATTCATCATTGCGGTCGTCATTTCTGGCTTCCTGCTTATTCCGGGCCCGTCACTGATTCACTCGATCAAAAACGTCCTTAGCCGTGTAGCCGCGCGGGGTGAAGAGTTTGTCGATTTGGCGGGAGCAACAATCCGCAACGTTTCGCGGGGCATTATCGGGATTGCCATCCTGCAGGCATTATTGGCGGGTGTCGGGTTGCTGTTCGCCGGAGTGCCCGCAGCAGGCCTATTCAGCTTTTTGGTTTTGGTGCTTGGAATAATTCAAATTGGCCCGTCGGTCATCTTACTGCCGCTGATCGTATGGAGCTGGTTTGCGATGGACACGGCAATGGCGGTTCTGTTTACACTTTACATGGTCCCGGTAAATTTACTGGACAATATACTGCGGCCGCTGGTGGCCAAAGGCCTAAGCACACCAATGCCGGTCATATTGCTCGGAGTCCTCGGCGGCACGCTCGTGCATGGCATGATTGGTCTATTTGTCGGCCCAATCGTGCTTTCGATCGGCTGGCAGTTGCTTGTGGTTTGGATACGCGATGAGCCGAACGCGAAGGAGGTGGTCGGGTAAGCCCACCGAAGGGTTTCCCACTACAGGCAAGAATCTCGCTGCTCCACGGCAGAGCCCCCACAGAGGTGATCGGGAACTCGTCGCAGAGATCGGAATCGATCTGAAACGGTGGAGCGTGGTGCATGGAGCCGATCATCGTCGCCCTGATTGGCGCCGGAAGCCGCTCATTCGGGCCCGAAACCGTACGCGACGTGTTGCTGAGCGAGGCGCTCGCGCAACGGCGGGTCGAGCTCCGTCTCATGGACATCGTCGCCGACAATCTCTTGGACATTGGCCGCTACGCCAAATCGCTCATCGAAAAGCTCGGCCGCACTGCCGAGGTCAGCAGGACGACTTCGCTCGAGGCTGCGCTGGACGGCGCGCAGTTCGTCGTCAGTGCAGTTGAGCTCGGGCGCAGCCTCTATTGGGCGCAAGACTTCCACATCCCGCGCAAATACGGGTTCCGCCAGGTCTTTGCCGAGAACGGGGGGCCGGGTTCGCTGTTCCACGGACTGCGCGCCATGAAGGCGATGGTACCCATCGCCCGCGCAATGGAGCGCATCTGCCCGGACGCTATTGTGCTCAACTACACTAATCCAATGCACAAAGTGTGCGACGCGATTGCGACGCTGTCAAAGACCCGATGCATCGGGCTCTGCCACGGCGTGTGGATGGGAATGGAGCAGGTCGCCTATATCCTCGACAAGCCTGAGTATGAGATGGAGATGGAGGCCTGCGGCATCAATCACTTCAGTTGGTTTCAGACCATCCGCGATCGCCGAACGGGCGAAGATCTCTATCCGCGCCTGCGCGAGGCCGAGCGCGAGGGCGACTGGCGCGCGGACTGGCACGAGATCGGCCTGGCACGCATCCTGCTACGACGATTCGGGCTCTACCCTTCGCCTGCGACCAATCACTTCGGCGAATATATCGGCTGGGCGCACGAGTTTTGCGCCAACGAGCTGGACTGGTTCTACGACCCGGCGGACGGGCCGCCATGGCAAAAGGGGAAAGTACCGGAGTACGTGTCGGTCCAGGATGCGTACGGCACCGAACGCCCGTTCAAAAAGCAGGAGCAGAAACCTCAACCGATCGAGGAGCAGGTGCTCGAACCTTCCGGCGAGCTCGCCATCCCCATCATCGAGTCGATCGCGTGCGGCGAGCACCGGCGCCTCGACGCGATCAACGTGCCCAACCGCGATTTTATCCCCAACCTGCCCGACGGCATGGTGGTTGAGGTCCCAGCGATGAGCGACGGCACAGGCCTGCGTCCAAAGCGCATGCAGCCGTTGCCGGAACCGATCGCGGCGATGATCCGCTTGCAGGGGAGCATCAACAAATTATTGGTCGAGGCGTTCGCCGAGCAATCGAAGGGCAAGCTGCTGCAGGCGGTCCTGCTCGAGCCCACGGTTACGTCCTATCGCGGCGCCGTGGAGATGGTGGACGAAATGCTTGCGCTTCAGCGCGACGTCCTGCCGCCGATCCACTGATATGACACGCCACTCCACCGAGGCAGCAACGACAGGCCGCCTCATACCGCTATTGATACCCCTATTGGTTGGGAAGATGCCGGGCGTCTTGGCTCACGCCCTGAGATTGTCCGGCACTTTGCCGCCGCTTTCCGCAAGCTTTGTCATGACCTGCTTCTGCAGCCAGACGTTCATCGCCGCCGAGCCATCGAGCGCGCCGGTGTAGCCGAGTTCCTGCGCCAATTGCTTGCGGGCGCCGAGGCTGCTGTCCAATTTCAGTAGCTTCATCAAATCGACGATCGAATTTTTCCAATCGAGACTTTCGCGTTGTTCGGCGGCGAGTTTCACAAGAATTGCTTCGACCTCGGTTCTCGAGATCGGCGGCTTTGCGGCTGTCGCGCCGGCAGGCGTCCCGGATGCGGACGGCGCTGGGGATGAAGCCGATGGCGAAGACGATCCGGCCGCGCCAGTCACAGTCGCCGCATGCTTGGAACCGAAGATGGCCGATACGATGCTCCCGAAGACGCTCATCTTTTCCTCCTGTGTCGTTGCCATCCGCGCCCATGGCACCGCGGGCTTGTTCCTGCACATCTCGCACGGCGCATTGTGGAGAGGTTTCGATGCCTGACGCTAGATTGCTGTGAGCCTGGTGTCAGGAATATGAAGCTCAGGAATATGAAGCATAGAGCGTTTTGTGATCCGGCTACTACGGCGTTCCGGTCGTGCCTCGGAAATTGCACCGTACTCGTAGCCTGGAACTGTGTTTCAAGCGATTAGATTCAAATGTCATTCCGCCCCTGTTTATCGGTTATTATTTTGCGAATTGGTCAGCGTCCCTGACGCACATTCATACGCGCTTCACAGACCTGTGATGCATTCTGTGCAGGCGTCGGCGCAACATCGATCGCGCTTCATGCCGTATCCGCTGCGCGGACTGATCGAGGTACGCGTCAAGCGAGCAAGCCTTGCATCCGATCACGAGAACAGCTTCACTGAGGATCGTGTAGGCGGGCGGTCGATCCACGCGTGCGGTTGATCAAGCCGGCAACACGAATCGCTTCGTCTGATACTCGCAAGACCCGGCACACCGGGAAAGCGTGGAGTATATCGGCAGCGGGGACGATCCTTCATCGAGCGCGAGCAATTCTTTTGGGAGGAAGATAAAGCCGTGGCACATAATCGGGCCGCGGATGTACGGGCGTAGGAGAGCGGAAAATGCGTCTTGATGAATTGCCGCGCAGCGAGAACGTTGAGGATCGCCGGAGCGCGGACACTGGTGCAAGCTTTCGCATTCCCGGGGGCCGGGGCGGCCTCGGGATCGGCACGATCATCGTGCTCGGCCTTGTCGGCTATTGGCTAGGTATCGATCCGAGCGTGCTGATCGGCGGTGCCGAGATTTTGACGGGCGGAGGGACTTCGCAACAGCAGTCTTATCCGACGCCGCGTGACAGCGCTCAAACGGGAGCGCCATCGGACCAGATGGGACAGTTCGTGTCGGCCGTGCTCGGGAGCACGGAGGCGCAGTGGCAGAAGATTTTCGCGCAATCCGGCAAGGCTTACGAGCCGCCGACGCTCGTGATGTTCTCTGGCGCCACGCGTTCGGCCTGCGGGTTCGCGCAATCCGCGATGGGCCCGTTCTACTGCCCGAACGACCGCAAGGTTTATCTCGACACCTCGTTCTTTCAGGATCTCGAGCGACGCTTCCGCGCCTGCGATGCGGGCAGCAAGTCGTGCCAATTCTCGCAGGCCTACGTGATCGCCCATGAGGTCGGCCATCACGTGCAGAACCTGTTGGGCATCCTGCCCAAGGTGCAGCAAGTGCAGCAAAGCCTCGACAAAGTCGAGGCCAACCAAGTCCAGGTGCGGGTCGAATTGCAGGCCGATTGCCTTGCCGGCGCGTGGGCGCATCACTCGCAGGAAACGTGGAACTTCATCGAACCTGGGGACGTGGAGGCGGCGATGCAGACCGCCTCGGCCATCGGCGACGACCGGTTGCAGCGGCAGACGCAGGGCTACGTGGTCCCCGACGCGTTCACCCACGGCTCCTCGCAACAGCGCACCCGCTGGTTCATGACCGGGCTGAAGTCGGGGAAGGTCGAGAGCTGCGACACGTTCAACGCGGCTCAGCTTTAAAGCCACTGTCGGATCAAAGACCGATCGTCGACTCGTAATCATGGGAGATCGTCGTGTGGAACATCATCTGGATCATCATAATAGGCTTCATTGCCGGGCTGATCGCGCGCGTGCTTTCGCCGGGTCCGAACGAGCCTAAAGGCTTCATCCTTACCACTGCGCTCGGAATCGCAGGCGCGTTCATCGCGACGTTCATCGGCCAGACCATCGGCTGGTACCGGCTCGATCAGGGCGCCGGTCTCATCAGCGCGACGCTCGGGGCGCTCGTCGTGTTGTTCATCTGGAACAGACTGGTGGTCCATCGCATCGTTGCGGATCCGGGCGCACCCGCTGGGCCCAACGCGCCGCCGACAACGCGGGGGCCGTAGCGGCTTGAGCTCGCCAGGCGCCGGCGCAGAGGATCGCAGCGCTCAAAGCAGCGTTGCGACGAAGAGAATAAGCTCGAGGCAGATAGCAAAGGAGGCAGAGATGGGACTGGCGGATATACTCACGGGTATGATGCATGGCCCGCGTGGCCAGCGCCAACCGAGCAGCGGTGGCGGCGGCATGTCGCCGATCATGATGGCGCTGCTGGGGCTCCTTGCCTACAAGGCCCTCAAGGGCCGGGGCGGTCAGGCCGCCGCTCCTGGCGGTACGGGCCAGCGGACGCCGCCGGGCGGCACAGTGAGTACCGGCACTCCGGGCGGTGGGCTCGGCGACATCCTTGGCGGGTTATTCGGCGGCAAGCCAGGCAGCATGCCAAGCGGTACAGCCGCCGGCGGCAGGCCCGGTGGCAGCCTGAGTGACCTCTTCCCCGGCGGATTAGGCAGTGTGCTCGGCGGCGCCGCGGCTGGAAGCGTGCTGAGCGGCGGCCTTGGGAACATCATAAAAGAACTACAAGACAGCGGACATGGCCGCGTCGCGCAATCTTGGGTCGGCACCGGCGCAAACGAGGAGATCGCACCCAAGGATCTGGCGAATGCGCTCGGGAGCGATGCGCTCAACACGCTGAGCCAGCAGACTGGCATCAGCACGAATGATCTGCTCGCTGGCTTGAGTCAGCATCTGCCAGACTTGATCGATCAACTCACGCCAAACGGGCGGTTGCCGACCGAGCAGGAGGCTGCGCGGATGGTATAGGTCGCATCCGCGCAGCCAGCTGAAACTATAGCTACCCGGCGGGCCGCAGCACCGGCCCGGCGTGCGTTGCCTACGTACGCACCGCGTCATCTGTCGTTGATTTGGACAGAATTAGAGCGGCAACGATGCCTCCTAATGTGACAGCTCGCCGTAGCAGCGCATCCCCCTCAATACCGACCGGCACGCTTGCCGAACGTTACGATCGGGGCGTCGGCCTGCGGCAAAAAACCCCCGCAAAAAGCACGCTGATCTGCTCGGACCCACCGATCGCGACCTGGTGGCGATCCTGGCGCGGGGCGACCGCACGCGCGTGCCGGAGCTGGTACCGGTTCGCTATGAGCGAATGCTCACAACCCCATTCGCCTTCCTACGCGGCGCAGCCGCGGTGATGGCGGAGGACCTGAGGCATCAACCGATCGCAAGAATTGCCGTCCAGGCATGCGGCGACTACCATCTGATGAACTTCGGAGCTTTCGCCACCCCGGAGGAAAACATTCTTTTCGACATCAATGACTTCGACGAGACGCTGCCCGGCGTCGACTTCATGGTCGACCTCAAGAGATTGGCTGCAAGCGTCGCGGCGGCCGCGCTGGCAGCGAAGTTCTCGAACAAGCGCGCACGCGCGACCGCGGCCGCGACCGTCGAAGCCTACCGCACCGGTATGCGCGCCCTTGCCAAGCTGTCGCCGCTGGAAATCTGGCACAGCAGGATCGAGCTGTGGAGCGAAATCAAAAATATCGCCCCTGTTCCTCCAGGTCAAAGAAGCGGGAAAATCGGTGCTCGAATGCCTCGGGCCCAAATTCATGGTCACCCTGGTCGGCGGGTCGTCGAAGGTCAGCACATCATGCAGGCGGCGAGTGACGTCTTCCTAGGGTGGACGCAAGACGGGGCGTCAGGCCGACATTTCTACGTGCGCCAACTGAAGAACCGGCGGCTCGGGTCAATCAGCGAGCTGGTAGAGGAGAATGCTCTCATCAATTACGCGCGCCTATGCGGGCGCACACTCGCCCGCGCGCATGCGCGCTCAGCCGATCCAGCTGTGCTCGCGGGATACATGGGAAAGAGCGACGCCTTTGACGACGCGCTGGCATCTTTCGCGATGGCTTACGCGGTTCGCACGCAAAAGGATTACGATCAGCTCGCGAAATCGAAGCGCAAAGCCGCCTAGCAGCGATAGGGACAGCGGGATCATCGCACGATATCGGCAACCCGATTTTGGGTGGATCAGAGGACCCATTGGAGCCATCGCATGAGCTATACACTTATTCCCCGCCGCACCCGCATCTTGCTTACCACCATGCTCGCTGGGTTGCTGCTTTCGGGCTGTGGTGTCAACAACATCCCGACCTATGACGAAAGCGCGAAGGCGAGGTGGTCGGATGTGCAAAACCAATATCAGCGTCGTGCCGACTTGATTCCCAATTTGGTTGAGACAGTGAAGGGGTATGCGGCGCAGGAACGCGAGGTCCTGACGCAGGTGACCGAGGCGCGCGCCAAGGCAAGTCAAATCAAGGTCGATGCCTCGACAGTGACTGATCCGGCCAAGTTCAAAGAATACCAAGATGCGCAGAGTGCGCTCACCGGCGCTCTCGGACGGCTGCTGGTTACCGTCGAGCGCTATCCGGACCTGAAGTCGAACCAGAATTTCCTAGCGCTGCAATCGCAGCTCGAAGGCACTGAAAACCGCATTTCCGTCGCGCGTCGCGACTACATCGAGAGCGTGCGGGCCTACAACACCGAACTCAAGACGTTTCCGGGCCTCATCTGGGCATCGACGCTCTACCGAAGCTATAAACCGATGGAGACGTTTACAGTGGCGGAAGATCTGGCAAAGCCACCGACGGTGAAGTTCTGACGGGTCGGCGCGCTCAGCTGCCGGGGGTTATCGCGGATGGGCCAGTCATGTTTTTTCAATTTCGGACAGCGTGGGGCCGCGCAATCCTCGGAGTGCTTCTGTGCGTAGCCGCGTTTGCGGCCTATGCGCTCACCTTCCCTGAGCTCACCGGCCGTGTGGTCGACGATGCCGGAGTTCTCGACCCTTCGACCAAGGCTGCTCTCGAGCGCAAGCTCGCCGAGTTCGAGACCAAGACCACAGGGCAGCTTGTCGTGGTCACGCTCAAGTCGCTCCAGGGCACCTCGATCGAGGACTATGGTTACCAGCTCGGGCGTCACTGGCAGATTGGACAAAAAGAGAAGAATACCGGTGCGCTGCTCATCGTGGCGCCGAACGAACGCAAGGTGCGTATCGAGGTCGGTTACGGCTTCGAGGGAACGCTCACCGACGCGGTTTCAAGGCTCATCATAGAGAACTCCATTATTCCGCGCTTTCGGGCGAACGATTTCGCCGGCGGCGTCGGCCGCGGGGTCGATGATATCATCCAGGCAGTGTCGGTCGATTCCGAGGAATGGAAGGCACGCGCCAAACAACGACCGGACGACCAACCGGGTCTCGTCGATGTCCTCGCGCTCGTGTTCTTCTTGTTCATTTTCTTCATGATCATGCGCAGCGTCGCTGGGCAAAGCCGCGGATACGCGCAAACCGGTGCAGGATCACGACGAGGCGCACGAGGGCCGATCTTCATCCCGATCCCAGGCTCGTGGGGGTCATCGGGCTCCTCCTGGTCGGGCGGTGGGGGCTTCTCCGGCGGCGGCGGCTCGTTCGGCGGCGGCGGCGCCTCGGGGAGCTGGTGACGCGATGATCCCAGAAGTCGACAAGCGGCGGATCGTCGAGGCTATCCGCGCGGCTGAAGAGAAAACCGCGGGTGAAATTTTCTGCGTGATCGCGCGCGCCTGCGGCGACTACCATCTCGTGCCGATCGCCTGGGCTGCACTAGTTGCGCTCGCCGTGCCGCTGCCATTGATCTATCTCACGGCGCGGCCCGCGGGCATTATCTACCTGCTTCAGCTTGCTGCATTCATCGCGGCGGCGCTCGTTCTGTCGCTACCGATGATCCGTTTTCGCATCGTGCCGAAACGCCGGATGCGGACACGCGCGCACGCCGAAGCGATGCATCAGTTCTTGGCCCAAGGCATCCATCTCACCGAGCATCGTACTGGCGTGTTGATTTTCGCTTCCGTCGCCGAGCGCTATGCCGAGATCGTTGCCGACAGCGGAATCAATGCAAAGGTGCAGTCCGACGTGTGGTCCAAGGCCATTGCAGCCATGATTTCTGCGATCAAGGACGGGCGTCCGGGCGACGGCTTCGTGGTTGCCGTCGACCTGTGCGGCGCTGAACTGGCCCGGCACTTTCCGCCTGGCTCGCTAAACCCCGACGAATTACCGAACAAGGTGGTCGAGATTTGAAGCGGACGTTGCAGTTGGGCTTTTCGTTTTTCGGCGGCGCAGCGCTACTGGCGTCAGGCTCGCTTGGCCTGGCAGTGGCGCAACCCTGCTGGGCCAGCACGGACCGATTGCTATATCGGCCTTAGCCGTATCAATCGGCAAAAGTCCGAGATCTCCGCCGGTGTTGCGCAGCGGCAAGCCGAGACTGCTATTTATCGCAAGGTGACAGGCAAGCGCCAATAACAAGCGGCGTCGTACGGTGCCCGCTTGGTGAGCAGGACAATGGCCTAGCCTCGTTGAGCCGATCGAAACTAGTAGCTCCCGCTGCGAGGAGAGAAAGGATAGCTCTCACCATGCAACCGCAAAACCCGATCGCAGGTCTCCGTGGCGCCTGGCGTGGCAAGACGTCAAGGCGCTGCGCAAGCGTGCGACCGATGCAATAGCGGAGCGCGATAGAGTGAGGTGAAGGCGTGGTACGCGCGCGGGAAGTGACCGCAGCGAGGTTTATTGCTACGGCGATCGCGGCCTCGCGCATCGCGTCATAGCCGTGGGTCGCCGTGCCCGCTATGCCACGGGGGGCGGCGGTGGCGGCTTCGGTGGCCTCGGGTGCGGCGGC
>WNFO01005383.1_pt1 | contig 11187 bp, 9 predicted proteins | sample 5400251 | NCBI WGS metagenome assembly WNFO01 (sample SAMN13153354, study PRJNA577476) | soil metagenome | isolation source: 100 cm saprolite under Madrone tree | place: USA:California | collected 2016-06-14 | reverse complement strand
TGGCGCGTGACCAGGTCGAAAACGGCGCCCAGATCATCGACGTCAACATGGACGAAGGCTTGCTCGATTCGGAAGCGGCGATGGTGACGTTCCTCAACCTCATCGCGGCCGAACCCGACATCGCCCGCGTCCCGGTGATGGTCGATTCGTCGAAATTCGCCGTGATCGAAGCCGGGTTGAAATGCATTCAGGGCAAGCCGGTGGTGAATTCGATCTCGATGAAGGAAGGCGAGGCGAAATTCATCCACGAGGCCAAGATCGCGCGGCGTCACGGCGCCGCCGTGGTGGTGATGGCGTTCGACGAAAAAGGCCAGGCCGACACCTTCGCGCGCAAGACCGAAATCTGCCAACGCGCCTACCACATTCTCGTCGATCAGCTCGACTTTCCGCCGGAAGACATCATTTTCGATCCGAATATTTTCGCGATCGCGACGGGAATCGAAGAGCACAACAATTACGGCGTCGATTTCATCGAGGCGACGCGGTGGGTTCGCTCGAGCCTGCCGGGCGCGCATATTTCCGGCGGCGTGTCGAACCTCTCGTTCTCGTTCCGTGGCAATGAGCCGGTGCGCGAGGCCATGCATTCGGTGTTTTTGTATCATGCCATTCACGCCGGCATGGATATGGGAATCGTCAATGCCGGGCAGATGATCGTCTATGACGACATCGATCCCGAACTGCGCCAAACCTGCGAAGACGTCATTTTGAATCGCGATTCCAGCGCTTCCGAGCGACTGCTCGCCTTGGCCGAAAAATTCCGCGGCAAGGAGAAGCAGACGAGGGAACAAGACCTCGCCTGGCGCGAGTGGCCGGTCGACAAGCGCCTCTCCCACGCGCTGGTGCACGGCATCACCGAATATATCGAGACCGACACCGAAGACGCGCGGAAACTCGCGAGCCGTCCGCTGGACGTGATCGAAGGCCCGTTGATGACCGGCATGAACATCGTCGGCGATCTGTTCGGTGACGGCAAGATGTTCTTGCCACAGGTGGTGAAGTCCGCGCGGGTGATGAAGCAGGCGGTCGCGTATCTAATGCCGTTCATGGAAGAGGAGAAGGCGCGCAACCTCGCCAACGGTATCGTGGGAGATGGCCGCCACTCCGCCGGCAAGATCGTGCTCGCGACCGTGAAGGGCGACGTGCACGACATCGGCAAAAACATCGTCGGCATCGTCTTGCAATGTAACAATTTCGAGGTGATCGACCTCGGCGTCATGGTGCCGGCGGCGAAGATCATCGAGACCGCCAAGCGCGAGGGTGCCGACCTCATCGGCCTCTCCGGCTTGATCACGCCGTCGCTTGACGAGATGAGTTTCTTGGCCTCCGAGATGGAGCGCGAGGGGCTCAAGTTGCCGCTGTTGATCGGCGGTGCCACCACGAGCCGCGTCCACACCGCGGTGAAGATCGATCCGAACTATCGCGGCGGGCCGGTAGTGCATGTCAACGACGCAAGCCGCGCGGTCGGCGTCGCATCGTCGTTGTTGTCGCCCGACAAGCGCGAGGCCTTTGCCACTGAGGTTCGCGCCGATTACGCCAAAATCTCCGCGGCGCATTTCCGCGCGCAGGCCGACAAGAAGCGGCTGAAGCTTAGCGATGCCCGCGCCAACGCGGCCAGACTCGATTTTGCGAAGACGCCGCCGAAGAGGCCGGCGTTCCTCGGCATCAAGACGTTCAAGGATTACGATCTCGCCGAACTCGCCACCTATATCGACTGGACGCCGTTCTTTCAGACCTGGGAACTCGCCGGGCGCTTTCCCGCCATTCTCGATGACGCCAAAGTCGGCGAAGCCGCGCGCGCGCTTTACGACGACGCCCGCAAAATGCTCGACCGCATCGTGCAAGAGAACTGGTTCAAGGCGCAGGCAACGATCGGCTTCTGGCCGGCCAATTCCGAGGGCGACGACATCGCGGTCTATGCCGACGAGACGCGCCAAGAGAAGATCGCGACCTTTCATACGTTGCGCCAGCAGCTGGAGAAGCGCGAAGGCCGTTTCAACGCGGCACTGTCGGACTTCATCGCGCCGCGCTCCTCACGCGTGCCGGATTATATCGGCGCGTTCGTGGTCACCGCCGGGATCGGCGAAGACATCATCGCCGACCGCTTCAAGAGCGCGAACGACGATTACTCCTCGATCCTTTGCAAGGCGCTCGCCGATCGTCTTGCGGAGGCCTTCGCCGAACGGATGCACGCGCGCGTGCGCCAGGAATTTTGGGGCTACGCGCCGGACGAGGCCTTGTCGGCGGAGCAACTGATCCTCGAGCAATATCAAGGCATCCGCCCCGCGCCCGGCTATCCCGCGCAACCCGATCACACCGAGAAGGCGACGTTGTTCGCTCTGCTCGACGCCGAGAACACCGCCGGCGTGAAGCTCACCGAAAGCTTCGCGATGTGGCCGGGTTCGTCGGTCTCCGGACTTTATTTCAGCCACCCGGAAAGTTTTTATTTCGGCGTCGGTAAAATCGAGCGCGACCAGGTCGAGGACTACGCCGCGCGCAAGGGCTGGAGCGTGGCGGAAGCCGAGCGCTGGCTGGCGCCGGTGTTGAACTACATCCCGGCGCAAGATCGTCTCGTGAAAGACGCGATACCGACGCTGGCGCCGACCTCCGCCATGCCCGCCAACGACGTCTCGTCGCATCCGCCCGGCTGCACCTGCGCGGTGCATCTGGCGTATCGCAAGAAGGCCGTGGGCGCGGGGTAAGCGCTTCCTTCTCCGCCTTCAACCTCTCCCCCCAGCGACTACTTCAACCGCGCCATGGCGACGCCGTCGCGGGCCAGTTGATCGGCGCGCTCGTTGACGTCGTGACCGGCGTGGCCCTTGACCCAATGCCAGCGCACCTGATGCTGATGCAACGCCGCGTCGAGCCGCTGCCATAAATCGACGTTCTTGACCGGCTTCTTGTCGGCGGTGCGCCAACCGTTCTTCTTCCAACCGTGAATCCAGCCGGTGATGCCCTGCCGCACATATTGGCTGTCGGTATAGAGATCGACGGTACAAGGCTTCTTAAGTGCCTCGAGCGCGGAGATCGCCGCCATCAGCTCCATGCGGTTGTTGGTGGTGTGGGCCTCGCCGCCCTTCAATTCTTTCTCGACATCGCCGAATTTCAGAATCGCGCCCCAGCCGCCCGGGCCCGGATTGCCCGAGCACGCGCCGTCGGTGTGGATGATGACGGAAGGGGCTACGTTCACGCCACCAGCCCCGAGGCCGCGATACCATAATCGCGCATGCTGGCGACGCTCTGCTGAAAGCGCAGCTTGCGGAAATATTCGAGCGGGTCCTTCGGCTTCACCAGCGCGCCGGGCGGCACGTTGAACCAGTCGACCAGCCGCGTCAGCAAAATCCGCAACGCCGCGCCGCGCGCCAACAGCGGCAACGCGTCCTGCTCAGCCTCGGACAATTGCCGCTCGCGGCCGTAGGCGCTGAGGAAGGCACGCGCCTTGGTGACGTTGAAAGAATGATCGGCCTCGAAGCACCACGCGTTGAGGCAGATCGCGATGTCGTAAGTGAGGATATCGTTGCAGGCGAAATAGAAATCGATCAGGCCGGAGAGCTTGTCGCCGAGAAACAGCACGTTGTCGGGAAACGCGTCGGCATGAATCACGCCTTCGGGCAGATTCTTCGGCCAGGCTTTTTCCAGATGATCGAGTTCATCGCTCATGAGCTGTCGCAAGCCATGTTGAAGCGTATCGGCGCGCGAGGCCGCCTGGTCGAACAACGGACGCCAGCCCGACACCGAAAGCGCGTTGGCGCGCGTCATCGAAAAATCGCGCCCGGCGAGATGCATTTTCGCCAGCGCCTGGCCGATCGCCGCGCAATGGGTGGCGTTCGGCTTGCGCGGCCACACCCCTTCGAGAAAATCGATGATCGCCGCGGGCCGGCCGGCAAGCCGACCCAGCGTTTCGCCATTGCGCATCTTCACCGGTTGCGGACAGGGGATGCCGTGGCTTGCAAGGTGCCCCATCAACCCGAGGAAGAACGGCAAATCGGCGAGCACCACGCGCTTTTCATAAAGCGTGAGAAAGAACGAGCCGGAAGTGGTGTGCAGCAGAAAATTCGAATTCTCGACGCCCTCGGCGATGCCCTTGTAGGAGAGCACTTCGCCGATGTCGTAAGCTTTCAGAAATTCCGCAAGCTCCTCGGCGGCGACGTCGGTGTAAACCGCCATCGCAACTACTCGGCGGCGTCGGGCCGCAGCGAGCGCGGCAACGGGAAGAACTCGTTCTCTTCCGCGGCCGAGACCGTCTCCACACGCAATTCGTAACGCTCGGCGAACGCGCCCATGATCTCTTCGACGATCACTTCCGGCGCCGAGGCGCCCGCCGTGATGCCGAGGCTCTTGATGCCTTCGAACCGCGACCAGTCGAGATCGCTGGCGCGTTGCGCCAGCACCGCGATTGGGCAGCCCTCGCGCTCGGCGACTTCGCGTAAGCGCTGCGAATTCGACGAGTTCGGCGCGCCGACCACGATCAGCGCATCGACCACCGGCGCCACCTTCTTCACCGCGAGCTGGCGGTTGGTGGTGGCGTAGCAGATGTCTTCCTTGTGCGGCCCGGAGATGTTCGGAAACCGCTCTTTCAACATCGCGACGATTTCGGCGGTGTCGTCGATCGAGAGCGTGGTTTGCGTCACGAAAGCGAGATTGTCGGGATCCTTCGGCGTGAACGTCGCCGCGTCATGGGCGGTTTCGATCAGCGTCACCGCGCCGGACGGCAATTGCCCAAGCGTGCCGACCACTTCCGGATGATGGGAGTGCCCGATCAGGAGGATTTCGCGACCGCGCTTGAAATGGATCGCGGCCTCGCGGTGCACCTTGGTGACCAGCGGACAGGTGGCATCGAGCGAAAAGAAATTGCGGGCTCGGGCGTCGGCGGGCACGGATTTCGGAACCCCGTGGGCCGAAAACACCACCGGCGCGTTGGTATTGTCGGGGATTTCAGCCAGTTCCTCGACGAAGATCGCGCCCTTGGTCTTGAGGCTGTCGACCACATAGCGGTTGTGGACGATCTCGTGGCGGACATAGACCGGGGCGCCGTAAATCGTGAGCGCCCGCTCCACGGTGTCGATCGCCCGCACCACGCCGGCGCAGAAGCCCCGCGGCGAACAAAGCACGATATTCAGGGGTGGTTTGGCCTGCATGTCTGTGATCTCGGACCGAATCACCCTTGAGCTTGCGGGCAGGAACGGTCGACTCGGATTAACACAATTCGTTAAAGGACTTGGGACTGGTTTTAAGCGCTGTCAAGGCCGATTAGGTCATAACGCGGTTAAGTGGAATTGCATCATGGTCTCATCTCCTTGTTTAAGCATGAACTTTTTGGAGAACCGGCCTCCCCTTCGTTAGAAAACGCTCTAGCTAAACCATTGCGCCGTAAGCCCGGGACGGCTTATATAGGAGGCAATTCCCGTCATCGCTGATGACCACGGTTTCGCCTCCGAAAGAGGTGGGCGAAACGCAAAGGAGCTTTGCCATGAGCAATTCACCGTTGATGCCGAAGGCGACCGCCGTCTGGCTTGTCGACAATACCGCGCTGACGTTCGACCAGGTGGCGGATTTCACCAAAATGCACCCGCTCGAGGTCCGCGCCATCGCCGATGGCGACGCCGCCCAGGGCATCAAGGGCATGGACCCGATTTCGACCGGCCAGCTCAGCCGCGACGAGATCGAAAAGGGCGAAAAAGACCCGAATTATCGCCTCAAGCTCAGCGAGAGCAAGGTGACGCTGCCGCCGCAGGCCAAGAAAAAGGGCCCGCGCTACACGCCGGTGTCGCGCCGCCACGAGCGGCCGAGCGCGATCCTGTGGCTGGTGCGCAATCACCCGGAATTGAAGGACGCGCAGATCATGCGCCTCGTCGGCACCACCAAGACCACCATCGCCAGCGTGCGCGACCGCACCCATTGGAACGCCTCGACCCTGACCCCGATGGACCCGGTGACATTGGGCCTGTGCTCGCAGATCGAACTCGATTTCGAGGTGCAACGCGCGGCCAAGGAAAAGCCGACCGACACCGCCTATGGTGGCGCGACCTTGCTGCCGGCCTCCGAGACCACCCGCAAGGAGGCGGAATTCGAGCCGACCGAAAAGCAACGCGAAGACCTCAACGTCGACGCCGTGTTCGCCAAGCTGAAAAACATCGGCGGGAAGAAGGCCGAGGAGGAGTAAGACGGGCATACCGTTTCGTTGCATCGATGGGCTCAACTTAAAAACAGTGCTCGTCATTTAGTCACCTCTCCCCGCAAGCGGGGCGAGGTGACATAAGCCACACCCCCGCGATCTCGCCGCGTGTCCGCGCGAGTTTTGCCATCCACATCCCGCCCTCTGAAACAGAAGGCGCAGGGAATGCCGGGCGCGCGACGCGCCCGCAGCCTCGCGTGCAAAAGTAAAAAGCACACGAGCGTAGTCACCACGGTCACACCGGCATCACCCGGCATTCCCCGCGCAATGGTTTTAACGGTTTCCTTCGCGCTCTCCCCGGTGACCGGGCTTGTTTGCCACCGTCGCCTCGCAGGAATAATTCCCCGCGAAACTTGACGCCAGCGTCGGGGCGTCAGGACCACACGACTTCGCCGTCCGCATCAAGCGCGTTTCGTCAAGCGCGCTTGCCTCGCGTCCACCGCATCCCGTCTCACGTTCGTGACGATCGCGAAACGCCCCTCTGTTTGAAACGGGACGCACAAGATGTGCCGCTGATTTGGGGGTAAGATCAACCGCGCCGATTGCGGCAGATTGGCACGACGGACAAATCAGCGCGGGACGTGTCAAGAGCGAAAACGATTGGCGGCGGGATAATGTTCTTCCTTCTCCCCTTGTGGGAGAAGGTGGCGCGTACACAGTCCGCGACGGATGAGGGGTTCTTCGCTGCGCTGCGCGAATGTGGTCGACAGCAATCCGAAAGGAAGACGGCATAAGCAGCAGGCAAATATCGTTGCTACCGACCAAACGGTTCGTCACTTCTCGCTGTGATCTTTGTGTGCATCTGACTTATCTGCTCGAACAATGTTTGGAACCGCTGAACTGTTTCGTTGAGCATCACCGAACCGGGGTCTTTCGCCATCTTTGAAAGAAAGAGCCGAGCTGGACGTGTTTTATGAAATTCGAGACCAACTTCTGCGAAGGCGGCTTCGTATCGCTTTACAATACGAGGAATGCTTTTATTGAGAGATAGCGTTTTACTTCCAAGCTCGGTCTTATAGCTTTCTCGTACCAGTGCATCAAAAACAGTTGTCTCCAGCAAATCCTCGATATCTGCTTCCGATGGCTTGCCGCTAGTAGGAAATGCAGCGGAAGCAAAGATTACGCTATCATCTCTTATCAGCTTTGTTTTCACAAGCTCTTCGCCAGTGATCCTTGATTGCTTTTCGTCGTCGAGTAGCACGAGAACACGTAAGCGCTCGGAGGTGAGCAGCGCCACCATGTAACTGACTTTTTGTGCGCCACCCGCAGGGGTGATAGTGAGCATCTTTGGAAGTCCAGATTTTCCAATTCCGAGCAGATACTCTGAGACGCTCGACAAAATCCAATAGTCCGTGACGCCTTCAACAACGAGATTATTTGACCCAACAAATAGGCTTTGCGAAAGCGAAAACCCTAATGCCATTTGCAGTGGAAACAATGTTCGAGAGTCGCCGGTTGGCGTATTCGTAACGGTGGTCCCTGCGTCTTGTTCTATATTCACTGTCCTAATGGAATCGAGATTGTCGGTTGGCACCATGAACGGTGAGTGAGTTGTGTAAATAATCTGATTCTTGAAATCTTGAGCAAAATGGCGAAGAAGATCGCTTTGTGACAAAGCGTGAAGATAGAGGCCCGGTTCATCCAGCAGCAAGATTGCATTATCCGCCGATCCGCCCTGAGTGTCGGCCGAGAACGTGATATAAAAAGAGAAGAACCACTTTAGACCTCGACTGCGTTCATCAAGATTGACTTCGACGTCATAGACCGAATTTGGATCGGCGATGAAGGTGTCAAGATGCTGCGCATCGGGGCTAAAGCGGACTTTTAATTGTCGATCCTTCCAAAGGCGGCGCAATTCAGTTGTTACGACGGCGCCAGCACGGTTCGTGAGTTGATTACGCGTCTCATGATCGCCGGCCGTGTGAAGCTCGTGGAGATTTTGTGGGTTAATTCCTGCGACCTTGCACATTTTCTCAAAATTATGTTCGGCGTCCGTCAACTGATTTGAGTTCTTTCGTGCAACGAAATCGGCAATATTCTGGTGGCCTGTCAGTTCAGGATATTCGTCGACATAGACGAAAATCGGGAGGCGACTTAACACCCATGCGTCGGCCTTCTCGTGCGCAGGAGAATCCGCGGTTATGGTTGCCGCCAGCTCTTCTAGTTCGGTTAGTAGGCCGTCCTCTCTGTTAGCCAGAACGATACCTGTGCTGGCAAGAATCCTTCTCAAATTGGCAAGACTAGGGCCAGCCGTCTGCGCCCACTGTATAGGTGACTGCGAGGATGAAAGATCGGTCGCAAACTTTTTGGCCGCATCTTGAGCCTGTTGTTTCGGCGCATCCTCTAGCTTGTCGGCTTCCGCTTCGATCACTGGCTGTATTTTGCGTACCCGCGCGACCACGTCGGAAGCCGTAAACGGCATTAGTTTCAGATCGGTGAGGGTGACCGAAAGCGTTGGAGCTTTATAGCGCCTTCCAATGTTGACCTTCGTAACACCAGTTGCACGCGGAAAGATTTGAACCAACTCGGCTTGTTCAGCAGTATCCAAATCCCAATCAGTGCTCACGGCAGGGGTGTCATCGGTGCATTCCGAAAGTCGCCGATGTCTCGGAAAATCCTTGATGCGGTTTAGGTCCTTGGGCCCTCCGGGAGGGTTGAGCGTTCGAAGACCAAGAAGCAGATTTGATTTTCCGCTCTCATTGCGCCCGACCAAGCTTGTTAGCTTATCGACAGTTACCGGACCGCTATCGTTGATTGATCGAAAATTTGTAATTTGAAAAGTCTTGAGCTTCATCGTGCTGTCTCTACCGCAATATGACCAGCGAAGCTGGCAATGAAAGTTTTGAGGTCCGTCAGTTCGGACGGGTCATTGAATTCACAAGGAGCGATAACTGAAATTCCACATCAGCTTCATAGCGGTTATTCACGATTTGTTCTATAGCAATTTCGGGCGACCAAACCAAAACCTGCGCGCTACCCACACATTTCTAACGCCGCTAAGCGAGGTTCGCGGAGCGCCCATGCCTAACGAGGAAATTCTCGTTCGGACTTTAGTCATAGAAAATGCATCTAACATGGACGTTATCGTGCAGAGTTGCGCGGGTTAAATGGCAAGGCCGGCCGCCGTTCTTTATTAGGGCGCCGATGCTTTTCATCGACTATGCGAAGTTCGCGACGGATGAGGGGTTCTTCGCTACGGAGGCAACCTCCAACCCTCTCCCACAAAGGGGTAGAGGGTAAGAAAGAGCGCACTCACCGCTCACGCCTTCTTCAGAAACTCCGTCCTCAGCACCAGGCCCTTGACCTTGTCGGTGCGGCCTTCGATTTCGTCTTCGTTGTCGGTGAGGTGAATGTTCTTGATCACGGTGCCGCGCTTGAGCACGGTGGACGAACCCTTCAGCTTCAAATCCTTGATCAGCGTGACGCTGTCGCCCTCGGCGAGAAGCGCGCCGTTTGAGTCTCTGACTTTGATATCCATGTGATGCAGTCCTTGAGGATGAGAAAAAGTGGAGAAGCGTTTCTTCCCTTCTCCCCTTGTGGGAGAAGGTGGCACGGACCTTTGTCCGTGCCGGATGAGGGGTTTGTATCCGCGGAGAGAACCCCTCACCCGTCTTCGCTTCGCGAAGCCACCCTCTCCCACAAGGGGAGAGGGGAAGAAGAACTCGCTCGCTCTCCTACCCCAACTCGATCTCGTCGTCGATCTCATGGGTGAGGTTGACGCCGCCGACGGTCAAAACCATTTTCGCCGGTAGCTTTTCGTTACCCTTGAGGCGGCCGGCCTCGATCGCGTCGCGCACGGCTTTTTCGATTTCGCGCTGCGAGGTGATGCCGACTTTTTTCAGGAATTTGCGCAGGCTCGTGTTGAAGACGTCTTCATTCATACCGACCTCCCGTTCGTCATGGCCGGGCATCGTCCCGGCCATCCACGTCTTTCTCGCTTAAACTGTAGCTAAAGACGTGGATGCCCGGGACAAGCCCGGGCATGACGAGTTTCGCAACAAGCTTTCGTCCATTGGCGGCGTCTTGAGTCGGACTCTGACCGTTACGGCCGAACCGGATTGTTGATCATATATTCGCCAAGCTTGCGCTGAGCGCTGTCGGCGCGATTGGTGGCGTTGGCGCGCTGGGCGTCGCGATTTTTGATGCACGCGACATATTCGGGAGAACCGGCGGCGACGTTGTTGGCACGGCAGATCGCATCGTCATCGCCGTCGAGGTTTGCCACCGGCACCTGGCCGCGTTGCGCGCAGCCGGAAATGGCGAGCGCGAGGAGGGTGAGGGCGATAAATTTAGTTGGGGTCTTTGATCGCATCGATACTTCCGGAGTTACCGCCTTCTATAACGACGTTTAAGCCCAATTGCGGGAAATGTAAGTCCGGTTATTCAGCTTCGTCATTCCGGGACGCCGCGAAGTGGCGGGCCCGATGGCTCGCAATAACAGACCTCGTGTCCCGGGCGCGGCGCGGCATGAGCGGAGCGAAATGATGCGCTGCAGAACCGGGACCCATTCCTTTCGCGGCACAAATGGGTCCCGGTTCTGCGAAGCGGCGTTGCACGCCGCATCGCGCCCGGGACACGAAGAGATGTCTCCCTCACACCCTCCCCTTCAACGCCTCCCCGATTTCATCGAGCACCTTCGGGTCCTCGATGGTCGCGGGCATGGTCCAGGGGTCGCCGTCGGCGATCTTCTTGATGGTGCCGCGCAGGATTTTTCCCGAGCGGGTTTTCGGCAAGCGGCCTACGGTGATCGCGAGCTTGAACGCGGCGACGGGACCGAGTTTCTCCCGCACCAAGGCGACGACTTCCTTTTCGATCTCGGCGGGGTCGCGGTTCACGCCGGCTTTGAGCACCAGAAAGCCGCACGGCACCTCGCCCTTGATCGCATCCTTGACGCCGAGCACCGCGCATTCGGCAACATCGGGATGCGAGGCGAGAATTTCCTGCATGCCGCCGGTGGACAGCCGATGACCGGCGACGTTGATGATGTCGTCGGTGCGGCCCATCACATAGACGTA
>WNFO01010914.1_pt1 | contig 11188 bp, 11 predicted proteins | sample 5400251 | NCBI WGS metagenome assembly WNFO01 (sample SAMN13153354, study PRJNA577476) | soil metagenome | isolation source: 100 cm saprolite under Madrone tree | place: USA:California | collected 2016-06-14 | reverse complement strand
ACGGATTCTCGTGAAATCGTTCTACGAAGGTGAGGATTATCTCTATCGACTAGTTAAAATGTTGTCCGGCGGCGGCTCGTAGATAAGGGCTGAGTTCGCAATCTCGATAAAGCCGGTACACTGAAATAAGCGTGTATTGCCCGATTGCGACGACGACATCTCGGATTCGCAGAATGACGACCGTGCTGACCTCGCCGTTCAAGTCGAAGAGCAGGCTTGAGGCGAAGAATGTGGTGCTCCGACATCAGCTGATCGTCTCGCGGCGTAAGCTGAAAGGCCGGGCTCGGCTCACAAATGACGACCGCTGGTTCTTCGTCCAGATGTATCGATGTTTTCCGTCGATCCTGACGGTCGTTACGATTGTCCGACCTGAAACGCTGGTGCGGTGGCATCGAGCCGGCTTTCGTCGCTATTGGCGTTGGAAATCGAACTCGCGCATCCACGGCGAACTGCTCAAACTCGGGTTTAACGTCGCTCAATCAACCGTCGCCAAGTACACGGTGAAACGACCTGGACCGCCCAGTCAGGGGGGAAGACCGTTCTGCGAAAGAAAGACGCCGTGCATCTTTGCTGTGCGGGTGACCTCTCTTGGCGCAGACCCGACATTCAATACATCAATACTCCATTACATGGGATCCACGAACAAGTTTTGAGGCCGAACCGACGTGCCAATCGATGTCCGTTCTTGGGGGAAGAACGGACGACATCTGCTCGTGCTGAGTGTTTCTCAGTTTGACCCGGAACGGACATCGGGCCTGAGTTCCGCAACGGACCGCGCCGGTGATGCCCTTGGTCAGTGCGAAATTCCGCTCGGTCCGAACTGGCTGTTTTGGTTCAACCGCCAGCGCGGCGTCCAGTTCGGACATTCATCATACACGTTTGCAGCGGTGGCAGCCTCAAATCCGCTGCAGTCGTAATAGCAAACCTTGGTAAGTCCCGAGCTTCGGTCGCCGAATTTCGTGCAAATTAGCGTCACTTTGAATTTTTTGGCCTCGCGCAGCGATTCTGCCGCGACGGCGGATGCGCATATTGTGAGAATTGCGAGTGCCAGAACTGTCCTCATTTTGTCCCTCTGCTGAAACCACGAACGAGCACATCTCCCGGTAAACCGGGACCCGCTCTTCCAATAGGGAGACTCTCGTTGACGTCGCGATATTCCTGGTCAGCCGAGTATTGAGGCTTTACTTTCGCGGCCTGAAGGGCGGCCATCACGGTGTGGGTACCGAAATCCTTATCCGGATTTATCAGGTAACAGAATCGGCTAAGTTGGCGCGATGATCGCGCTGATTTGGTTTGTTCTGGTCGTGCTGGCTTCGCCATTCAAGTCGAAGAGCCGGCTTGAGGCGGAGAATGCGGTTCTCCGACATCAGTTGATCGTCTTGCGGCGTGAGCTGAAAGGCCGGGCTCGGCTCACAAATAACGACCGCTGGTTTCTTCGTCCAGATGTATCGATGTTTTCCGTCGATCTTGAAGGTCGTAACGATTGTCCAGCCTGGGACGCTGGTGAGTTGGCACCGGGCCGGCTTTCGTCGCTATTGGCGTTGGAAATCGCGGCGGCGAGGAGGGCGCCCGCAAACCCAAGCGGACCTGCGCACGCTGATCCGGCGAATGAGCGTCGAGAACCCGCTTTGGGGGTCGCCACGCATTCACGGCAATTGCTCAAGCTCGGCTTTGCGGTCGCTCAAGCGTCGTCAAATACATGGTGAAGCGGCGCGAGCCGCCAAGCCCGGGGTGGCAATGCACCAGTCTCTCGTTCGGTACAGCGCACCTGTATCATTCGTTCACGCGCGATCCCGGGCGGACTTCATTGCCACTATGGTCGGATTTAAGGCTTTCGGTACACACAATGGTCCTGACCGCTGCAGCAGTGTTCGATAACATCTGCTCCACGAATGACCCCTTCTGGCGCAAAGCGGCCGTTCATGCGCAAACAGCATCTCTTGATCGATAAGGCATGAGTAGAATGGAGTCAGTCCTCTGTTAACTAGCAGGCTGTGGCCCTGCTGGCGCCTCCCAATCGTCAAACTCCCGAACCAATTTCACCAATTGTGCCAAAAGCGGCGACCTGTCGTTCTTACGATGGCTCATAATGATCGGGCTAAGAACTTTTGGTTCGTCCAGCTCCACATAGGCGACATCTGCGCGTCCGAGATTGCGGACAGATGAGGGAACGAGGCAAATGCCGACGCCGGCTGCGACCAGACCAAGGGCCGTCTGCAGTTCGCGCACTTCAAGAGCCGCTTTTGGCTCGAGTCCGCTGTCACGGAAGAATGAGAGTACCTGATCGGCATAACTCGGACGCGGAGCCTTGGGATAGATGATCAGGGGCTCCCCGACGATATGTCGCAGTTTAAGAGGTTCAGCGAAGTTTACTAAATGATTCCCGCACGGAACAGCGACCACGATTTTCTCTTTGCGAATGGTAAAGCGCTTTATTCCGTCATCATCAAATCGCAGACGCCCGAACCCAACATCTATACGACCATCTTTCAGCGCAGCTGCCTGCTCAAGTGTGGTCATCTCCGAAAGCGCAACGTCGACGCCCGGCGCTTTTATCCGAAATCGGCGGATCAGTTCGGGTAGCGCGTCGTAAAGAGTTGATGCGACAAACCCGATCGTGAACTGGGTCACCGTCCCCTGACCAATCCGAAGGGTCGTCGATTTTATTTCATCTACGCGAGCCAGGACCTGGACGGCTTGCTCGTAAAAATGCCGGCCCGCTTCCGTCAGTGTAATCGGACGGTCCCGGTTGAGAAGGCGCACTCCTATTTCTTCTTCCAATTGCTGGATCTGACGGCTTAGCGGCGGCTGCGCAATGTTCAGCTTTTCCGACGCCCGACTGAAGCTGCGGGTGGCAGCCACGGCAGCAAAATAGCGGAAATGCCGCAACTCCATCGTCGATACCTCTTGGGTATGAAGATATACCCAAACGATCCTGTTAGCCAAGGCGAAGGCACCACCATCGGCGGCCTCGCCTATGGCGCCGAAAGCCCTGAAGGCATGAAGCTGGCCATCGACACCTATTTTGCACCGCACTTGCTCAAATCCAATCCGAACCAGGTCGGCGCGACCATGGCGGCGATCGGCAGAGCCGTGCAGGATAACCGTTTCGCGAAATGTGCCGTCGAGACCGCGCTGCTCGACGCGCTGGGAAAACGCGCGGGGCTAAGCGTTTCCGATCTGCTCGGCGGGCGCTTCCATGATCGGTTGCCGGTCGCGTGGACGCTCGCCAGCGGCAATACCGCGGGCGACATCGCGGAAGCCGAGGCCATGCTGGCCAAGCGCCGCCACAATGTCTTCAAGCTGAAAATCGGCAAAGGCGATCCCAAAGCCAACATCGCCCATGTGGCATCGATCAAGCGGGCTCTGGGCGATCGCGCCAGCGTGCGCGTTGACGTCAATCAGGCTTGGAGCGAGTCGACAGCGGCCAACGCCATCGCAGCGCTGGAAGACGTCGGTTGCGATCTGGTCGAGCAGCCCATTGCACTGTCCAACCGAAGAGGTATGGCGCGGCTCGCGATGCGAGCGAGAATTCCGGTCATGGCAGATGAATCGCTGCGCGGCCCTGAAACGGCGTTCGATTTTGCTGCCCACGCCGCCGCCGATGTGTTTGCGGTCAAGATCATGCAATCGGGTGGACTGTTCGCTGCCGCCCGTGTTGCCGCTATCGCGGATGCTGCAGGCATTGGGCTTTATGGTGGCACGATGCTGGAGGCTGCGGTTGGCACGGCTGCTGGCGCGCAATTGTTTTCGACGTTTCCGAATCTCGAGTGGGGCACGGAATTGTTCGGCCCGCTTTTGCTGACCGAGGAAATTCTGACTGAGCCGCTGGATTACAGCGAGTTTTCCCTAAGGGTTCCGACTGGTCCCGGCCTTGGCATTCAACTTGACGAGGACAGGCTCTCGCATTTCCGGCGAGACCGCGCGGCGCGCAGCGTTCATCCCAAGCCGAAATTCAAGGCGGAGGCATAGCGATGCTGTTCCATGTCGAAATGACGGTGCGTCTGCCACACGACATGCCCACAGAGGCAGCCGACAAACTCAAACAGGTCGAGCGCGAGAAGGCGCAAGAACTACAGAGGTCCGGGGTTTGGCGTCATCTTTGGCGCGTCGCTGGACAGTACGCCAACGTCAGCATTCTCGATTGCGCTGACGTGCAGCAGGTCCACGACACGCTCTCGAGCCTGCCGCTGTTTCCTTACATGGCGATCAAGGTAACGCCCCTTTGCCGCCACCCTTCGTCCATTCACGACGACGATCGATAACCCAATCACCCAGAACCGATAATCCATCACCGAAAGGAGAACGTCCAAATGCCCGCGAATCTAATCGACAAAGAGCATATCGCTGAACTCGCCTCCAAAGCTGCCGGCCTCGATAAGGAGGGCGGCAATCCGCGCCTCAAAACAATCATGAACCGGTTGTTGTCCGACCTGTTCCTGGCGATCGACGATCTCGACATTTCCATGGACGAGTTTTGGGCGGGCGTCGGTTATCTTAGCGCTTCGGCTCAGGCTAATGAGCTGGGTCTGCTGGTCCCAGGCATTGCCGCCGAGCATTTCCTCGATTTGCGCCTTGATGAAGCCGAGCGCCGCGCCGGTCTCAACGGCGGCACAGCCCGCACCATCGAAGGCCCGCTCTATGTCGCCGGTGCTCCGGTCGCGAAACATGAAGCACGACTGGATGACGGCAGTGATGACGGCGAAGTGCTGATCATGGACGGCCAGGTCCGAGACCTCCAGGGTAAACCGGTGCCGCATGCGAACGTCGAAGTCTGGCACGCCAATACCCATGGCTGCTATTCATTCTTCGGACCTCCGCAGACGCCATTCAATCTGCGCCGCACCATCGAGACCGATGCCGAAGGGCGCTACAAATTCCGCTCCATCATGCCGAGCGGCTACGGTTGCCCCCCAGGCAGCCATATCGAAACCTTGCTGGCTGATATGGGCCGCCATGGCCAGCGCCCGGCGCATGTGCATTTCTTCGTCTCAGCTCCCGGCTACCGCCATCTGACGACGCAGATCAACATCGACGGCGACAAATACCTGCACGACGATTTCGCCTTCGGCACCCGCGAAGACCTGATCCCGCCTGTGACGCGCATCAGCGATGCGGCTGCCATCCACAAGGCCGGTCTGAACAAGCCCTATGCCTACATCAAGTTTGATTTTGCCATCGCTAAGGAAGTCCCGGGCGCACCCTCCACCATCGTCCACCGCGCCCACGCTCCGGCGCACTGAAGCGACCGTACGAAAATCACACGGTCGCGCAGCAAGCGCGGCCGCATTCGGAAGACATCGCAGCGGTGAGGCCGCCACAGGGAGAATGACATGTTGGGCAAAGTGCTGGAACGTCTCGAAGCTTCAGTGGAGGAAAACGAAGCGACAGGCAGCTTTCGCTGCAAGCGCGACATCTTCACGGATCCTGAACTCTTCGAACTGGAAATGAAGCATATCTGGGAGGGCAACTGGATCTACCTCGCCCATGAAAGCCAGATCGCTAAAAACAACGATTATTTCTCGACGACTATCGGTCGTCAGCCGATCGTAATTTCTCGTGACCGGACCGGCGCGCTGCACGCTTTCATTAATGCCTGCTCACATCGCGGCGCAATGCTTTGTCGGCACAAGCGAGGTAACAAATCCACTTTTACTTGTCCGTTTCACGGCTGGACTTTCAACAATACCGGCAAACTTCTGAAGGCCAAGGATCCGGAAGGCGCGGGATATCCCGACAGTTTTAACAAGGATGGCTCGCACAACCTCACGAAGGTGCCACGGTTCGAGAGCTATCGCGGCTTTCTGTTTGGTAGCCTCAACCCAGATGTATCGACGCTGGCTGAGTTCCTGGGTGAATCGACCAAGATTATCGATCTGATCGTTGATCAGTCCGATGAGGGCTTGGAAGTTCTGCGCGGCAGTTCGTCTTACATTTATGATGGCAACTGGAAGCTCCAGACCGAGAACGGCGCGGACGGGTATCATGTCTCCTCCGTCCACTGGAACTATGCTGCTACTACCAACCAGCGTAAGGCGGCGGTGGCTGCAGCAGCGGCGGTCGATACCACGCGCGCCATGGATGCGGGCGGCTGGGCCAAGCAAGGCGGCGGCTTCTATTCGTTCGACAACGGCCATCTGCTGCTGTGGACCAATTGGTCCAATCCAGAAGACCGGCCTTTGTTTGAGCGCCGCGACGAACTAGCGAATAAGTTCGGCGAGGCACGCGCGGATTGGATGATCCAGCGCTCGCGTAATTTGTGTCTCTACCCCAACGTCTACCTAATGGATCAATTCTCATCGCAAATCCGCACCTATCGTCCGATCTCGGTCGATAAGACGGAAGTGACAATCTATTGCATCGCCCCGAAAGGTGAGAGCGACGAAGCGCGCGCCCGCCGCATCCGGCAATACGAGGATTTCTTCAACGCCAGCGGTATGGCAACCCCGGATGATCTTGAAGAATTCCGTTCTTGCCAGATCGGTTACATGGCCAGCAGTGCCAAATGGAATGACCTCAGCCGCGGCGCGACCCACTGGATCAAGGGGCCAGACGCCGGAGCGGATGCCATTGGCATGAAGCCATTGCTCAGCGGTGCAAAGACCGAGGACGAAGGGCTTTTCGTTATTCAGCACCAGCATTGGAGAGACACGCTGGTGAAGGCCGTCGGCAAAGACGTGTTGGAAATTTAGGCCACCCAATCATTTTGTTCCGGCGGGTGTCCGGCGTCGCGATGTGAAATCAATGCCGCGTGACGCAAGAAACTAGCATTCGCGGTACGAAAATTTCTGAAAAGGGAGAGAACGAACATGCTCGCAACGATCCAGAATATCGACCGTCAGGCCATTGAAGAGTTTCTTTACGCAGAGGCGCGCTGTCTCGATGAAAAGGATTGGGATGGCTGGCTGGCGCACTACACCAAGGACGCTGTGTTCTGGATGCCGGCATGGGATGACGATGACAAGATCGTCGAAGATCCGCAGCGCGAAATCTCACTCATCTATTACGGCAGCAAACAAGGTCTGGAAGATCGCGTCTTCCGTATCCGCACCGAGCGCTCCAGCGCCACCAGCCTGCCGGAACCGCGCACCGGCCACAACATCAGCAATGTCGAAATCCTGGAGCAGGGCGAAGGTTTCGTCAAATTCCGGTTCAACTGGTTCACGCTGAGTTTTCGTTACAAGACGGTCGATACCTATTTCGGCACGTCGTTCTACACGGTGGAAACGTCTGGTCCTCAGATGAAAATCACTAACAAGAAGGTCGTTCTCAAGAACGATTACATCCACCACGTCATCGATATCTATCACATCTGATTTTGGGTCGGCACCCGGGGAGGGCGCACCATGTCCAACGAGATTGCGCTGAATTTTGAAGATGGCGTCACCCGGTTCATCACCGCCAATGACGACGAACTGGTGGCCGATGCCGCCTATCGCCTTGGCCTCAATATCCCGATGGACTGCCGGGATGGCGCGTGTGGCACCTGCAAGAGTCTTTGCGAATCCGGCGACTACACGCTCGGCAGCTATATCGACGATGCGCTGACAGAGGAAGAGGCAGGTCAGCGCTACGTGCTGACGTGCCAGATGAAGGCGAAGTCGAACTGTGTCGTCAAGATTCCAGCCTCTTCTTTCATCTGCAAGGTCAAGGTAGCGTCTTTCAAGACGAAGCTCGGATCGCTGCGCAATCTTTCGCCTTCCACTATTGGCTTCTCAGTAACGCTTGAGCAGGACGCATCCTTATCGTTCCTGCCAGGGCAATACATGAACGTGATCGTTCCCAATACGACTCAGTCCCGGTCTTATTCGTTCAGTTCGATGCTAAGAAACGGAGCGGTCGAGTTCCTGGTTCGCAATATCCCGGCCGGACTGATGTCGACTTATTTGACCGAGTTCGCGAAAGCAGGCGACGCACTCACCATGACCGGTCCGGTCGGCAGCTTCTATCTGCGCGATATCAAGCGTCCGCTGCTGTTTCTTGCAGGCGGCACCGGTTTGGCGCCGTTCCTGGCCATGCTTGAAGCAATGCCACGGAACGGAGCCAGTCACCCCGTGCATATGATTTACGGCGTCAACAACGACGCGGATCTGGTCGAAGTCGACAAACTGGCGGCGTTCGCAGAGAGCATTCCTGGCTTTACGTTTGCAACGGTTGTCGGTGATGCCACGAGCACGCATCCCCTGAAAGGATACGTCACCAATCATCTCCCGGACGAGCATCTGCACGGCGGCGACGTGGATATCTATCTCTGCGGCCCGCCGCCGATGGTCGATGCGGTGCGCTCCTATCTGACGCAAAAGGGCGTGACACCAGCCAATTTCTACTTCGAGAAATTTGCGCCTTCGGAGGCGGGAAAATGAACACGCCGGCTCGCTTTAAGGGCAAGAGCTTCGTCGTCACCGGAGCTGCGCAAGGCATTGGCCGCCACGTCGCGATCGAGGCAGCGGCCGAAGGCGCCCAGGTCACCCTGGTGGATCGCTCACAGCTCGTGGAAGAGACTGCGCATCAAATCATCGCCGCGGGCGGACAGGCCGACGCCGTGCTCGCCGACCTCGAAACTTATGCCGGTAACCTCCAGGCGATGGAGCAGGCCAAAAAGCGGTTCGGCAAGATAGACGTCCTGATTACCAATGTCGGCGGCGCGATCTGGATGAAGCCGTTCGAGGAATTTGAGGAAGCGCAGATCGAAGCGGAGATCCGCCGTTCACTGTTTCCGACATTATGGGGATGCCGGGCGGTTCTGCCCTACATGCTTTCTCAAGGTCAGGGCACAATTGTCAATGTCTCGTCGGTCGCAACACGCGGCATCAACCGCATGCCTTATTCTGCGGCCAAGGGCGGGGTCAATGCGCTCACCGCTTCGCTCGCATTCGAACTGGCAGAGAGCAACATTCGCGTCAATGCGATAGCCACTGGCGGGACAGAAGCACCACCGCGGCGCATTCCACGCAATACAGAAACCCAAAGCCAGCAGGACAAGGCCTGGATGCAACAGGTGGTGGACCAGACCGTGCAATCCAGCGCGATGAAGCGCTACGGCACCATAGCCGAACAATCCGCCGCCATCCTGTTTCTGGCGTCAGACGCCGCCTCCTACATCACCGGCACTGTGCTGCCAGTGGGAGGTGGTGACCTCGGTTAGAATTTGATTGTCGATAATCCAACGTATCGCCGCAGCAGCGGCTCTTTAGACGCGCGTCCGAACAAAGGACACATCCAGAAAACAGCGAGGAGAAAACGATGCCTGCCGCAGTGGGAGTAAATATTCAGCAATTTATAGATACGCAAAGGATCTCGCCGTTCCAGCTCAAGGTCATGGCCTTGTGTTTTCTTGTCGTCGCTGTCGATGGTTTTGACACGGCGGCGGTAGGCTACATCGCGCCAGCCCTCAAGGGCCAATGGAAGCTTGCGCCGACACAATTGTCCTCGCTATTCGGTGCAGGCCTGTTTGGCCTGATGGCAGGCGCATTGCTATTTGGACCGCTGGCAGACAAAGTCGGCCGCCGTGCCGTTCTTGTCATCGCGACGTTGTTCTTCGGAATTGCGAGCATCGCATCGGCAACCTCAAACAGTATCGAAGCACTGACTATCTGGCGGTTTGTAACCGGGATCGGGTTGGGCGGTGCCATGCCCGCCGCTATCACCCTTACGTCCGAATACTGCCCGACCAAAACCCGGTCCCTGCTTGTTACCACCATGTTTTGCGGTTTCACGCTCGGCGCTGCCCTCGGCGGCTTTGCTGCCGCAAGCATCATTGCGGAACATGGCTGGCAAGCCGTGCTGTTGCTGGGCGGCGTCATCCCGGCGATCCTGGCTTTTGTGCTTTTGATATTTTTGCCGGAGTCGGTTCGCTATCTCGTGCTGCGCGGCGGACGAAACGAGACTGTTGCAAGATTGCTCGGCAAGATTTCCCGCGAGCAAACTCTGGAGGGGGTCGAGTTTGTCGACACCGCGAAAGTCGCCGGCTTTCCGGTCAAGCAACTATTCAGCGGCGACCTCCTCGTGGGCACCGTGCTGTTGTGGGTGACTTTCTTCATGAGCCTTCTGGTGTTCTATCTGCTCACCAGCTGGTTGCCGACACTGTTGAATAGCGGCGGCCAGAGCGTGAAATCTTCCGCCATGTACGCCCTGGTTCTGCCGATCGGCAGCACAGTCGGCGCCATAGGCATTGGTTACCTGATGGACCGCTTCAATCCGCGTTTCGTCCTCGCCTGTAGCTATGTGCTGGCGGCCGGCTTCATTACAATGCTGGGTTATTCTACTTCGATGCCCTCGCTGTTGCTCTTGGCCGTCTTTGGAGCTGGCGTCGGTACGGGTGGGTCTCAGGTCGGGATCAACGCGTTGGCTGCGGCATTTTACCCGACGCCGAGCCGCGCGACCGGTGTCAGTTGGGCCAACGCGGTCGGGCGTACCGGTTCGGTCGTCGGCTCAATGATCGGAGGCTATTTTCTCAGTCTTGGATGGGATCTCACGACTGTCTTTGCGGTAGCAGCGATACCAGCCTTAATTGCGAGCCTCACAATGGTCGTCAACGGTGTCTTGAACACCCGCAGACTTCCACTCGCAAGCGTAGCCGAAGTTGTCTGAGAATCGAATCGACGGCGGAGAGCCGGTTCATGGTTGACCAGCTTCTCCACCAACCCTTGCTGCAGAGCTAAAGCTTCGGGCCGCGTGAGCGACGAAGATGCCCAAGATTGAGAGGAGGTCCGTATGCTCAGCGACAACGAAGTGTTGAAATCCGTCAGGGCCGGCAAACCCCCAGCCGATAGCCTCGTGATCGGAACCTAGAAACTCCAATCTTATGTGAACCGGCTCATGGCCGGCAATGTGCCGAGCGTGGTATTTGACGTCCCGAAATCATGTCCGCAGATTGACATGAGCGCTCCAGGAAGGAGCGTTCGTCTACACATTTCAGCGCCACCGATCCACCTTTATCTCGTCGCATGATGCATGCGAGCTATCTTGTACAAAACTGCATGGCCTCGAATGCGAATAAGGTCGATCCACAGATCAATTTGTGTCGTGCTGCGGGTTGATAAATCGATCGGCGATGGTCCATAAACGTCCTCCCGTAACCGGCGATTCACCCGCCGCGACTGCTTCAGAAAGATTGCGCGTGGCAAACATCAATCGACAGATTGCGGAAGAACTCGGCGTTCGCGAACAACAGGTCGAGGCGACGGTT
>WNFO01005380.1_pt1 | contig 11188 bp, 6 predicted proteins | sample 5400251 | NCBI WGS metagenome assembly WNFO01 (sample SAMN13153354, study PRJNA577476) | soil metagenome | isolation source: 100 cm saprolite under Madrone tree | place: USA:California | collected 2016-06-14 | reverse complement strand
CCGACCTGTGCCCCTTCTTGCGATGCAGCTTCCGGGGCGAGGGCAGCAGGTGTTTGAGGTTGCCGCGCCATGCGGCCGGGTTCTCGCCCGTGCGAAGCTTCAACGCCTTGGCAGCGTCCATCAGCCGCTCGATCCGCTGGCGCGTCCGTGACGCCGTGACAGGCTTCACGCCCCAGATCGGCTTGAGCGCCTCCAGCACGTGCTCAGTGGTGATCTCGTGGATTTTCAGATCATGCAGGCTCGGTATGTCGCGGATGGAGCGCGCCCACTGCTTCTCCTCTTCCGGCGACAGACCCTTGCACCAGCCGGGGTATTGCTCCTCGGCAAATTCCTTGAACGTCTTGCCGCGCTGTGTGGTGGCCCGTTTCTTGACGCGCGGAGCGACGCCATCGCGCTTCAAGGCAAACTTGTATTCGCGGGCCTTGTTGCGCGCGCTGCTCAACGTCAGTACGTCGCCGGCCGCGCTGTCGCGGTCGCCGACCCTGGCGAACTCCATTTGCGCCCGCTTGCCGTCAACGTCGGTGAAGCGGAAAGCCCACACCCGATCACCGCTCTCGCGCACGACCAGATAAAGCCCCCCGCCGTCCGCATGAACGCCAGGTTGCAGCGATTTAACTTGGTTCGAATTGAGTGCCACTTTAACGTTCCCGTTCCGCTTACCACTTACCGTCACGGATGCTTCGCTTGCGACGGTCAGTCGTTCCAAAATCGACCTGTTTTGGATGTATCACCGTCACGGATACTTTGGAAGGGAGAGCCGCGTCAACTTACCGGTTTTTCGCCAAAAGCGGCTGGCGTTCGGCGATTTTCGGCGAAGTTCGGCGAAGTCAGACGACAGAAGATGCAGCTAACGATTTGGAATTAAAAGTAAATATGAGCAGGGACGATGGTCGGTGATAGCAGACGCAGCGCTCAGATTGGGTACATGATCCGTGACGGCATTCGGTAAGCTGATCCGCACCACGGCGTTTCGGTTGACGCTGGCCTATCTGTTCTTGTTCGCGCTGTTTGCCGCATCGCTGCTCGGCTATTTCGCCTGGAACACGCGCCGAATGATCACCGAACAGATCACCACCACGGTGAACGCGGAAGTCGGCGAGATCAGCGACATCTTTGCGCGGCGCGGGCTGCACGGCCTTGATTTGGCGATCCAGAACCGGGCGCTGCGTCCTGGCGCCAATCTCTACCTCGTGACCACGCCGACCGGGCAGGGTCTCGCCGGCAATGTCGGCTCGCTGGCGCCGGGCGTGATGGCGACCTTGGGCTGGTCTGAAACTGCTTATCGGCGATTTGACGAGCAGGACACCGCGGATCATCGCGCGCTGGTGTATGTCACCGAACTGGACAACGGCTTCCGGCTTCTGATCGGGCGAGATCTGGAGGAGCGGAGGCGGCTGTTCGGGATTGTCGCGAAAGCGGCGCAGTGGTCGCTGTTGGTCGTCATCGTGCTCGGTCTGGGCGGTGGCATCTTTGTGGCGCGGCGGGTGCTGCGGCGCATCGACGCCATGACCGGCACCACCCAGCGCATCATGGCGGGTGACCTCAGCGGACGGCTGCCGGTCGGCCGCAGCGGCGACGAACTCGATCGTCTGGCGGAAAATCTCAACGCCATGCTGGGGCGGATCGAAGCCCTGATGATGGGATTGAAGGAAGTTTCCGACAACATCGCCCACGATCTGAAGACGCCGCTGACGCGGCTGCGTAATCGCGCCGAGGAAGCGCTGGCCAAATCCGGCAGCGAGGCCGAATACCGCAGCGCCCTGGAACGAACCATCGAGGAATCCGATGGCTTGATCCGGACCTTCAATGCGCTGCTGATGATCGCGCGCGCGGAGTCCGGGCAGGCGCGCGACAATATGGATGACTTTGACGCCGCTGACGTCGCCAACGGCATTCAGGAGCTCTACGAACCGGTCGCGGAAGACGACGGCATGACCTTGCGCGTCAAGACCGAACCGACACCGCTTCACGGCAACCGCGAATTGATCAGCCAGGCGCTGGCCAATCTGGTGGAGAACGCGATCAAATACGGCAAGCCGCTTGCCGCCGCGCAGCCGCTGAGCGCCGACTCGGTCGTCGCGGCCGGCAAGGAGATCCTGATCGAGGCCCGGCGCGGCGGCGACCAGGTGCTGCTGAGCGTCACCGATCACGGGCCCGGGATTCCGGAAATTGACCGAAAGCATGCGGTGGAACGATTCGTGCGGCTCGAGGCGAGCCGCACCCAGCCCGGCTCCGGTCTCGGATTGAGCCTGGCGTCGGCGGTGGCGACGCTGCATGGCGGCGAACTCAGGCTCGGTGATGCGCAGCCGGGACTATCGGCGACATTGGCGATCCCGGCGCGGGCCGGCGTCAGTGACAGGCTTGCGGTTCAAACGCCGGATGTGCCACAGAAGGCGGCATGAACTCATCCGCGAAGGGCGACGCGGACCAACATCGTCTGGCCGCGCGGTTCGTGGACGGGCCGCATGTGTCCGCTCCCGACAAAGCCGAGCAACGACTGGCAGACTGGCTGGCCGATCTCCCACCGGAGCAGGCGGCGGCGATCGACGATCTCGTCACCCGGTTTCCGCTCGCCAGAACCTGCCTGTTGGGGATCGCGGAATCCTCGCCATACCTTTTCGACCTCGTCCGCGCCGACGCGATGCGTTTGATCCGCCTCCTCGAATCCGACCCGGAAACCTATCTGCCCCAGCTGATCGAAAAAAACTGCCTCGGCGTGGCTGCCGCGGCCGGCGATGCCGACGTGATGCCACCGCTCCGGGGCATGAAATCGGAAGCGGCGCTGCTGATCGCGCTGTGCGACATCGGCGGGGTATGGCCGGTGATGCGGGTGACGGCAGCGCTCACGGACCTTGCCGTCGCGTCGGTGCAATCGGCGCTGCGCCATGTGCTGCGCAAGGAAGCCGAGCGTGGCCGGATCACGCCAGCCAACCTCGATCGTCCCGAGGACAATAGCGGTCTCATTGTGCTTGCCATGGGCAAGATGGGCGCCGGCGAGCTGAATTACTCCAGCGACATCGACCTGATCGTATTTTTCGATCCCGCCGCACCGACACTGGCGCCGAATATCGAACCGCAGCCGTTTTTCGTACGCGTCACCCAGGCGATGACGCGGCTGCTGCAGCAGCGCAACGGCGACGGTTATGTGTTCCGCGTCGATCTGCGGCTGCGGCCGGACCCGGCTTCGACGCAGGTCGCCATCTCCACCCAATCGGCGCTGCACTATTACGAGCGGGAGGGGCGGACCTGGGAACGTGCCGCGATGATCAAGGCGCGACCCTGCGCCGGTGACGCCCGGGCGGGCGAGGCGCTGGTTTCGGACATCGCGCCGTTCGTCTGGCGCAAGCATCTGGATTTTGCCGCTCTTGCCGACGTGCACGACATGAAGCGGCAGATGCAGACCTTTCGCGGCCAAAGCGAGATCTCGGTGGAAGGCCACAATGTCAAGATCGGCCGCGGCGGCATCCGCGAAATCGAGTTTTTCGCGCAGACCCAGCAGTTGATCGCCGGCGGCCGGCATCCGCAATTGCGGGTGCGCCCGACCCTGGAAGCCTTGAACGTGCTGGCGTCGAGCCACTGGATCACCCTCGAGGCGCGCGACCAGCTGACCGCGGCCTATGAGTTTCTGCGCCGCGTCGAACACCGGCTGCAGATGGTGGCGGACGAGCAGACCCATACCCTGCCTGACGATGTCGAGGCAGTAGAGCGTTTCGCGGCTTTCTTTGGTTACGAGAACCGCGCGGCGTTCGCAAAGGACCTGCTCGGCCATCTCAACGTCGTGCAGGCGCATTACGGCAAGCTGTTCGAAGGCGATCCGATCGGCAATGTACAACTGCCGGCGGCGGATTACAGCGCCGGCCCGGACGATCCGCGCCTGCTCGATCACCTGGCCACGCTCGGCTTCAAGAAGCCGATCATGGTGGCGCAGACTGTGCACCAATGGATGGTCGGCGACTATCGCGTGTTCCGGCTGGAATCGACGCGGAATGCGTTTGTCGAATTCGTTCCCGCATTGATCGCCGGCCTGGCGAACGCCGAAGAACCCGACCATGCGGTGACGGCCTTCGACCGCTTCCTGCAGGCGCTGCAGCGGGGAGGGCGGCTGATTTCGCTGCTCAGCCAGAACCGCGACCTCGTCGCATTGGTGGCGCTGATTCTCGGCGCCGCACCTCGCCTCGGCGACATGCTGGCGCGGCAACCGCAGATCATGGACGGTTTGATCGATCCGCGCTTCTTCGGCGCGATGCCGGACCGTAGCGAATTGTCCGCGCGGCTCGCGGCGACCTTGACGGACGCGAATTCCTACGAGGAGTTTCTCGACCGGTTGCGGCTGTTCGGCCAGGAAAGCCTGTTCCTGATCGGCACGCGAATCCTGTCGGGCACGGTCTCGGCCCAGCAGGCCAGCGTCGCCTTCGCTGACGTCGCCGAAGGCATCGTCCATACGGTGCACGGCCTGGTCACCGACCGGTTCGCGGTCCAGCACGGCCGGGTCAGGCGACAGGAGACCGCGATCCTGGCGATGGGCCGGCTTGGCAGCCGCGAGATGACCGCTTCGTCCGATCTCGATCTGATCCTGCTCTATGATTTCGATTCCGAACATCCGGACTCCGACGGCGCGAAATCGCTGCACGGCGCGCATTATTTCGCGCGCTTCACCCAGCGGTTGATCAGCGCATTCACGACGCGGACGAATTACGGCGTACTCTACGACGTGGATATGCGGCTGCGCCCGTCGGGGCGCGCAGGGCCGGTGGCTTCGCGGTTCGACGCCTTCGCCGATTACCAGGAGCGCGAAGCCTGGACCTGGGAGCACATGGCGCTGACCCGCGCCCGGGTGATTTCTTCGTCGCCCGACTTTCGCGGCAAGATCGAGCGGGTCATCCGCGAGGTGCTGACGCGACCGCGCAACGCCGCAACCGTCGCCACTGACGTCGCGGACATGCGCCGCGCCATCGCGCTGGAGAAGGGCGAGCGCGATGTCTGGGACCTGAAATATGCCGCGGGCGGCATGGTCGATATCGATTTCATTGCCCAATATCTCCAGCTGATTCACGCCGCCGACAAGCCGGATATTCTCGACGTCTCTACGCTGCACGTGCTCGACAACGCCGCGCGGCTCGGCGTGCTGCCGCAATCGGAAGCGGAGGTCCTGCGTTCGGCAGCACGACTTTATCATGACCTCACGCAAATCCTGCGGCTCTGCGTCACCGAGAGATTCAAGCCGGAAACATCGGGGGAAGATCTCCTGCGGGTGATGGCACGGGCCGGCGACGCACCGGACTTTTCGTCGCTGGAAGCGCGGGTGAAGGAAACCCAGACCGAAGTCCGCCGGGTGTTTCGGTCCGTCGTCGAAGGCCGCTGCTAGCTCGCGCAAGGTCGCTTCCGCCTTCGCGCGTTGAGCTACGGCGGACAAGTCGCTCCTCGCAATGATCTTCAGACCAATTGACATCATCATCACCGGGCGAAAGCGCGAAGCGCGTCTTCGCGCTAGATGACCCGGTGATCCATCTCCTTCTTCGAAAGGACTTGTTTACGAAGATGGATGGATGCCCGGATCAAGTCCGGGCATGACGGGTGGGTTTCGCGGAGCGAGCGTAGGGAGCGCTTCGCACAGACTCCGACTTCATTTTCCCGTTGGCTCGCAATGACGTTGCTCTAATTCCAGATACGACTTCGCGTCCCCGCGGCGCGGTGCGCCCGAGATTTGCATAAATCTTCCGCCCCCTTTGAGGGCGTGGGGAATGCCGGGTGCCCGTTGCACCCGCGGCCTCGTGTGCACTTTGTATTGGTGGAAAGCACACGAGTAACAACGAGTACACCGGAACGCCCGGCATTCCCGCACGCAATGGTTTTACGGCTTATGTCGTGCTCTCCCCGGTGACCGGGCTCTTTTGCCACCGTCGCCTTGCGGATATCGTTTTGTCTAAGCCCGGTTGGGCCGACAGAACTCCGCAAAACTTGACGCCAGCGTCGGGGCGTCAGGACCACACGATTTTGCCGTCCGCAGCAACATCTCTCGTCAGCGTGCTCTGTGATCGCTCACAAGTCTTTCGACTCGCCCTGCAATCTCATGGCGCGCAAAACGCTGCCGCGTCCACCGCATCCCGTGCCCTACGTCCGTGACGATCGCGAAACGCCCCTCTGTGTGGGACGGGATGGCGCGAATTTGTAGAGATGATTTGCCCGACGGGTGAAACGAAATATTTTTACAAAGAGGGCTGGACACCCCTGTCAACAAACCGCCCGACGGGCAAATCAACGGCTGAGCCGTTCGACCCGGAGCTCGTGCTGCGCCCTGAATCGTGCTCATGGCCGGGTTCGAATTACACACAATCACAGCGATCATTAAACGATCACGATAAAGACTGCGGAGCGCGGAATTCCGACCAAAAGCCGCCTCGATTGCAACGGACGTTCCGCGCACTAGCGTATCTACAATTGTGATGGAGCAACGCGGCAACTTTGGTTGCCGCGACGTAATTTTTTACGCCTACGACTTGCCCGCCCGACTTGCCCGCCAAGCTGTTCAGAACAATCCAGAATGAATTTTCATAGGGAGTTCTCAGTCATGCCACGAGAGTCATATTCTCGCGGCTTCGGTCCAGCGAGCTTGCTGGGCGTTGCCCTGATTTTGTTGGTATCTGCTATCGCAATGCTCGCGCCGCAAAAGGCCGAGGCGCTTCCGAGCTACGCCCGGCAGACCGGTCTCGGCTGCGGGTCGTGCCACACCGAGTTTCCGCAGCTCACGCCATTCGGACGGCGCTTCAAGATCGGCGGCTATACGCTCGGCGACACCGCGCATCCAAAGAAGACACTGGTCGACTCACCATTTACGAGAAAAGCCGAGGGGACGCCTGACTGGGAGCTGCCGCTGTCGGTGCAAGCCATCGTCAGCTTCACCCATACCGGCGCTGACCAGGACACCGCCGGATCCGCCCCCTTTATCAAAGCCAACAACAACGTCGAGTTTCAGACGGCCAGCCTGTTTTATGGCGGCGCGGTCACCGACCATATCGGCGTATTCGCCCAGGCGACGTACACCGCACAGGGCTTTGGCCCGCCGGCGGCCCATTTGTTCAGCTGGGACAATCTCGATATACGCTACGCCAATACGACGAATGTCGGCGGAATGCCCGTCGTCTACGGCATCACCGTGAACAACAATCCGACGGTCCAGGACCCCTGGAACACGACCCCGGCCTGGGGCTTTCCGTTCACGGCTTCCAACCTTGCGAACACGCCGGACGCGAAAACGCGTATCGACCAGGGATTCGCCGCGCAGGTGCTCGGCGCGGGCGCCTATGCCTTTATCAATGACAGGCTCTATCTCGAGGTTGCGGGCTATCAGACCCTTAATCCGGGCGCACTCAATTCGCTCGGGGTCAACCCAATGGATACGACGCCGATCAACGGCGTCGCGCCCTATTTCAGGGCCGCGTTCGAACAGCAGTGGGGCAAGCACTCCTGGGAGATCGGCGCCTTCGGAATGTTCACTGACACCAGTCTGCCGCTGGCGAATCCGGGCGCCGGCACCAATAGTTTCCACGATCTCGGATTCGACTCGCAGTACCAGTATCAGGGCGAGGGCTACTGGATCACCGTTCGCGGCACGTATATTTACGAGAAGCAGCAGCTCGGTGCCAGCGTCGCGAACGGTCTTGCCGCCAACTTCAACAACACGTTGAACACGTTCCGGGCGAATGCCGCCCTGACTTACGGCACCGACGGAAAGATCATCCTGACCGGCGGCTATTTCAATACCTGGGGCAGCTCCGATTCACTGCTCTACGGGGGACACCGTACGCTCAGTCCGAACAGCGACGGCTACATCGCCGAGATCGCCTATCAGTTCTTCGGCAAGAACAATGCCCCAAAACTATGGCCGTGGTTCAATACCAGGCTCGGCCTGCAATACATCGCCTACAACAAGTTCAACGGCGCGAAATATGATTTCGACGGCATGGGGACCAACGCCCGCGACAACAACACCGTGCTCGTGTATCTCTGGTCCACGTTCTAGGGCGTGGACCTATAGGCACGCAACCAGATGCGGATGGCCGCGAGCCGCAAGTCACGTGCAGAGCCTTGCGGAACGAGGTCAGGGCTGCTGAACAGTCGGTTCGGCCCTGCCGAAGCATAAGTGCGCAGCCTGGAATTGAAGTGAGGTTACTTGGGAGAATTCGCAGACGGATTGAACAATTTTTGCCCGCTCACCTGATACGCGCCGATAGCCTTTTGCCCCTCAGATGAAACCAGCCAATCCGCGAAGAGCTTGGCAGCATTGAACTTGGCGCTGGTATGTTTCTGCCCGTTGAGTTCGATCACATCGTATCGATTGATCAGGCGGGGGTCGCCCTCGACAGCGATTACCAACGATCCCTTGTTGTTGAAGTTGAGCCATGTTCCCCGGTCGGACAAGGTGTAGGCGTCCATCGCACTTGCTGCATTAAGGGCTTGGCCCATGCCGCCGCCAACGTCGCGATACCATTTTTGGTTGCTGAGTTGGTCCGGGGTTTGACCGGCTATTTTCCAAAGCCGTAACTCCGCAGCGTTTGTGCCACTCTTGTCGCCTCGCGAAACGAACAATGCTTGCGTCGATGCAATCGATTTCAACGCCGCGACGCTGTCACGACTACCGTGAACGCGAGCCGGATCGGTAGTCGGGCCAACTATAATAAAATCGTTCCATGCGATTTGCCGCCGCGTTGAGCCGTGGCCTTCGCTCATGAATTGTTCTTCGGCTTCTGGATCGTGAACAAGCAATACATCCGCATCGCCCCGGCGCGCTGTGTCCAACGCCTTGCCCGTGCCCTGTGCGACCACATCGACCCTAATGCCAGTCTTTGCCGTGAACTGCGGCAGGATGTTAGCCAGCAGTCCTGACGCCTCGACCGAAGTTGTCGATGCGAGAACGATGGATTCCTCAACGGCTAGGCAGCGCTCGGTTATGACCATCGCTGCCAAAAACGCCACCACGTATCGAATCTTCATCATACTTCGTCGCTCCCCGCTGATCGGGCCCGTCCAGCCAACGCAAAGACCGTGGCGCTAATCGAAATGCTGATCCCCACCAAGACCGCACCCAGGGCCAAAGCCAACGAAAGGTCGCCTTGGCTCGTTTGAAGTGCAATGGTCGTGGTCATGGTTCTAGTCAAGCCGCGAATGTTGCCACCGACCAAGATCACTGCGCCGACTTCCGAAATGGTGCGACCGAAACCCGCCAAGAGGGCCGTCACAAGGTCCGCGCGTGCGATCATGAGAATTTGTGGAACAGCCTGCAATCGTGTCGCACCATCAGTGATTAGTTCGTCGCCATAGCGCGCCCAAGCTCGTTCGCTAGCTCGATGCACCAGCGCGGTAATGATGGGAATTGCGAGAGTTGTTTGTGCGATAATCATCGCGGTTGGGGTGAAGAGCAGCGCCAGAGCGCCGAGCGGCCCGGAACGCGAGAGGGCGAGATACAGAATGAGGCCTACCACGACCGGCGGTAACCCAAAAAACGCATTGATCAGCACGATAATCAGTCGCCGCCCACAAAAAGGATAAATTGCCAGGGCCGTCCCGATAGGCAAGCTGATGGCCGCTGCTAGTGTCGTCGCGGCCAGGCTCACGCCGACTGAAAGTCCGATGATCTGGATAAAGTCTTGCAATTCGCTATTGGTGATGATGGCGCTTGGAGGCAACATTAGAACATGCGGCGAGTTGTTGACAGCCCACGACATCGATTTTGACGGGCTTGGGAGGCGTCATGGGTCTGGAAATCTTCACTTTGCGGGAGCGACCCGATCTTCGGTCGCTGATTTTTGCTTCGGATTTGCAGTCTGTATGGCCGGAATTCATGACACAGAGTGCGGCAGCAGAACTCTATTTTGCGCCGTGGATGTTTGATCGCTATCTCGACTATGCTTTCGCAGGCGTTGCCGATGGCAAGGTCGTCGCGCGAGCGTTTAGCGTGCCATTTGCGTTCAACACCGACGGCCGCACCGAACTGCCCGACGGCGGCTGGGATCAGGTGATCCGCTGGGCTCACGATGACAGGATGATTGGACGGGCACCGAATGCGCTGAGCGCGCTGGAAATCACCATGCTGCCCGAAGCGCGGGGCAGCGGCAATGCGTTGGCGCTGTTGAGTGCCATGAAAGCCTGCGCGAGAGTCAAGGGATTTGGCGAGGTGTTCGCGCCGGTGCGACCGAACCAAAAGCATCTACAGCCATGCACGCCGATGCGCGACTACGTCAACACGGTGCGTGCCGATGGCCTTCCGATCGACGCCTGGCTGAGAACCCACCTTCGCGCCGGCGGAAAATTTGTAAAGATCGCACCTTATTCCATGACGATCGTCGGCAGATTGGCTGATTGGTCGCTTTGGACTGGAATGCCGTTCGATCGATCCGGCGAACTGGTGGTGGCGGGCGCGCTCTCGCCGGTGATGGTTTCGCTCGAACAAGATTGCGCGGTTTATATCGAGCCTAATGTTTGGGTTCAGCATCCCGTATGACAGCTATTCCAGTCTGCTTGTGGGCATCTCGACGCGGAAAGCATCGCGGATGCTTCTCTTTGCTATGCCGGAATTCCAAATTGAATAAGAAAAATCGCGCGCGGGCAGCAAAGCGGACATCGAGGTTGCCGCGCCCAGGATTGCAGTTATCTACGAAGGACCCGCAACCATCAGAATTGACATGTCCGATTTTGATCGTCCCAACGCCCACGGGTCCATTGTCAATGGCTCTACTATGACAATGACCTTCCCGGACGATGCGACGTACACGGGCCAGCTTCAGGCACCCAACGTGATCAGATGGTCCAACGGTTCAGTTTGGACGAAGAAGCCTTGAGTCGAATGCTCCGTTCCAACTGCGCAGGCACAATCAAGGATCGGGAGGCCGCTGTGACGGCCTCCCTGAACACGAAAAATCGCGCGCGGGCAGAAATGTTCCATAATTATCCTGATGGAAGGCTTCACGCCATTGGTCTGACTGGCGTTTTCAGCCCCAGGATCAGCGCGGCCGGCATCGAGGCCGGGCTCAAGCTCTAAGATTATTTTTCATCTCCTAACTCGGAGGTTGTGCTCGCCATTAAAAAGCCGCCCCGTCATCATAGTTAGCCGGCCTGTTCGATGTGGGAGTTGCGCATGAGTCAGGTCAAAAGAGACGTGGAGCGCAGTGAAGGCCTCCAGTATCAAGCCATC
>WNFO01005377.1_pt1 | contig 11190 bp, 13 predicted proteins | sample 5400251 | NCBI WGS metagenome assembly WNFO01 (sample SAMN13153354, study PRJNA577476) | soil metagenome | isolation source: 100 cm saprolite under Madrone tree | place: USA:California | collected 2016-06-14 | reverse complement strand
CTTCAGCAGCCTAGACACTGACTCAGTGGTCATGAATTTCAAGCATGACGATTCGATGCTTCTTGGACGTGCAGGCGTGAATGTGAAATTGGAACAAGACGAAGTGGGTCTTCGTTTCGACTGCGCGCTGAATGACAGCACCGTCGCACAGGACGTGTACGAAAATATCCAGAGTGGAATTTTGTCCGAGTGCAGTTTTGCTTTCACAGTCAAGCCGGATGGCGAGTTGTGGAGCACGCAGGCGAACGGCAGAATGCTTCGCACGCTGAAGAACCTTCAGTTGTGGGATGCGAGTATTGTCACCGTCCCGGCGTACGGCGGAACTTCAGCGGCAGCCCGCAATGTCGTATGCGCGGACATCCAGCAGCGCATGGCTGGTGCGACTCTCGCAGCAGAAACGGAAGCCCGCAAAGCAAAAGCAGCGGTCATTCTGACCGATCACGAAACTTGGAAAGCAAACCAAGTCGCTACGGAGATGGCCGACATCGAACGTCTGCGCACGCGGCGCAACAACCTATTCAGCTAAAAGCTTCTACCTGAAACGCATCATTGCGTTGCCGTAGTCAGCGCGGGTCTGCACTCGCGCATCCGTGGAAGTGTGCAGAAGAAAAAACAAAAGAGGAAATAAGAATCATGGATGTTTCAATTGAACGGCGAGAGCTACAGCGTCAAATTGACGCGCTGCTCGCAAAGCCTTCGCTGACTCCCAGCGAACGCAAACAGTGCGACTTGCTGATGAGCAAGGCCGCAAATCTGCGCAGCGACGGTGAACGCCGCGCACGCATGGCGGCGCTGGCAAAAGAAATTGGCCTGCCGACTACTGAGGAAGAGCGCGCAGCAGAAGTTGAGAAGGCGTTTGAGTTGTATTTGCGAACAGGTGAGATTTCCCATATTTCTGCCGAGCGGCGCGCTTTCATCAACGAAAACAAGCTCAACGTAAGAACTTACCAGCCTGAGACTTCGCAGACGGCAGCGGTTCTAATTCCAAACCAGTGGGCAGGCAAGTATCTTGACCGCCTGAAGGCTTTCGTTGGAATACGCGAGGCCGGTGCGAATGTCATCACCACGAAGACTGGTGGCGCGTGGAAATACCCATTTTCGGATGACACCGCCAACAGCGGTGAACGTTTGAATGAGGCAGACCCAGTGACCTTGGCCAACCCTACGGTCAGCGTCAACACGCTGAACACATTCCGCTACACGGCAAAAGGCGTTCAGCTATCCACTGAATTTGCGGAAGATATTGGCTTTGATCTTTCCAGCTGGCTTCAGGACATTTTTGCCAAGCGCGTTGGCCGTATTACCAACACTGAGTTCACGAACGGCGCGGGCGGCGGGCCTGCTGGCGTGCTGCCCGGCATAACGAACGTGCAGGTTGCAGCGACGGGTTCCACCACTTCGGTGACGGTGGCAGACCTTGTGTCTGCGCAGAATATTGACGCTGGCTATTTTGACGGCGGCGCTGTGTACATGTTCAGCCCCGGAATTGAACGCATTCTGAAGTCAATGGTGGCCACGGCATCTGGGCTGAGAATTTTCCCAGAGATGAATGATGGTATGTTGCTTGGCCGTCGCTATGTTTTGAACACTGCGATGCCTGCCAGCTTCACGGCGAACGCCAAAGCGGTTGCTTTCGGGAACTTCAAGCGCGGTGTGCTCATTCGTGAGACTGCGCCCTTGCTAGTGGTCAGTCACCAGCGTTATGCCGAGTTGGGAATGATGTACTACAGCTTGACCCACCGGCAAGACTGCGTTGTCATTGACGCAAATGCGCTGAGCATCTTGCAGCAGTCCGCAACCTAAGAAACTGAGAAAAAGGAAAACAAAAAATGAGCACACCAGATTATTTGAACAGGGGCATCCATTCGCTAACCACGAAGCTTGGCCTCACCACGCTGAATCAGAACCTGACTGAACCGATTACGCAAGCGATCAATGACCACGCGGCCATTCTGGACAATGCGGCCACCGTCGTTGCAGCCCCTGCGACCGCAACGCCCACTGGCAAAGCTGGGCAAATCGCGTTTGATGCAACGCATCTTTATGTTTGCATCGCAACAAACACGTGGATTCGCGCAACGTTCGCAACCTTTTAGGACAAACAACTCCAAATCCAATCAGACGCGGACAGACCACACGGTTTGTCCGCGTCTCTTCTTTGAAAGACCAACAATGCAGAAACAAAAACAATCAAACAAACGCTCTGAATATCTGGGTGTTTCGTGGGATACGCGCTACAACGGTTGGCGAGCAAGAATCAACGTAAGCGGTATGGCGCTTGACCTTGGTACTTTTCAAAGTGAGCTTGATGCTGCAAAGGCTTTCAATGCTGCCGCTGCGAAGTATGCCAGCCGCTATCGGAATGTTCTGCCAGATTAAGACCTTCAATAGACGGGCAAACAATCCGTCTCGAAGAACATCAGCCCCACTTCACACAGGACGTTGCGCCTGCCGTGCGGCGGGGCTGTTTTGTTTTTATTTCCGCGCAGCTAAACGGTTTGAGAAAGCTCCTTGGCCTTCTTCAGCGTTGGGATTACCTGAGTGGCTCTTGCTACCAAGGCTTGCAGCAACTCTTCTATGCGTCCCGCTGCTCTGATTCGCAATTCTCTGGAAGACTTCAGCAGCAGTTTGGCCGCACCTTGTTCATATTCGTTTGTGTAGGGACAGCTTGTGTCATTCTCAAAGAACCCACGTTCTATACGCTTTTCCTTGACTGCGAAACCCCAGCCTTCTTCGGTCTTCGCGTATCCTAAAAGAGTTTGAGTGTAGGTATCGCGGTTTGGAGTGCCAGACACCCCAGATTCGGTCAGGAGGACCCACATTTCTATCCCAAGATTGAATCCGTTGAGCGTTTTTTCGAGTTCGCTCAGAGATTTAGTGTAGGCATCAGTTTCTTGATTGAGAACTTGTGCAAGCGAAGACAACTCTGCTAGATGGGTCATTTGGAATTCCTTCCGGCCTTTCCGGCCTTAGATTTTTGTCTCAGTTTCCACCGAGACATGCACAGTCTAGCACAAATATACCCTAGTGCCTGGGCTGTTTTTTATTTCAATCGTCACGAAGTTTTATCGCACGCTGAGTTGCATCGTAGTAGGTAGTGGACACAGCCAACTCAGGCTTGCGTTCCTTCGCCCACAGGCGAATCTTATTCTTGTTTTCGTCCGACATGGCTTTCCCCAAAATTATTCGGGTGAGCCAAAGTGGATTGAACGGCACCTTACTTCTTCCATCCTTGGAGGGCAGGACGAGTCTTACTTCTTCCTCACATTGCCAGTCGCGTGTTTTGCAGTACAAAAAATATCCTTTCAGCAGTTCGGGGGATGGGACTGAGATTTCCATGTCCTTCAAATCTAGGTAGCTCACATCCTTTGCGTGTTCAAACATCGGCCCAACGTTTTCAAATTCTAGGCAGTATCCACGGTGGCCGTCTGCGTACAAAGCCCAAAGGTTGCTCATGTCGTAGCGTTTCGTCATCGAATAAATTCTAAAATCCTTCAATTGCGTATCTAGCGATTGAACCAGACTTGGATGTAGCGCCGCTGGGCCGTGATTTCGGACGTTGTAGCGAATTATCAATTCGTACTTTTGTAGCTCTTCCTTTGGCATATCGGGGTTGTTCTTAACAAATTGACGGTATATGAATGAAATCATCTCATCTTCGGACTGCATCGCAAGCCTTGGCAGCCCGTCGTTGTCATCGTTCAATTCGGTTAAATTCGGCAAATAGATTTCGTGTTGATGCAGGATGTCTCTTAGCCACTCAAGGTGGGCGGCGTTGGAATACTTATAGAAATGCGAAGCTGTGGCTTTACGGGGTTCGGGGAGAGCCATGGCCGATAACTCCTAAGTGTGAATTTCATCTGCGAGTAATAGCCTATCAACTGATCTGTTCTCGCATTAAGAAAACTGGAGTATAGTAGCCATCTGGTAAAGCCCATCACCAACGAATACCGCATAGAGCCTGCTGGCAACGCCTTCATCGTGATTGACGATCTTGGCGAGCGGGTGGACACCTACCCCAGCAAAGAGGCGGCACAGCAAGACGTTGAACGTTGCAAGCGCGAAGACGCCATGTGGAGCACCGCGAAACAACTGGTGGACACCGCTGTTAAGGCGCACATGCAGATGCATGGCGTTGACCGCGAGACAGCGCGATACTGGGTTTCCAGCGCAACGGACGTGGTGTGAGTAGCAGCGTGCAACGTCACGGTAAGACAAATGAAATGGCCCGGCCTGCCTTTGGATGGCCGGGTTTTTTCTTGGATGACGGGCAAAAGTGTTCGCTTTACTTTCGCCACAGTGCTAGCATTGAACGCGAGGCTCTGTGGGCATATGTGCTGCTTGTTCTGTCGTAGCGAGGAAAATCTAACGGACGAGCACGTATTTCCCGCCTTTATGGGCGGTGAACTGGTGGTGCGAAACGGAAGTTGTAAACGCTGCAACGGTGAATTCAGCGTTGCTGAGGCCGCGTTGAAGAAGTCCACTACGCATCTCCTGAATCTCTTGCAAATTGAGAATCGGTACGGCGTGGTTCCAAACGCACCATTAAACGTTGAAATACGTGGCCTAGACCTGAAAAAGCTGCCCGCGTTCATGGATGGGAAAGGTGAGATAAATCTCTTGAATGTAGTTAGGGAATCGGTAACTGAAGACGGCAGAAAGCTGCGAAAGGGATTTTTCCTCCGTAAAGAAGATGGCGATAGATTCGCTGAGCGGGCACTCGCCAAAGGCGGTGAAGTGAAAGGGCGAGATGTTCCAAAGGAAATCGTGATCGAGGCTGATTACACGATTCCCCTGCCATTCATCCAGTCTTTTGAAGCGCGTAAGGTGGCAGCCAAGATTGCAATGACAGCGATTGCGTTCAAATACGGCATCCCGTTCGCTCTCTCTCCACAATTCGATGCATTCAGAAAGGTCTGTCTCGCAAAGGCCGCGCAAGACGTGCGCGTCTGGTTCTTCGCCAATGAGGGCTTCATGAGCGCCCACATTCGCACAGCACACCAGCATAGCGTCATGTGTTATCTGAGTGCTGGGAGGCGTAAGGGCTGGGCGCTGGTGACGCTATTCGGCGGTCTTTCTTACCTGATGGAAATCGCGGCAGAGTACACCGAACGCGAGAGCAAGCAATTCAGCATCTTTTATGATGCTGCCTCTAAGAAGCGCGTGAATCCGATAGTTCTGGCCGATGAGATGACTCTCATTGGCCATGTGCTTTCCCCGGCCACCAAGTTCGAGAATCTGGAAGCAGTGGATGAGCAATGGTTTCCAATCGTATCTGCGTTTTGCATACAGAAGGGGATTGAGGCGCAGCGAATCGGTGAAAAGAAACGCGAGACTACATACAATTCCGCATCATGATGTGGGCAAGCCGGATGAGCGCACAGTGACTCGCAAAATTGGCCGCAACGACCCTTGCCCCTGTGGAAGTGGCAAAAAGTACAAGAAATGCCACGGAGCCGTTGTTCAGGTTGGAGCCAGTCCAAAAATGCCAGAAAAAAAACCGACCACTAGCGCAGACATCCCTCTCTCGAAGTTAGGTCTTCCCGGCGCTTCTTATCAACTTCACGTTCAGGGCGCGAAGAGCGGAGAGCCGCGAACCGCACCGTCTGTTGTGTTGCAAGATAAATATCGCGTCGTACTGACCCTCACTAAAACCGTCACTGAATCTCACAAACTGAGCTTTGAATCAGGAGTGACGGGAGATTCCTACATTCACTTCGCGAAACCTGAAAAAGAGCGTACGGATTTGGACACCGATGAAATGGTTGTTTTTTACGGCCATGACAGCACACGGATTGAACTAAGAGGAATCGCCAATCCAGACGGACGATTGAGCAAGGTGATAGTGGAAACCCCAGCCGGAAGCTTCACAGAGGCAGAGACTCTTGCTTTTGGTGCTGCCAGCCCGTTCCTAAGTTCGTTGGCCTTTGGTCTTGATGTTCCGATTCGTATCGCTCAAATGGACGTAATGCAGCTATCTACTAACGCTTCTTCAATGACGTATGCCTGCCCCTACAATGAAGTTGTTCCAGCCGCTGGCGAGTTCAACAACGCCCCATATGTTCAATCACTTTTGTCCTTGTACCGCGAAGGAATAAATAGCCAAAGCCCCAACTATCAGTACCTGTGTTGGTACAAAATCGTTGAAGGCATAAATGTGAAACGCGAAGACGAAACTACGAAATTAAAGGCCGCTCTTCCTTTGAAATTCTCAGAGCGTCTAGAAAAAACAAAAGTAGAACAACGCAAACGCCTAGAGGAAGCGTTTCCGTTCATCAAAGCCTGCGGAGTGATTGACGCAGCTTGGGATGACCTTGTGCCGGATGAAGTGTTGGGCTGGAAGTTTAATCGTGTGCGTCAGCACAAGCTGGAACCGCTGCGCAACCAGATTGCGCACATGATAAGCGAACCGTCAGGAGATTTATCTCTTTCGCCTGATTCACGCGATAATGCCCGTGAGGTCACAAAGTGGGTTTCGCTGCTTAGATTTATTGCCAGAGTTATGACCATGAACGAGAGTGCGCGAATTTCCGTGGGGGAGCTTTTCCGCATGCCGCAAAATCCGAAGCACATAAGTGAAATGCGCGATGCGTTCCAGAAGCCAACAGGCGGATGACCATAGCTCCAGTTGCGTCAGAGGTGATGTGAGAAGCCTTGGAAAAATCGAAGACCGCATCAAAGAATTGGGAGACAAATCCACACAGCTATTGCTCTTCCTCAGCTTTGCTTTTGTAGCCGTGGTTACCATGAAGGCTGACCCAAAGATTGTGAAAATTCAGCAGCACGCGCTGACAATAGCCATGAGATGGTGGGCATCGGCACTCCTACCGATTCTGTTTGGAGTGCTGCCTTTGAAGGATTTTTGTTGGCGTAATCCACTCTGGTACAACCGTATTCGTCGCTTGAAATTTGCGTTGCTCTGGTTTGCTATCATTTTGATTATCATTGGTGCTGGGTACTTTGGTTGCGGCATCTGGCCCGCGCTAGACTGAGTGTTGAGCCAGCACCAAGATGATTCCTAACATTTTCATCCCTCAGGTTCTCGCTTTCCGTTCTCCACCTCAGCCCGGCGTCCTGCCGTATACCAATCCGAGAGTCCCCAATCACCATTCGCCAGTTTATCTACCTCTCCCTTTTCCTTCATCCGCATAAGCGTTGGGAACACGGTCTGATATAAGTCTTTGGCCTTATGGGTAAGCCCCCCGTCTTGCAGGGCATTGGTAATATCACGGGCGCTCATTGGTCGCCGCATGATCTTGAGGCATTCCCGAATGGCTTTCTGCACAGACATCTTGAAAAAGGTATCCGGCCTTAGGCGCGGAAACTTCAATGGCGCGCCTTGTGGAGCACCGGGCATTGACAGCGGAGTGGGAACAGGTCCTAGTTCACTTTTCCCAAGCTTCCCCTGAACCCAAGTAATCATTCTGTCTAAATTTGCCCGTTCTTCTAGAAGATCGGCCAGTACCTTTTCATAATCGGTCGTTTCGTTCATAGCTTGCCTCTCCGCGAAAACGCTGTTATAAATACAAATGGTGAAGCGTTAATGGGGGTGGCTTTCACCACCCCCGCGCCCTTTTAAGGGGCGTTAGCGTATCATCGGCATCACCTACTCTCTGGGGCCATCGGGGCAATGCTTTCGCGGGCGTTACCCGGCGGCCTCTACTTCTCCGCAAAAATAACTCCATTTCAGTTCCGTGTCAATAGTTTCTTGGCACAACGCCAAGTTGGGAATGCATTTTTTCTGCGAAGCCACCAAAAAAAACGGGAAAATAAAGGAAAACGCAGCAGTTCTATACCTGTGGGATGCAGCTTAGCATAGGGCTATATACTAGGCATACAGTCTATACAGACTAGGCAGAGTATATGGGCATGTAGAGTATGTAGAGTGTATAGAGCATATGGCTAGGCAGTGCGTGTAGAGCAACCAGAGTATAGGCAGGCAGGTAGGGCTGGCATCGTACCAATCAAGAGAGGCACACCTATACAGGTAGGCCACTGGCTGTGTAGATAGCCTAGGAAGCTCCTAGTGTTCCCATAGCAGAGGGGCCACACTGTACCAATAGAGCAGCCAGACGGGTGGCTAAACAGTTGTGGCTAGACAGCAGGGCAAACTGGGCATGCCGGATGGACAAGCTTAATCGGTGCGGCACTCAACTTCGCAATAGCAGGCGATTCCACAAAACTGCATCCCTGAACACCAACCTGCCAAGATCGTGCGCCGTGGCCAGCGGCTGTTGCAGGGCAAGACTGTTACAACGCAAGACCGGCCCTGCCCGGCAATTCTGGACAGAGCCGCAGACCCGGTGTAAACCTACAAGACAGTCAACACCCCCGGCCACACGGCAGCCGCGTATCTAGGCCAGCCCGCGCACCCAGTTAACGAACCGCGTCATTAAGCCCGGCTTCAGATCGGCCAACCGGTCTGCCAACTCTGCGACTTCCTTGTCGCACTCGCAGGGACGGTCTGAGCAGTTTCTACAGAACCGTGTGTCACAGGTGAAGCAACCACCAAGATCGTCTTCAGAGCAACTACGGCCACAGACATCACACGCGGTTTGTGTTGGGAACGCTAGGACGTTCGTTGACATTGGCTAGGTTCTCCTTGTGCTGTGTTGTTCAGCGTGAAGACATTATGCGGGGCTGCTTTACGTTAGCACAAGAGTACCGATGTACTAGACAGTACAACACAGTTGGTTGTGAGTTGTTAAGTAGTTTCTGGTGTCGAAACGGTTTGTAATTGATGGGAACACAGCGGTACCGTATACGTTAAGTGATATATCTTAAGTTCAAGATGCCTCAGTCGCTCAGGGCATTCGCTTTGTCACACTGTGCGTTATCTTATAAAAAAGAATTTGCAGACACCTATCGGCATGTGTTGGCTTAGGTCCTGGGAAATGACTCGATGAGCACCACGGAACTCCAAATTGTGTTTGAAGGGCCAGCAGTGAATGCTGGAAAGATAAAAGCAAGCGTTCTGGCAGAAGCTTTATCAGGCGCGAGCGAAGTCTTCGCTCGCGCTGACAGTATTATAAACGGCGAAACGAGTGAAACCGTAGTTCTGGTGCAATCAGACTTCAAGCATGGCTCTTTCGCAGTCAACGTACAAGTTGTACAAGAAGCCATCGAACACGCCAAACACATTTTCACGGACCATCCAGTCAGCGCGGCTGCACTGGCAGTAACGTTGGGCTTCCTCAAAAAGCATAAAGAGGAAATAAAGGACTCCCTACTTGACCTGTACAAGTGGCTCAAAGGGAAGAAGCCGGAAGGAATAACTCCAATTGACTCAAAGCATGTCGAGATAACATTCGGACAGAACAAGAAGACAGTGACTACGATCAATCTAGCTTTGTATGGAGATTCTGCAATCCGTGAAGGCTTGGAAAAGCTCACGGGTCCGTTGCGTCAGGAAGACATTGAACGTATCTCACTGAAGCACGATGGGGCTGAACAAAATACCATCGAAAAACCTGAAGCTCCTTATTTTCAAGAGTCCTACGAGCTTACGGAAGAATTGACAGCCACTGAAGGGGAACGTGATGCTGTGTTAATTGTCTCCAAACTCTCCTTCAAGGAAGACACCACATGGTCTTTTTTCGAGCAAGGTGCAACCGTGACAGCCAAGATTGTTGATGAGAATTTCTGGGATAACGTTCACAAAGGACAAATCAAATTCGGTGAAGGTGACATGCTCCGCGTGCGGCTGCGATGGAAGATAGAAGGGAAACCTCGCCTAGTTCAGCGAAATGTCATAATCAAGGTTTACGAAGTGATGGAACGAGAGAGGCAACTGCGCTTTGAACTCTGATAACGCTTTTTAAGCATGGCTATTTCTGAGCAGTCGCCAAACGCTTCGTTGATCTTCGCTTGCCCGTGCATCACCGGTGCCCAGATAGCGCACCATCCGTACCATTGCAAAACCTAAGCCGCTTCCTGTACCCTGCACCAGCATCAAGGAGAACATCAAATGGGCTGGGGCTTCGTACCGTCTAGTCTCCCTCACAAGAAAACACCAGCGCGGCGAGTGGGCTTCTTGGCGTGTCTGGCCTGTGGGGTCTTCGTTGTGATCTGGATTGCCACGGTTTACTTCAGCGCGATTTATCCGGCTGCACGATGAGCAAAATTCCCAAGGCAGTCAGCGATTATCTAGCACAGATTGGCAGAAAAGGCGGCAAGGCTAGGACGCCTGCTAAGGCCAAAGCTGTGCGCACAAACGGCAAGCTTGGTGGCAGGCCACGAAAGAAAAAGGCACGGGTCAAGTGAACCAGCCATCTGATGTACTGAAGGTCTTCATGCGTGATTTCTGGAACCAAACCCAGCCGCATCCGTTCGTAAAGTACATAAGCCAGTTTTCTGTGCGAAATGTCCCTGTAGTTGATTTTCAGGTTGGTCACCGTGAAGGGCACATCTGGCTTGAAAATATACACTCATGGCAGGAAGGGCACGGATACGGAAGCATGGCGTTGGATTGGTTCTGTGCTCTCGCGGACAAGCATGGCGTTGAAATCAGAGGCGAGATATACCCGCCACAAGGCGGCAAGCTGAGTGTTGAAGAGCTTACTGCGTGGTATCAGCGCCACGGTTTCACTGTTGATGGCCGCAAGATTCACAGAGAACCCAGAGTTACGCAAGAAAAGGTAGACCGGTGACGAATATCCAAAGGCTAGGTGTCGCTGTCATCTACGTTCGCATCTCAAGCGAAGAGCAACTGCGGAAGTCTGCTACCAACATTGCCACGCAAACGAAGAAGTGTGCTGAAGCTTGTGAGCACGCTGGCCTTGAACCGGTCAAGGTCTTCACTGATGAAGGCGAGTCAGCGTACAAGCAGGCAGCGAGCGAACGGCCAGCACTTCAAAAAATGCTGGCTTACCTGAGAGAGAACAAAAAGAAGATCACACACGTTGTCACTGCCGATCTGAGCAGGCTGGCCCGGAGAATCGAAGATCAAGCAACGCTGCTGGCCGGATTCAGGAAGGCCGGGCTGACCTACGTCTCAGTGGATGAACCACATGCCAGTGACAGCAGTGCTGCCGGTCAACTCGCAACCGGGATGCTGGGTCTGGTGAATCAGTTCCACAGTGCTTCCCTTTCGGAGCGTGTGACGTACCGGATGCGTTCCGGCGCGCAATCGGGTAGGCATCTCCACCTAGCCATGCTGGGATACCTGAACGGCACCATGACGAACGGAGT
>WNFO01005375.1_pt1 | contig 11191 bp, 11 predicted proteins | sample 5400251 | NCBI WGS metagenome assembly WNFO01 (sample SAMN13153354, study PRJNA577476) | soil metagenome | isolation source: 100 cm saprolite under Madrone tree | place: USA:California | collected 2016-06-14 | reverse complement strand
AGGAAGAGATAGCCTCGGAAGAGAGGAACGGGGCCGCGGACCCGGATCCCCCCGCGTCTCGACCATGCCTCGGCCGTCGGCAGGAAGAGGTCAAAGCCCTTCGCAGCGAGCTGGTCGCAAACGAGCTGCTCGCAATTGCTGCGCGTCCAGAGGACGCGCCAGGGCGGGGTCATCGGGTCCCGAGCGGTTTCCCGCAAGGCTTCGCCCCCTTTGGTCTCCGTCCCCTCCCCGGGTGAGAGACCAATCATTGCTGCATGTGTCGCGCAGCCGAGACGATCCGGCCGCGCATCACCGCCTCGCCGTCACAGGTACCTCGCGTGATCGGCGTCAATCGTCCGAGGCGGTCTGTCTACTGCGCGCTCTGCGGCGGGAGGATCGCCTTGAGGAGTAGGTATCCCTCGAAAGGTGACGATCATCGCCGTTGAACACCAGGCCCAAGAGCTTCGCCGGCTCCGTGACGTTCAGCGCTTCCTCCAGGAGCTTGCGCGGCGTCCGGTGGGCCGCGACCACGATCAGAAATCCGTCGACCCATTTCCCGATGACTCGACCGTCCGGGACGGACACCAAGGGGGGGGTGTCGACGATGACGTAGTCGTACTTCCTGCGAGCCTCCGCGAGGAGCTCCCCGACCCGTGGCGACTTCAGCACCTCGTAGGGCGCGGACGAACGGCGACCCGCCGGCACGATCGACAGGTTGAGGTGCGGGCGTTTTTGCGTCACGGCCTCCAACGTCAGATTCGTGTCCAGGATCGCGTCCACGAGGCCGGGAGCCGCGTGATCGTCGAGCCCGAGGTAGCCGGCCACGTTCGCGCCGCGTAGATCCGCGTCGATGATGAGCACGCTTGCGTCGGGGGCCTGGGCGAGCGTGCCCGCGAGGTTGATCGCAGTCGTCGTCTTGCCGTCCGCGGCATCGGGGCTCGAGACGGCGACCACCGAGAGCTCGGCGGACCTGTGAAGCTGCTCGACCATGTGGCGGAGCGCCCGATACTGCTCGGCTTCGAACGACGCTGGCGCGAGCAGGCTCACCAGATGGTCCTCGAGCTCATGGGCGTGTGCTCCGAGCCCGGCGGCGGCTCGCCGCGGGGGCGTGAACACGGATTGGGGCGCCCGGGTTGGGGCCGTCTCAGGAGCGGGAACGGCCGGGCTCGGCTCGATCGCTGGCGCCGGCGGCGTCGTCGGGCGGCGAAGGACCCGTTCCTGTTCGGCTCGCTCGAGCGCCCGGAAGAACGTGCTCATGGCACCAGGAGCTGGCGCACGGACTGGACGAGCCCGAACGTGGCTGCGTTGAACTTCAGGGCGAGCGCTGCGACGGCGCTCGCCAGGGTCACCACGAGGGTTCCGAGGCTCCACCGCAGGAGAAGCCGCATTTTCGACCCTCGAAGGTCCCGCACCTTGGGCCGTGGTCGCGTGCCTTCCTCCAGGTACTCGATCGCCTGGTTGACGATGGGCCGATCGATCCGGCGCTTCTGGTCGGCGTATCCGAAGAGGAGGCAGTGATCACAGACGGTATTGACGAGCCTTGGAATCCCACCCGCATAGGCCGAGATTCGGTCCACCGCCGAGTCGGCGAACAGCCCGAGGTCCCGCGCGCCCGCGATGCGCAGTCGGGTCCGGATGTAGGCGCGAGTCTCTTCCAGGGTCAGTGGCGGGATCTGGCACCGCAGTCCGACGCGCTGCTTGAGCTGCCGCAGCTCGGGCAGATTGAGCCTGGCTTTGAGCTCCGGCTGCCCGACCAGCAGGATCTGCAGCAGCTTGCTCGTCGGGGTCTCGAAGTTCGACAGCAGTCGGATCTGCTCCAGCGTCGCGACGTCCAGGTTCTGAGCTTCGTCGATGATGAGGACGGTGTTCTGGCCGGCCCGCTCGCGCTCGATGAGGAAGTTGTTCAGCGCGATGAGCCGCTGCGCCCGCGACCCCCCTGTCTTGGCGATCCCCAGGTCCTCGAGGACGTACTCGAGGAGCTCGTCGAACGGCAGGGTCGAATTGACGACGAACGAGACCGCGCTCTGTCCGTTGAGCCGCTGACAGAGGGCGTGAAGGAGGGTCGTCTTCCCGGTGCCCACCTTGCCGGTCAGGACGATGAAGCCCTTCCGCTCCTGGGTTCCGTAGAAGAGCTGGGCGAGCGCCTCCCGGTGCCCCGGAGTCATGTAGAGGAATCGGGGGTCCGGGGTCGCGTTGAAGGGCTTCTCCGCGAGTCCGTAGAAGGTCAAATACATGCCACGATCCTCAAGAGCCGCCCCGCGCCATGAGGAGCGAGACCAGCCGCTCGTTTCCGTTGGCGACGACGTAGGCGATGCCGACGATCATGACGAGGCCGACGAGGGCGACGCTGGCGGCGAGCCGCATGCGCCACCTTGCGCGACGGAGACCGGCTGGGGTCACGATTCGCGGAATACTGACCAGCACCGGCACAGCGCTGAACGCTCGCAGGTCATCGATCGAGTGGAACGAGGTGTCAGTGTGCTCGGCGAGCACGACGACGCCGACGGCCAGGCCGAGCGAGAGCGCCACGGCCATCAGGAGCAGCCGAACACGGTTGGGCGCTGCCGGCTGCGTGTTGGCAATCGCCGGCTCGATGACACGAAACTGCTCGCCCTTCTGGCGCTGCTCCATGCTCTCGGAGAGCTGGGCCTCCTCGTAACGTTTCATCAGGGTCTGATAGAGCTCGCGAGTGCTTTCGTAGTCGCGGGAGAGCTCGACGTACTCCTGTTCCCGCCGCGGCACGTTCTCGACCCTGGCTTGATAGGCCGCGATCCCGTCTCGGAGCCGGCCTTCCTCGCCTTTGAGGACCTTGATGTCCGCCTGCGCCTCGCTCAGGGCCTCCTTCAGTCGGAGAACATAGGGCGAGAGGGGCGCCGCTTGCGGGGTGGGTTGCGGAGGGGCTGGCTTCTCTTCCGTTTTTGGCTCGCTGGACTTGCCCTCGGCGAGCGCGCGCTCGAGCGCCGCGACTTCCGCGGCCAGCTGGACGACGTCCGGGTACCGTTCGCTGAACTGGGTGCGGAGCCGTGTCAGCTCCTGCTTCATCTTGGCCAGGCGGGCCGCGTCCGAGGACTCGGGCGGCGCGAGTCCGAGCAGCCCGGTCGGGCCGACGGACCCGGAGGCCAGCAGCGACTCGGCCTCTGCCAGCTGGCTCGACAACGCCTGCCGCCGTTCCGCGGCTCGCGTCTGATTGTCGGCGTTCGTGCGAAGCTGCGCGTGCAGCCGTTCCAGGGTGGCGAGGTTGGCCTCCATCTGTTGAGGCAGCTCCCCCAGGTGGCGCCGCTTGAACGTGCTCACCCGCTGCTCCTGGACGTCGAGCCGATTCTTCGTCTCCCCGAGCTGGACCTTGAGAAACTCCGCGGTACCGATCGCCTGGCGCTCACGGGCCTTCAAATTCTCCTCGATGTAGAAACCCGCGAGGGTGTTCGTGACGGCCGAGACCGTGCCAGGATCGCTCCCCTGGTAACTGATGGTGAAGGCGATCGTCGCCTCGCGCTGGCCTCTCACCTCGGCGCTCTTGAGCTCCAGCTTGATGTCCCCGCGTACGCGCGCGATGACTTCTTCGAGCGGGACCCGCTGCTTCAGATCCGAGTAGAGGCCAAAGCGGTTGATCAGGGCTTCGAGCCGCGAGCGGCTCAAGATTTCCTGGCTGATCGTGTGGAGCCGAGTCTCGAGGGCGCTCGTCACGGTCGATCGCACGAAGGCCTCGGGGACCTGCTGGCGGTCGACGAGGACGGTGGCCGTGGAACGATAGACATTGGGCATGAACATGACGAGACTGATGGCGGCGGCAACGGGGGCCGCGAACGCAAGGATCGCGAGCCACTTCCGCCGGCTCCAGACAGCCAGCAGCATGCCCAGACCGGCCTCTTTCACTGTATCGTCAGCCATCGCGACCTTCATGGCACCAGAACGATGTCGCCGTTGCGCAGATAGAAGTTCTCCTGCTCGCCGGCGATCTTGTTGTAGTTGAAGGGAATCCGCTTCATTGTCTTGCCGTCGGGCTGGAGGATGACGATGCGTGAGCGCGCCGCGAACTGCGTGAACCCGCCCGCTAGAGCGAGGACATCGAGCACGGTCGTCCAGCTCTTGAGCTCGAAGCGCCCGGGGCGAGCGACTTCACCGATGACCGACACTTTGAAGCTCCGCACCTCTGTCACGATCACGGAGACTTCCGGGCTCGGCATGTACTCCGCCAGCTTTTTTGTTAGAACTTCACGGAGCTCGAGCGTGGTGAGACCGGCGGCTTGCACATCGTTCAGGAGCGGCAGCGAGATCTTGCCATCCGGCCTGACCGGCACCGCGCGACTCATCGCCTCGTTCTTCCACACGGAGACGTGCAGCACGTCCTCCGGGCCGATCCGGTAGGCATCGGGTGCCGCACCGCGATTCGCGTCGCGCTCCGAGGCGCCGCCCGGCGGCGCCTGAGCGCCGGCGGGTCCGGCAGCGGTCAAGGCCGACATGATGAGTAGGCCGGCGACGAAGCGGGCGCCGGAGGTGTTCATGGCGGTGTGCCTTGTGTCAGCGAGCGGGCCGATGACCGCCCGCCGTCCAGCCCGGCTTGCTTGATTTTGTAGAGGAGGGCGCGGTAGCTGATCCGCAACGCCCGCGCTGTACGCACCCGGTTCCAACCGGTCTGCTCGAGCATCTTGGCGATCGCTTCGCTCTCGGCCGCCTGGGAAGCCCGCCGTCCGATCTCCCTGAGGGTGGGTTCTACAACGGATGGCGCGGGTGAAGCGAGTCGCGCGCCGTTCGCTCCCGCCTCGGGCAGACGGATCCTCGTCAAGTAGGGGTCGTCCAGCACGATCATGCGCTTGATCAGATTCTCCAGCTCCCGAACGTTCCCGGGATACCGGTGCTGCTTGAGGCGCTCCATTACCGCGGGGGCAATGGTGAATCCGCCCCGGCCGTAGAGCTTCGCGTACCGCTCCACGAAATAGTTGGCCAGCAGCGGGATCTCGACCACACGCTCGCGGAGGGGTGGGACGCACACCTGGATCACGTTGAGCCGATAGAAGAGATCTTCCCGGAAACGACCTTCCGTGACCGCCCGCTCCAGGTCCTGGTTGGTGGCGGCGAGAACTCGGACATCGACGGTCAGCGTCGATTTGCCGCCAATGCGTGAGAACTCGCCGTCCTGCAGAACGTGGAGCAGCTTGGCTTGGAGCGCGGGGTGAAGGTCGCCGATCTCGTCGAGAAAGATGGTGCCTCGGTGCGCCGCCTCGAACTTGCCAATCTTGAGCTTGTGCGCGCCCGTGAAGGCGCCTCGCTCGTATCCGAACAGCTCGCTCTCCAGGAGCTCTCGGGGCATGGCGGCGCAGTTGACCTTGACGAATGGCCCCCCTCGCCGGGAGGAGAATTGATGGATTGCGTGTGCGACCAGTTCCTTCCCAGTGCCCGTCTCGCCCGTGACGAGCACGGTGACGTCGACGCGGGCCGCCTCGCGGAGGATCTGGCGCGCCTCCATCATCTTGGAACTGCGCCACAGATCCGTCTCTTGTCGAATTCGTCCGTCCGTCTGCTCGAGAGCCCGCCCGTGCGTTTCGGCCGGCGGGCGGACGAGGTTGTCGATTGCCTGATGGAGCTCGGCGAAGCTCAACGGCTTGTGCAGCACGGCCTCCACCTCGAGCGACCCAGCTTCGACGCCATTGTCGTGAAGGTCAGTGATCGCGATGATCGGCCCGGAATTCGGGCCGCGAAGCTTCAGACACTGAATCGACCTCGCTTCGGCGGTTCCGATGCCGCTGAGGTCGATCAATGTGCAGCCGAAGCTCCCGTCCGCGAGTGCTTGCAGCGCTTCCCCCGTGGAGGCGACTGCGAGGCACTGGTACCCGCGGCCTCTGAGAAATCCGAGGAGTCCCGGCTGCGTCGCCGGATCAACTTCGACCACGAGGGCTCTTTGCTCAGTCATGTTCGGTGATATGTGGCCCGTTGTGAGCCGATGGTCACTATTGGCAAATGGCGTACCAGATGTGCACTCGGAGTCGGGCACGTTGCATATTACGGATCTTTCACATAAGTTCGACTGGCGGTCACATTGGGGAGGGCACGAGCCGGCGGGCAGAAGTGGGTAGTTTGGGACCTACTGTGAAATTCGTTACACTTTCCGGAATTCAGGTTCCGCGAATTCGTTGAGAAAAGTCGTTGTACCTGCAAATTTCCGGATATTCGCCTCGAAGATGTGAAAACTCAGGTCTCTCTTACGCAAGAGGTTGCAGATAGGCAGCGGAAGGTGTAGCGCCGCGGCGAAAGCGACAGATCCGTTCGTTATTACAGGGCGTTATTACAGGGCGTTGACGGCGGCGCGCAGCTCGTTCAGGTGAATTGCCTTGATTAGGGTCACGCCTGCGACCGGAGAGGCATCCGTGTATGTGGGAGACGTGCGGCCGGCTGCCTGGTAAGCCTGGCTCAGGGCTGTCCGAAGCTCCGCGAGATAGACCAGTCTGACCCGTGTGCTCCCAGGCGTGAGCGTGGGATCCGTCCAGGCAAATGGTGCCAGCCCGCGTGACGCGCGTTTGCTATCGATGGCCCCCCGTAGCTCCGTGAAGTGAACCGCCTTGATGACCGTGCTCTGAGCCGTGAGGGGGTTGTCAGTGAACGTGGACGTAGTTGTTCGTGTCACGGTCAAGGTGCGGGTCGCGGTGTTGCCGGCCGCGTCCCGCGCCGTGACCGTGAGCACGTTCGATCCGGTCTGAAGGACGATGCCGCTGGCGCTCCAGCTCGTGGTCCCGGTCGCCGTTCCGCTGCCGCCGCGGCTGTTCGCCCACGTCACCTGGGTCACGCCGACGTTATCCGCCGCGGTCCCGCCGAGGATCAGAAGGGAGCTACTCGTGGTGAAGGTCGGGCCGGAGGTTGGCGACGTGATCGTGACGGTGGGCGCCGTGGTGTCGTTGATGGTGACCGTCACGAATTTGGTCGCGGTGTTGCCGGCGGCGTCCCGCGCCGTGACCATGAGCACGTTCGACCCGGTCTGAAGGACGATGCCGCTGGCGGTCCAGCTGGTAGTCCCGGTCGCCGTTCCGCTGCCGCCGCGACTGTTCGCCCATGTCACCTGGGTCACGCCGACGTTATCCGACGCGGTCCCGCCAAGGATCAGAGGGGAGCTACTCGTGGTGAAGGTCGGGCTAGATGTGGGCGACGTGATGGTTATCGCTGGCGGTGTCGTATCTGGCCCAGTCCCAGTCCCGGTGCCCGTCGCGGGCCGCGAGATAGTGTCTCCGTCAGCCGTGAAGTTGAGATTCGTGCTCACCGTAGCGGATGCGGTCGGGGTGAAGCGCACCGTCACGGCCTGGGTCGCCCCCGAGCCGCCAAGGGTGAACGGGCTCCCGGACACGATGCTGAAGGGGGCGGAGGCAGACACACTCCCCGAGACCGTCCCGCCGCGAGTGTTTTGTACGGTGAAGACTTGATCCGCGAAGCTCCCGATGTTCACATTCCCGAAATTGACGGTGGTGGTAGGGGACACGGCGAAATCGACTTGGGCAACGCCACTCGCGGTGAGCGAGCAGGCGCTTGCATTGCCGCTCAGGTCCACGGCGGACACTGAAACGTAATAGGGGGTCCCGGTGACCAGCCCCGTGAGCCTGAAGCTTACCGTTGTGTTCGGCCCGGGGCTGGTCGTCGGCGATGCAACCGGGAAAGAGCTGAGTCCGGGACAGGGACCGGTCGTCGGGCCGTAATAAACACGATAGGACGCCAGATTGGTCAGGGGGCTTCCGTCTGTATTCGTGGTGGGGGCAACCCAGGAGGCATCCAGAACCCCAGATTCTGCTGGGCCCACAAGGAGAACGGCTGCGAGCAGCCCCATACCAAGAGCAAGAAGCTTCTGCTGCCACTTGGTAGCGACTGGCATTATGCCCCGTCGCTTGAGCGAGCAACCCGGGTGCCACGAGAAAAAGCTTTATATTTCCGTTCTTTAACGCAGTTTAACTGCGGTCAGTCAGGCACCCGGCGCCACTATTGGCAGGTGCGCGCGCCATCCCGGCTTGAGACCTTCGGGAAGCGAGCGTGATCCGCACGTACAAGTTGCGTCGTGTTATCCACACGCGTTCACATTCTCTGCAAACGCTTTCACGGGCTGCGCTTGAAGAAACGCCGCGTTCTCTATTCCGGAAACCCTTTTTCGCAATCCGGGCGGGTGGCCCGGCGCTTGCTCATATCGCGTGTTACCTCAATCATGAGCGAATGGCGTGGGTTCGGACCCCTCTCCGTCGGTGGCGGGTGGCTTGTCGACGAACTGCTGTTTCGACTTCTCGTCGACTTCGAGATCCACAAGGCCCAGCGACTACGGTACAGCGTCTCGATCGTGTGCTTCGCCACCGAGCCTGCCTCTGCGGGGAACGGGGAGGCTTCTCCGCTCTCCCCCTCCCTCGCGGAAAGCGTCACGCGCTTCCTCCGCGGCACAGACGCAGTGGCGTCGTGGGCTCAGGGCTGGCTGTCCCTTCTGCTCGTCGACGCGGAGACGACCCACTTGCCCTCGATCCTCGAACGGCTGACGGCGCGCCTTGAGACCCCCGCCTGGAGTGCAGGCGGCTCCTGCTATCCGAGAACGGCGACTCGCGCTGAAGACATGCTGCGCCAGGCGATTGATCTGATGGGCAAGGCCAAGGCGGAAGGCGGTAACCGGCTCTACGTCGCGTCCTGAAGTCGATCGCGGCTCGCGATGCGAGCGAGCGCCTCGCTGAAGCGCCGCAAGATCTCGGGCTTTTCGATGATCTCGGTGACACCGAGACGACGAATTTCAGCGATTTCGCCCTGCGTCGCCAGGCCCGTCATGATGATGACCGGTAGCGTCGGATCAGTCGCCCTGATTTGCCGTAGCACCGCGACGCCGTCGAGCCGGGGCAAGCGAACGTCCAGCACGATCGCGTCGGGGCGCTCGCGCGTGAGATAGGCGAGGCCGTCTTCCCCCGTATACCTGATGGCCGTGGCGTGGCCTTGGGACGTAAAGGCATCCGCGAGCACCTGAGCCACGTGCTCGTCGTCCTCGATCAAGAGGAGCTTCATCGCGACATCCTATCATCGTAGGGTAGGAAAATTTTTTCCACGTGACAGGTAGCGTATGAAATGGCATACTCGGGCTCCTTTCTGAACGAAGGGTTCGCGGTGTCCGGAAACCCGTGGAATCCGGAGGTTTTTCGTGAGGCTCGGTCACATCGAATCAGAGGCGGATTGGCCGCCGGCACAGCAAGATGTGAAAGACGTCGTCAGTCACCTTCCGCTCTTCGACGGCCATCCCCGGATGCGGGCGATACGCTCCGTCATCGAGAGCATCGCCGACACCGACACGACGGTCTTGATCCGTGGGGAATCCGGCGTGGGCAAGGATCTCGTCGCCCGCGCCGTCCATGCGGCGTCGGCGCGTCGCCACGGGCCGTTCATCAAGGTCAACTGCGCCGCGATCCCGCAGGGGCTGCTCGAGTCCGAGCTCTTCGGCCATGAGAAGGGCGCCTTCACCGGCGCGCACCGGCGCAAGCCCGGGCAATTCGAGTACGCGAACAAGGGCACGGTCTACCTGGACGAGATCGCGGAGCTGCCGCTGGCCCTGCAGGCCAAGCTCCTCCACGTGTTGCAGGACTTCCGGTTCTCGCGCGTGGGAGGCCACGAGCAGCTCGCAGTCGACAGCCGGGTGATCGCCGCCACCAATCGGAACCTCGAGGAGGCGATGGCCCGCCGCGAGTTCCGGGAGGACCTCTACTACCGGCTCGACGTGGTGGAGATCCGGGTGCCGCCGCTGCGGGAGCGCCGCGAAGAGATTCCGGAATTGGCAGCGCGGTTCCTGGCCCGGTTCAACGCGCAGTACGGTCGGCAAAAGCAGCTCCTGCCCGAGACGCTGGCACGGCTCACGGAGTACACGTGGTCGGGCAACGTCCGAGAGCTCGAAAACGTGGTACGCCGGCTGGTGATGCTTACGGATGGGGAGCAGGCGATCGAGGCCCTGGTGACCCGCGGTCGCAACGGGCACAACGGGCATTGCCCGGCGCCGAGATTCACCGTTGCCGAGGGCGGTCTCAGGGAGATTGGACGCCGCGGGGCGCGAGAAGCCGAGCGCGAGGCACTCCGGGAAGTGCTCGAGCGCGTGAGCTGGAACCGCGCCGAGGCCGCGCGGATCCTCAAGGTCAGCTACAAGACGCTGCTTACGAGGATCGCCGAGTGCGGCCTGACGCCACCTCCTCGCTGACGGGGCTATCGGAGGCGGGTCGTGGCAGACTTTCTCTTCATCGTGTCGCGTAACGAGCCCAAGCAATACTTATATCTCAAGCATGTCTTTGCCGACGAGAGCCGGGACGTGGTCCTTGATCGACGAGGAGGCGAACGGCGCCGGAGCCAGCGGCCGCTGCTGGCGGAGCGACGCAATGGTGTTGAGCGGCGCCGCCGCGACATAACGCGAGAACTCCAGTCATCGGGCTGGGCCTTGGTGAGGCGCCCGGTGAAGTAACGCGCTCCGCTCGTGGGCACCCCGTCCCAGGGTCGGCTGATGACTTTCCACTCTGCAAGACAACCCGAGGTGACGGCACAAAGGAACTCCTTTCGATCACCTAAAACGGGCTCTACGGACGCCAGGACTGGCGCAGTTCTCCATGGGCGTCGCCGACGAGGATTTGTGACAGAACTGGTCGGCGGATCGGTCCCAAATCACTAGGGAGGGTCGGCCATGCCTGTCTACGAGTACCACTGCGACAAGTGCGCCCGCGAAGTGACGCTCACCTTGTCCATCCGCGAACATGAAAAGGGGGAGATCAAGTGCCCGGAGTGCGGCGGCGAATCCCTTCGGCCACTTCTCAGCACCTTCATGTCTCAGACATCGGAGAAATCCTGATTCCGAACCTGGGAGACGTGAATCCCACGGGCGTCGAGCAACCCCTCGGCGCTCGTGGTGCGTTTAGGCGGGAAGCTCAGTTCAGCGAGGGGCGCGATCCAACGGGCAAACGTGACGTCACACGGTGCATGCAACGCCAGGGGGAGAGCCTGTTACGGGGCGCCGTCTACCTAGGCGGGACCTTGATCCACGCCTCTCGGCACGTAGGAGCAGTCGGATAGTACGCTTTGGCGCTGGGACAGTAGTACCAGTACGACTGCGGCGGGCTAGGGCGCTCGACGTACACCGGTGGCTCCTGCACGACAGGCGGCGGGGAGTAGACGTAGTAAGGCGCGTAGTAGGGCGGCGGATAGTACCACCACGGGTCCCACCAGAATGAGGGGCCGACCACGATGG
>WNFO01005374.1_pt1 | contig 11191 bp, 9 predicted proteins | sample 5400251 | NCBI WGS metagenome assembly WNFO01 (sample SAMN13153354, study PRJNA577476) | soil metagenome | isolation source: 100 cm saprolite under Madrone tree | place: USA:California | collected 2016-06-14 | reverse complement strand
AAGGTGCTGCTCACCGAGACGATGACGCTGTTGCCGAACCACGAGACGAATTCGGTCTTGCCGAGGAGATGGCGATAGTTGTCGGTGACCACGGGGCTCGGCCAGAACATGCTGACGAGGCTCCGCATCTGATCCTCGCCCTTGAGCGACGTCACGGTCATCCAATAAAACGGGAAGAGGACGATGACCAGCAAGGTCACGAGGAAGCCGTAAGACCCCGCAAGCTGCAATCGCGCCCGGAGCCCCTTGTTCATTTACTTAGCCCTCGCCTCATCGCGGCCCTCGCCTGCGCTCGGTCCGCGCTTCAGCTCGAACATCATTGCCTCGCCCTGCCTTTCCGCATGTAGCGGGCGAGGACGATGATGACGGCGGCGAGGGCCGGCAGCATGTAGAGCGCAACCGCGATGGCCTCGCCCAAGCGCTGGGCGCCGAAGGCGATCTCGTAGGTGAAGACGGGCAGGACCTGGGTCGCCCCTCCGGGACCGCCCCGGGTCAGGATGTAGACGATCTGGAAGTCGTTGAAGGTCCAGATGGTCGAAAGCAGCGTCACGATGATCAGGATGTTCTTGACCCCCGGCAGCGTCACGTGACGGAAGCGCTGGAGCGGGCCGGCGCCGTCCACCGCCGCCGCCTCGTACATCTCGGCGGGAATGGCCCTCACGCCGGCCAGGAAGCTGATTCCGAAGAAGGGAAAGCCGCGCCAGATGTTCACGCCGATCACCGATGCCATCGCCGTCTTCGGCTCGGACAGCCAGCCCACGCCCTGGGGCAGCAGGTGGAAGACCTTGACCAGCATGTAGTTCAGCACGCCCAGGCTGTAGTCGAAGATCCACAGGAAGTTCAGCGCCGAGACCACCGTGGGCGCCACCCACGGGATCAGCAGTACGCCCGTCCAGAAGCTGCGGAAGCGTATTCCGGATGTGAGCACGAGCGCCATGACCATGCCCAGCACGAGCTTCACGGCGACCGAGCCGAAGGTGAAGATGAAGCTGTTGACGACGGCGCGCTGGAAGAAGCCGTCGAAGGTGAGCTTGACGTAGTTGTCGAAGCCGACGAAGACGGGTGGCACCCCGACGTACTTCCGCGTCAGGCTGAGATAGATCGCGTAGCAGAACGGGTAGGCGACGAGCGAGAGCACCAGCAGCACGGTGGGCAGGATGAAGAGGAAGCCCATGCGGTAGTCGGGCCCGAGCATGCGGACGAGACCGCCCAGCGGCCCCTCGCGCTTGGGGCCGACGCCGGATTTTGCGCCGAGCTCGGCGGTGCTGATGCTCATGGGAGAAGCGCCGCCTAGCTCCGCCTGATCTTGTAGATCTCCTCGACGCGGGCGTGCGCTTCCTTCAGCGCCGCCTCCGGCGAGAGCCCAGCCACTACCACGCGCCCGGCCATGTCGCAGAGGATGTACTGCGCCTGCACCTCGACGGCCGCGGACGTGTACGGACCTGGATAGCCGACCCACACGCCGCGGAGAAGGTTCTGGAGCATGCCCTGGAAGTTCGGGTCCGATTTCCAGTAGGGGTTTTCGGCCCGCGACTTGTACACGGGGCCGGCCTGGCCGATGGACGCCTTCATGTACTCCTCGAAGCGCTTCTCGTCCTCGACCCAGCGAATCAGGTCCTCGCACAGCTCGGCGTGCTTGCTCTTCTGGAAGATGCCCCAGTTGTACGCGCCGGCGGCCACGAAGCTGCCGGCGGGACCGCCCGGCGTGAGGATCACCTGCGTCTTCTCGGCGAGCGCGTGCTTCTTGGCGACCATGGCGTAGTAGAGACTCGCTCCATTGTTGGTGCTGACGAGCTTGCCCGCCATGTACGCCTCGTTGTTGGACGCGTCGTTCCAGCTCATGACGCCGGGAGGCTGGATCTTGTGCTTCTGGATCGTGTCCACAGAGAACTGCAGCGCCTCGAGGTTCTGCTTCAGGAAGGTCGTGGCCAGGGCCGGCTTGCCGTCCTTGTCCCAGGCGCCTCCGCCGTAGTCCCACAGGATGTTTTGCATGTAGCCGTTGCCGTCGTCGCAGCGGTTGAGCGTCTGGCCGAAGCCCCAGATATCCTTCGCCGGGTCCTGGCACTTCTTTGCCATCTCGACCACGTCCGGGTCGTAGGTCTTCGGAAGCTTGACGCCCTTGGCGTCGAGCAGGTCCTTCCGAACGAAGAGACCGCCGGGGAAGGACTGCCTGGCGACGCCGAAGTACTGTCCGTTGAGGTTGACGTTCCGCTCGGCGTAGGGAAGCAGGCCGCCGCGTGGGGTGGCCAGATCCTTGGCGAGCTTCGTCACGTCCCGGAGGGCGGGCTTGTAGCGCGCCGGCCCCTGGTAGTTCATCTCGGCCATGTCGGGCGGGTTGCCTGCCTCGATCGCGGCGACGAATTTCTGCTCGCGGTCGCCGAAGGTGGCCCAGTCGAACTCCACCTGCACCTTCCGCTCTGCCGCCCAGCTCTCCACTTGCTTGGCCAGAATATCGTTGCCCGCGGTGACATAGCTCTTGAAAAGCCACACCCGGAGCTTGGTCTGACTCTGCGCCGCCGCCATGCCCTCGAGCGCTTTGAGCCCGGCGGCGGTGCCGCCCGTGACGACGGCAGCTTTGCGGAGGAATTCCCGCCGGGCGATCAGGCCCGCGTCGAGTCTCTCTGCCAGATCCTTCAGCCTGCTGTCCATCTCGTCCTCCTTTGGATGAGCATGGGGTCGGGGCGCGGGTCCCGGGGTCCGAGGCGACTTTCGGCTGCGATGCTACCAGAGGGCCGCGGGCAGACACAAGCAGCGATGCGTGGTTTCTCTTTCCCGTTTCACACGGGAACCGCGGCGGTGTCTAATACGGGGAGCAGACCATACCGAGAGGAGACGACAATGAGCGCCGATCGCACCTACATCGCCCGTAACGACGCAGAGCGCGCCAGGCTTCGGGCGCTCGTGGCTCGTCTCAGCGACGCCGATCTCGCCCGCCCGATGCCTGGGGGCTGGACGGTGGCCGCGGTGCTGGCTCACCTGGCATTCTGGGACCAGCGCATCATGGTCCTGCTCGAGCGTTGGGAGCAGTCGCCGTCTGCCGTCCCGCCCGTTATCAATGAAGCGGACGTCGATTGGGTCAATGACGCGGCGAAGCCGCACTTCCTCGCCATGCCGCCACGCCGGGCGGCCGAGCTCGCCGTCGCCATCGCCGAGGCGGTGGACGCGAAGGTTGCGGCGCTGCCTGATGACCTCCTTGCGCGGAACGAGGCTGCCGGCAAGCCGCTCTTCATGACGCGCGCCGAGCACCGCCGGGAGCACCTCGGCGAGATCGAGCACGTCCTGGGCGCGTGAGCGGTCGCCCCGCCCGCATTGACAGCCCGCGCGGATCGTAGAACAATCCGCTCCTGTCACTGCGGCCGGGCCTGAGCGTCCGGGAAAGGGCTCTCCCATGCGCACGACCACGCGTCTTCGCCAGATGATGAAGGAACCCGGGATCATCGTCGCCCCGGGCGCCTACGACGGCTTCTCTGCACGCCTCATCGAGGCGGCCGGCTTTCGCTGTGTCTACATGACAGGGGCGGGCACGGCGGCCTCGCACCTGGGCCAGCCCGACCTTGGGCTCGCCACGCTGACCGAGATGGCCAGCCACGCCGCGCACCTGGCCTCGTGCGTGTCGCTGCCCGTCATCGCCGACGCCGACACGGGCTATGGCAACGTCCTGAACGTCGTGCGCACCGTGCGCGAGTACGAGCGCGCCGGCGTCGCGGGATTGCACATGGAAGACCAGGTCGCGCCGAAGAAGTGCGGCCACATCGCCGGCAAGCAGATCATCCCGACCCAGGAATTCTGCGACAAGATCCGCGCCGCCAGCGAGTACCGCACCGATCCGGACTTCGTCATCATCGCGCGCACCGATGCCCGTGCCGTGACGAGCCTCGACGACGCCATCGACCGCGGCAACCGCGCCGCCGAGGCGGGCGCCGACGTCATCTTCGTGGAGGCACCGCAGACGGATGACGAGATCCAGCGCGTGGCCCGTGAGGTCAAGGCGCCCCTCCTCGCCAACATGGTCCAGGGCGGCCGGACCCCGGCCGTGAAAGTCGCGGAGCTCGAGCGGATCGGCTTCAAGATCGTGATCTTCCCGGCGGTGTGCATGGCCGCGGCCGTCCCGGCCATGGAGCGCTCGCTCCAGCAGCTGAAGGACACGGGCACGGACTGGCACGACGGACCGGTGCTCTCGCCCATGGACATCTTCCGCAGGGTCGGCTTCGACTGGTGGCACGCGATCGAAGAGAAATTCGCTCCGCGCTCATAGGAGGATCCATGCGCGCCACGTCGAAGTTGAGAGAGCTCCTCGGCACCCGCAAGACCCTCTTCGTTCCCGGCTGCTACAACGCCCTCAGCGCCAAGATTCTCGAGACAGTCGGCTTTCCCGCTGTCTACATGACGGGCTACGGCACGTCGCTGTCGCTGCTCGGGCTGCCGGACGCAGGGCTCGCGACCATGACGGAGATGCATCTCAACGCGCGCTACATCGCCAATGCGGTCTCCGTCCCGGTGATCGCCGACGCCGACAATGGCTACGGCAACGCAATCGGCGTGATCCGGACCGTGCGGGAGTACATCCAGACGGGCGTGGCGGGGATACATCTCGAGGACCAGGCCATTCCCAAGCGGTGCGGCCACGTCGCCGGGCGCCGCGTGATCCCGATCGAGGAGGCCGTCGGCAAGTACCGTGCGGCCGACGCGGTCCGGCGCCAGATCGACCCCGACTTCGTGCTGATCGCCCGCACCGACGCGCGGGGCGCTCACGGCGGCAGCCTCGACGAGGCGATCCGCCGCGCCAACGCCTATCTCGAGGCCGGCGCCGATCTCGCCTTCGTCGAGGGACCCACGAGCGTGGACGAGGTCCGGCGCATCTGCAAGGAAGTCCACGGGCCGGTCTTCTACAACCAGACGGGCGTCTCGCCGCGCTTCAGCCTGGAGGAGATGAACGAGCTGGGCATCGCCGTGACGATTCTCCCCGGCGCCACCTTCCGCGCGACCATCCAGGCCGTCTACGACTTGGCGCGGGAGCTGCGGGAGCGCGGGCCCGTGGCCGAGAGCGAGTTCAACGAGCGTTTCAAGGCGCATCCGCTGGGGAACGTCCACGCGTTCGCCGGCTTCGACCAGGTGCGGGAGTGGGAGGAGGCGTACCTGCCGGCAGAGGAGATGGACAAGTACACGAACTCCGTGGGCCACCAGCCCGCGAAGCGCTGAGACGGGGATTCGAAGCTCAGTCCTCACTGGAGAGATCGCCGTGCCGACGATGTTCGAGAAGATCTGGAGCTGTCACGTTGTGACCGAAGGGCCGGGCGGCCAGTCCCTCCTCTACATCGACCGGCACCTGCTCCACGAGGGGGCGACCCACGCCTTCGCGCGCCTGCACAGGGCGGGGCGTTCGGTGCGGCGTCCCGGCGGCCTGGTCGCCACCGCGGACCACTACGTCCCGACGGGCCGGGGCTCGGAAGCGCAGAGCAACGAGGAGATCCGCGGGATGGTCGAGGGCCTCGCCCGCTCCACGCGCGAGGAGGGGGTGACGCTCTTCGGGCCAGGCGACCCGCGCCAAGGCATCGTGCACGTGATCGGCCCGGAGCAGGGACTGACGCAGCCGGGCATCGTCCTCGTCTGCGGCGATTCTCACACTGCGACCCACGGGGCGTTCGGTGCGATCGCATTCGGCATCGGTTCCACCGAGGTCGAGCACGTGCTGGCTACCGGGTGCCTCTGGCAGAAGAAGCCCAAGGTGATGCGGATCACGGTGACGGGCCGACGTCCGGCCGGCGTAACGGCGAAGGATGTGATCCTCGCCATCATCGCCAGGATCGGCGCCGCCGGTGGCGTGGGACACGCCATCGAGTACGCCGGGCCGGTCATCGCGGCGATGTCCATGGAAGAGCGGATGACCGTGTGCAATATGTCCATCGAAGCCGGCGCGCGAGCCGGGATGATCGCGCCCGACGCGACCACCTTCGCCTACGTCGAAGGACGGCCCTACGCGCCGAAGGGCACGCAGTGGGACAAGGCGCTCGAGTACTGGAAGACGCTGCCGTCAGATCCCAACGCCGTATTCGACAGAGAGGTCGAGGTTGATGGCGCCGCAATCGCGCCCACGGTGACCTGGGGTACGAGCCCGCAGGACGCGCTGCCCATCACGGGGAGCGTGCCCGATCCCGCGCGGGAGAGCGATCCGGCCCGGCGCCAGGCCTTGGGGCGCGCGCTCGACTACATGGGTCTCCGACCGGGCATGGCGCTGACCGACATTGCGGTCGACCGCGTGTTCATCGGCTCCTGCACGAACAGCCGCATCGAGGACCTCCGCGCGGCGGCGGCCGTCGCCAAGGGACGCCGCGCCGTGGTGACAGCCTGGGTCGTGCCCGGCTCCGGGCTCATCAAACGCGCGGCCGAAGCAGAAGGCCTCCACGAGATCTTCACGGCGGCCGGCTTCGAGTGGCGCGAGCCCGGCTGCTCCATGTGCATCGGGATGAACGGCGACACGGCGCGCGAGCACGAGCGCGTCGCCTCGACGTCCAACCGCAACTTCGAGGGGCGCCAGGGCAAGGGCGCCCGCACGCATCTCATGAGCCCTGCCATGGCCGCGGCGGCCGCCGTCACCGGCCGTCTCACCGACGTGCGGACTTTGTCACCCTCTCCCCCACCGGGGGAGAGGGCAGGGTGAGGGGGCGACCAATGCAGCCCTTCACGACGCTCAGCGCCGCCGCGGTGCCCATGGACCTGCCGAACATCGACACCGACCGGGTTATCCCTGCGCGCTTTCTCCGCAAGCCGAGGGAGGCCGGCTACGAGAAGTTCTTCTTCCACGACGTGCGCTTCAACGCCGACGGCTCCGAGAACGGGGACTTCATCCTCAACCAGGCGCCCTATCGGCAGGCGAAGATCCTCGTCACGGCGGAGAACTTCGGCTGCGGGTCTTCGAGGGAAGGGGCGGTCTGGGCGCTCATGGACCATGGGATTCGCTGCGTGATCGGGCCGTCCTTCGGCGACATCTTCTTCGAGAACTGCTTCAAGAACGGCGTGCTGGCGCTGGTTCTGCCGCCCGCTGCCGCCGCGGCCATCAGGCGCCAGCTCCAGGAGCGCCCGGGCGCCACGATCAGTGTGGACCTCGAGGGACAGACGCTGACGGCCCCCGACGGCTCGCTCCACCGCTTCGAGGTGGACCCGTTCCGCAAGCAGGCCCTGCTCCGGGGGCAGGACGAGATTGCCCTGACTCTGGAGTACGAGCGGGCCATCCTCGCCCATGAATCCCGGCGCGCGGCCGAGATGCCCTGGCTGACCTGAAGCAAACCACCAGATACGGAGTCCGTTAATGCCCGTTACCTCAGTATCTTGTGCTTGCTAATACTAAACAGATGACGTGTAATATTAGCACTCCTTATTAAGGGGAGTGCCGCTATGGCCACCTCGACCGAGTCCTTGCCCCCGCCAGGGTGGGATAGAGAGGGGCTCGATAGCTTGCTGGATGCCTTCCCCGAAGGCGGGCTCAGCGAGATCGTCGGACCCCGATCCTCCGGAGGCGGCAGCCTGCTGCTGGCGCTCCTGGCCCGTGCCGCATCGCGCGGCGGCTTGGTCGCTCTCGTGGACGGCGCCGACTCTTTCGATCCCGAGACGGCCGAACGCGCGGGGCTCGACCTGCGCGCGCTGCTCTGGGTGCGCTGCGGCGGCCGCCTGCCGCCGGCGTGGAGCGCGGCCGATCTCCTCGCGCGCTGCCCGGGCTTCGCCGCGGTCGCGCTCGATGTGGGGACGACATGGGGGATGGGGTCGATCGCCGCGCCGCCGTCTTTCGGCGTGCGCCTCCAGCGCGCGGCGGCGGGGAATCCGGCCGTGATTGTCGTCCGCGCCCCGCGGCACGTGACGGGCAGCGCCGCCGCGCTCGTGGTCTCGGTGCGCCGCGTGCGCGCGCGCTGGGTCGGCGCGCCCCTGCGCATCCGTCTCGGCGGGCTCGTTTCCGAAGCCCGCGTGCTCCGTTCCCGTTTCGACCCGCGCCTGGCCGCGCCCGGGCGAGCCTGGCTCATCGAGTGGCGGACGTGACGCGCATCGCCTGCCTCTTCGTTCCCGTCGCCGACGAGCGGATCAAGCCGGCCCTGCTCGAGATCGCGCTCCGCCACTCGCCCTCGGTGGAGGACGGCGGCCCGGACATCGTCTACCTCGACCTGGGCGGGCTCGAGAGGCTGTGGGGCGGTGAAGAGGAGATCGCGCGCCGGCTTCACCGCGCCGCTTGCGAGTGCGGCGCGGCGGTGCGGATCGGCATTGCGGGCAGCCGCGCCGGCGCCCGCTTCGCGGCCCGCGCGGGCGGCGACATCACCATCGTTCCACCTGAGCTGGATGCCCGCTGGCTCGGTCCCGCGCCGCTGGCCCTGCTCGGCCTGGGCCCCGAGATGTCAGCGCGTCTCGGCCGCTGGGGCATCCGCACTCTCGGCGAGCTCGCGGATCTCCCGGTGAGCGGGCTCGCTGAGCGGCTCGGGGACGAGGGGCCGCGGCTTCAGCGGCTGGCGCGCGGCGAGGATGCGACGCCACTTCGCCTCTGGACGCCGCCGCCAGTCTTCGAGGAGTCGGCTGATTGCTCCTGGGGCGTCGAGACTCTCGAGCCGCTCGGCGATCTCCTTGCCGGTCTGGCTGAGATGCTCTGCGCGCGGCTGCGCCGCCACGAGCTCTCCGCCGACGCCTTCGAGTGGAGCTGCCGGCTGGCGAACCGCACCGTGCACGAGGGCGCCTGCGCGCCGGCGGCGCCGCTCACTGATTCCGCCGCTGCCGCCGCGCTCCTGCGCGCCTCGCTCGCGGCGCGGCCGCCGCGCGCCGCCGTGGAGGCGATCACGCTCCGCGTGCGTCCCGTGCGCGTGAGAAATGTCCAGCCACGCTTCGACGAACCACCGCGCCCGAGCCCGCGCCTGCTCACGGCCACGCTGGCGCGTCTCTCCGCCCTCGTGGGCGCGCGAGATATCGGCTCGCCGGTGATCCTCGACACCCACCGGCCCGATGCCCACCAGATGACACCATTCCTTCTCCCCTTACCCCGGCCCTCTCCCCAGAGGGGAGAGGGGGGCAGGGAGAACAGGAACCCTCTCCCCCATCGGGGGAGAGGGCAGGGTGAGGGGGCGGTTCTTGCCGTTCACCGTGTGAGGCCGTCGAGATCCGTCGCGGTCGTGCTCCACGCGGGCGCACCCGCCCATCTCCGCGCCGCCGGGCTCGCGGGGCGGATCATCGCGGGCGCGGGGCCGTGGCGCGTCTCGGGCGAGTGGTGGACGGAAGCGCCCTTCGTCCAGGACGAGTGGGATGTGGAGCTCGACGATGGCACCCTCTGCCGTCTCGCGCGCGATGGCCGCGGCTGGCGCCTCGAAGCCGTCTACGACTGACCCCTCACCCTGCCCTCTCCCCAAAGAGGAGAGGGAGACAGGGGAGGGCTCTTCGTTTCCCTCGCCCCAACGGGGAGAGGGGAAGGGGTGAGGGGGATGTTTGTCGAGCTGCACGCCAAGAGCGCATTCAGCTTTCTCGAAGCGGCTGCCTTGCCCGAGGCGCTGGCCGAGCGGGCCGCCGCCCTCGGCCAGCCCGCCCTGGCCCTCGTGGACACCGACGGCGTCTATGGGGCGCCGCGCTTCTACGGCGCCTGTACGCGCCTCGGGATCACGCCGCTCGTTGGCGCCGAGGTCAGCATGCAGGACGGCGGCAGGCTGCCGCTTCTCGTGGAGGACCCCGAGGGCTACAGGAATCTCTGCCGCCTGCTGACGCGGATCAAGATGCGCGCGCCCAAGGGCGAAGGGACGGCAGGCTGGGACGATCTCGAAGAGCACGCGGGCGGGCTCGTCTGTCTCACGGGTGGCGTTGACGGCCCCGTGGCCCGGCGGCTCGCCCGTGACGGTCACGAGGCCGCGCGCGCGACGCTCGACAGGCTCGCCGGCTTCTTCGGCCGCTTCGGCGTCTACGCGGAGCTCCAGCGCGACCTCTCCCGCGAGCAGGAGGCGCGCAACGAATGGCTGCGCGCGGAAGCGGAGCGGCTGGGGCTGCCGCTCCTCGCCAGCAATGCCCCGCTCATGGCTCTGCGCGACGATCGGCCGTTGCTGGACACGCTGACCTGCATCCGCCACGGCGTGACGCTCGCTCAGGCCGGCAGGCTGCTCGCGCGCAACAGCGAAAAATTTCTCAAACCCGGCCACGAGATGGAGCGGCTCTTCGCCGACTGCCCGGCGGCCGTGGCCAATAGCGGCGAGCTGGCCTTGCGGCTCGGCTTCACGCTCAAGCACCTGGGCTACCGCTTTCCCGACTACCCGCTGCCGCCGGGCCAGACGCCGATCGGCTTTCTCCGAGCGCTCTGCGAGCGGGGCGCGGCCACGCGCTACGGCACGGGGCCATTGGCAGAACGCGCGCGAAAGCAGATCGAGCGCGAGATCGATCTCATCGGCCGCCTCGACCTGGCGGGCTACTTCCTGATCGTCTGGGACCTGGTCGAATACTGCCGCCACCACGACATCCTGGTGCAGGGGCGGGGCTCGGCCGCCAACAGCGCGGTGTGCTACGCGCTCGGGATCACGGCAGTCGATCCGGTGGGGATGGAGCTGCTCTTCGAGCGCTTTCTCTCCGAAGAGCGCGGCGAGTGGCCCGACATCGACCTCGACCTGCCGAGCGGAGACCGGCGCGAGCGGGTCATCCAGCACGTCTACGAGCGCTACGGACGGCTGGGCGCGGCAATGACCGCGAACGTCATCACCTACCGCGGCCGGAGCGCGGCGCGTGAGGTGGGCAAGGTCCTGGCGCTTCCCCCCGCCCTCTGCGACCGGTTGTCGGGGCTCGTCAGTGACTGGGAATACAAAGATCCGGGCGACAGTCTCCTCGTCCACCTCCGCGAGGCCGGCTGCGATCCGGGGGAGTCGGCCATGCGTCATTTCGCGCGGCTGTGGACAGGAATTCAGGACCTGCCGCGCCATCTCGGCCAGCACTCGGGCGGCATGGTCATCTGTGCCGGACGGCTCGACGGCCTCGTGCCGCTCGAGCCCGCCACCATGCCCGGGCGCTCGGTCGTGCAGTGGGACAAGGACGACTGCGCGGCCATGGGCATCATCAAGGTGGATCTCCTGGGGCTCGGAATGATGGCGCTCCTCGAGGACGCGCTCGGCATGATCCGTCAACGCGGCGGTCACGTGGACCTGGCCCACCTGCCGCCGGACGACGCCACGGTCTACGCCATGCTGCAGAAGGCCGA
>WNFO01059597.1_pt1 | contig 11193 bp, 8 predicted proteins | sample 5400251 | NCBI WGS metagenome assembly WNFO01 (sample SAMN13153354, study PRJNA577476) | soil metagenome | isolation source: 100 cm saprolite under Madrone tree | place: USA:California | collected 2016-06-14 | reverse complement strand
ATACTGCATTCATGCTCGCGCAGACAGGGGCGGAAGTTGCGATCATTGATTGCGACTTGAGAAGGCCCCGGCTACACGCTCATTTTGATGTGCCGAATGCGAAAGGGTTGACCAACTGGCTTTCAGGGGAAACCGATCTTAATGGTCTGCTGCAGACCTATCAACTGCAAGGCAACCTTAAACTCTTGACTTCTGGTCCAGTTCCTCCGAATCCCGCGGAACTTCTTGGCTCAGATGAGATGCGAAGGCTTTTGACAATTATGAGTGAGCGCTTTGCACACATCGTCATAGATAGCCCCCCGGCAATATCGTTTACCGACGCGTCTATTCTGTCGACTATGGTCGATGGTGTTGTGCTGGTCGTTCACGGCGGAAAAAGCTCGCGAGCGGTCGTTCGCCGCGCCAAACAGCAGTTGCTTGATGTCGGCGCGCATATCTTTGGCGTGGTGCTGAACAATGTTAGGCTCGAAACGCAGAATTATTATTACTCCGGTTACTATTCGAGTTACTACGCTGACGATGAGAAACCAGAAGACATGCCTGGAGAAGCTGCGGAAACCTAAATGAAGGTCCCGCTGATCGACTTGCGAGGGCAGCACCAATTCTTGCGCCCACAATTGCTCGAAGCCGTTGAGCGTGTAATCGATTCACAGCAATTCGTACTCGGTTCTGAAGTTGAAGCCCTGGAGCAGGAGATTGCTGATTACTGCACGGCTGAATTTGCCATCGGCTGCGCCTCCGGATCTGATGCTTTGCTGCTTGCCCTCATGTCGCTCGATCTCAAAGCGGGCGATGAAGTAATCACAACTCCGTTTACGTTCTTTGCTACTGGCGCTTCAATTACCCGCCTTGGTGCTCATCCTCGTTTTGTAGATATAGACCCGCGAACTTACAACATAGATCCACCAGCAATAGAGGCGGCTATAACCCCGAAAACTCGAGCCATTTTACCTGTCCACTTGTACGGCCAATGCGCCGATATGAATGCTTTGCTCGAGATCAGTAAGCGCCATGGATTGCCGATCGTAGAAGATGCGGCCCAGGCGATTGGGGCCGAAGATCGTGGACGCCGGGCTGGTTCAATGGGTAAAATGAGCTGTTTTAGTTTTTATCCAACCAAGAATCTTGGTGGCGCCGGAGATGGTGGTATGCTTGTGACCAGTGATCCGGCTCTCGCAAAACGTCTGCGACGACTACGCGTTCATGGCGGAAAGACTGAATATCATCATGACGAAGTGGGGATCAATAGCAGGTTGGATGCTTTGCAGGCCGCCATTTTGCGGGTCAAGTTTAAGCATCTGGACGAATGGTCCGAAGCAAGGCGCGAGAAAGCTGCGTTCTACACTGAGCTCTTAGAAGAGACGGGTCTTAATGTGGAATTCACTCCGCCGTTTGTCAGATCGTCGGTACGACATATATTTCATCAATACGTAATTCGAGCGCCTCAGCAAAGTGATGACGTAATCAAGCATCTATCGCTGCATGGTGTCGGTAGTAAAGTCTATTATCCTGTTCCCCTTCACCTCCAGGAATGTTTTGCTTACTTGGGCTACCGTAGCGGCCAGTTTCCAGAAGCTGAGAGTGCAGCCAAACAAACACTAGCGTTGCCTTGTTTCCCCGAGATTACGGAGGAGCAGCAACGATACGTTGTTGATGTACTCGCGAGGTTCGGTCACAGGATGAGTGCTTAGTGTGGGATCAAGCAGCGGTGCTTAGCATCAGAATAGTGAGAGTGGTAACATTAACTCACGGTGTTAAAGACATTCTATGCTAGAGGTTCGAAACCAACATCAAACTCTTTGCTGATTTTTCTGTTTCGGATCTTCAGCGTTATTCTAATTTCGACGGTTACGAATTTCGTGCTCTTTGCAAGTGGTCAACAGCAACGAACCCAGGTTGTCTATGCGAACGACTACCCAGGCCAGGATATTGGTGCAAAAATCAACGCTGCTGATAAAGCTCTCGGCCTAAAGCCCGGGGAGATAGTAGTAAGAGGTGGTGGCATGATCTCCACACAGGTTGTCATCTCTTCAGATCACATATTGCGGCTCATGCCGGGTACATATGCCGCCACCACTCCAAATATTCCGATTCTATTGAAACCGCGTTCTTCTGTGATCGGTTCTGGATGGGATTCGATCATAAGCGAGTCGACCTCACCGGGCCAGTTTACGGTCATCAGTGCATACAACAACTCCGTCGTTAATGGTTCAGCGGATGCCGATTTGGTGATTCGTAATGTGCAGATCAAAGGCGCGAATCCGGGCTTTAACTCCGCGCCTCAAGCCATCTCCCTCGGGAACTGTACTGGATGTCTTGTGGATAAGGTCTGGGTTAATGGCACGCGATCGATCGGTATAGCACTTGGAGGTTCATCTTCAAATGGCAACCTTGCGGAGAATTCGAAAGTCACAAACTGCCTATTCACGCGCGTAGCCTCGCAAAATCTTGCGCTCGTTAACGGCAGAAACATTATCTTCGAGGGAAATCGGTTTATCGCGTCCGGGCAAACGGGCGGACCCGGAAATACGAACATCGATCTTGAGCCAAATGAAACTACCGATCATCTCGAAAACGTAATTATCAGAAATAACCTCATTGATGTCCGCGACTCAGAAATGCCGACAACTGGTAACGGCATTGTTGTGCAAGCGACTTCAGGCACTTCATATGTTGGTCCCATTCTTGTTGAGAATAATAAGATTATCGGTGGTTCCATCCAGGGGGTAGTTACCAACCATTTGAGTAACGGCATCTACGTTTTTGGCCCTACGATGCGCAACGTAACCATAAGGAATAATGTGATTACGCGTACCGGGCAGAGCGGAATAAGTATCGAAGGCACTCGCATCACTGTGACCAACAATCAACTAAACGACGTTGGTGGCGGCGGTACCCCGGGTTTTACCGTCAATGCAACCGATTGCCAAATTGTTAACAACACTTATACTTACAGCGGCAACGGACCGGCTGATGGAAGAATAGTAGTCTCAGCTAACTCGAACAATAACACTTTTAAGAATAACCGCGGATTCCAAATGGTTGGCAATATCCGCTAGTACTTGAAGCGTCTTCTTATCCTGATGACACCTGCCTGTCAGAGTTCCAAATGAAAATCAGTGTCGTTATTCCGGTTCGCAACGAGGCAACCTCAATACGTTCGTTGCTGGATCGATTGCTGGAACAAACGTTGAAGCCGGAGGAGATTGTAATTACGGATGGAGGTTCGACTGACACTACGGTTGAGATCATTGAAGAATACCTTAGTAAAGGGACTCCTCTGCGTCTTGTTCGCACAAGGATGGCGTTGCCGGGCCGCGGACGAAACCTTTCGGCTGCCCAGGCTCGTTCTGATTGGCTGGCATTCACCGATGCCGGAGTAGTTCCATCGACCGTCTGGCCTTCGGCCCTCATGCGGAAGTCAGTATGGGAAAAGGCTGGAGGTTTTCCGGAGCACTTGAGATCGGCAGAAGATCTCCTGTTCATGAACAAAGTGGCGGCGATCGCTTCGCGCATTTCTTACGCTCCCGGGGCTGTAGTGCGCTGGTCTCTGCAACCAACCTGGTGGACAACTTTCAAGAAATTCGTGGTCTACTCGCGCAACAACATTCTGGCGGGCCTTTGGCGAGACTGGCAGGCTGCGATTTTCAAACGGTATGGCCTTCTCCTGTTGCTAAGCGTACCGGCGTTTTTCGTTGGCTGGTGGTGGCTTGGGGTGGTGATACCGGCCTGGCTGGCAATGTTGACCACACGAGCGATGGTGGCAATTTGGCGGAATCGCCGTTCCTATCCCATGACTCCTACTCGAAATTTTGTGCGCCTTTCGCTTGTCGTTCCTCTGATCGCACTGATTGATCTGGCAGCGATCGTCGGTACATTGAACTGGTTGATAAAAGACAAACTTCATCTCAAGAGCGAACCGGTAAGGATACGCGATGGGGCTTGAAGGAAGGCGCGTGCTTTACATTTCCTACACAGGAATGCTCGACCCGCTGGGCCAAAGCCAGGTTCTTCCCTATCTGCGCGAGCTGGCAAAACGAGGCATTCGGTTTACCTTGATTAGCTTTGAACGCCCAGCCACGCTAGCCGATGTCGGCCTCGAAAAGTGCGAAGCTTTACGTCATCAGCTTGCTGCTGCCAACATTACCTGGCACTGGTTGCGTTACCATCAGAAGCCATCGCTTCCAGCGACTGCCTACGATGTGGCGGCCGGGATTCGTTTCGCACTCGCATTAGTCAAACGAGATCAAATCGAATTGGTTCATGCGCGCAGCCATATCCCAGCCACAATTGCGCTGGCTCTAAAGAAGCGCACTGGAATAAAAATGATCTTTGATGTAAGGGGGCTGATGGCTGAAGAGTATGTGGATGCCGAGCATTGGCAGCAGAAAAGTATTGCCTATCGCTTAACAAAGACGATGGAACGTCGAGCCTTGGCTGTTTCAGATGGTGTCGTCACCCTTACTGAAAAGATTTGGCCAATCATCAGTAGTTGGGACGGACTACGGAGCCGCAACGTAGAACACTCAGTGATTCCGTGTTGCATTGATTTGGACTCATTCACCTTTAATGCCGCAGATCGCGAACGCAGACGACGAGAATTGAATTTGGGTGATAGGTTCACGCTCATTTACAGTGGTTCAATTGGTGGCTGGTATCTGTCTGAGAAAATGGCTGATTTCTTTGTGCAGTTGCTCAAACGCATTGGTAACGCTTATTTTCTTTGGCTGACTCCGGGAGATCCAAAAGTGATAACGTCGTTGATGAACGAGCGAAGCATAAATCCCACTCATTACCTGATAAAAAAGTTGGCCCCGGCTGATGTGCCATCCTATTTGTCGGCAGGCGATGCCGGTATTGCATTCTATAAGCCCGGGTTTTCCAAACTGGCAACGTCGCCAGTAAAAGTTTCCGAGTACCTCGCCTGCGGGCTGCCGCCGATCATTAACACGGGCATAGGTGACTCCGACGCGCTGGCTAAGAAGTTTAACGTAGGCTCATTGGTCAACGAATTCAATTCGCAGGAATATGATCGTGTTGCTGCTGAAATTGAAAAGCTCGTTTACCATCCTGAGGTGCGAGCAAGAGTGCGCGCAGTAGCGGAGAGTCTTTTTGATCTTCGAAGAGTCGGCGCAAAACGCTATGCCTCATTGTACGAGCGCGTCTTAAACAGAAACTAAAAGAGGATGTCTCTAGCAGACGAAAAGTTGTTGGAAACACTTCGATGTCCCGGGTGCCTGGGCCGACTATCTTTCGCAGCGGCTCAAGGGGAGACGGGCGAAGAGAAGGATCTCGTGTGTCTTGAGTGCGCCATGCATTTCCCTGTCAGGGACGGAATCGCACGTCTCTTGCTTCCGCCACTCCGGGAAGCAATTTTGGACAACCGCACCGCCAGCGGAGTGGATGCAACGCAGGTGGAGACCGCTCTCAGTTTCGGATTTGAATGGCAACGTTTTCCGCAGATGTACGCCGAATGGGAGAAGCAATTTCTTGACTATATGCAGCCCCACGGCGCCGAGTTCTTCGGCGGCAAGAGGGTCCTTGATGCTGGATGCGGAAACGGACGTTTTGCCTATTACGCAGGTAAGTATGGCGCTGAAGTCTGGGCCATGGATCTCGGCCCAGCGGTTGAAGTGGCCCACCGAAATACCGAACCGACAGGAAGGGTACAAGTAGTGCAGGCTGATCTGCATCGGCCGCCTTTTGCACTGGAGAGCTTCGATTTCATCTACTCCCTTGGCGTCCTTCACCACCTAACGGATCCCGAGCAAGCTTTTCGAAATCTCCTCCATTACCTGAAGCCGGGGGGAGAGATCCAGATATATCTATACTGGAAACCTGAGAGACAGCCCATCAAGGCTCTGTTGCTGTCAGGAATCGCCGCGGCACGGACGTTAACTACCAAAATACCTCATAGTGCCATTTACGCGCTGGCATATCCGACCGCAATGAGTGCATTCCTATTCTTTGTTTGGCCTTACCGAATCATCAAGCGAATTCCCGGTCTGAGTGGCTTGGCTGAAAAGATTCCAATGAAACAGTATTCAAATTTTCCGTTTCGAGTATGTGTCAATGATCAGTTCGACCGTTTCTCAGCGCCGGTTGAAAACCGCTACACGCGCTCAGAGGTGGAAGGGTGGCTAAATCGCGCCGGCCTTCAGCGGCAAATGGTGACAGTGCAAGCGGCAGCGACTCGCTATCGGCTGGAACAATTCATCGATCCCTTGGCTAAACGCGGCATCGAACTTTCGGTCCGACCTTTTTTGACTGCGCAACTCTTCGAAAAGCTTTATCAGCGCCAGGCTCTCGCGCGGACGTCCCTTGGTCTCATGTATTCCGCTTTACTGCGCTTGGGGGATCTAGCGCTGATCCCGGGGGTTGATGTGGTCCTTATTCAACGTGAGGCGATGATGTTTGGTCCGCCCCTGTTTGAATGGTTTGCCGCGCGCGTTCTTCGGCGCCCGATGGTGCTTGATTTGGACGACGCAACTTACGTTTCATACACTAGCGCCACATACGGAAGATTAGGCCGGACACTTAAATGGTTCAGCAAGACAGACGACTTAATTCGTTGGGCGAAAATAGTAACGTGTGGTAATCGTGCCATTGCCGAATACGTAACGAACAAGGGCGCAACTGCCCGCATAATCCCAACAGTAGTTGACACAGACTTATTCTGCCCTTTACCGCGTCGCAACGATGGTTCTACAGTAGTTGGTTGGATCGGAACGCATTCAACTTTTCCATATCTTGAAAGCATTTTTCCGGTGTTGCAAGACTTGGCCAAAACCTATCAGTTTCGTTTGAAGATAGTTGGCGCGGGCAGGCAGGAAGTACGCGTAGCCGGCGTTGAGGTCGAGAATCTAGAGTGGGATTTGGCCCGCGAAATTCCCGATTTTCAGTCTTTTGATATCGGTCTCTATCCGATAGAGAGCAGTCTTTACGCTGCAAAGTGGGCTACGGGCAAGTCAGGTTTCAAAGCGATCCAATACATGGCTGTGGGTATTCCCTACGTGTCGACTCCTGTAGGAGCTTCAGCAGAGATTGGGGAAGTCGGAACGACACATTTTAGCGCGACCAACGCAGACGAATGGAGAAACGCTCTGGCGCTGTTGCTTTCGGATGCCGAAAAACGACGGAAGATGGGGATGGCCGGGCGCGAGTATGTGACAAAGCATTATTGTCTCTATGACCAGGCCGACAAACTCGCATCAGCCTTGATCGAAGCTGCCGGATCACGGAAGGCGGACAGCTAACTCGATGCGCAAGCTAAGCAAATTTCGGCTGGCTATGCTGGCATCTGTTGCTTTTCTTCCGTCAGCGCTAAAAAGACCGTGCTACCGCATTTTGTTTGGTTATCGGATCGGCAAACGCGTACGGATTGGCTTAACAATCATCGACGTGGCAGACTGCGAGATTGCGGATGATGTAACTATTGGTCACCTGAACTTGTTCGTGCGAGTGGAAAAGCTCACTATCGGCGATCACGTCCGTGTGGGACATTTGAACGTCATTCGCGGCGGTGATCAAGTTAGTTTAGGGCGCTATTCCGAGATTATCAGGATGAATGAGATCAATTCGATTCCGGATCCTGACGTGGTAAACAAAACCGATCCCACCCTTCTTCTGGGTGATGGTAGCATCCTAACGACAGGCCACAAGATAGATTTTACTGACCGCTGCTCGAGGAAGGTAAACTCATTGGTGGTGTTCCAGCTAAGGCCATTAGGGATCTCGACGCTGAGGACAATTTTCTGATTGAACGAAAAACCCGTCCCGATTTGCCCGAAGATATTTGAGCGTGACCCTTTTGGCATGCAGGTTGGCTAGACTCTAATATGAACGCACTGCTTGTAGTTCTCACATTGCTTGTATCCGGAGGCGTAATATTTGTGGCTCCCGCCGAAGCCCCCGGTGCGCTGGTTATGTGTGCGTTGATCACACTGCCTACCGTTATCATTCTGGCGCGCGGTGGTCCGGAAAGAACCTTTCTCTTACGTCTCTTTGTCGCTGGCTTGTTCATTAGATTGGCGGTGGGGCATGGAGATAGTTATCAAGCAGCCGAATATCAGCGCTTCGTAAGTTCCGGTGCCGGAGCGTGGGGCATGCTCTACGTGGTGGCAGGTGTGTACGAACTGATCGGACGAAACATGCTTGCGATTCAATTTATATGTGCTGCCGTGGGAGCGGCGACCCCGGCAGTGATTTATTTCATCGCTCAACATCTTTTCAATAACGTGCGAGTCTCCCGCTTGGCTGCATTACTGACCTGCTTTTATCCCTCCCTGATACTGTGGTCATCACAAGCGCTAAAGGATGGAATCATTGTGCTGGTGCTCGTTCTGTCAATATTGGCAACATTCCGGCTAATGGAGAAAGTAAGTGCGCGGTATCTGGTGCTTTTAACTGTCTGTCTATTAGGTCTTCTCAGCTTACGTTTTTATATCTTCTATATGATGGCTGCGGCGGTGGGAGGGGCTTTTATAATCGGAGTAAAGGCTGCCAATGCGCAGAATCTCCTGGGCCGGTTTGTTGCAATTGCCGTTATAGGATTGGTCTTCACATGGTTTGGTGTGACTCGTTATGCTAGTACACAACTCGAGCGTTACGGGAATCTAGAGGCTGTCCAGACAAGTCGACTCGACGCCGCACAATCTGCGGAGTCGGGTTTTGGAAAGGATGTCGACGTCAGCACAACCCAAGGTGCGTTAACGGCCATTCCGATGGGGATTCTTTACCTGCTATTTGCGCCGTTTCCATGGCAATTGGCATCGCTGAGGCAAAGTCTTACGTTACCGGAAATGATCGTTTGGTGGCTATCATTTCCTATGCTGGTGCTGGGCTTGTGGTTTGCGATCAAGTATCGTTTAAGGCAAGTCACGCCGATAGTGCTCTTCACGACAATGCTGACGCTGGCTTATTCACTCTTTCAGGGCAATGTGGGGACAGCCTACCGGCAGCGATCACAGCTATTGGTGTTTTACTTTATTTTTGTGGCGGTAGGAGCGGTCTTGCTCAAGGAAAGATCGGAAGATCGGCGTAAGCAGGAACAGCTTGCCAAACAAGAGTTGGCGGAATTGCAGGCCGCCCGGGCACTGGCTCGCCGCTCGGCGCCCGATCGCGTACCGGGGCACACCGCGCTACGCGAATCGTGATCAGCACAGCCGGAAAGAAGCTTGAGTTGGATTGCCTGAAATAGCGACCAAAAAATGTGTGGAATCGTAGGAATAGTTCGTAGCGACACGAAAGCGATTGACGAAGTATTGTTGTCGCGAATGTGTGAAGCGATAAGGCATCGCGGTCCCGACGAAGATGGTTTTTACGTTCACGGTCCTGTGGGGTTGGCTATGCGCCGGCTCTCGATCATCGATCTTAAAGGTGGTCAGCAACCCATTCACAATCAGGACCGAACGGCATGGATAGTTTTCAACGGCGAGATTTATAACTATCTGGAGTTGCGGAAGAAGCTGGAAAAACTCGGTCACAGGTTTTACACCAATAGCGACACTGAGGCGATCATTCACGCATACGACCGTTATGGCTCTGATTGCGTGAAGCATTTGCGAGGAATGTTTGCTTTTGCAATCTGGGACGAAAGAACTCAGGAATTGTTTTTGGCACGCGACCGAGTCGGCAAAAAACCACTGCTTTACGCACGAGTGAACGGGCATTTTATCTTTGCCTCAGAATTTAGCTCGCTTTTGCTTCATCCGGATCTGAGTCGCGACATAGATATAACTGCTCTCGATTACTACCTCTCCTTCATGTGCGTTCCCGCCCCGCTCACTGCTTATCAAGCAATTAAGAAGTTGGAACCTGGGCACACCCTGCGTTGGCGCAAGGGAGAGACCAGAATTGAGCGGTACTGGCGACCGGATTTCTCCAGCAAAATAGAAATTAGTGAGGAAGAAGCTAGTGAGGAAGAAGCTGGTGAGCGCGTGCTGGAGCTTCTCCGCGATGCCGTGCGGGTGCGGCTCATGTCGGAAGTACCCCTCGGAGCATTTCTCTCGGGTGGCATCGACTCCAGCGCTGTGGTAGCGCTAATGAGCGAGCAATCAAGCCAGCCAATAAAAACGTTTTCGATTGGTTTTGAAGAACAGGATTTCAGCGAGCTGCGGCATGCGCGCAGAATCGCGGAACACGTGGGCGCCGATCATAGTGAGTTTATCGTGCGTCCTGATGCTCTCGAAGTTTTGCCGTTACTGGTCAAGCATTATGGCGAACCATATGCGGATTCCTCGGCAATTCCGACGTATTACGTTGCGAGAGAAACGCGGAAACATGTAACAGTGGCGCTGAACGGCGACGGAGGAGATGAATCTTTCGCCGGTTATGAGCGTTACGCTGCTATGCAGCTGGCGCAGAAATATCATCGATTGCCGGCTTTGCTGCGAGAATCCGTGGTCAAGCAGTTTGTCGATCTTATTCCGACCTCCGAAACCAGCCGCAGCCGCGTAAGGGATGCCAAACGTTTTCTGCAAGCTGCCTCTTTGCCAAAGAGCGAACGCTACCTTCGCTGGGTGAGCGTATTTGATGCCAATGCCAAGCGAGAGCTTTACTCAGAGAACTTTAGTCACACAACTGCAAATGTCCATTCCGGCGACCTGCTTGACCCGTGGTTCACGGGCGCAAATGGAACGGGAATCGTGGATGCGGTACTCGAGGCTGATATCATGACTTATCTGCCAAACGACCTTCTCGTGAAGGTGGATATTGCCACGATGGCGGTTTCACTCGAAGCGCGATCCCCTTTTCTTGATCACCATGTCATCGAATTTGCAGCGAGTTTGCCTGAGAAACTAAAGTTGCGCGGATTGACGACGAAATATTTGTTGAAGCGCGTTCTGCGAAAACTTTTGCCGGCTGAAAATCTAGGGCGCCGCAAGATGGGGTTTGGTGTGCCGATAGGCCATTGGTTTCGTGGCAAACTACAACCCTTCCTCCGGGAAACTATTCTCTCTGAAAAAGCATTGAATCGGGGTCTCTTTAGACCGCAGGAGATCAAGAGATTGGTTGAGTTACATACGCGTTCGGAGCGCGACTACTCGCCACAGCTCTGGACACTGCTCATGCTTGAATTGTGGTTCAATGAATTCATAGATTAGCAATTCTTGCGTCTCGATCTATCAGCAGTCGGAAATTCAACTCAATGACTGAAGGCAAACAAGGAGAGCGCAGTTGTCCCGGATGTCA